>Ga0074044_10001082_pt1 | contig 25028 bp, 34 predicted proteins | sample BogForMeECP23OM1_FD_94443 | JGI IMG/M metagenome (GOLD analysis project Ga0074044, IMG submission 94443) | Bog forest soil microbial communities from Calvert Island, British Columbia, Canada - Bog Forest MetaG ECP23OM1 | ecosystem: Environmental > Terrestrial > Soil > Wetlands ... | reverse complement strand
TTCGGCGCTGTTCTTCCTCCGACAGAACGGTCTGGACAACGCGATCAAGGCGAAGGAACTGCTCAACGCGTATCCGACGCTGTTCGGCTTCCGGGCTAAGGTTTCGGCTGACCGCGTTGGCGAAATCGTAAAGAGCCAGTCCGTCACGGCTTGCTAACACGGTAAACGACACAAGGGCCGAGGCTTACAAGAGCCTTGGCCCTAACCCTCACTTGACCTATTGGCTACCCACATCGTAGATAGAGAGTGTTATGGCGAGCAAAGTCGAAAACGATACCGCAGTGGCGATCGAACTCCCGGTGGAAACCCTGGCGCAAGACACCCGCGAGTTCACGATGGAAGAAATGTTCCACTTGAGCCGGGAACTGGAGCCGCACCACGCGGTGTTCTACCAACTGTGGGAACTGGGCCGTCCTCGCTTCACGACCGCCATCCCGACCGCCGCTGTTGCGTTCAATCCCAAAGGCGAGTGCATCGACTTCGTCATCAACCCTGATTTCTGGGCGTCTAGAACGCCTACCCAGAAGAAGTTCATCGTGGCGCACGAATGCCTCCACGTTCTTCTGAGCCACGGTATCCGCGCTAAGAACGCGAAGAACCCTGACGCGTGCAACGTTGCGATGGACATCGTCGTGAACGAATTGCTGGTGAGCGCCTTCGGTTTCGACCGCAAGGAATGCGATCCTCCGACGACCGTCACACACGACGACCAAGGCAACCCGCTCCCGAATCCGCTGCCCTGTCCGAAGGGCCGTCTGGTGTGGCGCGATAAAGTGTTCCCAGATTTGAGCAAGGCGGACGCAGACCAGACGTTCGAATATTACTACAACCGTCTCGAGAAAATGTCCGCGCAAGAACTGGGTGAGTTCGGTGATCTGGCCGACGACCACAGCAACTTCGATGGCAAGAACGCTCCCGGTCAGGGCCAGGGTCAGGCCGCTGGCAAAGGCAAGGCGGGACAGCCTTCACCGACCGCGCCTCGCTTGCCGAAAGACGCTGCTGAGGCACTGGCGAAAGGTCTGTCCGATGCAGAGAAAGCGGAACTGGCAAAGAAACTGGCCAAGCACGGCGCTGGCGCTTCTGGCGGTGGCTCCGAAGGCGGTGGCTCCGAAGGCGGCAAGGAAGCTGGCGACTGCGCTGGCGATCTGATCAAGACGATGGCCGATCCTGCGAAAATCTCGAAGAAGAAAAAGTGGGAAACTGTGATCCAGAAATGGTCGAAGAAGTTCCTGAAGAACGACTTCAAGACGCTGGACTCCTGGATTCGCGTCAACCGCCGCTTCGTTGCGATCCCGGATGCGGCCTTGCTGCCTTCCGAAATGGAAGACACGGAGTTGCCGGACAAGTCGAAAATCGACGTGTTCCTGTTCCTGGACACCAGTGGCTCGTGCGCTCATCTGGCAGACCGCTTCTGGACGGCAGGGAACTCGCTCCCTCCGAAGCGTTTCAACGTTCGCTTGTTCTGCTTCGACACGAAAGTGTACGATGTGGACATCAAGAAGAAACAGTTGTACGGTTTCGGCGGAACGTACTTCCACATCATCGAGGAATCGATCCAAGCCGAAATGCGCAAGCAGGAAGCGGCTGGCAAGAAGGCGAAGTATCCTGAGGCCGTGTTCATCATCACCGATGGCGAAGGCGATGCGGTGAAGCCTGCGAAACCGGAAAAATGGTACTGGTTCCTGACTCAGGGCGGAACCAAACGGTACATCGACACCAAGAGCAAGATTTTCGATCTGGCGAAGTTCGAGTAGCGCGATGAAACTCCAAGACTTCATCACCCGAGTGGCTGATCCAGTGAAGCTGGAGTTCAAGGGCAAGTGCTATGACGCCGGTGCTGCGAGCCAGCACTGTTCCTGTTGTCACCGTCCCATCCGTCAGGTCTTCATGCTCAAGGATCAGAGTGGGACGAAATTCTACTTCGGCTCTGGGTGCATCGACTTCTTCAAGAAGTGGAACAGGCCGTTGTGGAAGAAACTTGACGCCTCGAGGACTTGGCTCCACACCTGGATCCAGCAAGAAGTGAAGGCCACTCGTGCCGCTCGAAAGAGCGATTCACTCCGCCTGAGCGAGCAGAAGTACTCCACGATCAAGAAGGAAGCCGCTGCCGCCATCCGCGAGTACCACAAGAAGACCGGCAAGGAGTGGCTACCCGAGCACCTGTTCGTCCTACAGAACCTCCTCAACGCGCCTAAGCCTACCCTGAAGCCTGCCTCCCGGAGCCGGTGGCTTGACCGCCGCGCTGAAGAAATGCGCAAGTATTTCTCTGCTCCTACGTTGGCGTAGTAGATAAGAAATAGTAGTAGATAAGAAATAGTAGATAGATATGTCAGTCGGAGGAAACAACCCATGAAATACACAAGAATCTTGAGCACAGTCATGTCTGCATTTCTCATCTGCGGGGTGCCATCTGTATCAGCACAATACGGCAGTTGGGTAGACAATGCCATGAGAGCAAAGAAGGCAATTGATGCTGCGCAAAATGCGAAGAAGGCTCTGGATGCTGCAAACACCGCCAAGAGAGCGATTGACACCGTGAATGCTGCGAAGCGAGCCGTTAATGCAGCACACGCAGTGCAAAACGCTCAGCATGCTGTCCAGGGAATACAGAACTCAGAGAAGGCTGTGCAACATATACCGACTAATGGTCAGGTCAACGCAACGCCTCTCAATAATCGTCAGAACATCGCCAGGAACGTCAATGATGGCGCTGCAAAAGGACAGGCATCTGAATTGACCAGCCATGTGACGCCACGTCCACGAACACTCAAAGAAGTCCTGCCACGTTCGGGCAATTGGGCCGGTGATCACCACACTTGGCCTCAGCGTGGTGGTTATGCTGGCTTCCACATTCCGAACGAACGGTTCCGTAATTTCTTTGGCCCTGGCCATCCTCTCCGCATCGATCTTCAGATTGGCGCTGGCCGTGGCTGCTTCAGCGTAGGTGGTTTCGGTTTCGCGGTCATCGATCCGGTTCCAGTTGCTTGGGGCGAGAACTGGTATGAAACCGACGACGTAACCGTTTCCGAAGATGATGCAGATGGCGGCTACTACCTGGCCGACCCGACCTATCCTGGCGTCTCGGTCTCTGTAGGCGCACTGCAATTCGGTTGCTCACACTTTGCTGTGGGCTTCTCGATGGGCGCTACCGGTATCGTGACTGAAGACCCCGTTGATCAAGGTCAGGTAGACAACGGTGGACAAGCGGACAATCGCGACGCTGTTGCTCCTACTGGCCTCCTTCCACAAGTAGAACAGGCTCCTTTAGCTTCGCCTCAGGTAACAGACACTCAGTGGATCGGCGAGATTGTCTTCCAGACTGGTGGCAATTTTTTGGTTGGCAAGATGACCCGTACACTCGGACATGGTGGGCCGGTTACGATTACTTTCTCAGCTGATGGCACCTTCTCTCTGCAACGTGGCAATTCTGGCAATCAAGGAACCTGGAATCAAGTTGGTCAAGTGATCAACATGCACATTCCGGCACACGGTTGCAACGGACAAGGTGCAACGTTTACTGGATCCTATGACGGCATGAGCATGTCTGGAACATGGTTTGAGACAAGCGGCTTGATGTTCGGCTGCGGGCCTGGAAGTGGCACATGGCAGTTGAACCGTCTCCTGCCTGATGCTCCTGCTGCGGAATCTGCTACGGAACCTGAACAGGCACCACAACCGAAGTAATATGTTTCTTACTCAAGAAGAACGTGACAAGTTTGCAGCTTATCTCGAGGAGCAGGCTGCGACCAACGAGACACTGGCGAAAGAGTCGGACAAGTTGGGTATTCGAGGTATCTCCGACGTGCTCCGACTCGATGCTAAGACTTTCTCACACGTGGCCAAACGCCTACGCTCGACTCACACAGCATGATCTTCCAAGCCACTTTCGCATTACGAGTCAACGGCATGCCTATCACGAACCTCAAGGTTCGTCGCGTACTACGCGGTGGCAGCTATACCAGTCAGAACGAACTTGTGATCTTCGATCCCATCCTGGGCCCATTTCCGTTGGACTACACCTTCGAAATCGAGATGCGTGAACTGCCCGATGGTGAATGGAGCATGATCTCGTCTGATGCGTTGTACAAGAAACTCACTGCTTTTATCCCGCTTGAAAATAATTCTTCCGCACGGCAGTAAGTTGGAGCATAATTGCCTTCGGTTCGTTTTTGAACCAATTTCATCACAGGAGTCTCATATGAATCAGACCCAGAATTGGACGCCGTACGAGAAGCATTTCCTGGTCGTTGCCCGCGCTCTGCAGACCAACGCTGTCGCTGACAACGGTGTCACCGAAGAAGGCCTGCGCAAGCTCGACTTCATCTGCTCTCCAAACTGCGACCATGCTCCTAAGACGTTTCGTGCGATTGCCCTGAAGGGTGGGCAGTACATCCAGATGAAGGACTGCGAGACCGGCCTGCGCATCGGCAATGTCACGCTGGCCACCGACAAGTTCTCTCTTATCCCGGATGAGAGCACCCCGCGTCCGATCCCCATGATCGACGTGGCCAATCCGCTCGACTCTGAAGTGATCGAAAAGGCGCTGGCTGAGAAGGAAGTTGCTGCATAACATCGGGCAGATGGGAGCTTGCGAAACTCCTGCCCAATTCCGCGAGGTTTGTCTGGCGTCCGTCAAACAAGCCTCGCGGAATTCTCTTTCTGGAGTATTAAGGCCGTAGGCGTGACCGACGCTTAGAGGCTACCATGTACGAAGACGATGATGAATTTGAGATGCCACCCAGCATCCAACTCGATCCCATTGAAGAAGAGGAAGAGGACGAGGATCTCGAAGAGGAACTGGAGGAGGAAGAGTCAGAAGTAGATCCTGACGATTCCGATTACCCAACCAATGGCGAAGAAGAACCAACGGAACTCGACAGCTAGTCCTGCACGTCGCATCCTCTACTCAAAGTGGTTTGAGAGTGACGAGACCGGCGAAGGTACTGGCCTCTACGAAGTCATGGATGGAAAGCTCGTGCTGGTGACTGCCTTCGATGCGACGCAACTTCTCTGGCGGTTGCGACAATTGTGGTGATCCCTCTCTTTGAGAAAATACTCAACAGCCAAGAAAGCAGCGCAGCTCGGCATGCCACTAGGCACTGCCGGGAGCCGCCTGCGCAAGATGATTCTTTTCAGTTTTATTCAACGCCTGCATCTGGACAATTGTACCCGCTGTGGCGAGCCATTAACTTTCGAAGATTTTCAAGTTGATCATATTGAAAACTGGCTCGATGTTGACGTTGCGCTATTCTGGGCTCTCGATAACATCGGTTTCTCACACGCAAATTGCAATTTACAACATCAAAGAAAACCAAGGGTTGGGATATCTAGAAAAAGATCGATTCAGTATCCTCTATTCAGAGGATGAGTTCCGACTCACCTAAGTCTAGTCCAGTCGAGGAAACCATGAATTACAAGGAAATTTGCGCCTCAGTCGCAGTCTACAAATCTGTCCACCCAAGCAAGCCACGCCCCGTTTCAATCAACAAACAGTTCATCCGAGATCTCATCGCCAGCGCGAAGCTGAACGAGTGGGTGTACTACATGAGAGAAGACACCTACAAACTTCTGACCCAGGGCAACGAGGAAGTGTGGGTCAATCGCAACGAAATCTACGTACAGACATGCAGTGGCAGTGACATCTGGCGTGTCGCTGATCTGCAGTCTGTGCCTGCTCTCATGAAGGCTCCGTTTGATCTGTATATCAAGCTACAGCAGACTCTCCATCGTCAGGTGCGTTCGATCCATCCGACCACCGGCCCGTTCCCGCCCGACATGCTCAAGAAACTTGAAACACGAGATGCCGAAACAGGCGAGATTGAAGCGCCAGCAGACTGGATGCTCGCGTTCGGTGACTGGATCTCCAAGCGCATTCCAAAGGGCACAGGTGACAGCCTAGACGCCATTTCAATCGCTAGGGAACTTGCGAAACGTGTGGAGCAGTCAGAGGACGTCACTGAGTCTGAAGGACAGCAAGTGTTGCAAATGGCTCTGGAGCTGGCTTGCAGAAATTGCAAGACGTTCGATCTAATCTCCGATCCGAAGTGGTACATGGACAAGGCTCGCAGCATCATCAACGGAGAACTGTCTGTTGAATACACTAGTGTTGATTGGACAGAGCCAGTCTGTTCTGCTAGTTCAGATACACCACCTCAGAACGACATGTCCCACTGTCTGGATTTTGACAACATCATCCATGGCTACGTGGATCTGGCAGGGAAGGTGCTGACCATCCTGGATGCAGCCTACAACAACGCAGCACAGAACAAAGCCGTGAAGCGTCTGGTCAAGAACGAATTCAATGACCGTATGGCGATGATCCGTGACTTTCTGTTTCCCAAATCCCAGGACGCGCCTCAGCGTGAACTGCCTACTCTAGAAGCGTATTAACAGGAGTGGCCGATCTCGAGACAAATCCCTTAGCGACACCCTACGCCTTGAAACAAGGCTACGCTGAGGATCTACTCTTCAAGCTCTTCCAGCTCCGCTCACTTGACACAGCGGGAGAGGACACGGTGAAAGTAAACTGTGGTCCTCTCCTGCGTACCACCATCCGCTCCCTAGGCACTGAGCTCCGACTGCGCGAATACCAGAAACAGATGCTCGTTCATCTGACCCGCATGCAGCGTTTCATCAACGGAGACGCCGTGGGCCTGGGCAAGACTCTGGATTGCATTGCCGCTGCATGCTGGCTACGCGAACGTGTGAAGGGACTCAAGATCGTCGTGCTTGCCACCAAATCCACCACGTGGCAGTGGCATGATGAAGTTCTCGATTTCTCTGAGCTGCGTCCCAAGGTTGTGCAGTCCAAAACCGACCGTGGCCTGAAAGCCTACAACGCACGTTATAAGCAGTTCATGGATTTCTTCGAGAACGACGACCACGACGTGCTCATCTGCAAGTACACATCCATGATTGGACGCCGTAAGAAGGCCGAACGTTTCAACGAGGACGGTGCACCCGATCCTGAAGGTCGCTTCGATAAGGACGGCTTTCTCGCTCGCAAGGATGGCAAAGAGAAAATCTCAGACGAAGTCAAGACGTTCTGTGAGATTTTCCGCAAGCACAAAGATAACATCATCCTCATTTGCGATGAGGCTCACAAGTTCAAATCCGAAGGTTCGCAGATTCGAAATCTAGTCTGGAATCTTCAGAAGCAAGCGAAGCGGTGCTGGGCGCTGACCGCTACCGCCATCAAAAACAATCTCGAGGAGTTCTACAGCATCGCCGTAGCCATCGGGTTGGAGCCGCTCGGGAGCATGCAGGAGTTCCGCGAAGACTTCTGCAACTACCAGGACGCTTACATTGGCCAAGGCCGCTACAAGCCTGTTCTGATGGGCTACAAGAACGTCAAACAGTTCCGAGACGCCATGCGGCCCTTCTTTATGGGCCGGTCGCAGGCTCAGGTCAAGGAGCCGCTGCCGCGTCTCACGACCATCTATCATCCCATCGATCTGGACGAAATCACAGCCGATATCTTGCTCAAGGGAATCCCAAGCGGTACATTCGAGATCCCGCCGACCATCATCAAGCAAGCAGGCATGATCTTTGAGAAGGAACGCAAGCCTGACAATTTGATGACGATGATGTCCCTGTACCAGATGATCGCGAACCACGTGGCGTTGCTCTATAGGGACACAGACAAGACAAAGTTCCTGACCAAAGCCCTGTCACCGAAGGAAGAATGTCTCCTCGATATGCTAGACGGCGAGTACCGTGGTGAGAAAGTAATCGTCTTTACCAAATACAAAACCTGGATTGATCGTCTCGATGCCATCACCAAGGCAGGGCAATTCACAGAGCGGAAGTTCCTGCGTATCACCGGCGACGAGAACGAGACACAGCGACGTGATTCCAAACGTCTGTTCCAGAATCCCGAAGGCGAGAACGATCTCATCGTGATCAATTCTGCTGCGATGGAAGGCGTCAATCTTCAGCAAGCTGCTCACATGGTGCTATTGGACGTGCCCTGGTCATGGGGAGACTTGATCCAGCTAGTGGGCCGCATGGTTCGCATGGCATCGCCTCATACCGCGTGTTCACTCCACGTGATGTGCGCGAAGGGAACCATCGACGAGTACGCTATTGAGACACTGAAGGGTAAGAAGGGTGTGTTCGAAAAGATCCTAGGGGAATCACACTCTGCTGGTATTCTAGATGAGAAGGAAGCGTACGATCTGACCCAGGGCATGGATAATGTTGGGACAGACGCGGATTTCGACAACATGATGCGTGCACATGCCAAACGAGTGGGCATGACAAAGTTCATTCGCGGCGAGATGTTGACCGAGGCTCAAAGTGACATCGACTACCGGCTCGCTTTTGACGACGATCCCAAAGATCGCAAGAAGCGCGACTTCAAGTTTGACGACAAGTGGGGATTCGAAGAAGCCTGATGTTCTGCATCCGCTGCCAAAACGACGTAGCCGATTGCACCTGTCCCGACATTGAGGAACGGCTACGGGCGATTATGATGTCTGGTAGTTGGGGCATGCAAACCTGCACCAAATGTCAGCAGCACGTTGATCGTTGTTTGTGCTACCTAGGAACGCAGACAGAATCGAAGATGGTGACCTATGACCCAGAAGCAGGCAAAGCCAGTGGTAGAAATCTCCAATCCTCCGCTCCATATTACGCTCTTGAAGCAACTCGAGATGGGGATCAACATCCAGACCCAGGTTCAGCAGAAGTTGAGCAGTGTCCCGCTGGTGATGGCGGTGAATACAAGGGTCTCGGTGGTCTTGCATGTCGATACGGTCATTCCGTACTCGAAGCGTGGCGAAGATGGCGTGCGCGAAGAAATGAACAAGATCTTCACTGCTGAGCAGGAACTGATGGATCAATTCCCCGGCGTCAGCTTTGACTTCAACATTGTATGGGAAGTTGAGCCTACCGTTGAACAGAAAGTTGAGTCGTGTGAAGCTAAATCTCTTGGGCCAGACGATCAGCCGGTCATGAAAGCGAGTTCGTAGTGTCACTCGACCTTGAACATCCCTGCTTCTATCGCATCAACGGCCTTCACTGTCATCATGGCGAGCTAGCTGACTGCATGAACATCGTCCAGTGCCTTGGGCCGAACGAGCCAATGAAATGTCCAGCCTGTCAAGGCACCGAGACTCTTACCACCACAGATGGAGAAGTGCTGCTCGCTTTTATCAAGAAGCACTTGCGACCCATGGTGGCTGAACTTGTGCGTGAAGTGATGGACGCCACGTAATTATCTGTATGTCTGAGCTAGCAATCACGTCTGTCACAGTCAGCCTGGAGATCAAGGACCAGAACTTCGGCAACGGTTCCGCTCGTTTCGTCACACTCACGGCGAAAACTCCAGAGGCAGAGAATGGCATCCCACTGGCGGACATTGACAATGTGCTGATGCAAACTCTGGACATGCACTTGGCTGCATACAAATCTCTCGCCACTTCGCGGTTCGCCGCTGGTGTTATCGATTCCGCCGCGCTCAACAAATGCCTCACAGCAATGCCTCGACGATTGGAAAAAGTTCGCGACTTCCTCGCTTCTCTGTCTAAGGCTCCTGAATAGATTGCTGCATCTCGCTAAGTGAGGAGTAAGACAGGAATGATCCAAGAGCTAGATCCAACCAAGCAATCGGAAAGATCCCAGGAGTTCGAGAGCGAACTTCGTCGCAAGCTTGTTGGCCAAGATAAAGCCATCTCCTCTCTGATTCACTTCCACAAACTGATGCTCGCAGGTTTCAACACTCCTGGTAAACCCATCGGCAATCTCCTCTTTTTAGGGCCGACTGGCTCTGGGAAAACTCGCGCCATGGAAGCCGTATCTGAAATTTTCTGGGGCGATACGGAAGCCATGATTAAGATCGACTGTGCAGAGTTCCAGGCTGACCATGAGATCTCCAAGGTCATCGGTGCGCCTCCGGGCTACTTGGGTCACAGCAACACTGAGTTTCTTATCACTGAGGAAAAGATCGACAAGTATGCTCTCAAAGAGGGCAAGCCCGATCCGAAGCATCCCTTCTGTATCATTCTATTCGACGAGATCGAGAAAGCTAGCGACCGGCTATTCCAACTTCTGCTTGGGATTCTGGATAAGGCCACTCTCACGTTAGGCAACAACAAGAAGGTCAAGATGAACCGTTGTTTCATCGTGATGACCAGTAACTTGGGCACGTCCGATGTGAAGAAGATCATGAATATGATCGGCTTCAGCAAAGAATCAGAAGAGGACATAGCCACGCGCATTGATAAGCAGCACGAGAAGATCTCTATGGACGCCGTGGAAAAGCGATTCTCTCAGGAGTTCATCAACCGGCTAGACGAGATCGTGGTATTCAACACGCTGACCAAGACCAACATGGTGGACATCTTGGAGATCGAGCTGCAGAGAATGCAGATGCATATCATCCACGAGTCTGACACTAAGAATCAGTTCATCTTTTCTTGCTCTCAGGCGGTGAAAGACTTCTTTCTGCAGGAGGGCTACTCCCACAAGTTCGGCGCACGACCACTCAAGCGAGTACTAGAGAAGCATCTCCTGATGCCTCTCGCTGAGTTGTCATCAACGGGGCAAATCCAACTTGGGGATGAGATCAACGTTGTGCTGAAGGATAACAAGCTGAAATTCTTCAACGTTGGCAACAGACTCGCCAGCTAGTATCAAATCCCATGAGCCTAGAAGTTCTGAAACAACTGGAAGCAGACAAGCTGCTTACAGGCACGCACATTCTCGCCAAAGTTCAGAGTCTCAAGAACGGTGTCCGCTATAGGACCGACGGCACTGAGATTTCCTTCGACGATTTCTGGAAGACACTGATCGCTGAAATCAATGATCTCCCCAAACTGAATCTGAAGCAGCGTCTGGCTCCGGGTACTGAGGACGCGTATCTGATGGAACTGGCCTCCGGTCTTGAAGCCGTATATGATAGAGCCGATCAGAGCCTTGACAAACTGCTGTACTTCGAAGCCAAGCTTGGCACCGCCGTCACTGAATGCAAGAACATCCGCGCTAGTTTTACCGCGTGGTACACGCTTGCACTCGACGCGAAGCTGAAAGAACTCGACACCAGGCTCCCTGGAAAGAACATCACAGCCTTGGCTGAATCGGAGTTCGATCGTCTGATCGAGGGCGTTGAAGCAGATCTCGAGAGCCTCCAGGCCATCGTTCAAATCCAAGGACAGAAGATCAAGAACGCGAAGAAGCTCGCCTTAAACAAGTACAAGTTAGGCCAGGATCAGGCCAATGCTACTTGGACGAGCAGCCTACCGCCTCGCGAGAATGGCTACGGCAACGTCCCTGATGCTCTGTTGGCCATCCAGGAGCCTGAGGAAGAGAACGAGGAAGTACCAACCTTCATCTCGAAGCGCGAGACCATCTCGCCGGTAACCGCTACCAATGTGCCTTCGCTCCCACAGGAACCGGTCACCGTCAAGAGTGACGCCTTCGTCCAGCTGGCGCAAAATATAGCAGAACCCGCTGACAAAATCAAGGGAACCTTCAGGAAGGAACTCCCACCGGTTGCACTCACGCCAGTACACACCGATGTGTTGATGCCGAATCTTGAAGCGATGGCTCAGCCGAATCCAACACTGACTGCGAAACTGGCCACGAACGCTCCTGTCTCCGCTGAAGATCTCAGTAAGCTCGTCGAGGGTGCTCGCACGGTTGTGATGACTGAGGAGCAGAAAGAAGAACAGCGTCGTAGTTTTACTGCTGGTACTCTTGCCATTAGTCAGAATCGTCCTGTCGCAGAAGTTCGCAAGGATGTGGACGCAGCTGCTGAGGAATTGGCCAAGGCCAAGGTCGAGCCTCCAGTGAAGAAGAAACCGATTGTCATTTCGGTCAACAAGCCGACTCATTCCTTCTCGAACCCTGATGCTCCAGCAAGTCCAGGCGGGCGCAGTGTACAGGAACCGATCGTCTATCCTGTCGAGCCTCCGAAGCCCAAGGTTGCAGTCAAGATGGAATTGAAGAAGCCAGTGGCAACTGTTATTGCTGTGAACAGCGATCAGGCCATCGTTGGTCCACCGGCCCAACCGATCGTAGTTGCACCCGCGCCAATTCTTGAGAACGTCATCAAGCCGGTGCCGGTTCCCGTTCCTTCTCTTCCACCAACTCCTCGTAAGCCGCTGCAGTTCATTGCCGATGAGGACGTGATGTAATGCTGGAAACAGTTATCCAAGCGCTATCAGAGGCAAACTGAAATGTGCCCACGACCTGAAGACGTGAAGCGCGGCTATTACCATTCATTGGGTAACGCCTGTGGCTCCATCGATGATATCAGATTCGATGTTGAGCATAAGCAACATATCCCCACAGATAAGCAAGTAGCGCGGCTGCAAGAACTGGCGCGCACGTTCGACACGTATATCGAACGCGGGGATGGGATGAAAATCTTTGACCCAAAGAATGGAACTGATTTCGATCTGTTGCACTATGAACACTTCGTGCTTGTACAGCACATGTTCAAGCCAGAAGAGATTCAGCAGATAGTACTGTTGACCAACGCTCTGGCAGAGAACAAACTAGGTTCGTTGGACAAACCCTGTGATTACCACAAGCAACATGGAGCTATCAAAGACTGCAAGGAGTGCGTAATTGCCTCTGATCAGTTGCATGGGTTTTGTACACAAATTGAGGGACGGTGCCATTCGTACGCGCAAGATCTGAGTCGCCATGGTGGTTGCTTCTAACCAAACCAACATCCCTACAAGCAAAATGTTCAGGCAGGCAAGTATTGAGTAGTTAATCAGTGACAAACCCGCAAGGGCTTTCTGGAGAAGAAGAATTATGAGCGAAACCACAGCAGCAGTCGAAACAGCGGGCACCAATCTCGCTAAGCGTGCAAAAGGTCCACAAGTTGGACGTGAGACTATTGCATCGCGTGTCCGTGCGGCCCTGGGCCTCAGCTCAGATCGCGAAGCGAACAACGTTGTCAACACAGTTCTGGATGCCATCGTTGGCGAAATCACCGAGAACATCAACACCGACCGCTTCACTCTGAAGCTGCCTTCCTTTGGCAAATTCGAAGTTCGCCACAAGCAGGGCAAGATGCGCAAGATTCCTCTCACCGGCAAGACGCAGATGACGGCGGACAAGCGCAAGGTGAAATTCATCCCGCTTTCCGAACTTCGTGAGCTCGAGCGCGGCACCATCAACGTTCAAAAGCAGTAACAAGATCTGAACCCAAAGAACCAAGGAGACAAGTTCATGCCACCAACCGCTACAAAGAGTTTCACGATGGACGAAGACGAATTGGAAACAGCGAAGCCGGTTCCGGCTGCTGCAACTCCGGTCGTTGCCACTGCCACTGCCACTGCCACTGAAGAGGCACCGGCATCGACTCCCAAGAAGAAGGCTGTCGCAGTCGTAACTGACGACGAAGACGAAACGCCAGCTGCTGGCGGAGCCGAAGAAGTCGAGAACCTGGATACGGAGTGGGGCGACCAGAAGGTCATCAACGCTGCCGCTGGTCTCCAGAAACTGACTCCTGCTAAGGGCACCGTGGTTCGTTTCTCGATTCTGGAGTCGCCTTCACCGAAGCGTGCATCCGTTCACTACGTTGCTGGCAAGGGCAAGGTTCGCTGTCTGAGCACCGACGAGCATCAGGCTCTCTGCTGCAAGAAATTGGGCGAACCGGATATCCGCATCGTCGCGCTGGTTGTGCACTACACGAACGCGAACCCGACCGACGGCAAGTACGCCGCTGGTTCTTCGCTTGAATACGACCTGAAGTACGTTTACCTCTCTCCGCCGAACTACAAAGAAATCTCCATGCTGCCGGAAGACGATGGCCAGAAGGTCACCGACATCGACATTCGCATGGTCCAGACCAACCCGAACAAGGCCGGATGGGGATTCACCAAAGCGTCCTCGAAGGCGTTGTGGCGCAAGAACCCTGAGCTGGTCGCCGAGATCAATCAGACGATTGCTCGCAAGTATGCTGACGGCAAGCAGCTGATCCGCAAACTGGGCAAGAAGATGACACAGCTCGAATTGCAGGCCTTCGTCGCCTCGCTGTCGGCCTCCGCCGAAGAAGCGAATCTGTCCGACGTGAAGGATCTGTAAGAAGAAGGCTCCTTGGTTTCACCGAAGGCCAGCCGAAATGCTGGCCTTTTCTTTTGATATGAATAAACTACCTCTGAAGAAATGTCCTCATTGTCCAGGCAAGCTCATACCCAAAGTGAGCACCGTCCGCCGTGCCCACTCAGGAAGCGGGGAGGACGCTCGCCAGTGCTGGATGTACGACTTAGTCTGCAACAATTGTGGGCTTAGGGTAGTGGAAGAGATGCATGGGTTCGGTGAGCGGGGTGAACTCATCAGAATGCTGAGGGGTCGCTAGTGCTTATCCTTGGGATCGACTTTGAAACAACCGGCACGGACCCGCAAAACCATCAGGTCATTGAAGTCGGTATGCAACTCTGGGACTGGGAGCTAGGCGTCCCCATCAACGAGATGGGCTATCTCGTCAACCATGAGAATTTTGTCTGGGATGAGGAGTTCAAACCCAAGTCCAAGATTACACAGGAAATGTGCCAGCGCTATGGCATCTCCTCCAAGAATGGCCTCAAGCGCATTCAAATGATGATGGCATCCACCGAAGTGGTATGTGCCCACAACGGTAACAACTTCGACAAGCTTTTCCTCGAGGCTTGGAAGGTACGAGAGAAAGCCGAAGCTCAACCAGAGCTACTGTGGATCGACACTCAAACTGACATCGACCTAGCTGAGGGACAGTCTCGACGCTTGCTGTACATGGCGGCGGACCACGGTCTATGCCCGCATAAGGCTCACCGCGCCTTGGCCGATGTGAACACCATGATGGAGATTCTTCGTCATCATGACATTAACCACGTGCTAGAAGTAGCGCGTACCCCGACTATAACGATACAAGCTCTTGTAGCCTACGACGATAGAGAGAAGGCAAAAGCTCTGGGATATCATGCAGAGTACGAATCAGGCAAATTCAAATATTGGATCAAGACGATCAAGCAATTCAACCTGGAGCGCGAACGCGAAGCTGCACGGCCTATTTTTGAGTTGGCCATTGTTGATAATTACAGACGGAAATAGTATTCTGTCTTCATAGTAGTACATGACCGAGCAGAGGGTCGCGCGAGCGGACGGTCTAAATCAGGTGGTAATGCTCTGTTGCGAGCCACTGATATCTGGGGTGATTTGCATGAAGTTTCCTCGCTTACTCGTCTGCCTGTTTCTGTTTCTGGCCACCGCGCTAGCAGCTGAAGCCCAACAGCAAGTTCCTTTCTTCTTCCCTGACGGGATCTACCAAACCACTGACCTGCTTCGCCAGCGCGAAGAATACATGCACATCTTCCAAGGCACCTGGGCTTGCAATCAGGGCAACAAGGATGCCATGCAGGTGACCATCCCTGGCTCAGACAGCATCGCCGTGCAGACTGACGTCGTCAGCACATCATCAGTAACTGAGAATCCTGCCAAGATGAAGATGATCTTCGATCATTACATCCGCGTCAACGGGAAGATCCGTTACACCGATCTGTGCCACCAGCAGTTCATCACCGATGAGCAGTTTCAGGTTGTGGTGCAGGGACTGCAGAAACAAGTCATCGATGCCGCAAAGCGTGACAATGACTTCTACTCAGGCATATACGATCGTGCTCTGGCCGCTCGAGCCGCGAAGCTCGGCATCTCAAAGGATGAATTGGTCAAGCAGCTAGACGAAAAGGTTCCAGGCTACAACGTCACCTTTCGAGAACTGCATCACTTGCCCGCTCCGATGAAGGCGTCCGACTTCGTTCCTCGTGAATTACATCTCGGCTTCAACCCACCATTGGGCGGCATCCTGGGCGTCACGTGGCTCAACACCGGCGTGATCTACTACAACCCAGAAGCTTGGATGACCGACTACGTCAACACCATCCCGAAGGTCATGCAGCATGAGATGGTCCACGGCAACATCAACATTGAGAAGTGGCCGCTCTCTGAAGCCTTCGACGTGGAACTGATCGCCAGTCTGCCAGAAATGCTCTACGTAGAAAACACCACCGACTTCCCATCACACGGCTATGCTGCCGACATCCGTGAACTCGCGGAGATCTACTTTGGCATGGACTGGACTCAGATGAGGAAGGACATTGTCAAGTTCGATTTCGCTGGCAACATCGTCTATGACGATGTGAAATACGTCTACTACTACAAGCAGATCGATCAGGTCAAGGCTGAGATGCTCAAGTTCTTCGAAGAAGTGACCATCCCAGAGTTCTACTCCGATCCCACTTGGTGGAGTGCAATCAACGACGTGCGCGGAGACAACAACACTGTATTCCGCGTCACGATGGCTGATCACTACCAGATTTGCAGTCTGGGCGGCTGCAAGGCCTCACAGGAGTGGCTCGATGATCACAAGGACGAGATCAATGAGATCGCTAAGAAGGCATTTGCTGCTGGTATGGGCAAAGATCGTAGCTCAGGCAATTTCAAAGATCTGACCGTGTCACCGTTGATGCAAGCAGAATACGAACGCTTGTTCACGGTCAGTGAGCGCGTGGTCATTGAGAAGTATTTCACGCAGCACCCGGAGCAGCTACAGAACCTACGCAAGATGTCTCCGGTTGAGGCACTTCAGTTCATGCAACAGTTCAAAGCAAATCCGTTGAAGGGGGTGACTGTCCAGTGAAAAAGTCACTATTCGCCACGCTAGCCACTCTGTTGATCCTCGCGTTCTCCATCGCTTGTGCACCGCCGTATCGTCAGACGTTCAATGACGAGGGCAAGGCCAAGGGTTGGACTCAGAAACAAACGAACGCAGCGTTCGCCTCTGCTGATCGCACCTTCTGGTCGCGTGAAGCAGCGGAGAACAAATATGTCATCGTCTATGGCAAGATTCCGACAGCCAAGGTTCGTGAGCAGCTGGAAGGCGTCCTGCATGACTTGGACTCTGGCCTCGATCCGAAGAACACCGAGATGGTTCAATATCTCGCGACGTTCGGTCTGCGCAAGGACGTTGAGCACGACGAAGAAATCGCTTTGGCCATTTACGATCGCATCCGGGCCTACGAACTGCAGCAGGAGTTCGATGCCAAGATGGGCGAGACCAGTGAAGAAGGGCCAGGAGCCGAGATTGCGAAGGGCTACAACATTCGCAAGATTTACGTGGCCAAGTCGCTGGTGGAGGCATTCCCGTTCAAATCCGATCAGATCGAAGCCGCTAAGAAAGCTGGCCTGCTCAAGCCAATTGAGCATGCTGAGTTAAGTTTGGACTCGACCTACGATCACAAGATTCCTAACCCGAGCAACCCTGACGATGAGAACGATTTCCTGTGGAAGGGCAAGAAGCAATCGATTCGCCTGACCAACTACAAGATCGTTGACATTGAGAAGCCTCTGGATAACAAGGGTGACTACATCGAAGGCTACCGCGTCATCGACGGCAAGCAGGAATCGCTACCGGCCTTGAAAGTCTTCTTCCCGCAAGAAGGTGGCGAGGCTGTCGTGCTCGTTGACACCGACGAAGAAGGTCAGCCAGGATTCGGCGTGCCAAATTTGCTCGAGGAACTAGCAGACGCGGATAACGTCCAAGAACTGCTCAACAACGGCAGGTTATTGGATGAGCTCTTTGCCAAGAAACAGAAGAAGGAATTGCGCAAGCTGCCTGAGAGCAAGCTGTTCAAGATCGAGATTGCCAAAGTCGGCGCTCCGATCGATGAATGGGAGAAGGCTCCTTCAGCTGATGGCTGGATCGTGCCCTTCAAGTATGTGAGCCAACGGGGTGACAACTACAACGTTCGTGTTCACTTTGAGAAACCGAAGATGGATGATCTGACAGCGGCTCACGCACACAGCGAGTACGCCTGGATTGAGTATATCGAGAAGGAATATACCAAGGCTGGCGAACGCTATGAAGCGTCCTCTGGTCGGGTCATCGAATACTACAAGCCACGTTGTGGAATCGAAACGACGAACTTCTGTGGACCGGTCAAAGCCAAGGTTGTCTTTGATGAGGACACGAAGAAGGTCAGCTTCGAATTCAAAGACGGTTCATTCATGGAGGGTTTCATCACTCCTGGATCCAATAAGTTTATCGAGGACACGCCGTACGCGAAGTCATACAACGAAGGACAAAAGCGTTGGTGGATCGAGAAATCCGACAGGGGCAGCAATGTCTATGACAAGCGCCGTTCAGTCGGTAAACCAAAAGAAGAAACTGGGGAGTACCAAGGAGACACGATGGAGATGCAGTTCCAATCCTTCGGTGCCCGAACTCCTCCGAGCTTCATGGACAAACCTAAGAAGCCGTAAGCTCGACACAACCAGTATTGAACAGGGAGGCTCGAAAAGAGTCTCCCTTTCTTTATGCTCCTGCGTGATAGATTTCGGATAGCACGAGTGGACTTCGAAGTCTGGCTCGAGGATCTCGTCCAGCGATGGGAAAAGTACCGTTGCAATCATGACTGGTCTCCGGCCCTGTTGCAAGGCTCGCCCGCGAAGCACTGCCGCAAGTGCGAGACCACTATCAACATCAGCCCTGAAGAATTCTACGCCGTTTTTAGTGAGAACCGGTATGTCAGCATGAGTTACACTGTGAGGAAACCCGATGTTAAGTAACGTTCTTGATTTCTTGGTCTATTGTTGCCTGTGGTTCTACAACGGCATTCTTGGTGGGTGGGGCTGGTTTACTTCCAGCTGGTCGCACTTCGTGCAGTCGTACATCCTCCCACACCAGACGGTCATCGCCACGTCGTTGTTTGTGCTCCTCGGTGGAGTGTTCGGTCTGCTGTTACTGCACGAGATTTTCTCTCTTCAGAGGAAGATCTTCAAACTCGCCGTCAACCAGAACGCTCTTCGCGGCGTCGTGATTCAGAATGCTCGTCAGATCAGCTCATGGCAACAGCGTGAGGCTGACGGCAATCAGGTCGCACAAGCACTGATTGACAAACTGGAAGAAACAAACCAGATTGTGGAGATCCAGGTCAACAAACTCAAGCAGAGCCTACAGGCGCAGCTAGAGGCCACCATTAAGGCCTTCGAGAGCGAGTATCGAGAATCAAGCGTGACCTTCATGACAGAGTGCAAAGACACCATCAATCGGATCACGGCTCAGATTCATGGTGAGATGAAGGAAGAGTGCTTTGCCATCGTGGAGCAGGAAGTGAAGAAGAGCCTCCCGCAACCAAAGGTGAAGAAGCGCGACCGCAAGAAACGTAACACCAGCGTGGAGAAGACCATCCTGTAATGGAGCCAAGAGACCTACCTTTCTGCATCGTGGACATCGAGACCACCGGTCTGGATCCTCGCTGGCATGAGATCATCGACATCGGTGTCGTCCTCTGCCGTCAGGACAACTTCGAGATCATCCAGGAGTGGAGTGCAAGGGTTCAGCCTCTGCACATTGAGCGAATGCAACCCAAGGCGCAAGAGTTGAGGAATCCATAATGCTCGATGATCTTCTGATCCCGGCTCCTCTCGAGGCCACAAGTTGGTTGATTCTTGGCATCGATCCGTCGATGAGTCGGACAGGCTACGCCGCCATGGTCGTGGAGAACGATCCTGTTGCAGGCAAAACGAAAGCCAGCTGGGAGGCTATTGGCTCTGTCAAAGGTAATGCGGCAGATCCAGAATGGGTTCGAGCCAAGATGTATGCTGAGCACATGCGCGGCTTACTCTATCAGGATTTCCCAGGACGTGGCCTAATCATCTCGATGGAATTTCCAACACCAGATAACACATTCCTGGTGCAGTTGAACCGCATCATACATCTGGAGTTCTTCCGAGACCCAAGTGTCATCCACTACAAACCGATTCGCGTTCTAACTATCAATGCTTCCACCATGCGTTCCGTGCATGGCCTGAAGATGCGCGGGGCGAAGAACAAGGTTGAGAACATGGCGCGAGCCTACGACTATGTGGGCAAAGAGGAATATCCAGGACTAGATTCCGACTCCTGCGATGGTGTTCTTATGGCCATGATTGGCCGACACGCTGCCTCAGTTTGCATGGGCGTTCACGATGAAGTGCCTGACAATTTTCTCAATACACTCTGCTCTGGGAAGCAGGAAATCAAGCGCAAAGGCAGACCAACCCAATTCACTGTGACCAAAGGACTGATGCATCGTCCAGGGTATTGGTATGGATACGAGCCGCGCAGTTACGAAGTATCAATCAAAGACGCGACCATTCCATCGGGCAAGCGACTGGCATCAGCAAGCTATCTCATCTAAGAGGAACCATGGCGAAACCAAAGAAGGTGAAGGAAGAATCAAGGGGTCGAGGCACTCTCTCTGCGAAAGAGAAGCGCGACGCTTTCATGAAGGTCAGCAGCACGATGAAGCTGCAGGACAGCAAGATCCTGCGCGAAGAGACTGAAGCGGTTCTGTCTCCATTCGGCTCTGTCATTCTGGACGATCTGTTCCTGCTGGGCGGCATCCCTGGGAACGGGCGCGTAGTGCACATTCACGGCGCTGAGTTCTCCAACAAGTCTACCACTGGCTATCATGCCATCAAGTCCTATCAGAACTACACTGGCGAGCCTGCGGTGATCTTCGATTTCGAGAAGACTGGCACGCTGAGCTATCTCGAGGGACTGGGTGTCAACGTGGACGAATCCATGCTCCGTCTCGTCCCGGTTGACGATATCCAGGACGCCTGCCAGAAATCTGTGCAGTTCATGCGCGAAGCTGAGATCAAGATGTTCATGTACGACTCCATTCCACGCATGAAGCAGAAGGTCGATTACAAGGACATTCTGTCTGGCGACGCATTCAAGAACACCGTGGGCGCTCACGCTCGTGCGATGTCGCTGTTCTACGACACGCTCCTGCCGTACGCTTCTGAAGTTGGCGCTTGCATGCTGATGATCAACCAGACGCGTGCTCGCATCGAAGCCTCTCGCGAGGCCGCTGCCGCTCTGAAGTACCCGAGCTTCACCAACCTGCCCTACACGCTCCCAGGTGGCAAGGCCACGCGCTTCGTGGCGTCGGTCATGCTTGAGTTGAACTTGAAACAAGCGTGGCGCGCAGACAAAGCACCAGACGATCCGTTCCTCTGGGACATCAGCGGACGCGAGGGAGAGTTCCTCGTCCACGAAGTCTCCGCCCGCATTCTCAAGAACAAAGTCACGAACGGCGGCTACCGCTCGCACTCGCTGTACTATCGCCCTGGCAAGGGATTGGATGACAACATCTCTGTCCGCCAGCTTGCGCGGGAAATGGATTACATCACCTACGCTGGCAAGAAATGGGTTGTGGGTGAGCTGGCAAAACCGCTGGCCGTTTTTGAGAACAAAGAAGAATGCATCAAGGCACTCGTACAGCAGGAAGATCCTAAACTCATCGGTGGCCTGCGCAAACTAGTCTCTGATCGTTGCTTCAAGGACAATGCGAAGTACTCGTTCGAACTGGACGAGACCGAACGCAGCTACGTGATTGGCGAGAAGGATTTCGTCGGTGATGGAGTTGAAGGAGACGAAGTGTTCGCGGTCGATGATGTGAAGGACACGGACGGTCTCGGAGCCTAACATGGCAAAGAATTTCAGGGAGCTTGAAAAGAAGCTCTCACCAGCTCGCCGCAAACGCATCGCTGCACGCGTGAAAGAATTGAAGGCAGACATCGCTAGCGTTAACGACGAGGTTGCAGCCGAAGGCATAAAGGATCTATGCGGCATCCAGATCTGCGAGAACTGCGGAGCTGAAGTCGATCCTTATGGCGATAACTGCGCTAAAACTGTACTGCTGAACGAGGAAGAAGTCTTCGCTCACAAGATCTGTCCTCTCCCGAAGAACAGCTAACAGATGCTCGAATTCTCAGGTCAAAATTTCCAGAGCTGGCCCAACTTCAAGATCCAGGTTGAGGGCTTAACTGTTGTCACTGGTCAGTCCAACCTGGGCAAGTCTTCACTCTTCCGTGCGCTGCAAGGAATCCTTCGTAACGAAATCTCTCAGGCCGCTGTCAAGACGGGCACCGATGAATGCTCCCTCAATCTGAATCTGGACGGGCTGTCCGTTAAGTTCAATCGTCCTGCCAAGGGCAGTGCTGAATATGTCATTGGAGCCAAACGATACGCTAAACTTGCAGGTCAGGTTCCGCCTGAAATCCAGGGACTAGGTTTCAATGAAATTCAGATCGGGACATTCAAGTTCGATCCCGTTTTCGCGGGACAGTTCGACCCTCCATTCCTACTGAAGTCTAGCCCCCAAGAATTGAACGCTGTCTTAGGAGCCTTCGCCTCCACCGAGAAATTGGAGTTCGGGAAGAAACAGGCCGCTCTTCAGATCACCCAGAAGAATCAGGAAGCTAAAGCCCTGGCCAGTGAGATAGGGGAGGCAGAGGAGCGTAGGAGCCGTCTAGAGGGGTTGCAAGTCAAGATTGAGGCCGTTGCAGAGGCACTTCCGGCGCTCGAAAACGAGGCTGCTAGACTCAGTCATTTGGCCATAAATCTTCGAGCTGCAATACTCCAGCGCAGACTGTTGGAGCCGCTCGAGGCCATCTTAGCCAAGCTGGAATTACCTGATTTCACCGAGGCCGATCAACTCGTGGCGCTCACAGACTGGACCGAACGAGTCCTGGGAGCGAAGTGCTCGCTGCGTCAGTCAACCAAGACGCTGAATGTTTGCGATGAGATCAACGTTTCTTGGTCTGGGATCCTGACCGACTACAGAATGTACTCCAAGTTGCACGAAGCAATCGAAGCGAAGACGAGTAAGGCACATACAATCGCGAAAGGCCTGAACAGCGTCATTGGAGAGATTGAAGAATTCCTTCCACAAGCCGAAGATTTGCAGGGCCGTATTAAACAGGTACGGACCACGATAGACTTTTACACATTGACCAGAGCTGCTCGCGAGCGACTGGTTGCGTGCGAGCTTGAGTCAGCAGGACTCCCGGATAGAATTGATGAGCTACAAGCGGACATCGATGAGGCGGCAGATACCGGATTTGTCGAGTGTCCAAAATGCCATCATAAATTCGCCGTCAAAGAACATGAATGCTGCACAGAGAACGGCGTTTCATGAAGAGCAGCTCTGGCTAGCTCTGGTGCCCATCATGGCGTCAAAGAACCTACGTGATGCTAACGAGCACGATCGTATTTGTGAAGCTTTCAAGGAGAGGTATAAAATCTCCACGATCAAGTTCAACGCGCTCGTTTACCAATGGGAAGCGGTCATAAGCGGTGGCACCGAGTACGACCCTGCTTCGATTTACTGAGAGGATTTATGGATAAGACACTTGAACTCCAACAACTGAAGACGAAGGTCAAGACGCTCGCGGCCAACCGAGACAAGCTCATCAGAGAGCACGGTGCTAAGGAAAGCCAGCTGGAGCAGGCATATGAGAAACTCCGCGAGTTTGGCGTCCAGAATCCAGAGAATCTCTCTGTTGAAGAGCTGAACGCTATGGCGGGGAAGTTCGAAATCGAGCTTGAGGAGAAAGTCAAGTTGATCACAACCAAAGTTGCTGAGGGCGAAGCTCTCATGGCGAATTACACGGAGAACTAATGAGCGCAGCGAGTTGGGACAGACGATTCATGGAGATGGCCAAACTGGTCTCCTCTTGGAGCAAGGATCATAACACCAAAGTCGGCTGTGTCATCGTCGGCCCTGGCAAAGAAGTGCGGTCAGTTGGCTACAATGGCTTCCCGCGTGGCGTTAACGACGAGGATGTTGAGCGATACGACAAGGCTCTGAAGTACATGTGGACCGAGCACGCTGAACGGAACGCCATCTACAATTCCTCTCGTACCGGCGTCTCACTGGATGGCTGTACGATTTATTTGAACGGCGACCACGGATTTCCTTGCACCGACTGTGCTCGTGCCATCATTCAGTGCGGCATTAAGACGCTCTGCGGGTTGAAACCGAATTTCGATCTGCCCAAATATGGTGAGGAGTATCGCAACACGATCACCATGTTCCAAGAGGCCGGTGTCGCATTCCGCAGTATCAAAGTGGGATGACCTTCATAGTTTCTGCTCGCTACCAAATCACCGAAAAAGGTGATCTCGTGTGCAAACTTTGCAAGCGTCGAACAGACGTGATAGATATGGCACGCCAGGTTATCAAGACCGGGGCTGACCCGAAGATGAAACATGATCCTGGCTGTTCGAACAAAGGTAAACTATGACGAATTTCAGCTTTAAGACCAAAGGCAACCGCGTCCATCTCTCGATGGATTTCGAACTCACCGAGAACATGCTGGTGAAGGCCATGCAGAATCTCGATCTCCAGATCGATCCAGATCCAAGAGGCGAGAACATCGTGGAGGCTTTGACTGCTGCGAACGCGCTCACCCGTTTCATCCTTACTCGCACCATCGCTGAGTTCACTGGCAAGACGTTCAAGCAGGTAGATGATCGCTGTGGCAAGCCACTAGTTGACTTGAACAAGTCCATCGTGACGAAGTGAGATGCTGTATCAGCTGAATGAGCGCCACTGCACTATTTGTGGGGCCACAGTCCTGCTTTATCCCATCGAAGATCGTTTCGGCCAAGAACTGGGTCGCAAGATCGCCTGTCCGAATAAGTGCTTCATTTATGAATGTAAAGAGGACGACGTGAAGGTCTCTATGATTCTCCGTCCGTCTGCTGGTGCCTACCGTATTGCCTTCCACAGCAAACTTACCGATAGCGACGAGGCTCGACGTGTTCAAAAAGCGTCGATAGGTCGAGTAGAGCGCATCGCTCGTAGGCTATATTGGGAGTTCGGACACGGCGTAAAGAATGGCTGAAGAATGTCCTATCTGCGATACCCCACTCGATACCAAGCGTGATGTCGAGGACGGCCATCGACTGCTGGAGGAGTACGCAACATGCCCCAATGGCTGCTTTAATTATGAATTCGCCTATGGGAGCACACGGCAGGACTACATAATTCACAGCCAGCGCATCACTTTCTTCGGCCACTACACCGACCATGAGAACGACAATCTCCGATACTTCACAGGGCAAGTTGAGGCAATCGTACTGGTCCGAGAGCTAGCTCGTGAAGTCTATCTGGAAGATCTGCGTCTTGCAAACGAGGTATTAAAGAACTGGCATGGCTGATTGCTTCCGAGTTCGACGGATCGTGAAACTCCGGCTC
>Ga0074044_10001080_pt1 | contig 25059 bp, 21 predicted proteins | sample BogForMeECP23OM1_FD_94443 | JGI IMG/M metagenome (GOLD analysis project Ga0074044, IMG submission 94443) | Bog forest soil microbial communities from Calvert Island, British Columbia, Canada - Bog Forest MetaG ECP23OM1 | ecosystem: Environmental > Terrestrial > Soil > Wetlands ... | reverse complement strand
TTGCCATGAAGTGTTTCCTCCGTTTGAACGATTTGTTCTCCCAAGGTTCTCGACAGGGCACCTTGATGCCCGGGCTACTCAACTTCTAGTATGAGCAGCTGTCCTACCACAAGATATTGCCATGCGCATGTGATTTGTCAATGAAAATATTACTTCGGGAAGCGATTTGGTGAAGGACGTGCCTCCGTGAGTCGGACGCGCTCATGTAGAAATTTTTTCCGAGTGTCGGCATTGTCCCGGCTGTCCACCGGTTAAGACGCCCCGGCTGTGCGATAATTTCAGAACAAATTTATGTCAGAGCACACAGTCTTCTGCGCAAAATTAAAAAAGGAATTGCCTGGGCTGCCGGAGCCTCCCTTCGACAGCGAGTTGGGAAAAAAGATTTACGATAACGTCTCGCAACAGGCGTGGGGCCAGTGGATGGAACACTGCAAAATGTTGCTGAACGAATATCGCCTGAACCCGGCGCGCAAGCAGGATCAGGAAGTGATCGTGCAGCAAATGGAGCAGTTTTTCTTCGGGGAGGGCGCGGCGCGCCCGGCCGAGTACGTTCCTCCGGCGCACTAGTTGGGTGAGATTCAGAGCGAAATGGGCGGCGGGGCGCGGCCCTTCGGGCCCTCTGCCCTATTTTCTGGCAGGTTACCTTTGGGTTACATCGCATCCCCTGGCCGTTGCTAATTCATCACCTCGTAACACTTTTCGGTCACAATGGTAGCTGTGGCGCCGACCGTTTACGACACGCTGATCCTCTCGGATCTGCATCTCGGCGCGGACATGAGCCGCGCGCGAGAGGCCTTGCGCGTTCTGCGAGAAACCCAATATCGGCGGCTGATTCTGCTGGGCGACATTTTTGCCGACCTCAATTTCGGACGCTTGAAGAAAGAACATTGGAAATTTCTCGGCTTCATTCGCAAACTCTCCAATCCCAAGCGCAATGTCGAAGTGGTGTGGGTCGAAGGCAATCATGACCACGGACTGGCCCCGATCATGTCGCATCTGGTGGGCGTGCGCGTGTACCAGGAATATCAATGGGAATATGAGGGCCTCCGGCACATCGCGGTGCACGGTCACCAGTTCGACGGCTTTGTGGTGAGCAATGTGCACGTCAGCTATTACATTGGGACGCTGCTCTATTTGCAATTGCAGAAGTGGGATTCGAAAAACAAAACCCTGACCCGATTCCTCGACCGGCTCAACACCCGTTGGCTGCGTTTGTCGCCAAAAGTGGCCGAGGGCGCTCTGGCCCATGCCCGTCATCATCACGCAGCGCGTATCTTCTGCGGCCATACTCATGCGGCCCTGCACCTGCCCGATCACGAACACGGCATCGATTATTACAACTGCGGAGCTTGGATTGACGCGCATTCGACCTATATCACCATTGGCGAGCAGGGAGTCGAGATCCACGAATATGTGGAGCGCTCCGACGATCTTCATTCTGCCGAGCCCAACCCGGCCGATGCCGAATTCGGCGACGAGGCGGGACTGCTCGAAGATGGCGAATACGAGGGTGTAGCGACCTGACGGGGACCAACCGAGCGGTCTCTTGGTGCTTTTGTTCTTGCGCTTGGGTGGCGCAGCGGTTTACCGCTGCGGTCAATGGCTTACTTTAAGGGCCGGCTTCAGCCGCTGCGGGAAGGGGTCTTTTGCAATTGAAAAACGATCGTTGTCCACAAACGAGGCAGCGTAAATCTTGCGCAAACTGACCATCGTTTTCCACCACGCCGGCGGAGGACATCAAAGTGCCGCGGATGCACTCAAAGCCACTCTCTCTTCCCAGCAGCATCCCTGGGATATCACTCTTCTCGACATCCAGGAACTGCTCGATCCCCTCGATCTGATTCGCCGCGCTACTGGCCTGCGCATTCAGGACACCTACAATCTGATTCTCCGCAAAGGCTGGACCCGCTTTGCGCGCCAACTGCTGATCGTGTTACAGACGACCATCCGCGTCTACCATTCCCCGATTGTGAAACTGCTGCGAACTTACTGGGCGGAACATCCTTCGGACCTAGTGCTCTCCGTGATTCCGCACTTCAATCGCGAGATCGCTGAGAGCCTTAGCCCCGATGGCACGGGAGTGGCAGGGCCTCCCTTTGTCACTCTGATCACCGATTTGGCCGATTTTCCGCCACACTTCTGGATTGAGCGCGAGTCGGAATACATCATCGCCGGCACCGAACGCGCCCGGCAGCAAGCCTTGACCATCGGCCTTCCCGACAACCATATTTTCCGCACCTCGGGAATGATTCTGAAGCCGCGGTTCTACGAAAAGATCAGCGTCGATCGCGTTGCTGAAAGAAAGAAACTGGGCCTGGAACCCGACTGCCCGATCGGCATCGTATTGTTCGGCGGGCATGGGTCGCAGGTGATGCTTGACATCACTAAAGAGCTCAACCAGGCGGGCGTCCCCGTGCAGTTAATTCTGATTTGCGGGCATAACCAAAAGCTCGCCACTGAGCTCAAACACTTGAACACGATAAAGCCAATCGCCGTGGTTGGCTTTGCCCAGAATGTGGAGTACTACATGGCCTTGTCTGACTTCTTTATCGGCAAACCGGGACCCGGATCGATCAGCGAGGCGCTGCAGTTCCACTTGCCGGTCATCGTGGAGTGCAATTCCAAAACCCTGCCGCAAGAGCGCTACAACGCGGAATGGGTGACGGAAAAAGGCTACGGCATTGTGGTGCCGACGTTCCAACAAATTGCGCCTGCGGTCCAACGCTTGCTCGACCGCGGGACTTTCGAAGAATTCCGCCGCAAGACAGCCGAGTATTCAAATCGAGCGCTGCTCGAAGTGCCTGCGATTCTGGAACAATGCGCCGAGCGCTCGGCGGATCCAGCCCAACCCGCAAGACTTGTGAGTGTCGAGTAATCTGGTTGGGTAGCGCCGCCGTCCCGGCGGCTGTCCGGCGGGCGTCCGCGCCCGCCGAGTTACCGCCAAAATCCTCTCTTAAACTGCACCAATATCCTGTAGAGATGCGGCTTGCCGCGTCTCCCGGCGCGGCCAGTTTAGTGGAACATTGCAGCAAAGAATCCGCCGATTCTTCGGAAGAACCCGCGCGTCTGAGGATGCTTCGCCGTTTCCGTGGCCGCCGCTTTCGGCATTGGCGGTGCTGGTGGAGGAAGTGGAGCGGCCACCGCCGGTGCCTCCCGCAGACGAGATTCCAGCGGCAGCGCGCGCACATCCTCGACCGGGGCCGGAGCCGGGCCAGTCGCGTGGAACACCAATGGCGCTTCTACTTGCACGTGAATTTCATTCGCGGCCACCGCGGTTTCAGCGGGAGCAGCCGGCACCGGTATTCCAGTCGGGGGCGCGCCTTCAGTGGGAGTCATGTCCGCCATCGGAGCAGGCGTAGCGTTCGCGGCCGGTACGGCTCGACTCTGGATGGGCAGATCATTGGCCGCTCGCAGGGGAGCGTCGCGCGGCGCCGGACATCCGCATTCTGGTGGCACCGCCGTATCCACGTGATCGAGCTGACCCGAACGAAACACGAGCTGGTCGCTGGCCTTGACTTGATAGGTGCGATCGCCGAGCAACTCCGAAACAATCGCCGCCGCCGTGTTGCCGGGTAAGGCGCGCACGCAGGTGTTGCCCTGGTTGTCGGCGCTGATGGCGTAGTGAAATTCGCCCGGGCCGACGAGAAGAATGCGGAAGTCCGGCGTCATTACGGAATCGGAAGAAGCATCGAGAACGAAGTGCGCTTCGAGCGCGCCCGTGTTCATGGCAAGCATCAAGTTGTGCCGGTTCTGCGACGGCGTTACTGACACCGTGGTTCCGGGGCAAACATGCACTTCGCCGCCACTCGACAGATTCAGCACGGCGGTCTCGGGACCGGCTGTGATCGTTGAACCCGACCCTCCGTCCTTTCCGGCCAGCGCGAGCGGACCGGCCGCGCGCACCGCGGTGACCACCGGCTTCGGCCCCGGCGTCAGACTGGGAACTGCCAGCGGTTCAAACGGAGAACCAGAACTCTTTGTCGGGCCGGGGCTTTTCCCTAGATGCACGACCAGACGGTTTCCCGCGGCATCCCAGGTGTAAGCGCGCGGCGCGAGCAGATCGACGACGACTCGCGCTACCGGCGGATTTTCCTGGAACTGGTCGGCGCGCAGCGTGCTGATCTGATCGGCTTGCACGCTGATGCGCTTCTTCGGCGTTTCCAGGCGCGCGTTCGGCAGATCGATCACCAGGCGCTCTGGGTCGCCGATCGCTTGAATGGAAGGGACCAGCGGCCGAGTCGAGAGAATTTCGACTGCCTGCCCATCTTTTTCCTGCACAATTCTAAAGCTCTTGATGACGGCGACCTTGCTGGCGGAAGTCTTGCTCGCGGCAGAGCTGCTGGCAGCGGAGGCCGTCTTTGCTCCCGGTCCAGAAGACGGCACGGTCGGCGAAGCAGCTGACGTCTGGGAATGCAGTGGTGTAGTCCATGCGAGTACTCCGAGGGCGAGAGCGGCGTACCAATTCGCCGGCACGCTGCAACCCTTCCGCGGTTGCGGGAACCGAAGATGCGGTGGGAAATCTTTCACGTGCGGCGCTCGAGTGTTACTGCAAACATACCACTCGAAGGTCGCGAGAAGAAAGATGCGCAATCAACCAACGCGAGAGGATACGAGGATTACACGTCGGCCAGGAAGTCATATTCGTCAATCACGGCGGCCACCGCCAACCGGTTAGCCGGAGCGCCGCCTTCAACTCGCACCACGCGCCCCTTGCAGCGCACCCGGATGCTTTCTGTCAGCGTGATCTCGGGGGGCAGGGTCAGGGTGAAATCAATCGCCGAGCCGGCCTGGATGGCGGAATCGACGTAGAAACAAATTCCGCGCGCGCTCACGTCACGGGTCTGCGCCGCGTGCTCCTCGGCATTATCACCGTAACGGACACTTACCGGAAGACGAAGCGCGAATCGCCGCACCGTCCGCTTGTCATTGTCCTCGACTCGGTCCGGGACTCGGTCCTGGTCTGGTTGCGTTTCCGCCATGGAATGCCCTCAAGAGCAAAGTTGCAAACTTTCAAAGAGCGCGTCCGAATTGCCTGTAAGCATGGCAATTCGTGACCCGACTGTCAAGGAGTCGCGCCTTCGGGTAGTGGCTCATTTTGATCAAACCTCCACCACCAAGGTCACGAAGGCACACGAAGGAAAAGCCACACCCGAGAGCCTTCGTGCAACTTCGTGCCCTTCGTGGTTCAGGCTTTTCTCGGGCGCATCGGAAGAACTTCTTACCTCAAGGCAGCGTCTACAATAGACACGTGGTCTTCGTCCTCGACAACTACGATTCGTTCACCTACAACCTGGTCCAGTATCTAGGCGAACTGGGCGCCACGGTTGAGGTTCGCCGCAACGACGAGGTAACCGTCGGCGAGATCGCGGCCATGCAGCCGGAGCGTATCGTGGTTTCTCCCGGACCCTGCACGCCGCAGGATGCCGGCATCAGCATCGAACTGATACGCCATTTCGCGGGCAAGCTGCCACTGCTGGGCGTCTGCCTTGGACATCAGGCGATTGGCGCAGCCTTCGGCGGACAGGTGGTGCGCGCGAAGAACCTGATGCACGGCAAGACCAGCCCGGTGGAGCACGATGGCAAGACCATCTTCCGCGGCCTCGCGTCGCCGATGACCGCAACTCGCTATCACTCGCTGATTGTTTCTGAAGACGCCCTGCCGCACGATCTGGAAGTAAGCGCCTGGACCCGCGATCGCGACGGCACCAGGGTCATCATGGGGCTGCGGCATCGGAAGTTTCCCGTCGAGGGCGTGCAGTTTCATCCCGAGAGCGTGCTGACCGACGAGGGGAAAAATCTGGTCGCGAATTTCTTGCGGAGCTGATGCGAACTCATCGCAAACCCGCTGAGAGGGTTCTGCCTTTCGTGCCATGTCACAAAGGGATGTGATCCCAAGCACGACAAGGCCAGAAGCCTTTCCTCTAGTATTTCCCAAAGGAAGGAAATCAACGTCATGAGTCTGAGTCAGCTTGCCCGGTCCATCCGGGAGTCGGCGACTCTCAAGCTGAATGAAACAGCGGCTCTGCTGCGCGACAAGGGCGAGCCCATCATTCACCTGGGAGGCGGGGAGCCCAAAAGCAAAGCACCCATGGATGCCGTCATCAACTGCGCGGCACTGCTGAATACGGGAGAAATCCGCTACACCGCGCCCGACGGCATTCCCGCACTGAAGAAAGCCATCGTGCGCTATACCGAAGAACACTACAAGAAAATCGTAACCGCGCACAACGTGATCGCCTCCGGCGGCGCCAAGCAGTCGCTGATGGTACTGCTGCATGCCATCCTCGATCCCAAGGAAGAGGTGGTTTTCCCCGCTCCCTACTGGGTCAGCTACCCGGAGATGGTAAAGCTCGCGGGCGGAGTTGCAGTGCCGGTCACAGCCGAGGACGGAACATTTTTCCCAACTGTCAAGGAAATGGCGGACGCGTGCGGTTCCTATACCAAAGCCATCATTCTGAACAGTCCGAATAACCCGTCGGGCGCTATGTACTCGAAAGATTTCGTGCAAGAGATGGTGGAGTTTTGCGAGAAGCGCGGCTTTTATCTGATTCTCGACGACATCTACAACCGGCTGGTGTTCGACGGCAAGACCGCGCCCAACGGCTACGACTTCATGAAGGCTCCGTTTGAACAATCGAAGGTGGTGGTGATCAACGGCGTTTCGAAAATGTATGCCATGACCGGTTTCCGCATCGGTTGGGCGATCGCCAATCAGCCGCTGATCGAGGCCATGGCGACCATCCAGTCGCAACAGACCTCGGGGCCATCTTCTCCGGGGCAGTGGGCGGCGGTGGGCGCGCTCAACGGCGTGCAATCGTCAGTCGACAGCTTACGTGTCACGCTCGAAAACAACCGCAACGTGATGATGGAGCGCTTGCACGCGTTCGACGGCGTCAAAGTGCACAAGCCGGAAGGAACGTTTTACTGCTTCCCGGATTTCAGCGCCTACATGAAAGATTCGCAGAAGCTCTCTAATTTTCTGCTGGAAAAAGTGCGGGTGGTCACGGTGCCGGGCAAGGAATTCGGCTTCGAAGGCCATCTGCGGCTGAGTTACTGCGGCACCATACGCGATATCACCGAGGGCCTGGATCGCATCAAGTGGGCGCTCGATCCGAATTCCTCGAACGAACTCTACCTCGGCGACCGCAAACTGGTGAGGGATTGGCAATGAACATCTACCTCGACGTGCAATCTCCCGCAGTGAAGGAGGCAGGGAAACTGGCCAGCGCTTACGGCCTCGCCAATCATGGACTGGTGAATCTGCGGCGCGCTTACTGGAATCTCCCGACTCCGGCGCTTTATGAGGAGAGTATTTTCCGCTCCGAAGGCAGTCTTTCGCACCTCGGGCCGCTGGTGGTGAATACCGGCAAACACACGGCGCGCGCCGCGGCCGATAAATTCGTGGTGCGCGAACAATCCACCGAGGACAAAATCTGGTGGGGACAGTACAACCGCCCCGTGACCAGCGAAAATTTCAGCGCCCTGCTCGCGCGCCTGCAGGGATATTTACAGGGGCGTGACGTTTTTGTGCAGGACTGCTACGCGGGCGCCGACCCCGAGTACAGCCTGCCCGTTCGCATCATCACGCAAAAGGCGTGGCACAGTTTGTTTGCGCGCACCATGTTCCTGAAGATTCGGAGTCAGGATGCGCTGCAGCGCCACCTGCCCGAATTCACGGTGATCGCGGCGCCTTCGTTTCAAGCCTCTCCCATGGTCGACGGCACCCGTTCGGAAACATTCATCATCATCAATTTCCGAGAACGGCTGGCCATCATCGGCGGCACCAGCTACGCCGGAGAGATCAAGAAGACCATCTTCACCGTGTTGAATTTCCTGCTTCCGCTGCAGGGCGTGCTTTCCATGCACTGCTCGGCCAACGTTGGCGCGGACGGCGATGTGGCAATTTTCTTCGGGCTGTCGGGCACCGGCAAAACAACGCTTTCCGCCGATCCCAAGCGACACCTGATCGGCGACGACGAACATGGCTGGAGCGATAACGGAGTGTTCAACTTCGAAGATGGCTGCTACGCCAAGGTGATTCGCCTTTCGCCCGACGCCGAGCCGCAGATTTACGCATGCACGCGGCGATTTGGCACGGTGCTCGAAAATGTCACCTTCGACCCGGTCTCTCGCCATCTGGATTTAAACGACTACACCGTAACGGAGAACACGCGCGCCGCCTATCCGCTCTCCTACATCGCGAATCATCTGCCGGAGAAGCGCGCCGGGCACCCGCAAAATGTCATTTTCCTCACCTGCGATGCCTCGGGCGTAATGCCGCCTATTTCCAAACTCAACCCCGATCAAGCCATCTACCATTTCGTTTCCGGCTACACCAGCAAAATTGCCGGCACCGAGATCGGGCTCGGCGTAGAACCCGAGATGACTTTCAGCACATGTTTCGGCGGTCCGTTCATGGTGCATCACCCGCTGGCTTATGCCGAACTGCTGAAGAAAAAAATCCAAAAGCACGGCTCCAACGTCTGGCTGGTAAATACGGGCTGGACGGGCGGACCGTTCGGCGTAGGCAAACGCATCAGCATCCATCACACCCGCGCCCTGCTCAACGCCGCGCTCAGCGGCTCACTGCTCAAGGCGGAGTACAGGAAGGATCCGGTCTTTGGCTTCGAGGTCCCTGTGCACTGCGAGGGAGTACCGTCGCAGATCCTCGATCCGGCGAATACCTGGCCCAGCCGCGACGAGTATTTTCACAAGTACGATGCGCTCGCGGCTCGCTTCATCGAGAACTTCAAACTGATGATGGCCGAGTGTCCGGAGCACATCCTGGAAGCCGGGCCCAAGCGTCTCACCACCGTCTCAGTTCGCTGAGGTCGGTTCGCTGACAGCAGTTCCGCGCGGCGGAGTTCTCCGCAACGTCGTTTGCGGAAATCAGTTGTGTCGCTCGCAAGAAGTCCATCCACGCTCGACGAAACCACGTGTCACCGCGCCCACGCCCGCGTTCCTGAGGACACACAATCCCGCCTTTGTCCGACATCAATTCATTTGTTTTCAGCCGACGAATTCTGGCTCTCCGCTTGCTTTTTCTTCTGGCGAGGGCATGGGAGCTGGTTATGGAAACGATGCTGCAAGGCCTGATCATCGTCGGCGGACTGACATTCTCGCTAGCCGCGTCGCTGCTGATCGAGGAACTCATCTTCGGACAAATCGTGCGCGTCGCTTTTGTGCGCCGTCCGCAAACTACGAAACACTCTCAACAAAATTGAAAGGAGCACCGCCATGCTGTTACTGAAGTATTTGCTATTGAGCGCGGGAATCGCGATGTTCGTGATTGCCGCCGGAATTCTCTCCTATGATGCTTACTTGCTGATCGCTTACCAGCGCCGCCGCTTGCATCCCGACCCCGAAGCAGCCACCGAAGTCGCTCCAGGTTTCCGTTGGCGCACCTCGGTCGCGCTGGTGATGCTGGCCTGGGCTCCGCTGCTGATCTCGGCTGGCATTGTGATTGTGCCCAGCGGCATGGCTGGAGTGCGCGTGAGCCAGACCCGGGGCACTCTGGCCGGAACTTTATATCCCGGCGTGCATTTCGTGGTGCCGCTGGTCGAGCACGTCGAATTGTTCAACACTCGCGACCAGTTGTTTACCACCGGCGTTACCGAAGATGGGTTGGCCAAGGGCGCGCCGAAAGGCGAAGCGCTGCGCGTGCAAGCCAAAGAAGGGCTCACGCTCGGCCTTGCCATCACCGTTCGCTACCAGATTGATCCCAAGCGCCTCGACTATATTGAAGCCAATCTGCCCCAGCCGCTGGAGAAGGAAATTGTCCCGCCCGTGGTGGCGACCGCCTGGCGTGAACTGGTGCCCGGCTATACCGTGCGCGAAGTTTTTTCCGCCAAGCGCGAAGAAGTCCGCCAGCGTTCCGCTGAAATGATTCGGAAACGGCTGGCCTCCGACGGCATCGTCGTGAAAGAAGTCTTGCTCCGTGATATCGAACTCCCGCAGGAGTACGCCAAAGGCCTGGAATCGCTGCTATTGAAAGAACAAGAGAACGACCGCATGGGTGTTGAAACCGAGATCCACCAGAAGCAAATCAAAATCGCTGAAGCCGATGCTGACTCAGCCAAGGTACAAGAAGTGAAACAGGCCGAGGGACAGGCCGAAGTGAGGGTGCTTCAAGCCAAGAGCGAATCTGACGCCATGCAATACACGCTCCCACTGAAGCAGAAACAAATTGAGCAATCGAAACTCGAAGCCGAAGCACGCAAGGAAGCAACTGTAAAGAATGCCGAGGCTGCCGGCGAAGCCAAGCTCATCGACAGCAAAGCCGAGGGGGAACGCCGCAAACTGCTGGCGCAAGCGGAGGCTGAACGCATCCGTTTGACCGCCGCCGCTGACGCGGAGCGTATGGCGAGCGAGGCTGCGATCCTGAAGCAGAATCCGCTGCTGATCAACAAAATCGTAGCCGAGCGCCTCTCCGATAAATTGCAAGTCATGATGGTTCCAGCGGACGGCAAGTTTTTCTTCAACGACATCATGCACGGAATGAGTTCACCGAGCCACGTGAGCCAGGCGGAAGACGTCGAAGGCAAACAGTAACCGTGGTCGCCGGGATTGGGTTCGCTGTGTTCCCCTGTGACCTCCGTGGTTAAGACTTTCTCGACCACAGCAAACACATAGAATCACCGGGGAACATAGGGAAGCAGCATGGCAGGCAAGACGCGATGAACAAACCACAACTAATCACGCGCTATAATCAGCGCAATCCTGCAATGCGTGCGCGAGAGCTCACTCGAAAGTCCAGCAGTCTGCGGCTAGCTTGGCTGACTTCGTTCCTGCTCGCGACCACTTTTCTTCCATCCTCCTTATCAGCGACGACTCTCGGAGACACCGCCCGTCAACTGGCGCACAAGATCGCTGCAGCCTCCGGACCCGGGGCCTTCGCCCTCGAGGTCGTGAACCGTTCATCACTCGACGACAAATCCGTGCGCGACGTGCGGAGTGCTCTGGAAGCGGAGCTGCAAGTGGAAGGTGTCCACCCTGCCCCACCCCAGCAAGCGATGGGAACTGTCGAGGTTATTCTCTCCGAGAGTTTGCGCGAATATGTTTGGACGGCAGCGATTGTGACAGGATCCGCCGGCAATAATGACAGAAATGTTGTGCTCGTCTCCCTGCCGCGATCGCCAACCACAACGCCAATCGCCACTGCCTTGCCGATTGTCCTAAAAGCGAACGCGCTCTTTTCCCAGGAACAGCCAATACTCGATGTCGCTCTGATTGATATGCCCGGAGAATCTCGCCTGCTCGTCCTTGGACACAATGCGGTTTCGATCTATCACCATCCGGCAATGAACGGGAACTCGTCGGGCAATTCCATCGGAAGATGGCAACTGGATGTGTCCTTGCCCATCGCGCACGCGCGCACTTTTCCCCGCGACTTGCGCGGACGCCTGCTGCTGCGCCGCGATCATCTGGTCGACGTTTTCCTCCCCGGAGTTCGCTGCCGATCAAGCGCCACTGCGCCGCTTACGCTAGCCTGCGAAGACACCGACGATCCCTGGCCCCTTACGCCTGAAGACATGAGCGTGCGCGCCTTTTATGCGGCCGCGCGCAACTTTTTCACCGGAGCTCTTTCGCCCGCAATAGGAAAAATCTCCAACGTTCCTTCTTTCTATTCGGCCGCCGCTTTTCCCCGCCCGAACTACACGCTTTGGGCGTTTGCCGCCGTAGATGGATCGCTGCATCTGGTGGATGGGATGACCGACCAGTCGATCCTTGTCGCAAAGTCAACGCGGGGGAGCGATCTGGCCGCCGTTCACTCCAACTGCGGGTCAGGGACACAGCTGCTGCTCTCCGAAAACGGCGATTCAGAGGGCGACGGGCTGCGTGCTTTCGAGATTCCCGACCGAGATATTATGCCTGCCAGTCCAGCGCTGGAGTTCGAGGGACAAGGCCTGATCGTTGCCCTCTGGCCGGAATCGAGCGGCAACAGCGCAGTCGCAATCGTAAGACGAAAAGACACAGGATGGTATGAAGCGTATCGCATATCAATTTCGTGCGGCAATTAGCACCGCCCGCGTGGGGACGGGCGCACTCGCTCGTCCAAGCCGAGCGCACCGGGGCCCCCGGCGAGCCCGGTTTTGGCTTGACGGGGTGGAGAAGCTCGGCGGCTACCTGTGCGGATGGCAGCTTTCGATCCTTCGCAACTTGCTGATCGCGGCCGTGATCACGTCGATGATCGCATTAGCAAGCCCGGCACTCGCGGCCACCCGTCCACACTACGGCGGAACGCTTCGCGTGATGCTGCAATCGGCGCCGAACGCGCTTGAACTCCCTTTGGACGCCACCAACGCCACCTCCTCCGACTACTGGGACGCTCTCCGCATGCTCTCGCTGATCGGCGACACGCTCGTGAAACTGGATGCACTGGACCGTCCGCAGCCCGCGCTGGCCGCGGCTTGGCAGAGTGACCCCACCGCCCGGCATTGGCAATTTACGCTGCGCCGCGGCCTGAAGTTCCACGACGGCAGCGCGGCCACGCCCGCGGTTATCGCGCAGATCCTCGGCGCGCTCCATTCCGACTGGAGGGTGCGTGGCTCGGCCGATCTGCTGACCATCGAGAGCGAAACCGCAATGCCCGCGCTGCTCGCCGAACTCGCGCTGCCTCGTAATCTTTTGCTCAAGCGCAATGCGGACGGCGTTCCCATCGGTACCGGCGCATTCCTTGTCACCGAGTGGCAACCGGGGAAACTGCTCAAGCTCGCGGCGAATGAGGAAAGCTGGGCGGGACGTCCATTTGTGGATGCGGTCGAGATCGAGTTTGGAAAATCGCTGCGCGACCAGGCCATCGCGCTCGAACTGAACAAGACCGACCTGATCGAAGCGCCGCCCCAGGCAGCCACGGGCTCGCAGCGGCACGGCGCATCGTCATCGTCATCGCCATCGCCATCATCGTCATCATCATTGTCGTTGCCAGTCGAATTGCTGGCGCTGGTTTTTTCCCCGAACTCCAAAGCTCAAGACCCTCGCCTGCGAGAGGCGCTGGCCCTCGCCATCGATCGCAAACCAATTCAGTCTGTGTTGTTAAAAGGCGCGGGAGAACCCGCCGCCACCATTCTTCCCAACTGGATGACCGGTTACAGTAAGGTCTTTTCCGCGCCGGCAAACCCACAACGCGCCCGCGCTTCGCTGGCCGACGCGCCACCACTCCTGCTCAAATCGAGCTACGCTCTAAGTTACGACCCGCGAGATCCGCAGGCTCAACTGATCGCCGAACGCATTGCGCTCAACGCGCGCGAAGTTGGCATCACCTTGCAAGTAACCTTATCGGGAGCGGAAGACCTTCGCCTCGTCCGCGTCGTGTTGCCGAGTCCCGATCCCGCCACCTCGCTCGCCGAAGCCGCGCGGCAGCTGGGCTTGCCGCACCCCCCTTTCTCGATGGATCTGAACCTGGAGGATCTGTATCGGGCCGAGCGCGAGTTACTCGATGATCACGGCGTAATCCCTCTTTTTCATTTGCCGGTTGCGAGTGCCGCAGGTGTACGCGTGCGCGGCTGGGAACCGGATCGCCTGGCAGAATGGGACGGGGCCTGGCCCGCGCTGCCTGACATATGGTTGGCCGATGCCCGAACTGATTCACCGCCCCAGGCAGGACCGCGATGAGCTTCCGCAAGAAACTTCTTCTTTTGTTTGCGGCTACGGTATTGCTGTGTGTAGCGGTCATTTCGATTTCGGTGTATAGCACCATACGGCGCTCGTTCGAGCAGGCCGATCAAGAGCGCGCGAATGCGGTTGCCGCGCAGTTTCGATCGCAGTTCCAGCAGCGCGAACTGGAGGTTGCGCGCAAGGTCGAGTCGGTTGCCGCCAGCGAGACTGTGCAGCACATCGCGCTCGACCTGAACCGCGGCGCGGGCGATCCTAGCGACTATGTGAGCCTGGCGCGCACTCTGGCCACCCAGCAGCAACTCGATTTTCTCGAACTGGTCGACAACCACGGCAGCATTTTGTCCTCGGCGCAGTGGCCGGCGAAATTCGGTTATCCCGAAGCCGCGATTTCCGGAACAACGATTTCCGGAGCGGCTCCGCCTTCGACCGCTGCCTTTCTAAAACGCGAAGACCTGCCCAATGACTCAACCCTCGGCCTGTTTGCCGTGCGTGTGGCTCCTGTCGGCGAGCAGCCTTTGTATGTCATAGGGGGCGAGCGGCTCGACCAGGGCTTTCTCTCCTCGCTCGACATACCCGCCCGCACCCGTGTGCTGCTCTATCAGAACCTCGACGTGAAATGGAATCCGCGGTCTCTGCTCGATTTGAACGGGCCCGCGGCGGGCGTCGACAAAATCGCTCCTCTGGTCGCTAAGGTACGCGACACGTTGCAGGAATCTCAAGCCGTGATCCATTGGACGTCCGATCCGGCGGACGCTGAAGTTTTTCACGCCCTCCCCCTGACTGGGCCCGTCATTACTCCGGCGAACCAGGCTGCGCCGAATCAAAGTCCGACAAATCAAAGCTCGACAAATCCCAGCGCGATGAACGCGAGCGCGAATCGGCAACTGATGGGCGTTCTGCTGGTCGGCAGTTCGCGGCGTCCCCTGATCGAATTGGAGCGGCAGATCATCTCCACCGCCATGCTGGTCGGCGGCGCAGGAATTTTCGTGGCCGTGTTGGCCAGCCTGTGGTTTGCAGCTCGCGTCACACGCCCGGTCGTGTCGCTGGCCGAGGCCGCAAGACGGGTTGCCGCGGGCGATCTGAGCGCCAAGGTCGAGGTGGAATCGAGCGACGAATTGGGCGAACTGGCGGGCTCCTTCAACCGCATGACCGAAGAACTCGTGCAGCAAAAGGACCGTACCCTGCAGGCCGAGCGCGTGGCCGCATGGCGCGAACTGGCGCGCCGTTTGGCGCATGAATTGAAGAATCCGCTTTTTCCCCTGCAGGTCACGGTTGAGAATCTCTTGCGCGCAAAACAGAAATCGCCCGAAATGTTTGAGGAAGTTTTCCACGAAAGCACCGCGACCCTGCTCGCCGAAATCAACAATCTGAAAACCATCATCGAACGCTTCAGCGAATTTTCCAGGATGCCGCAGCCGCAGCGGAAGCCGACGCAGGTGAACGACGTAGTGGTTTCGGTGCTGCGCGTTTTTCAGGCGCAACTGCAGAAAAATAACGAGATTGCCGTGCACACCGACCTGGCCGACCCGTTACCTGAGATTTCCGCCGATTCCGACCTGCTGCATCGGGCCTTGCAAAACCTGGTGCTCAACGCCATCGATGCCATGCCGCAAGGCGGAGCTCTGACAATTCGCACCGCCGCCCTAGGCGATCGCATTGAACTTTCGGTCTCCGATACTGGCTCCGGTCTGACTTCCGAGGAATGCGAGCGCCTGTTCACTCCTTATTACACGACCAAGCAGCATGGCACTGGTCTCGGCCTCGCGATTGTGCAGTCGGTAGTGAGCGACCACGGCGGCAAAATTTCTGTCGAGAGCGCCAAAGAAAAAGGAACAACGTTTCGCATTGAACTCCCTTGCGATTTCTCGGCGCACTCGGCGTCTCTGCGGTAGATTTGGATTTGCATTTCAGTTGAGGTCAATCACCGTGGCGCAAAAAGCGCACTTGCTGATCGTGGACGACGAGGCCAACACGCTGGCTTCGCTTTCGCGCGCGTTTCGTCTGGAAGGCCATGAAGCCGCCGTATGCGACAACGCAAACAAAGCTCTGGAACTGGCCAAATTGCAATCGTTCGACTTGATCCTCTCCGACGTCGTGATGCCCGGGAAAGATGGCCTGACGCTTCTCGAAGAATTAAAGGCGCAGGGCGTGCCGACTCCGGTCGTCATGATGTCGGGCCAGGCACACATCGAGATGGCCGTGCGCGCCACGCGTCTCGGGGCGCTCGACTTTCTAGAAAAACCGATCTCCACCGAAAAATTGCTGCTCACCGTGGAGAACGCGCTGAAGCTCGGCCGCCTGGAGCGCGAAAACCGCGACCTGGAGCGCCGCCTTGGCAAACATGAGATCGTCTGGAAAGGCGAGACCATGCGTCGCGTGATGGCGCAAGTCGAACGCGTGGCCGCAAGCGAAACCCGCGTCTGCATTCTCGGCGAGACGGGCACGGGAAAGGAATTGGTGGCGCGAACGCTGCATGAGCGCAGTCCGCGGGCGGGCGGCCCATTCGTCACCCTGAACTGCGCCGCGGTTCCCGCCGAGTTGATCGAATCCGAATTGTTCGGCCACGAAAAAGGATCGTTCACCGGCGCGGCCGGACGCCATCTAGGCAAGTTCGAACAAGCGCAGCACGGCACCATTTTTCTAGACGAAATCGGCGACATGCCGCTCACCATGCAGGCCAAGCTGCTCCGCGTACTCGAAGAAGGAGAAGTGGAGCGTATCGGCGGCGAGCGCGCCATTACAGTGGATGTGCGCGTGGTTGTCGCCACGCATCGCGACCTCGAAGCGCAAGTGCGCGACGGCAAATTTCGCCAGGATTTATTTCACCGCGTCTTCGTCTTCCCGCTGCGCCTGCCTCCCCTGCGCGAACGGCGTGAAGATATTCCGGCGCTCATCGAGCATTTTGCCGCGCAGGTCAGCGCGGTTAACGGATGGAAGCCGATGCGCTTCACCCCGGACGCAATGGCCGCGCTGCAGGAGCATCAGTGGCCGGGCAATGTTCGCGAACTCAGAAACGCCGTCGAGCGCCTGATGCTGCTGGCGACTTCCGACGAAGTGACGTCTGAAACTGTGGCACTGGCGCTGCCAGCCTCCGCCGCGCCCGATTCTGTATCGGCCGGCAGTGGCCCCCTAGCCGACCGCGTCCGCGCCTTCGAAAAACAAACGATCCTGGCCGAGTTGAAACGCAATCACCACCAGATCTCAAACACGGCGCGAGCGTTGGGACTGGAACGATCGCACCTGTACAAGAAGGCCGAACAGGTGGGGATTGATTTAAAAGCGGCAAAGAATGAGGGTGACCACTAAGGCCTTAGTAAGTATTGTCATCCTGAGCGGAGCGACTGTTTCGCGAAACGCGAAGCAGTCGCGTAGTCGAAGGACCCCTACTGATCCATTTGTCTGCAGCGCTAAGACTCCGTTTGCAATTTCCCTCCCCGACAGACGACAATCGCATCGTGCCCAGTACAAGCTTTTATCAGGACCCTCAAACCGTCAGCCCCTTTCGTCCGGGCGCGCTCGTGATTGCGACCTTGGCCAATCCGCGCGAGAAATTCTGGGGCGCGATTCTCCAGCTTTCCGCCGAAGGCGTCAGCCTGCGCGGCGTCGATCTCGCGGGCTTCGACGATCTTGCTTCGCAGGTCAAGAGCGGCGAGCCTTTCACCTCCGGCGTGGTCTTTTTCCCCATGCACCGCGTGGAGCGCATGGAACTCGATCTTCCCGAAGGCGACCTGCTCTCGCTTGCCCAGCGTTTCGCCCAAAAGACCGGACAGGACCCCGCTCCGCTTCTCGTCAGCGAATTCCTCGGCACCGGCAGTGGAAAACTCGGAGGAGAAAAATAGCGGTGAACTACCGGCAGCTTCTGACCGCGCCCAACCAACTCACGCTGCTGCGCATGATTTTCCTGCCCTTTATCGTCATCAATCTGGTCAAGCACGATTTCAAATGGGCGCTAGCGCTTTTTGTTCTCGCCGGCATCAGCGATGGTCTCGATGGCCTGCTCGCGCGCACGCTGCATCAGCAAACCCTGCTCGGTCAGTATCTCGACCCCATCGCCGACAAGCTGCTCATGAGCACCATGTTTCTCGTGCTCTCCATCGAGCAACGCGATCTGGTTCCGTGGAAATACACCATCGTGGTCTTCAGCCGCGACATCTCCATCATGCTGATCAGCGGCGTCCTGTTCATGATTGCCGGCCTGCGCGATTTTCGTCCCAGCATCTTCGGCAAAGCCAACACCTTCGCGCAAGTGGCTGCAATTTTCTTCGTGCTGCTGCAACTTGTCGAGCCCGTACGCTGGGTTTGGATTGCGCGCATCACCTTCCTGCGCGCCACGTTCCTCTTTACCATCGTCTCAGCCGTGCACTACGCCTTTCTGGTGCAGCACCGCCTGCATGCGCACACTCCCGCATCGCAGGCGATTTGACCCCTTTTCCGGCGTGCCCCTAGAATGAAAGGTTCGCGCTGCGCTTGCGAACTCATCATCATCCATGGCACTGCATCTCTATAACACTCTTTCCGGCAAGATCGAAGAATTTCATCCCCTTGACGGCAACCGCGTCCGCATGTACGCCTGCGGGCCAACCGTCTATGACTACGGCCACATTGGCAATTTCCGAACCTTCATCGCCGTCGATCTTCTTTATCGCTTTCTGCGCCAGAGCGGATATGACGTCCGCTACGTCATGAACATCACCGACGTCGACGACAAGATCATCCGCAACTCCGCGCGTGACGGCGTCAGCGTGCAGCAGTACACCGCCAGGTTCACCAAGGCTTTTCTGGAAGATTCGGCGATGCTGAACATTGAACAGCCGATTCTGGTGCGCGCCACCGAACATATCAATGAAATGGCCGACTTCATTGCCGAACTCGAAAAAAAAGGCTTCGCGTACCGCACCGACGACGGCTCGTATTATTTCCGCATTGCGAACTTCCCGGAATACGGCAAGCTTTCGAAAAAAGATTTCGCCGGCATGACCGACGGCGCGCGCGTCGATGTGGACGAATACGAGAAAGACAGCGCCCGCGACTTCGCCCTGTGGAAGGCTCCGAAGCCCGGCGAAGCCTCCTGGGATACGGCGATCGGCCCCGGGCGCCCGGGTTGGCACATCGAATGCTCCGTGATGTCGATGGAAGAACTAGGCCCGAGTTTCGATTTGCACGCGGGCGGCGAAGACCTGATTTTCCCGCATCACGAAAATGAAATCGCCCAGTCCGAATCGCTCAGTGGACAGCAATTTGCCCGCTACTGGTTTCATGCGCGTTTTCTGCTGGTCGAAGGCCAGAAGATGTCGAAGAGTCTTGGCAATTTTTATACTGTCCGGGATCTGATTCTGCGCGGCCACAAGCCGTCCTCCATCCGCTGGCTGCTGACCCAGGTGCCCTATCGCAATCAGCTGAACTTCACTTTCGAGGGCTTGAAATCCGCCGCCAGTTCGGTGGAGAAGTTGCGGAATTTCCGCTTCCGCCTGTCCAGCACGCAGTTCCCCCCGGGCGCGACTCCACAAATGGCGCAACTGGCGAACGAAACCATAGCAAAAATGAAAAGCGCCCTCGACGACGACCTGAACACTGCCGAAGCGCAAGCCGCAATGTTTGACATGCTGCGCAAAACCAATACCGCGCTAGATGCCACCGGATCCGGCCAGGACCACTTCCGTCAGGACGACGTGGGGCCCTTGCTCGCAGCGCTGGAAAAGTTCGACGAGATATTTGGCGTACTGAAAGATGACGACCAGCCCAAAATGAAAGCCATCCTGGACTGGGCGAAAGCCGAAGGCCGCGAAAAGGAAATCAGTCCCGAGTTACGGGAGCTTGCCGGATCCGCCCAACTCGCAGACGAACAGGTCAACCAAAAACTCGCTGAAATGGAAGCGGCGCGAAAAGCTCGCAACTTTAAAACTTCCGACACGCTGCGCGCCGAACTGACCGCCGCCGGCATCATCGTAGAGAACACAAGAGACGGAGTCCGCTGGAGAAGAAAGTAGGGTCGGCATCTTGCCGGCTTTCAAACGATTGTCATCCTGAGCGGAGCACGCCCTGCGAGAAACGCAGGGCATGCGGAGTCGAAGGCCCCCTACGCAGCCGACTACTCCATCCGGGCCTGCGAGGCGTTCTCCCCGAAGCGCGTTTTCCATGGTCATGGCTCCGCGACTACAATGTCCAAATTACAAAATGCTCTTTCTCGACGACTACCTCCGCGAAGCCGAAAAAGCCCACGGCCATCTCTGCGCTGGACAGGTCCTCGGCGTGCGCCTGGCCATGCTGGGCCTCGCGAAGCTCGGCATCGAAGACCCGCGCGGCAATAAAGAAGACCGCAAGCGTCTGGTCACCTTCGTCGAAATCGACCGTTGCGCCACCGACGCCATAGCCGTTGTCACGGGATGCCGCCTCGGCAAGCGCGCTCTGAAATTTCGCGACTGGGGAAAGATGGCCGCGACCTTCGTCGATCTCGCTTCGCACGTCGGCGAGGACGGGAAGGGCACGACTTTAGTCGTGCCGTCTCAAGCTTTGACCAATGCGGCTCTAGCCGCTGACGGACAACAGTCGCCATCCTTGAACGGTGCTGCAAATTCTGCGGACCACTGGTACCGCGCGATCCGCATCGCCGCAAAAGAATCCTCCAAGGCGCTGGCGCGCACAATGCATCCTGAAATCGAAAGCAAGAACCAGCAGCAGATGCTCGCCTATCGCGAAATGGCGGAGGACGACCTATTCACGGCACAGTGGGTAAAGGTCAAGCTCCCCGCCGAAGAGTTTCCCGGATACAAAGGCGAGCGCATAGTCTGCGCCGAATGCGGCGAAGGCATCAATTTCCGCCGCGAGCTGGTGCGCGACGGAAGAGTCTTGTGCAAAGCTTGCTCGGGCGAGCGGTATTACTCGCTGCTGTAAGTTGTGAGGACGGCCGTACGATATAGCGGTTATCCCTACAGAAGGCGCTCTTTGAGAACTTGTTCTACGTTTCGGCGGGGGAAACCTACTACAAGCTCTTGTAAGGCCGGGCAAAGGTGAGAATGAAAGCATGGCGATCGATGATGCCGATTACATCGCCGGGTCTCCAATCGGTTCTCACAGTGGTCGAGGCGAACTCGAACCCATATTCGGTACCCTGCACGCGGCGATTGTTTACACTTTGTTTACATCTTTCTGACAACTTGGAATCGGAACCGGAATACAAGTCTTGCGTAGGCCAACTGACTGTCATCTCCCTTGGCCAACCAGTAAGGTGGAATCCATGAGCGCGAAAACTCTGTTTGCGATTTCGATTTTGTCCATCGTCTCGACGGTTTACGCTGCCGCTCAGCAACCGGTGCCTGTCCACACTTTTGTGTGCAATGGTGACGAGGGTCAAGGCGGCTGCCCCAACGGCGGCGTGCCTACTTCGATCATTCAGGGATCGGATGGAAACTTCTATGGCGTCGCCAGCGAAACGCTGCAGCAACCGGAAGAAGCTGGTGGATTGGTGTTTTCACTTACGTCTTCAGGTACCTTCACTGTGTTGTATGAATTCGAACTGGGGCAGGGAAACAACTTTCCCAATGGGCAAGATCCGGTTCAACTGGTGGAGGGATCGGATGGCATGCTGTATGGCGAAACCGACCTCGGCGGAGCGAACAATGCCGGCACTGTTTTCCGGCTCAACCGCGACGGGTCTGGGTTCCAGTTGATTCATTCTTTTTGTCCCAGCTGCGGTGATGCGTACGACCCGCTGGGAATGGCGGCCGGCGCCAACGGCGTTGTCTACGGCGCGACGTTCTACGCCAACGCCTCAGAGTGCGAATGCGGGTCAATTTTTGGCGTGGACGTTGCGTCTGGTGCATACAAGATTGTGAAAGTGACGCGGAGAGCACCATCCAACCCGGTTGCCGGGAGCAACGGGATGCTGTATTGGACGGTCGGGGGAAATTTGTCCATTTACAACGAAACTACTAGGAAGATGCACAGCATTCATCTGAAGCTGCCGAAGGGCGTCGACCACTTCGCGGGCGCGGCTGCCTCCCTTGTTTTCGGCGCCAACGGGAACCTCTATGGGGTTTATGGAGTGTTAGGGCAAGGTACGGGCTTATTCGAAATTCAACCAGACGGCAGCAATCTGGTTGTGTTTCCGGCCCTTCAAAATGTGTTTGCCGGAACCACCAGCGGGTTGGTGCTGGGCAGCGACGGAAACTTGTGGATGGAACAGAGCGGAGCAGCGGCTGGTTACGGAGAACTCCTGACTTTCTCCCCTGCCGACGGAAGCCTGATCCAGACTCTAACCCCGTTCTCGCAGACATCCTCGGTCGGCGGTTACCCGGACGACCTTATTTCTGCCGCGGACGGAAGCTTGTGGGGGCTGACGACATCTTATGGCGATGCTCCGCAGGGTTCGTATGGGGAAGGCGTGGTGTTTAGCCTGACACCGCAGAATTAGAGCGGACCGGATCGATGCCAGTTCGTGCCTGGCCTCCTGTCGGGGCACGCTTATGACGGGCGACGGGCCACGACTAGCGACGCTTCTATCGACTTGGCAAACGACGGAAGATGAAGCGCGGGCAACTAGCGACTTCGCTCGTACGCGTGCGCTATGCACAGCAGCGTAGCCTCGTCAAAGTGCCGAGCAAACAACTGCAACCCAATCGGCAGCTTCTCATGATTCTCGCCGCACGGAACTGAAATCCCGGGAATCCCCGCCAGATTAGCGGTCACCGTATAGATATCGGCAAGATACATAGCCAGCGGATCATTCACCTTCTCCCCTAACTTGAACGCTGGAGTAGGGCAAGTCGGCGCGGCAATCACATCCACTTTTTTAAAAGCCTCGTCGAAGTCGCGAGTCAAGAGCGTGCGCACCTTCTGCGCCTTCAGATAGTAAGCGTCATAGTAACCCGCGCTCAGCGCATAAGTACCAAGCATAATGCGCCGCTTGACCTCCATGCCGAATCCGCCGTCACGGGTCTGGCGATACATTTCAGAAAGCGTGTTGGCCTTGGCCCTGAAGCCGTAGCGCACACCGTCATAGCGCGCCAAGTTCGCCGAAGCTTCCGCCGTAGCCACAATGTAATACGTGGGAATCGCATACTCGGTGTGCGGCAACGAAACGGGCACGACTTCGCATCCCAACTCAGCCAGCTTCTGAATCGCGCCCTCAACCGCCGCGCGCACCTCAGCATCGAGCCCCGCGCCGAAGTATTCTTTAGCCATTCCAACTTTCAAGCCCTTCACCGGCTTCTCAAGTTCAGCCACATAGTCGGGCACGGGCACTTCCGCGGAAGTTGAATCCATGGGATCGCGGCCCGCAATCGTGCGCAGCACCAGCGCGACTTCCTTTACCGTTTTCGCAAACGGCCCAACGTGATCAAGCGACGAAGCAAACGCAATCAAGCCGTAGCGCGACACGCGTCCGTAAGTGGGCTTCAACCCGACCACGCCGCAAAACGACGCCGGCTGGCGAATTGATCCACCCGTATCGGAGCCCAGCGTTGCCATAGCCATCTCCGCCGCCACCGCGGCCGCCGATCCGCCGGACGATCCGCCCGGCACGCGGCTCTTATCGCGTGGATTGTGCACTGGCCGATACGCCGAGTTCTCGGTGGATGACCCCATGGCAAACTCATCGCAGTTGAGCTTGCCCAGAACCACCGCGCCCGCCGTTTCCAGGCGAGCGACGGCCGTGCAGTCATAGGGCGGAATAAAATTCTCTAGGATCTTCGAGCCGGCGGTAGTGCGCACGCCCGACGTCACCATAACGTCCTTGATCGCAATCGGAACTCCCGCCAGCAGCGGCAAAGGTTTCCCTGCCGCGGCCAGCGCGTCGATACGCCCCGCCTGCGCCAGCGCGCGCTCTTCGCACAATGTCAAAAACGCGCCAATCTCGGGATCTTCTTTTCTGATCCGCGTATAGCAATCCCGAGCCAGCGCGGTCGCACTCGTCTGCCGCTCTGCGATCTTCGTCCGAACATCATCAATCGTCATGGCATCAATCATCGCTGCCGGCGCTTGCTCTCGACCGCTATCTCTCAATCACCTTCGGCACTTCGAAAAAAGTGCCGTCCGTGTCGGGAGCATTCTTCATGGCAACATCGTGCGGCAGCGATTTGCGTAGCCCGTCTTTCACGTCGTCCCGGATGGCGTAGGCGAAGCGCTCGCTTCCCTGCCGCAACTCGTCGTTGTCTTTGTCTTTGCCATAGCGGTCGGAAACCTGAGCCATGGGCGCAACCTTATCGGTTTCCAGTTCGCCGAGCCGCGCCACATATTCAAGAATGGAGTTCAAATCGCGCAGCATGTGCGCACGCTCTTCCCCGGTCAACTCGAGGTTGGCCAAGTCAGCCACATACGCAACGTCTTTGTCGGTAACTTTCATGAGGTCGCACTATATACGTGCGTCTTTCCACCTTCCAAATATGTGTGGCATTCCACCTTCAAAAGTTTGTCATCCCGAGCGCAGCGAGGGATCTGCAGTTCACCGCGAAAATGCAGCCTCTACGCCTTCACCACAAATTCAATTCGCTTGACGGACGCCGCAGAGTACCTGTTGATCAGGGCTAAGTAACGCGGCGCCAGGTGGGCGAGTTCCCGCCGCCATCCTGCATCGGCAACTTCCACCCGCAGAATCCCGTCGGAAAAACTCAGCGGACGCGTCCGGTCAGCGACCGCACTGCCGCACGCGATCGGCCAGGCCAACAGCGCGCTCTCTGGCGCACGATGAAGAGCTCTCGCGATCATGGGTTCAAGACTTTCGGAAATACGATTCAAGGTGAACTCCAGATCCGCGAATGCGATCGAAAGACCGGATTCGCGAATACGATCGGAAGAACGAGCGATCGGAAGAATGATTGTAGCATCGGAAAACGCCGCGCCTCGGTGACGTCCTTACGATGCGGCAGTCGCTGCCGCTGCGCCTTTCGCTCGCTTCTTCGCCAGCTTGCGCAGGTGGCTCCTCGAATACAGACTTCTTCGGCAACGCGCAGCCCCGCACAAACAGGGCGCGTCATCCTCACCATCGTAAAGGTTGTAGTCGTAGGTCAATTCTTCTCCGGCCTCAATATCGCGCAAGGCAATAATCCACATCTTGCCCGCAATCTGATCGGTCTCGCAATTCGGCTGGCACGAATGATTGACGAAGGCGGCCACACCGAACCCGTCGATGATGCGTTCACCGCCGTCCAGGCCGAATAAATACGTGTTCTCAAAATCGTCGTAAAGATCGTCGGCCTGTTCGCAGGTCAGGTACTCGCCCACGTATTCCACGATCCGCGTGCCTTTGCGAATCGGGCGCGCGGTGTAGCAACCATAGGAGTGAATGCGCGATTGGCGAATGATGAGGGTCATAGTTCCGCAGAATCGGATTACAAAATCGCAAAATACATGCTCGCGGAAATTTGGAAATTTTGCAATTTGGTAAGTTAGTAATCTAGCGGTTTGCTGACGAACTGGCCTTTGCTCTTGCTTTTGGGTGGCGCAGCG
>Ga0074044_10001079_pt1 | contig 25085 bp, 30 predicted proteins | sample BogForMeECP23OM1_FD_94443 | JGI IMG/M metagenome (GOLD analysis project Ga0074044, IMG submission 94443) | Bog forest soil microbial communities from Calvert Island, British Columbia, Canada - Bog Forest MetaG ECP23OM1 | ecosystem: Environmental > Terrestrial > Soil > Wetlands ... | reverse complement strand
TCAAAACGTACATGATGGCGTTGAGCGCCTCCCGCATGTCTGTTTCGCGCCTGCGGCCTCCCCGCCTCGCCGGAGGAATGAGCCGTGCGACATGCGCCCACTCCTCATCCGTCAGGTCGCTCGGGTATCGCAAATGATCCCGCTTGTAATTCGCTCGGTTCTCGTTCGTCCACATCCGCGGCCCCCCGAATCGATCCGCCTTCCTTGAATCACAACCGATTCACGAGACTCAACAACTTTCGGACCAGACACTTAGGAAAGGAACGAACAAATCTGCCACGCCCCCGGGCGGCGAGGACGACATCGGCTGGGCGGCAACGCGACCTCTCTCCCTCTGACTTCTGAGAACGAAAAGTGAACAATAGCACGGAGCCCGCATTTACGGCAAGCTTTTGTAGCGGAATCTTGGAGGCCGGCGCCTCAGCCGGCTGGCGGACGAGCCGAAGAGCGTATCACTCGCGGTAGGCGAGATTGAGGTTGACCGCCTTGACGAGAAAGCGCGCGCTCGCGCTGTCAATACGCGTGGACTGAACGTCGAGGCCAGTCGCGTCGACGCCATCGAGGCGCGCGCCCCGTAGATCGGCTCCGCTGGCGTCCGCCTCCCGCAGGACCGCGCCCGAGAGATCGGCGGACGTCATTTTGGCGAACTGCAAATCCGCCAGCGTGAGATTGGCGCCGGCGAAAACGGCGCCGGTGAGATCGGCGGACTTGAATGAGGCGCGCATGAGGCCCATTGACTGATTTTTCAAGTCCACGCCGCAATTCGCCTTTTCCAGGCGAGCGCCGACCAGGCGCGCGCGGTTCATGTCCGCGGTGATGCGAGCCTCGGCAAGATTGGCGCCGTTGAGATTCGCGCCAGCCAATTGCGTCGCGACCAAACTGGCCTTGACGAGGCTAGCGCCCGTGAGATTGGCGCCTAGCGCCCAAGCCTGGTCGAGAACTGCTCCGTCCAAGTTGGCGCCGGAAAGGTTTGCGTGGTTCAGCCGCGCCGCGCGCAGGACCGCGCCGGATAAGTTGAGACCGGAAAGATCGAGCCCGGAAAGCCTCTTCCCGGAGAAATCCACCCCCTGCCCCCGCGGCGCCGCCGCGAGCGCGGCCTGCACCTCTGCGCGCGTCATCTCCGGCATCGTCATGTCAGGCGAGGACATGTCCAGGCCGCGCATCGGGTCTTGCGCCTCGACCGCGCAAAGCGGCGCGACTGCGAGCCCTATCGCGAGCGAACCTCCCATGAACCGCTTTGCCAGTTTTCTTTGCACCAGACGACGATAGACACATCCGCCGGCGCAAGCAATCGGATCGCGACGCTGTTCAACGGACATCGGACCCATCCGAACGTCGCGCCCATTCGACAGCGTCGCGCGACATTAGAATCATCGATCAGGCCTTCTGGCCCGCGGCGCCAGGGTAAGCGCATCGCCACCGCGTGACGCGGCTCGTGGGATGCTCTCCGGACCAGGCGGCGACATAGGGCGGCGCCTGCATCATGCATTGCATCAGCGATCCCTGCGAAACAAACTGAAGCCGCCGCTCTTCACATTGGTCCGGCGCGTTGAGCGCGCATACCGTCAATATCAGCTCGATCATCGCCCACCTGTCTTCAAGCGAGACTCGTACCGCCGCCTCGGGGAATGTGGCATTTCCCTTCGACGACGACAACATTTCGACGTCGCTCCGTCGGGGTTGCCGGACTCGCGGCTCCGCCGACGCGCGGTCCTCCGTACGCGAACGTCTCGCCGCCAGATTTCTCGCCTCCGCCGCTTGGCAAACGCCGCAAAGTTTCGCAAAATTCCGGTCAGTCCGCACCATGCGAAAGCGGGCGAATGATCTGAAGTGAGGCGCGCAATTGAAAGGCGTTCGGGTCAGGACTGCGGCCCGCCTGCATTTGGGCTTTCTCGATCTCAACGGGGACCTCGGCCGACGATTCGGCTCGATCGGTCTCGCCATCGACGCGTTCGAGACCTGCGTTCAGCTTCGTGATGCCTTGCGCTTCGAAGCTTTGGGCGAGGAGCGCGAGCGCGGCGCGCATCTGGCGCTGCGTATTGCCGAAAGTCTTGGCCTCGATGCGACCCAAAAGCTGATCATTTCGAGCGCCATCCCCGCGCATGCGGGACTCGGGTCCGGGACTCAGCTCGCGTTAGCGATCGCATCAGCGTTTCGCCGGTTCGCCGGACTTCCGCTGGATGCGCGAAGCGATGCGCGCCTGCTCGATCGCGGCGCGCGTTCGGGCGTCGGCGCAGCATTGTTCGAGCGCGGTGGCCTGGTGGTCGACGCCGGAATCGGGCCGAGCGCTGAAATCCCGCCGGTCGTGGCGCGTGTCAATTTTCCTCCGGACTGGCGGGTTCTTCTCATATTGGACCCGCGCATAGAGGGCGCGCATGGCGAGGCGGAAAAGCAGGCGTTCGCCCGCTTGCCTCGCATGTCGGCCGACTCGGCAAGCGAAATCTGCCGTCGAACGTTGATGCAAATCCTTCCCGCCGCCGCCGAGAGGGATTTCGCGGCCTTCGGCCAAGGCGTCTCTCGGGTTCAAGAGATTGTCGGCGATCATTTTGCTCCGGTTCAAGGAGGCGGCCGATTCGCCAGCGCCGCGGTCGCCAGGGTCGCCGAGCAACTCGCCGCGCACGGCGCTAGCGGGATCGGCCAGAGCTCCTGGGGACCGACCGGCTTCGCCTTCGCGCGCGACCTCGACCATGCGGAATTTCTCGCCCGCCGCGCCGGCGCCGTATGCGAGCCGGGCGTCCACATCAAAATCTGCAAGGCGCGGGATCGCGGCGCGGAAATCCGGGAGGAAGAAGTCGTCTCAATTCAATAATCGCTCAGGAGGAAACATGGCCAAGAACATTCTGCACATGGTGACCCCGCTCGCGCATATGAGCCCTTTCGACGTCAACATGGCGATCGACGCGGGTTACGACGCGACCATTCCCTACACCAATGTGTCGCTCAGTGAGATCGCGGGTCTCGTTCAGGACGCGATGTTTTCGCGTTCTCCGCGCGACGCGACGCGGACGGGCGTCTTCATCGGGGGCAAGGACGCGTTTCTCGCCCTTGACATGCTGGACGCCGCCGCCAAGGCGCTCTTGAAGCCGTTCGAGATTTCGTTGTTCGCCGATCCGGCCGGATCCTTCACGACGGCCGCAGCCATGATCGCCGTCGTCGAGAAGGCCCTGCAGGAGAAGAAGAACCGGGCGCTCAAGGGCGTCACGATTTCGATTTTCGGCGCCACAGGCGTGGTGGGAACCGCCGCGGGAGTCATCGGAGCGCTCGAAGGCGCCTCGGTCACGTTCGTGGGCCATGACGGAACGGCGCGGGTGGGGCGTCATGCCGATGAGGTCAAACGCCGTTTCGGAGTGGAGGTTGCCGTCGCCGATGGATCGACCCCCGAGAAGAAGACGGCGCTCCTCGCCTCGACTGAAGTGGCCCTCTGCGCGGCGAAAGCCGGAGTGCGGGTGCTCGACGGTTCTCAGATAGCGAACGCCGGAAACCTCCTGGCGGCGGCCGACGTCAACGCCGTGCCGCCGCTCGGCATCGAGGGTCTCGATCTCAACGCCAACGCCACGCCGCTCGGGACGCACGGGGCATTGGGCTTCGGCGCGCTCGCGATCGGCAACGTGAAGTATCGGACGGAGGCGAGTCTGTTCAAGCGGATGGCGGCCAGCGAGTCGCCGCGGCGGTTCGATTTCCGTCAGGCTTTTGAGGTGGCGCGCATCTTCGCCTGAGACGGGCGCTGCCTCAATCGCTTCGACGCGGTGGCGTCGCTCGGGCGACGCTGAAAGGCTGGACCTCCGCCATGCTCGAGGTGCGCTCGCGACGGATTTCGACGCCGACAGAGCCCTTGATGACATCGATCTTCTGGACGTTGACGCGAACGCTTCGCACGCGGGCATGCCGCAACACGATTGCGGCGACCTCCTCGGCGAGAGTCTCGATGAAGTCGACATGGCCGCGGCCGACGACGAGTCGAATCGCATCGAGAATGACGTCATAGGAGAAGATCGACCGCATATCTTCCACGTGCGCGCCGGCCCGTCGCACCAAAGCTTCGACCTCGAACACCACGCGCTGCTGCGCATGGCGCTCGAAATCATAGGCGCCGATCTGCGCTGGAACAACGAAATCACGCACGAACACCCGGTCGACCTCGCCTTCGGCGTCGCGTCCGCCGATGATTCCGCGAGCGAGCAACCGCCAATCGATCTTCGGTGAAACGTCGGCTTCGGGCCTTTCGCGCGGGATCAGATCGCGGATGAGCGCGACGGCCTGTGGGTCGATCGCGCCTTCGCGATCATGGGCGTGACAAAGCGCTCCGCGAAATCCGAGGACGTCGGGGCGCACGAGCATGAGTCGGGGAACGTCGGGAGGCTCGAGCGAGCCCGCAAGGCCGCTCGTGAGTCCCGCGGCGCGGCATCGCGAGCAGAAATCCTCGAGCCGCGCGACATCGAGATGCACAAGGAGACGACCGCGAGTCTTGACGCGCGTGTCGAGCATCGCGCCCTTGAATCCGAGCGCGGCGAGATCAGGAAGAAGAGCGAAGTCCGGCTCTTCATCGGCGAACAATATGCCGACGAGGGCGATTTCGCGCGCCGGGAGCTTCAGCGATTCGCGGAGACGTTGGAGCGAGGGACCATCGACCGCGAGCTTGAGGTAGTCCACGCCTATCGCCGCCAGCGTTCGCGCCCGAGTGAGAAGCCCTTCCTCGAGGTAGGGCGGATCGCCGAGCGTCGCGCTCGTCTCGCATCGCCGCGCAACTGCTTTTATCGTATCGCGTGCGATCTCGAGCGGGATCGGCCCGAGCGCGCCGCGCCGCGGATCCTTCAGATCGATCACGTCGACACCAAGCGGCAATACGGCGTCGGCTTCCGCAGAGTTCACTACGCTGGCGAGCATGCGCGTCATCGCATCGCCTCCCGAATTGCGCGGTCGTCGACCATGCCGTCACGCGGACGTTTGCGCGCGCAGGACGAAGCGTCGGCGAAGCTCGCCGGCTTGATTGGAAGCGTCGGCAATCCTATGATCGCGCCCAAATGGAAACGCCCAGGCATGTTGCGCTCCGCGTCGTCCTCGCGATTGCGATTTTGGCCGGATCGGCGCCGCAGGCAAGCGCGCAACCGGGCGTGAAGGTTGATCCGGATTGGCCCTGTCCTCAGATCAAGACGCCGACCTTTTCGCTCGCCTCCGTCTGGGCCGGGCCTCAACTCGATCTGAACTCTCAAAGCTGGCGCGACGAGACCGATGTTGCCGATCTGGCGGCGAAGATGTCGCAGCGGCGGGTTCCGATCGCCGACGTGGAGGCGGCGATCACGGACTTCAAGGCGAAGGCCGGAGCCGACGCGGACGCCAAGCTGCTGCGCGCGTTCGCCGCGGCTTTCGAGGATTTGACGCAACAACGCTCTCAAATTCTTGCCGGTCTGGATCGCTTCGGCCGCAAACAGCGCGCCATGGCCGATCGTATCCGCGCGGAGGCCGACGCCGTGCAAAAATCTGGCGACCAGAATCAGGGCGGCCAGGCGCAGCCGGGCGCCGACAGCCAGGAACGGTTGCAATGGGACCTGCGCGTTTTCGACGATCGGCGTAAGACTGCCCGTTATGTCTGCGAGACGCCGACGCTGATCGAGCAGCGAATTGGCGCGATCGCTCGCGCCGTGCAGAACGCTCTTTAGCGACAGACTTGGCGCTTTGGCGCTCGCGGCCGAGTGCGTCATGAATCGCACGCTCATGATGCGTCAGCGTGTGATCGGCTGGTCGTTCTCGTCGAGCAACGGAACGCCGTAGGTTCTCAATATCGCGTCGATTTCGCTCTTGTTCTCGGAAATCAGCTTGTTGAGGCTGCGCTTCCAATTCTGATCGGAATGCCGCACGCCCATGACGATCCGATAGATCATGCGGGGGCCATTCTGCTCCTTCAGGAGCGGAGCGACCGTCGTCGGCGTCTTGGCCTTCAGTGCGTAGTAGCCCGCAATCGGACCCCACAGCAGCGCAACGTCGATCTCGCCGCGGTCCAGATCGTCCATCATCTCGCGGGTCGGCGAATCGAAGCGGGTGTCGACGACCAGCGCGTAGGACTTGATTTGGCCGAGCAATCCATTGACGGCCAGAAAAGTCGCGGGCGGAGTTCCCGCGACGACGCCGATCCTCGCCGTCTTCAGACGCGGATTACTGAGGGAATCGAGTCCCTCCAGTGGCCCGCCCTTGCGATACGCGGCGACATAGCTGGTTCGATAATACGCGTTGGTCGGCTGAACGATGTCGTCCCCTTGAGCTATTCCCAAGACGACGTCGCAACGATGCGCGTTCAGTGTGTTGCGGATGAATCCGGTCGCGCCGGGATAGAACGTGTAGGCGACCGACTTGCCGAGCTTGCGCGCGAAAAGTTCGGCGATCTGGTTTTCGAAGCCCTCACCCGCCTCGTTGGAGAAAGGAAGATTGCGCGGGTCGGCGCAGGCGCGAAAGACATGCGGGTCGATCAGCTCGATCGAACCTCCGGCGCCGGCGTCGTCGTCCTGCGCGCGAACGACCGCCGGCAGCACAACAAGGGCAAGGCTTACGAATACCAGCGCGAGAAGCGCCGCTGTTCCGAAACGCCGCGCGTCAGCGACCGCCACGTCGTCGGTCAACTGGCGTTCATGCATTTGTCTTGGTTCGCATCGAAGGCCGCCGGTTTGTCGGCATGCTCGGCCGGCCGTCCGCGGGGAATGGCGTCCAGGGCACGTGCGCGCAGGTAGATGTAGATGTCGTTAAGGTAGCACATGACGTTCTTGTTTTCCGCGAACGCGGGCATGACGTTGTCTTTGCCGTTGATGAAATCTTTGCGTCCGCTGACGACGATCCCGTAGAACTCGGCGTAGGAGATCGTCTTCAACGAGTCCGCCAGCGCCGGCGCATAACTCGAGCCTTCGCCGTCGGGGCCGTGACAAACGTGGCATTCGGAGTGATAGCGCCGAAAGCCGGAGTACGTATAAAAGTCGACCGTTCCGTCCGCATCGACCTTGAAGGTCGGATCTCCCGCCTTGTCACGCCAAATTCCGTCTTCGTCCTGCTTGACGGCCGTCGGATCGCTCGGCGCGTCTGCGCGCGCCGCTAAAGGCGCGGCCAAGCTCAAGACCGTCGTAAGACCAATGAGTGGATGGAAAATCCGCACGTGCTCAGATCCTTTGCTGTACGTGACGAAGAGACAAAAGGTCCGGCGCCTGCTTGTCGCGCATGCGCCGGGCCCGATAACGCTCTTCAGTCAGGCACAGATCAGTCCTGCGGCAGAGCGAACACAGTGAGGGTGCCGCCGAGCGACGTATAGTTGGCTAGCGCCGCGTAGCCGCCGACCGCGCCAAGACCCGCGGTGCCAACGATCTGGGACTTTTCAGGAAGATTCTTCTCACCTGTCACCGCGTTGTGCCAGGCGGCCGCGTTTTCGGGCTGAAGCAGACCCGCCGCGAGGCCGATGCCCGCCCAACCGCCGACGCCGGACAGGATCGCCACATACTGGCGACCGCCGTGTTCGTAGGTCATGACGTTGCCGATGATGCCCGACGGAGTCTTGAACTTGTAGAGCTCCTTGCCGGTCTTGGCGTCGACCGCCTTCAGATAGCCTTCCAGAGTGCCGTAGAAGACGACGCCGCCTGCGGTCGTCAGAGCGCCCGACCAGACCGAGAACTGCTCGGGATCCGACCACACGATCTTGCCGGCCTTGCCGTCCCACGCGATGAAGTTGCCCATGTTGCTGTCGCCCGCAGGCGGATACATCGACAACGTCGCGCCGACGTAGGGCTGACCTGCGGTGTAGCTGACCTTGAACGGCTCGTAGTCCATGCAGACGTGGTTGGTCGGCACGTAGAAGAGCTCGGTCTGCGGCGAATAGGCCGCGGGCTGCTCGTCCTTGGAGCCCAACGCCGCCGGGCAGACGCCCTTGGAGTTGACGTCCTCGCCATTGGCTTCCGTCGACATCGCCTTGACCCGGATCGGCTTTCCGTAGTCCGGCGACGACTTGTCCATATTGACGCCCGTCGCCCAGTTCACCTTCGGATCGAACTTGTTGGCGACCAGCAGCTCGCCGGTGACGCGATCGAGCGTGTAGCCGAAGCCGTTCCGGTCGAAATGCGTCAGCAGCTTGCGGTCCTGCCCGTCGATCTTCTGGTCGGTGAGGATCATCTCGTTGATGCCGTCATAATCCCACTCGTCGTGGGGCGTCATCTGATAGACCCACTTGGCCGCGCCGGTGTCGACGTCGCGCGCCCAGATCGTCATCGACCACTTGTTGTCGCCCGGCCGCTGCTTCGGATTCCAGGTCGAAGGATTGCCCGAGCCGTAATACATCAGGTTGAGTTCCGGATCGAACGAGTACCAACCCCAGGTCGTGCCGCCGCCGATCTTCCATTGATCGCCCTGCCACGTGCTGGTGCTGGAGTCCTTGCCGACCGGCTTGCCGAGGCTGGTCGTCTTCTCCGGATCGATCAGCGTGTCGGAGTCTGGGCCCTCGGAATAGCCGCGCCAAGCCAATTTGCCGGTCTTCAGATCGTAGGCGCTCACCCAGCCGCGAACGCCGAACTCGCCGCCCGAGATGCCGACGAACACCTTGTCCTTCGCCACCATCGGAGCGTCAGTGCCGGTCTGGCCCTTCGAGGGATCGCCGTCCTTCACCGACCAGACGACCGCCCCTGTCTTCGCGTCGAGCGCGACGAGCGTCGTGTCTGCCTGATGCAGGAAGATCTTGCCGTCGGCGTAGGCGAGGCCGCGGTTGACAGTGTCGCAGCACATCACCGGGATGACGTCCGGATCCTGCTTGGGCTCGTATTTCCAGAGAATCTTGCCGTCGTTGTTGAGGTCGAGCGCAAAGACCGTGTTCGGGAACGGCGCATGAACGTACATCACGTCGCCGATAACAAGCGGCGCGCCTTCGTGACCGCGGAGGACGCCGGTCGAGAACGTCCAGGCCGGCGCGAGCTTGTGCACATTATCGGTATTGATCTGATTCAGCTGGGAATAGCGGGTATTGGCGTAGTCGCCTGTCGGCATCACGTATTGCTTGGCGTCCGCCGACATCTTGATCAGTTCTTCGTTGGCGGTTGCGTAACCGGCCGTGAACAGGGCCGCGACGCCAAAACAGCTTGCCAGCACCAGTTTGCGCATTGAATCCTCCCTGGTTAAAGTTCCACTTCCGAGTCGACTCCACCGCGGCGCACCACCTCTCGGTACGCGCTTTGCAGCGACATTCTCAGTTGGGACGGCCCCGACAGCGTGTCACGACAGAGCGAAACGCGTGAACTCCCTCTTTAGGGAAATCTCGCTTTGCCTCCGATATGCGTGCCGGAGCTCCCGTTCCCCGACACTCGTGCAGCCGAAACCGAAAAAAAGATATGTCGGTCGACCCTACGGCGCAAGCACAAACTTCAGTGAAGGTCGCTATCGCGTCATAGCCGCTGTCTCTCGCGCCGGCGACTCATTGCCTCGCGTTTCCTCCTTCTCTATAAATCAGACCCAGTTGGACCCAGGTCATGCGTGTTCTTCTAAGACCACTTTTCGTCATAATTCTGGCATTCGCGGCAATTGGCTCGACCCGGGCTGAGGTGCTCGCTCCCCTGCCAGTCAACGAGATCGCGCCAGGCGTCTTCGCCCATGCCGGCGCGATCGCTCTGATGAGCGAGGAGAACCAGGGCGACATCGCCAATATCGGCTTCGTCATTGGCGACAAGGGCGTAGCCGTCATCGACAGGCTGGATAAACGCAAGGCCCGCGACCGGCTCTAAAAGCAGCGCACTTCGGCCTCTGCCTGAGCGCGGCGTAGCTCAGCGAGCGCGTCGCGCGCGACCGCGGCGCCGCGGAACATGCCGCCGATCTGCCCGCCCGCCTGGTTCATCGACGCCACCGTCTCGCCGGCCACGTAGGCGTCGTAGGGAAGCAGCGAGGCGATGACGTCGATCGAACAGGAGCATTGATCGAGCACCTCTCGCGTCTCGCCATTGGTCTTCATGCAAGCGAAGACATATTCGGCGCGCGCGGATGTCGGATAGTCGTTGACCGGTGCACTCCCTGCAACGGCTTGGGCCGCGTTCGCCGTGCAGACGCCGACGGCGACCAGAAATGACGCCACGCTCCTCAACCGCATGATTGGCTCTCCCGTAGGCCGCTCAGCGGCCGAAGTCTGACGCGGCAAGCAATGCGACGGCGACCGCGGGCGCGCATTGCGAGGCTTCTGCGGGCGCGGCGATCAGCGAAGAAAATCCGACGCAAGACCGCCGTAGGCGGCGCGCGACCTCTGGCGCGACGCCTTCCCCGACGCCGGCGGCGACCACCGGCGCCGCGACCGCCACGTCATGGCGGGACAGGCGCAGGGAGGCTGCGTCGGCGATTTCGCGAATTTGCGCTTCCGCGAACCAGGCGGCAAGCCCGTCCCATTCCAGCGCGGCGGCTTCGTCTGCTTCGCGTCCGATCATCCGGGCGAGTCGCGCCCGCGAGGCGTCGACCGTCTTCTCGCGGCCGTCGGCGGTGGGCATTTTGTCCGCGCCATCGGGCAGTGCGCCCAGAATGCGATGAACGTCGGCGGTGCTGGCGAAATATTCATTCATCAGCGGGGTCCAAGCGCCGCGAAACGGCGCCCGGGAGGCCAAAGCCATGACGAAGCTGCGCGTCATTCCGGTATAGACCAATTCACCCGAAGCGAGCCGTTCCGCGTCGTTGTAGCCGAGCGCTGCGACCCGGCCGGCGACGATTGGGATGAGATCGGCCGTCGTCGAGCCGATGTCGATGAACAGCGCGTCCTGAAGCTTCAGCGCCAGGAGAGCGGCGCTCGCATGCCAATTGGCGGAGGCGATGTCGGCGGCGTGCGAAGCAGCTTCGCCGAGTTCGACGAAGCCGGCACGGCCCGCGTAGAGGCGCAAGGCCGACGGGGCGAGATGTCTCGCCGCGATCGCGGCCAGCCCTGCGACGCCCTCTCGTCTCGAGGCAAAGGCGTCGCACAATTCGCCGGTCATGGTGATCGCGTGTTGGTCGGCGCGGCCCAACTCAGCGTCGACGGCGTCGAACGCGGCTTCGAGGCTGCCGAGCCCCAGCCAAAGCGGCGTCGCTGCCTGAACCGCCGCCTCAACGCGCCCGTCCTTGACGCGCGCCGCCTTCAGATGCGCACCGCCGATGTCCCAACCGATGATGACGCTCACCGTTCCTCCTAAATGCGCGCGTTGAAGGGCTTTCAGTCATGAAGCCGATCGTCTCTTACGTCTATACACCGTAAATATCCGATCTCATAATGGTGAAGTTGCGTTAAAGCTAATCCTTTGCAAAACACTTGCGCCATCTTGTATCATGGGGGTCGGCCCCGGCTTCTTAAGCGGCACCCAAACCATCGTAGTCGGTGGCTTAGATGACCAGCTGATAAGCTTTTTGGGTGGGATCGAAACGGCCCACAGCGAACAGATACTTTCAAATGGCATCCCAAATACGTCGGCATTCTTCAAGGGCGATCCTCCTGGTTCTTCAACTGTATAATCGCCAACGCAAATCACGGATCCCAGTATCCCCCTGCCATGCGAGTGAAGGCCTGCCGTGACGATCTGCAGCAGGACCGCAACGAATGACGCGAGCGGGCCGCTGACGGACCAGCGGCGCGGGGGGAGACGACTTATGGGTTATATTGAAGGCTTTTTGCCCGGAGGCCGCCTTCGTAACCTTGTCGACGTCGATGTGATGTCGTTATGGATGTCGGTGTCGATATCGATGCGATGTCATCATGTCATTGGCGCGAAGCGGGCCGCACAGGCCGCGACGAGACGCGGGCCGACGGATTTTTCGCCGGGCTCCCGGCGGCCTGCTCGAGCGCCTTTTCAGGAGACCGATGGCGGTTCAGGAGCCCGGGTTGTCCGGCGCCTTTCGCGTCGGCGCGGGAATTCCCTGCCCGCGCCAAAAATTCCCTGCATATTCCCTGCTCGGGCGCAAAAAATTCCCTGCTCGCCCGCGCAGGGAATTTTGCCGCAAGAGCCTAGAATCGAAGGCCTTTTCGATGCTGATTTGCGCGAAGAAGGCCTAATTCCCTGCAGACTCCCTGCTCAGCAGGGAATTTTCCCTGCTCGCGGGCCCTCTACCCCGCCTCCAACAGCCGCTCCGCCTCCCCCAGTTCGACCGCGTTTCGCGCCACCTTCTCCTCCAAGGGGAGAAGGCTATGATGGCCGAATATCCACCTGATGGGAGAGGAAGGCCAAGCGATGCAATCGGTTCTGGCCGAACTCGCCCGGCGCGTCGCCGCGTCCGCTCGCCACGCCGGCGGCGCGCCCATTTGGCCGGGCGGGCTGTTCGCTTGAGGCGCGCGGCCCGCCCGTCGCCGGGGCGCCTCACCGTCGTCAAGCTCGGCGGGAGCCACGCCAAGGGGCCGCATCTCAAGGATTGGCTTCATGCAATCGCGGCCGAGGCGGGCTCGATCGTGGTTGTGCCGGGCGGCGGCCCCTTCGCCGATGCGGTGCGCGCCGCTCAGGCCTCCATGGGCTTTGACGACGGCGCCGCGCATGTCATGGCGCTGATGGCGATGGCGCAATTCGGCCGCGCGCTGCAGAGCCTTAATCCTGACCTGACGCTCGCGCCGTCGCGTTCCGCGATCCGGCGCGCGCTCAAGGACGGCAAGGTCCCGGTCTGGTCGCCAGAGCCGATGGCGCGAGCGTCCGCCCTGCCGGAATCCTGGGAACTGACATCCGACAGCCTCGCCGCGTGGCTCGCAGGCGCGCTCGGCGCGGATCGGCTGATGCTCGTCAAGCACGGGCGCTTCGAGGGAGCCGCCTACGACGTCGACGATCTCGTCGCGCAAGGCGTCCTAGATCCGCTGTTCCCGCGCTATCTCAGGCAAAGCGGGGTTCGCGCCTGGCTCGCGGCGTCGACTGACAGCGCGAGATTCGCCGAAGGGTTGCGGCGCCCGATATTTCCTGAAATCCTAGGATGAGACGAGGCGGCCGAGAATCGAGCGCCGACAGCCGAATGACCAAACGCCAAACGCCGCGCTGGGGATGGGCGCTTACCGGATCCGGGCATTTCCTGAAAGAGAGCTTGGCTCTGATCCGCGAACTCGAACACGTCGATCTTTTCGTCAGCAAGGCGGGGGCCGAAGTGCTGCGCATGTACAAGCAAGAGCTTGCGTTGCCGCGCGAGACCCGCGTCTATCGCGATACGTCGGCGAGTTCAGTGACCGTCGGACAATTCTATTACGGCGTCTATCACACGTTGATCGTGGCGCCCGCCACTTCGAACGCGGTCGCCAAGTTCGTCTACGGGATTTCCGATGATCTCATCACCAACGTCTTTGCCCAAGGCGGCAAGTGCCGCGTCCCGGCCATTGTCTTCGCCTGCGACACCGCCCCCGAGCTGGAGACCGAAGCGCCAAAGGGGATGGTGAAAGTCTATCCGCGCCCGATCGACTTGGAGAACCGCGAGCGTCTGGGACGCTTCCCCGGCGCGACGACGGTCGATTCGATCGCCGAGCTTCGGGAGGCGATCGCGCGACGCCGCCGCGAAATTGCGCCATGAGGGAGCGTATTCTGTTCTTGACCGGCCGCCTCGCGGAGCCCCGGCTGGAGAAGGTCTTGCTCGGCATGGCGCCGACGCCGTTCGATTGGACGATCTTGAACGTCGGCGTCAAGGTTGCGGCGCTGATGACCGAATCCATCCTCATGCGTCGCCTGCCGCGCCCGCTCGACGCCGATCGCGTGATCGTCCCCGGCCGCTGCCGCGCCGACCTTGCGCGCCTTGCGCAGGAATTTGACGCGCCCTTCCATCGCGGGCCCGACGAGTTGAAAGACCTGCCGGCGTTTTTCGGCAAGACTGGGGCGCCGCTCGATCTGTCACGCCATGCACTGCGGATTTTCGCCGAGATCGTCGAGGCTTCGCAGATGAGCCTCGAGGCGATTGTCGTCCGCGCCGAAGCCCTGCGCGCCGAGGGCGCCGACGTGATCGATCTCGGTTGCCTGCCGGACACCCCTTTCCCCCATCTCGAGCAAACCGTGCGAGAACTGAAGGCGAGGGGATTGGCGGTCAGCGTCGATTCGGCTGAGCCCGACGAGTTGCGTCGCGGCGGGGCAGCCGGCGCGGATTACCTGCTCAGCCTCACCGAGCGCAATCTCGCGATTGCCGAAGAGACTGGCGCCCGGCCGGTCTTGGTCCCGGTCCGCCACGGCGATCTGGCCTCGCTCTTTCGCGCCGCTGAAGAGGCACAAGAGCGAGGCCTACGCGCCATTCTCGACCCTGTGCTTGATCCGATCCATTTCGGCTTCGCCGATTCGCTCTCGCGCTATCGAGAGGTGCGCGCACGGCTGCCGGAGGCGGAAATGTTGATGGGCACCGGCAATCTGACGGAGCTGACTGACGCCGACTCCGTGGGCGTTACGGCGGTTCTGCTCGGAATCTGCTCGGAACTCGGCATCGCCAATGTGTTGACCGTCCATGTCAGCCCCCACACGCGCCGCACGATCCAGGAGCACGACGCGGCGCGGCGCATCATGTACGCGGCGGCGGCGGACCGCAGCCTGCCGAGGGGCTACGGGCGCGCCTTGCTGCAAATCCACGAGCGCGCTCCGTTTCCCAACACGGGTGAGGAAATCGCGGAGCTCGCCGCGCAAGTGAAAGACGACAATTTCCGCGTCGAGACAGCGCAGGACGGGATTCACGTCTATAATCGCGCCGGCCATTTCGTCGCAGAGGACGCTTTCGCTTTGTTCGATAAACTCGGCGTCGAAACCGACGGCGCGCATGCGTTCTATCTCGGCGCCGAGTTGATGAAGGCCGAAATCGCTTTCCGGCTCGGCAAACGTTACGCGCAGGACGAGCCGCTCGATTGGGGTTGCGCAACTGACCGGCGCGCCGAGGATGCGACCCGGCTGAGCGCGGCGGGACATACCCTGCGCTCGCGCGAGGCGAGCCGTTAAGTCATGGCCCTGATCCGCGAAGCCATCGTCACCACCGTCAACGCGCGCGGCGAGCCGCATCTGGCGCCTCTGGGACTGATCGCCGAGGGCGAGGGATGGATTCTCGCGCCGTTTCATCCCTCGACAACGCTCGAAAACCTGCGCCAGGCGCCGTTCGCCGTCGCGAACCTGACCGATGACGTTCGCGTCTTTGCGGGATGTCTCACCGGGCGCCGCGACTGGCCTCTAACCTCCGCGAACGTCGTCGCCGCGCCACGCCTGGCGGCGACGTTGGCGCATCTCGAACTTGTCGTCATCGAAGTGCGCGAGGATGAGTTGCGGCCCCGCTTCCTGTGCCGCGTCGCGCATCACGCCTCGCACGCGCCCTTCCAGGGCTTCAATCGCGCGCAAGCGGCGGTGATCGAGGGCGCCGTGCTGGCGAGCCGCTTGCACATGTTGCCCCGCGCCGAAGTCGAGGCCGAATTGGCGCGCCTCGAAATCATCGTCGGCAAGACGGCGGGCGACGCGGAGGCCGAAGCCTGGGGGTGGCTCAAGGAGAGGACGGCGCAAGTCTTCGCCGCCCGCGCGACGGAGGCTGGGCTTGCAGGCCATCCCGGTCATTGACCTCATAGGAGGCCAGGTCGTGCACGCGCGGATAGGCGATCGCGCATCCTACCGGCCGATCGAAACACCGCTCTCGCCAACCAGCGACCCCGTCGATGTCGTGCGCAGCCTTCTCGCCGTGTATCCGTTTCAGACGCTTTATGCCGCCGATCTGGACGCCATTCAGCGCAACGGCGACAATTTCTCAGTCCTGCGCCGCATTCGAACAGAGTTTCCAGAATTGCGAATGTGGATTGATAATGGCGCGGCGGACCCCGATGCGGTCGACGCTCTCATTCGAGCCGATCTGGGCGCGCCCGTTATCGGCAGCGAATCGCAGCGCGACGTCGCGCTGATCGCGCAGCATGAGGACTCGAGACGGATCGTGCTGTCGCTCGATTTTCGCGGCGACGCCTTTCAGGGCCCGGAAGAGATCCTGACCGAACCGAAGCGTTGGCCGCGCCGTGTCATCGTCATGACCCTTGCACGCGTCGGCAGCCGCGTCGGCCCCGATCTCGCGCGGCTTGCCGCGATCGGGTCGATCGCGGCAGGACGCGAAATCTACGCCGCGGGCGGCGTGCGCAACGCGGCCGATCTCGCCGTGCTCAAAGCCGCGGGCGCGGCCGGCGCGCTGATCGCGACCGCCCTGCACGACGGGCGGGTCGTCAAGGCCGATCTGGAAGCGATCTAAAGTCGTCGCCTCGCGGCAATCAGTTCTTCTTGCCGTCGGGGCCGAATTGTTTGAGGTAGGCGATGACATTGGCGATGTCGTCGTCGGTCGACAGGCCGGGAAAAACCATCTTGGTCCCGGGAATCTTTGCTTTCGGATCTTTCAGATAGACCTTGAGGGTCGCTTCGTCCCAGGTGATGCCTGAATTCTTGTTGGCTTCGGAGTAGTTGTAGCCGGGATAGGCGCCGGCCTTCCGGCCGACCACGCCGTTCAGAACGGGGCCGACGAAGTTCTTGGCGTTCTCGCCGATCTGATGGCAGACCTTGCATTTCGCGAAGACTTTTTCGCCGGCCGCGGCGTCCTGTGCAGCGGCGGCGCCTGCCGAAGCAACGAGCAATGCCGCCGCAATCACTGAAAGACTCAAAAGCCTCACATTCTCCTCCCTGATTTTTTGTTTTCCGTCGAGGCGACTTCCGCTCGGCGGCTCCGCCGGCGAAGAGTGACCGTCGCTCAAAGCGATCAATTAGCAACATGGACGGCGGAGAGATAGAGCCCGAATAGGCCGAGTTTCGAAGGCGGCTCCGGAAAGGAAAAAATGAATCACCCTTATATTATGTTGTTTAAAAATCGATCGTCGCGGCCCGCGCGGGTCGTCGGCGCGTAAGCCGGAGACAGCCGCAGAGACCGCTCGTCGCCTGAGCGTTCAAGGCAGATGACGCGGCGGGCGATGGGTGCTAGTTTGCGTTCGTGGGACAGGAATGCCCACGAGGAGAGAAACTCGAGGAGTTGGACTCATGAGCTGGAATACCCCTATTGTCACCGAAGTTTGCGCGGGCATGGAAGTTACCGCTTATTTGTCGGCGCAGATGTGAGGTAAAGCGGGTCTGTCCGCCTCCAAAGGGCGGATGAAAGTGGAGGGATGGTCAGCAACCGGTTCTTGGCGTCCGGAGCGAACATCGCCGGCGTTCACGTTGCCGCGACGGGCGGCGTCGTGAATCGATTTCGAAAAGCGGCCAAGCTGGCGAGCCTCCATCCAGTCGAGTCTAGCTATCCCCGGCGGCGTTTGTGCCGGCGATGAACGCCTCGATAGACCCGCGGAGGAGGTTTCATGTCCTCCCGCGCGACGCGCGCAATGCGTCGCAGTGATTTCTGTCGAGTAGGCCTCTCGGACGAGACGGCCCAAGTCCCGATGAAGATTCAAGAGAGCGAGGCGCGGAGTCCGGAGGGGCTTGTCGCAAGCGGGAGAAGGTCTGCGAGTTGTGGAGCACCGCTCGATCGGCTCAGGCGCGCTCGATGGCGTCGAACACTTTGAAGGCGGCAGCGTGCTCGGCGGCGTCATGGACACGGAACACGGCGGCGCCGCGCGCGAGCATCGCGAGGTTGGCGGCGGGCGTGCCGATCAGCCGATCGTCGACGCTGGAGCCGAGCAGATCGCCGAACAGGCGCTTGCGCGACACGCCGATCAGGATCGGGAGGCCGAACGTCGAGCGCAGGCTGGCAGTGAGCGCGAGCGCCTTGAGATTCTGCGCCTTGTTCTTGCCGAAGCCGATGCCCGGGTCGAGCAGGATGCGCCCACGCGGTATGCCGGCGCGATCGGCGAGCGTGAGCGAGCGATCAAAGAAGCGGCGCAAGTCGGTTTCGACGTTCAGGGCGGGATCGACGCTGTCCCGATTGTGCATGATCACCACGGCGGCGCCGGTCTCGGCCACCACATCCGCCATCGCCGGGTCTCTTTGCAGTCCCCAGACGTCGTTGACGACGCTGACCCCAAGGGCGGCCGCGCGGCGCGCGATCTCGGCCTTATAGGTGTCGATCGAAAACGGCGCGTCGACCTCGGCCAGGAGGGGCGCGAGCAACGGCTCCAGCCGGCGCCATTCCTCGTCGAGCGGAACCGGCGTCTGACCCGGCCGAGTCGATTCCGCCCCAACGTCGATGATGCGGCGACAAGTTTGCGGGCCTGCGCGAGCGCAAGATCGAGCGATTGAAAGCGCCCGCCGTCGGAAAACGAATCCGGCGTCACGTTGAGAATGCCCATGACGACCGGCTTCACTCCGATCAGCCGCAGCAAGGCGTCGCGACGCTCATCGATCTCGAACCGAGCAGCAGGCGATTCACTTCCCGCTGCGCGAGCCTCGCGGGTCATTTGTCATCATATTTTATGTAGGCGAACCGCTGGTCGCCGGTCGGCGTTCCCTCGAGCGCGCCGCCCTCCTTGGCGGGACGCCATGAGACGAAGTCCTCGATCTTGCGTGCCAGTTCGAAGTCCTTGTCGGTGATCCCCTTCGCGGTATGGGTTTGCAATTTCACTTCGACCCATGCGTAGGACGCTCGGAGATCTGGATGATGCCAAGCCGCCTCCGCGAGGTGGCCGACGGCGTTGATCACCATCAGCGTTCCCTTCCAGCTCGAGGTGCGAAAAGTCCGTCTGATCCAGCCGTTTTCGTAATGCCAATATGGGAGCTCGCGGCGGAGCCGCGCCTCGATCTCGTCCGGTTCGTAGACGCGCTCTTTGGAATCTTGGGCCATCGGCGTTCCTCCGATCGACAAATGCGGCACCACCCCAGCGCAAAACCGCTCGAGACGCCGCACACATTGCCGGCATTCATATCACGATAACGCCTGGGCCGCCCATTCAAGCCAAAATCAAATCATTTGACGAGCGGGCAACCGCCTTGGTCGACCGGACGGAAGGCGGCTTCAGGCGGAATCGTTTCCACGAGATCATAGACGTCATACCGGCTCTTCGATTGCTGCGGCGCCTTGACCCTGAACACATACATCGCATGGGTGGCGCGCCCGTCGGGGCGCACGACGACACGGCCGAACAGCGGATCGTCGATCGGCGACTTACGCATTTCAGCGAGCACCCGGTCGCCTTCGATCGTTCCGGCCGACTTGACGGCGCGCAAATAGGCCAATGTCGCCGAATAGGCCGCGGCCTGGTCTTCGGTGGGCATCTTGCCGCCCATGCGTTCGGCGAAGCGCGCGCTGAAGGCGCGCGTCGAATCGTTGAGGTCCCAATAGAACGCTTCGGACAAGATCAGGCCTTGCGCGGCCTTCAGCCCAAGCGCGTCGATATCGGTGATCTGGAGGAACAGCGCCGCGAGCCGCCCGTCAGGCCCGAGGACCTGGAAGTCGGCTGACTGGCGGATGGCGTTGATCGCGTCGGCGCCGGTGTCGGCCAGCGCAATGACTTTGGCGCCCGACGCTTGGGCCTGCAGGAGATAGGAGCCGAAATCAGTCACGCCGAGGGGATGCGCGACCGAGCCGACCACTGAGCCTCCCGCCTTGACGATCGCCTCGGTCGCGTCGCGCTGCAAGGCCTTGCCGAGCGCGTATTCGAAGCTGATGAAGAACCAGCTCGACCCGCCCATCTTGGTGATCGTCCGGCCGACGGCCGAGCCGAGCGCCCAGGTGTCGAGAGCCCATTGCACGGTCGTCGGCTGACAGAATTTTCCGGTCAGGTCGGAGGTGGCCGTCGCCGAGGCGAGCATCGCGCGGTTCTTTTCGTGCATCAGGGTGTTGACCGCGAGACCGACGCCGGAGTTGGCGAGGTCGACGATGGCGTCGACGCCCTCCTCGTCGACCCATCGCCGCGCGATCGCGACCCCGACGTCGGGCTTGTTTTGATGATCGGCGGAAACGATTTCGACCTTCAGCCCTCCGGCCTCTTTGGCGAAGTCCTCGGCCGCCAGCTCAGCGCCGACGAGCGACCCCTTGCCGACCTGGTCGGCGAAGGGACCGGAGAAGTCGCTCAAGACGCCGATCTTGATCTTGTCGCCGGGAATTTGCGCATGCGCGGCCGCGGCCAAGCTGGCCGGCGCCGCCGCGGCGAACAAGGCGACATACAGCCACCGCATGAACCTTCGCGGCACGGGCAATCCTCCCGTTTTCCTCCGGTCTCATAACTCGGCCGAACCTCCGAGAGCAAGCGTCGGCGCCCGAGGCGGCGCCGTATCTTAAATCCCCGGGGCTCCATCCGAGCTTGCTGGGGAAGCGAACTCGGCAGGATGAAGCCCGGTCGGAGAGGGGCTTTGGCGCAACTGATTCTCCCTGATAGTCCCTGATAACAGGCAGAAAACAGGGAGAATAAACGGCCTCCGGACCGGTTTTTGCGCGAAAATCCAATTGATAACAATAAGTTGGACAAAAATTGGCGGCACCCCGGCACCCGCGGAACAGGGAGATAATTTCGCCATAACAGGAAGATAATTCGCCGTAACAGGGAGATATCAGGTGGAGCGACGCGCAAAACATGGAGATTGAGGCTCCGACGCCATGATGGGCCTCGAATCCACGTTCGAAGTCGCTATTCAAGGTGGTGCCGAATGGCGGAAAACGTATTGATTCGTTTAGCTTGTAGTTCTTCGTTGTGACGAAGGTTTCACGACGAAGGACACGAAGGATCACGAAGTCAGAGCAGACGAAAGCGCCGGACGAGGGCATTCAATTTCCCGCCTCCTGGCTGGCCTTTGCAACGAGGTGTCGTCCTCGTTCCACGCCGCCTCTCAACTCCATGAAAAGCGTTGCGAATTCGACTTGTGTGAATTCGGCAGCGTTTCCTCCGGGCGGGTCGGAAGGGCTCCAGGCAAGGGGATAGGCTTGTGACTGTTCGTGATGGCGAAACCGCCTGTGACATCGCGGCTGACGCTCGGCGTCGCCCGCGGCGCCCCAGGCTCGAGGGTCTGCTCCCGCGACCGCGCGCGCTGCTTATCGCAATCGGGATCGCCGCGTTCCTGACGCCGATACCGGTCGCGTTCGGCGATTCCTCGCCTGCGCCGGCACCCGCGTCCGATCCGGTCAAGACCGTCGCCCTGCTGGGCGTCCAATTCCTGAACGACCACGAGGATCTGGAGCCGACAACCGACGCGGAGCGCGTGCGCCTCGCGTCCATTGCGGAGCTGTTCAAATCGAAGCTCGAAGCATCGGGCCGGTACGAGTTCGTTCCAGTGCCCGCCGACGCCGCAGCGAAAATCGCGGCCGGTCCGGAGATCGGCAATTGCGGCGGCTGCGAGTTCGACTATGGCAAGCAACTCGGCGGCGAATTCGCCGCGTGGATCGTCGTGCAGAAGGTCTCGGATCTGATCCTCAATATCGACGTCTACATGGCCGACGTCGCCGCCAGGAAGTTGACGTTCGTGCACAGCGTCGACATTCGCGGCAACACCGACCAGTCCTGGACCCGGGGCATGACCTATCTGGTGAAGAACTACATGTTCCCGGGCCAATTGTGATCACGGGCGCTGCGATTGACCGCGCAAACGTGACCGTCACGCCGTCGCGGGCGCTATCAATTGCTTTATCGATGGATTGATTGCGTCAAGCGATCAATCCGCCAGCGCCCTGCCTTCATAAGAGGCGCCATGAGGCGATCAAGCTAAAACGACTCCGCAGCCCGACGGCTCGATTAGCTTTCAGGGACTGACGTCGCCGCTGAAATTTGCGACCCGTTCAGAACTTTAGTCTAGAGAGATCGACAAATAGTCCAGAAGGGACAGCCAAGAGTGGCGGAGCCGGCCTGGAACAGTCGGCGATCCAGACAGTTTTTCGCGCTCTCGGCGACCAAGGCGCGCCCACAACGCCTCAGGCCGCCTGAATAGTCCAAGTACATTCGGCAACCGGCGCCAAAGTGGCATGGAGTTTGCGGGAGTGCTCGTGTCTCATGAGGAAGCGGCCGACGGGTCGATTGCATCGCCAAGCGGCGTGATGCGGTCGGGTTGGGGTCGATCCGCCGCCTGTGAGACAGATCATGAGCCCTTTTCTCGTTTACATTTTCGTATGCGCGGCCTCGATCGCGCCCGGCGACTGCAACACGCGTAACGCGGTCGATGTCGTGCTCGGGCCCGAAGCGAACAACGAAATCATGTGCGGCTTGGAAGCGCAGGAAATGTTCGCGAAGACCGCGATCCTGCCCAAAAATGGGGAATATGTGAAAATCTCCTGCATTCGGCGTCGCACACTTGCCGAAAATTAGCGGGGGCAGGAGCGGTTCAACCGCTGTTCGCCTTATAAGTTCGGTAAAGGTAGCCATTTGATGGGACTGCGAAGGCCTCTGGGGGATCTCGACTGCCCGGGCTTCCCCCGACCCCGCCCCGCGACGATGGGTGGCATCGCGGAGAAAATGGTGATTGTCGCTATGGACGCGCTCTCAAACGCGGACACAGTTCTCGCTCATGCGGTTGTCTGATCACTCTGCGTGGCGTCGAGGTCGTGGGCGGACGATCACATGCGCCGGCGCGTCGACTGCCGCTTGCGCGTTGTAGCCCTGAATGAACCGGTCCTTGGTTTTCATGATGCGGCTTTCGCGGTCGGTAAAGTTCTTTCGCGCTTCGGGATCGGGCTCCTCGGAGGGCGGGGCGGCTGGCTTTCCCGGTTTCTTGCGCCCTTCGGCTCGCCGGTTGTGCTCGGCCTCGGCCCGCGCTTTCGCCTCGACCTCCAATTCGGCCTGCGCCGCCCGGATCTTCTCGGCGCGCTTCTTCTTATCCACAACCCAATCCGGCATCTCATCGCCGCTCTTGTCGCGGCCGAAGGCCTCGTCTTCCCGCTCGTCCAAGGCTTCGGCGGCGCTCATCCAGCCAGCGACCTCGGCCCCGAGCTCCGCTGCCCGCTTGGCAATGCGCTCATAGCTCATCGCCTTCTGCTTGGAGGCGTTCGCCTCGATCTTCGTGCCGTCGAGCGCGACATGGCCGAGCTTCGCCAGTCCGGCCCGTTCGCACAGCTTCAGAACCCGCGCGAACAGGCCGTAAGCGCCTTCAGGCGGCGCTTGCGGAAATCCGAGACGGTGCGGAAATCCGGGGCGTCGAGCCCGACGATGCTCATGAAGTCGACTCGTTCGCGCGCCGCCTTTGCGATCCGGCGCGAGGAGGAGACCCTAAGCGTAAAGCAACAGCGCCGTCATCATCATCGGATCAAACGGCGGCTGCCCGTGCGCGCTCCCGCAGGTTCCCTCGATCTCGCAAAGGTCAAGTTGCTCGACCACAAGCGCCACGACAAAGCGCGCCAAGTTGTCATCCCCCACAAAGTCTTGCACGCTCGCCGGCAACAACAGCGGTTGATCGACCCTCCACGGGCGGAATGTCTTGGTCATAAGCAAGCAGAATCCGATTCGCGCCCCAGCCGCGACAAAATTCCGCTACTACTCGGACAGGCTACTAGCATATACCGACTCTAACGCTCGTCGCCCTCTGGCGACTTTTTCGAGGATGTCAGCGGCTGGAGCGGTCCAGATGAATGGTTTGGCTGCGACATTGTGTTGCTCCAGGTAGGCTTCGATGGCGATCTTGAGTTCGGTCACGCTATGGAAGACGCCGCGGCGGATGGCGTCGTCGGTGATCAGGCCGAAGAAACGCTCGACCAGATTGATCCAGGAGGCGGAAGTCGGCGTGAAGTGGAGGTGGAAGCGAGGGTGGCGCTTGAACCAGGCCTTGACCTTGGCGTGCTTGTGGGTGGCGTAGTTGTCGACGACCAAATGCAGATCGAGCGATTTGGGCCTGTCGCGGTCGATGGTGCGCAGGAAGCGGCGACCGCCTTGGCGAGCTTGCGCGCCGACCAATGCGTGCTGGCCGGCGGCTTCTCGTGCAGCGTCATGTTGACGACGCGCTCGATCGCCGCCGCCGACAGAGGCGGCTTGCGGCCGGGACGGGTGGCGTCGCGCTCGAGACCTGCCGCGCCGCGCGCAACGTAGCGCTCGCGCCATCGATAAACGGTTCGTTTGGTCTTGCCGATCGCACGAACAGTCGCCGCGACCCCGGCTCCCTGCGCCCACAGCAGAATGATCCGCGCCCGCCAAACCAGCTTCTGCGGCGTATTCCGGCCCGCCACCCAGCCTTCCAGCCGCGCCCGATCCTCAGCAGATAACTGGATGCTCGCTTCCTTTTCCATCCCATCCGACTCGCACGATCACGAGCCATCGGGAATCCCTTTGTTAGTTACAGAACACTAGCTCTACTGTGTCACGACGATCGCCGATAGGGTGCCGTTGGCCCCTGCTGCGCCGCCGGGAGCGCCTGCGCGTCAGGATCCCCGCGACCAGTCGGGAAAGGGCCTCCCGCCGATCCTCAAGCGGACGCTGGCGGAGATCGTCTCCGTTGAGCGTCAAGAGATCGAACGCGACGAGAGAAGCACCCGACGCGCCGGCCTTCGTCCGCAGGGCCGCTAAGTCGCAATGTCCATCGGGACGAAATGCGACCGCCTCCCCGTCAATAAGGGCGCGCTCCACGGGCAGGCGCCGGACCGCCTCCGCAATCTTCGGCAGGCGATCGGTGAAGTTCGTCCCGTGGCGCGTCCAGAGCGTCGCCCGGTTGCCTTCCTTGCGCGCGATGATCCGATAGCCATCGTGCTTGACCTCGTGCAGCCAGCCAGGACCGGCGGGCGGATGGTCGACGAGCTTCGTGACAGGGACAGATGAAGCCGCCCGGCGGGCTGCGCCGGGAACGCGAGGGAGAGATACGCCCGCTCATGTAGGGTTCGCGAGCGCAAAGGCGAGGGCCGGGAGCTAACGCGCAAGGTCAGAAGCGACATAGCGCAGTGCCAGGGGCGAGCCGGGATGAAGCGCATGCTGTCTACCACGGTCTTTGAGGCGCTCGGGCGCGACAGGCAGCCGAAGTTTGGGGCGCACATTGTCGCCGTCATGCCGAACGCTATGGCGCGCGACCGGCTCGTTGAGCGCCTGAACGGCTCCGCGGCCTACGGGAAACATATCGACGCTCGGGCAGTCACGGACTGGGGTGGGCTACCCCGCTATCTGCTCTAGAGAGGCGACGCCGCAGGCGTGGCATGGTGCTGGAAGGAGTTTCCGGCGCATCCCCCCGGACCGATCCGGCTGGGCGCTCTCGGCGGGGATCGCGTCATCCTTTCGCGCGACTTAAGGGACGCGCGTGTGAACCTCGGCAGGATCGAGCCCTACCGGCGCACCTATGCGAAGCGGCCGCCGAAGGCGCCGGCGCCGCTCG
>Ga0074044_10001078_pt1 | contig 25086 bp, 26 predicted proteins | sample BogForMeECP23OM1_FD_94443 | JGI IMG/M metagenome (GOLD analysis project Ga0074044, IMG submission 94443) | Bog forest soil microbial communities from Calvert Island, British Columbia, Canada - Bog Forest MetaG ECP23OM1 | ecosystem: Environmental > Terrestrial > Soil > Wetlands ... | reverse complement strand
GGCAAGGTGATCCGCGAGATCGTCGAAAAGACCGGCGCCAAGATCGACATTTCCGACGACGGCACCGTGAAGGTCGCCTCGGCAAAGGCAGAGGCGATCAAGTCGGCGATCAACTGGATCAAGTCGATCGCGTCCGAACCCGAGGTCGGGCACATCTACGACGGCACCGTGGTCAAAGTCATGGACTTCGGTGCCTTCGTGAACTTCTTCGGCGCCAAGGACGGCCTCGTGCACATCAGCCAGCTGGCGCCGCGCCGCGTGCAGAAGACCACCGACGTCGTCAAGGAAGGCGACAAGGTGAAGGTCAAGCTGCTCGGCTTCGACGAACGCGGCAAGACGCGGCTGTCGATGAAGGTCGTCGATCAACAGACCGGCGAGGACCTCGAAGCCAAGCAGAAAGCCGAGGCCGAGCAACCGCGCGAGGCAGCGGGCGGCGCGGCGGAATAGCGCGCAGCTTAGAACACGTGACGGCTTCACGAGCGGGCGGCGCTTCCAGGCGCCGCTCGTCTTCTTTTATTTGGCGGCGGCAATGTGCTGCGCGGCGCCACCGCTCGACGATCGCCTGAACACCATCAGCAACGGGATTACGGCGAGCGTTGCGATCATCAACAGCTTGTAATCGTCGATATAGGCGATGATTTGCGCCTGCTGCGTGATGACGGCATCGAGCGCGGCGCGCCCGGCGGCGGTCAGCGGATTCCAGAACTGCGCGACCGTCGGATTTTCCAGCGCGCGGTTTACCGCGGTGACGTTTTGGGAGATGTTGGCGTGATTGATTTGGGTATTTCGGATCAACAGCGCGTTGACGACCGAAATGCCAATGCTGGAGCCGATATTGCGGAACAAGCTGTAGAGGCCGGCGCCTTCGGTTCTTTCCTGCAACGGCAGCGTCGCGAGCGTCGCCGCGCTCAGCGGCACGAACAGGAAGCCGAGGCCGAAGCCTTGCACCATGGTGACGCCAATGATCGAGCCTTGCGAAACGTCCGGCGTCCAACCTGTCATTTTGTAGAACGACCATGCCGTGAGCGAGAGACCGATGCCGAGCAGGACGCGCGTATCGGCGCGCCCGACCAGGCGGCCGACGATCAGCATCGAAACCATGGTTCCGACGCCGCGAGGCCCCATGATGATGCCGGACGAGATGACAGGATAATTCATCAACTCCTGGAGATACGGCGGCTGCAGCGCCATCGACGCGTAATAGGTCAGGCCGACGATGACGATGAAAAACATCCCGGCCGCGAAACTGCGATTGCGGAACAGCGAAGGGCGTACGAACGGCTTTTCGGCCGTGAACGTATGGACGATGAAAAGATAAAATGCGGAGGCGGCGACGATCGCCTCGATGACGATTTCGCCCGAGTTGAACCAATCTTTCAGCTGGCCGCGATCAAGCATGATTTGCAAGGCGCCGAGCGTCAGGCTCAAAGTGCCGAAGCCGAACCAATCGAGCTTTTCGACCGGATTGCGCGGCGATTCCGGCAGGAAGAGCAGAATACCGAGAAAATCGAGAATGCCGATCGGCAGATTGATGTAGAAGACGTAGCGCCAACTGTAATCCTCGGTCAGCCAACCGCCGAGCACCGGACCCAGCACGGGACCGATCATCACGCCGACGCCGAACAGCGCCATGGCGAAGCCCTGGCGTTCACGCGGATAAATGCCGAACAGTACCGACTGCGAGAGCGGCACCAACGCCGCGCCAAAGGCGCCTTGCATGACGCGGAACAGCACGATCTGGTCGAGTGAGGACGCCATGCCGCACAGCATTGAGGCCATCGTGAAGCCGCCGATGGAGACCAGGAACAGCCGCTTGATGCCGAATTTGCCGGCGAGAAAGCCGGTCGGCGGCGTCATGATCGCGGCGGCGACGATGTAGGATGTGAGGACCCAATCGATCTGCTCTTGGCTCGCCGAAACGCTCCCCTGGATGTACGGCAGCGCCACATTGGCGATCGTCGTATCGAGCGCCTGCATCAGCGTGGCGAGGATCACGCAGACGGTGATCGCCGCGCGAGGGCCGCCGATTTCCGCGGTTTTTTCGGCAGCCATGACGCGCCGGCTAAAAGATAGAGGTCAAAAAGTGCGGGAAGCCGCGCGCATGGCCGGTGTCGACATCGATTTCGACGCTCATGCCGGCGCGCAGCGGCGGCAAATGCTTGTCGGTCGTGTCGACACGCACGCGCAGCGGGACGCGCTGCACGACCTTCACCCAATTGCCGCTGGTGTTCTGCGCCGGCAGCAGCGAGAACTGCTGCGCCGCCGCCGGGCTGATGCTTTCGACGATGCCGCGCCATTGCGCGTCCGGGTACGTGTCGACCGTCACCGTGACCGGCTGCCCGGGCTGCACGTAGGTCAATTCCGTCTCTTTCGGCGTGGCGTCAACCCAGACGTGATCCCTATCGACGAGATAGAAGGCAGTCGTCGAGGCCGCGAGGTACTTGCCCGGTGCGATCGAGGGCACGTTTGTCACGGTGCCGGCAAACGGCGCCTTGACGACGGTGTGATCAAGCTGGCGCTGCGCCTCGTCGACCCGCGCCTGGGCCTGCAAATATTGCGGGTGCTGCGTTACCGGAATGTTCGAGTTGCCGGCGAGCCTTGCGAGCTGCACCGCGGCCTGTTGGCGCAGGGATTCGAGCTTGTTCTTGTCGACTTCGAGCGTGTATCGCGCCTGGTCGTAAACGGCCTGGGAAACGGTGCCGCTGCGCAGTAGCATCGCATCGCGATCGTAGTTTAACTGATCCAGATCGACCTGCCCCTGCTGCGCGGCGGCATCGCTGAGCATGCGGGTGTAGTCCTGCTTCATCGAGTCGATGGTCAGCGCCGTCTGCGCCAGGTTGGCCTTGGCGTTGTCGAGGGCGATCTGGAACTGGCGGGGATCGAGGCGGTAGAGGACCTGACCGGCCACAATGTGCTGGTTGTCAGTGACCGCGACGTCGTTCACGATACCGGACACGTCGGTCGAAATACCGACCGTCTCGGCTTCGACATAGGCATCGTCCGTCGACATGACCTGGCCGCCGGTAACGTACCAGTAACAGCCGACGATCAGCGCGAGCGGCAGCAGCGCAAACAATCCCCAGCGCACCCAATTCCGCCTCGACCACGGCTCCTTCACTTCGGCGGGCGGTTGGTGGGGTTGCACGTCGGGCGCACGGGGGGCCGGCGCAACCGGCGGCGCCTCGCGCACGTCCGGCGCTTCCTCGCGCGCGGGCGAGACGGATTTCAGCGCCCTTTCAGCCATAGTGCTGCTCTCCTGCAGCGCCGCTGGCGGGCCTTTGCTGAATCGCCTGGCGCAGGTTTTCTTTCACGATCGCAAGCTGCGCGACCATTTGCTCGACGCTCTCGCGCCCCACGCCGGCAAGTGCGGTCGCCAGCAGGTCCTCACCGAGGTCAGCGAGCTGTTCGAGCAGCGGCCGCGCTGCCGGCGTCAGGAACAGCCGCTTGGCGCGGCGGTCATTGGGATCCGCGCGGCGCTCGATCAGGCCGCTGTCGCAGAGCCTGTCGAGCAGGCGGGTTAAACTGATCGGCTGGAGGTCGAGCATTTCGGCGAGTTCCGATTGTTTCAGCCCCTCGAAACGGTCGAGCCGCGCCAGCACAACCCACTGCGCACGCGTCATTCCGAACTGGCGTGCCTTATGGTCCGCGTAGGTTCGCAACATTCGAGCTACATCATTGATAGTAAATGCAAATTCTCTGTTGAGCGAGCGTGGCAGCATGGTGCCTCCGGATAAAGGTATGCCTGCTTAAAGGATGCTAGCATAATATAAGTGAACTTAAGAAATGTCACGCCTTTCCTGCCGGATAAATTGCGGAATAGTCAACGCTGGAGCAGCCGCTGCCGGCGTTCAGGCCAAGCCAAGTTCGGCAAAAGCGGCGCTGTGGTGGTCGGCGGCAGCCTGGGCAAAGCAGCAGAACACGACCCGTGCGATGCCGCGCGGGGAGGCCGCGACTTCCGACGCGACCGTACTCACGGCGATGCGGGCGGCGCGGTCGGGTGGGAATCGATAGATGCCGGTCGAGATCGCGGGAAATGCGATCGAGACAAGGCGGTTGGCAGCAGCCAGGTCGAGCACCGTGCGGTAGCAGGAGGCGAGCAGTTCCTCCTCGCCCTCCCCGCCGCCGCTCCACACCGGACCGACGGCGAGAATGACGTGCTTCGCCGGAAGCCGATAGCTGTGGGTGATCTTGGCTGCGCCGGTCGCGCAACCGCCGAGCGTTCGGCACTCGGCGAGCAATTCCGGGCCCGCTGCGCGATGGATCGCGCCGTCTACACCGCCGCCGCCGAGCAAGGTCCGGTTCGCGGCGTTGACGATCGCGTCGACCGCCAATGTCGTGATGTCGGCAACGCAGATTTCCAGCCGGGCCGAGCCGACTTCGACGGTGAGCAATGATGTCACGTCTGCCATCGAGGGGAATTTATCACGCCCACTCGGCCTGCGCCTCCGCCCGCAAGTCGACGGTGCTCTTCACGCCGATATCGTCGAAATGGTCGTCCAAAAAACGCCGCGCGGCGCGCATGCCGCTGACGTGCAGCATGTCGAAGAAATCGTAATCGGTAGAGAGTTTGCTATAGGCATCGAAATGGGTGCCGAAGCGGTCGAGCACGATGCGGTGAATGTTGATGCGTCGGTATTGACCGGGCTTGGTGCCGTGCGGCAAGCGGCCCTGATCGATCAACCGGGCGACGAAATCGATGGCACGGTATTCCGCGATCAGCGAGGAATTGAACGTGATCTCGTTGATGCGGTTCACGATCTCGCTGGCCGAAGTCGGCGTCGCCTGCCGCACCAGCGGATTGATCTGGACCACGAGCACATCCTCGGTCGTGGTGGTGCCGAAAAAAGGAAAAATGACCGGGTTGCCGAGATAGCCGCCGTCCCAATAAGGCACGCCGTCGATCGCGACCGCGCGGAACAGAAGCGGCAGACAGGCGGACGCCATCACCGCATCGGCCGAGATCTTCTCGCGTCCAAAGACGCGCACGCGGCCGGTCTGCACGTTGGTCGCCGAGACGAAAATCTGCAAATCCGTATCCGCCCGCAACGCCTCGAAGTCGACGAAGCGCTCGATCAAGTCCTTAAGCGGGTTGAGGTTGAGCGGATTGACATCATAGGGCGAAAAATAACGCGACATCGCATCGAACCAAGCCTGCACGGGCGTGCCTTCGAGCGGCGTGAACGACAACAGCCGTTCCATCACCGCTCGCTGCACCCCCGGCAGATTGCCGGTGCTCGACGCTGCGCGCCAGAAGTCAGCAAGCCGTTTCTGCGCCTCCGCGCGCCCACCGCGCGCCAGACCATCCGCCAGCAATACGGCATTGACCGCGCCCGCCGAGGCGCCGGAAATGCCCTCGATCGACACCCGCTCGTCACTCAGAAGCTGGTCCAGCACGCCCCAGGTGAATGCGCCGTGCGCGCCGCCACCCTGCAGCGCGAGATTGATGCGCTTGGTCGCTGCCGAAGCCTTCTGCTCCGCGGCACGGCCGGGCAACAGCGAGTTGAGAATATTTTTCATGCGGGCGCCGCGGCCGAGCTCAGCGCTCATTCCGCGGTCCAGCCGCCGTCGATCGAGAGGTTGGCGCCGGTAATCGATTTCGCCGCGTCGGAGCAAAGATAGACGGCAAGATCGGCAACCTCGTCGACGGTGACGAATTCCTTGGTCGGCTGCGCGGCCAACAGCACATCGCGTTTGACCTGCTCCTCGGTCATGCCGCGGGCTTTGGCGGTGTCGGGTATTTGCTTCTCGACCAGCGGAGTCCAGACATAGCCGGGGCTGATGCAGTTGGACGTGATGCCGAATGTCGCCACCTCGAGTGCGACCGTTTTGGTAAGACCGGCAAGCCCGTGTTTGGCCGACACGTAAGCGACCTTGAACGGCGAGGCGACGAGCGAATGCGCGGACGCCGTATTGATGATGCGGCCCCATTTGCGCGACTTCATGCCGGGCACTGCGGCGCGGATCGTGTGGAACGCCGCCGACAGGTTGATCGCAATGATCTGGTCCCATTTCTCGATCGGAAACTCCTCGATCGGTGCGACGAACTGGATGCCGGCATTGTTGACCAGCACGTCGAGTGACCCGAAATTCTTCTCGCTGGTGTGCACCATGTCGGCGATCTCGGCGGCCTTGCTCATGTCGGCGGCGGAATAGAGCGCCTTGACGCCAAAATCCTTCTCGATGCCACTACGCTCTTTTTCGATCGCAGCCTTGTCGCCGAAGCCGTTAATGGTGATATTGGCGCCCTGCGCGGCAAGCGCACGCGCGATGGCGAGGCCGATGCCCGAGGTCGAGCCGGTCACCAACGCGGACTTTCCTTTCAGCATGGTAATCCCCAATTCAATGAGACGCCCTGGTAAAACGGCGCCGAATGGTGCCTGAACTTTCGTGGACCGCCGGGAATGTGGGATGCTTCGTATTGCAGTGCAACATAAAAACCCGACACGTCGTCACATTTTCGCGATCTTCGCTCAAACCCGCTACAATGCGACCAGAGCGACCACCGAACTAGTGCTTTAACTCAGGTTCGGCCATGACGATGACCAAGAAATGACGACCATGCCGCGCGCGATCTTCCCGGCGCCTGATCACGATCATGAGCGATGCGCCAGCGCTGCCATCGCGCACGCCGAAGCGCAATGTACGGCGCGCGCGCAGCGGCTGACGCCCATCCGCCGTCAGGTGCTCGAAGCGCTGCTGGCGAGCCACAAGCCGCTCGGCGCCTATGAGATCATCGAACGGTTGGCGCGTGACACCCGCCCGGCGCCGATCACGATCTACCGCGCGCTTGATTTTCTACGCGACAATGGTCTCGTCCATCGCATCGCAAGCCGCAATGCATTCGTGGCCTGCGTGCACAATCACGTCGGCAACGACCTTGTCGTGTTCCTGATCTGCGAGCGCTGCGGAGCCGTCGGCGAAGCGCCGGGAGGTTCTGTCGCGGAAGCGCTCAAAGCATCATCGCGCGTTGCGGGTTTTTCTCCCAAAAGCCCATTGATCGAGATCGCGGGCATCTGCTCGCATTGCCGCGAACGATGACGTGTTGGAATTGAACTGAACGCCGTGGCGCATTCCCCATCGTCCCGCCCGCTCGACGCGCTTGCGATTGCAGTGACCATCGGGCTCTGCCTGAGCTGGGGCTTCAATCAGGTCGCGGTCAAGCTCGCAATCCACGATATTCCGCCGCTGATCCAATCATCGGCCCGTTCGCTGCTCGCGGCAATCCTGGTTGCCACATGGAGTCGAGCGCGCGGCATAGCCTTGTTCAAGCGCGATGGGACGTTAGGCGCGGGCGTATTGGCCGGAACGCTGTTCGCTCTCGAGTTTCTGCTGATCTATCGCGGCCTGGTTTTCACGACGGCGACCCGCGCCGCGCTGTTCATCTATCTGGCGCCGTTCTTCGTGGTGATCGGATCGCGTTGGCTCATTCCGGGCGATCATTTTGATCTCTCGCAATGGTTCGGATTGGTGCTGTCCTTCGTCGGTATCATCATTGCCTTCGGCCTGCCGACGCCCGCGACCGATCCGCACCAGATGCTAGGCGACATCATGATGGTCGGCGCCGCGCTGGCGTGGGCAGTGACAACGCTCTTCATAAAGACAAGCGCGCTCAACCGCATCAGCGCCGAAAAGACCATGCTCTACCAGCTTGTGGTCTCGGCGCCCCTCTTGGCAGCCGGCGCCCTCGTGTTTGGCGAACACCTCGATGCCGTCCCCTCGGCCGTTGCACTCGGCGCCTTCGCCTATCAGACGATCTGGGTGGTTAGCGTCACGTTCGTGGTCTGGTTCGCTTTCGTCGTGCGCTATTCGGCCTCTCGCCTGTCGGTGTTTACCTTCCTGACGCCGTTATTTGGCGTGGCGACCGGCCACCTCGTCCTGAACGAGCCCTTAACGCCTGCTTTCGCGTTGGCGGTCGCTTTGGTGGCGGGCGGCCTCCTCCTCGTCAACCGGCCCCGGTGAGGCTATATCCTGGTTCTCCCCCCCTTGTGTGTGGAGGGGCGGGGGTGGGGCGCGTCGAAGTTTATTCGTCGCCTCCCAACCGCCTCCCTACCCTTCCCCACAAGGGGGGAAAGAAAAATTTAGGACTGACCCATGATGGAATTTTCCGGCCCCGCCGCAAGGCATCAAACCATCGCCGTGACGGTCGGCAACGTGACCGTCGGTGGCGGCGCGCCCGTGGTGGTGCAATCGATGACCAATACCGACACCGCCGATGTCGAGGCGACGGCGACGCAGGTGGCGGCGCTGGCGCGCGCGGGTTCGGAGATCGTCAGGGTGACTGTCGACCGCGACGAGGCAGCGGCCGCCGTGCCGCATATCAAGGAGCGGCTCCTCAATATGAACGTCGATGTGCCGATCGTCGGCGATTTTCACTATATCGGCCACAAGCTCCTGGCCGACCACCCCGCCTGCGCCGAGGCGCTCGACAAGTATCGCATCAATCCCGGCAACGTCGGCTTCAAGGAGAAGAAGGACCGGCAGTTCGGCGCCATCGTCGAGACCGCCATCCGCCACGGCAAGCCGGTGCGCATCGGCGCCAATTGGGGCTCGCTCGATCAGGAGCTCCTCACTCACCTCATGGATGAGAACGCGCGGTCGAACCATCCGGTCGATACCCGCGACGTGACGCGTGAGGCCATGGTCCAATCGGCGCTGCTGTCGGCCGAGCGCGCCGAGGAGATCGGCCTGCCGCGCTCGAAGATCATTCTCTCCGCCAAGGTTTCCGCCGTACAGGATCTAATTGGCGTCTATGGCGAGCTGGCGCGGCGCTCCGACTATGCGCTGCATCTCGGCCTCACCGAAGCCGGCATGGGCTCGAAGGGCATCGTCGCTTCATCCGCCGCGATGGGCGTACTGCTGCAGCAGGGCATCGGCGATACCATCCGCATTTCGCTCACGCCAGAGCCGAACGGCGACCGCACCCTCGAGGTCAAAGTGGCGCAGGAACTGTTGCAGACCGTCGGCTTGCGCACCTTCGTGCCGCTGGTCGCCGCCTGTCCCGGCTGCGGCCGCACCACCAGCACCACCTTCCAGGAATTGGCGGCCAGCATCCAAAACTTCATCCGCGACTCGATGCCGGAATGGAAGACGCGCTATCCCGGCGTCGAGGGCCTCAACGTTGCGGTGATGGGCTGCATCGTCAACGGACCGGGCGAATCCAAGCACGCCGATATCGGCATTTCGCTCCCAGGCACCGGTGAACACCCGACGGCGCCGGTCTTCATCGACGGCAAGAAAGCCATGACGCTGCGCGGCCCGACGGTTTCCGCGGATTTTCAAAAGATCGTAGTCGATTACATCGAGCGCCGGTTCGGCACGAGCGCGGGGCGAACGGCGGCGGAGTAGAACTCGTCACCACCAGCCGACAGTTTTGGCGCCAAACACAAAGAGCGCGATTACGAACAATACGACAATTGCGAGTGGTCCCTCGGCCACCGCTTCGAGCAGCCATGGTATGCGAATTGACAGTCGGTTGACTTTTCGCGCCATCACCCGACCCACCGCGCCTGTGCCGCGAGTTGCAACACACTCAATGAAAGCCGCGGCACAATGGGCATCAGTTCGGCGTGGCCCAACTCTATGATGCGCACTCCATTGTCCCTTATGTGATAGCGTTGCCGAGCAAACATTCCTTCTGCAACCTCCGTGAGCAGTTCTTTGTTTACGTCAGCAACAAGTCGGCAGTCGTCCTCCGATAATTTTGGACTGCTGATCAATTCGCGGATCGTGGCGCACGCAATCTTCGCGACAACCACAGGGTTCTGACGCAAGTCCCAAAGGAGAAGGGATGAGTGATCGTCGCTTAAGCTAACTCCCTCAAAGCGCAGACCTCCTTCCAAAAAGCGGCGCACTCGATCCTGCTTCTCGGGAGGCAACAAATGGATCACTGCTTCATGGAGCTCTGGATCGAGCATTGTCCAAGTAGGCAAACCTCGGCTTTGTGGATTGCCGATCCGGTTGGCGTCGTTCCCGTTCCACCGGAATCCAATGCGCGGCCGCCCATCCCACAGCCCTAGAGCGTAGGCACAGTCTTCGGCGCCACGATTTAAAAGTATTTCCCGTAGTTCCCAGAGAGCCTTGGGCGAAATAACTTCTTCAGGCTTTACGTATCCCATTGTCGGACCGCTTTGTCATAGCTAGCTGTCCCAGCTGTCATAGCTATGTAGCTAATGTACGTATGAATTGTCAATCCCTAGCTGTATTCAGGCTCTTCACTAGCTTGTCGGGAGAGCCGGCAGTTACGACTTCGCCGCGCCGGGCGGCCTTCATCGCTTCGATGGTCTCGGCATTGGGGACCCGCGGCCCGAAGGGGAGCGCCTTCTCCTTGGCAATGCGCACCATCATGAGGCGGAACGCGTCGGACACGGTGAGACCCATGGCACCGAGCACGGCCGCGGCTTCGTTCTTGATGCGCTGATCGATGCGGGCGCGGACGACAGCATTCTCGGTCATGACATTGCTCCTTCTGAGCTACAATGTAGCCCACATTTCGTTGATTTCAAGCTAGGGGCCGGCTTTTTTGCTGCGTCGTAGCCGGCCCGCTCAACCGGTCGGCGGCAGATCGACGCGCACGATGTCGAGATTGCCGCGCAGCGGCGGGAAGCGGCCGAGCACCAAAGGATCGTGGCCGGGGATGATATGGTCGCGGCCTTCGGCTAGTTCTTCGACGATGCGGAAGCCTTCGAGCGCTCCCATCACGTCCGCAGCGGGAAACGGATTACGCTCGTCGATATTCATCCAATAGTGCACCGCGTCGCTGGCGAGCACGACGAAGCCGCGCGCCGTGTGCACGCGCACGATCTGCAATCCGCCAGTATGGCCGCCAACGAGATGCACGGTGATGCCGGGCGCGACAGCACCGCTGCCATCGTGGAATTTTACGCGCCCGGCATAGAGGTTTTTAACCAGCGCCACCACGTCTTCGACTTCGGCCTGCCGGCGAAACCATTTGTGGCAGATGCAGCGGCCGGTGGCCTGCGCCATCTCGGCGTCCTGGATATGGAATGTGGCGTTGGGAAACAGATCGGTGTTGCCGGAGTGATCCCAGTGCAGGTGGGTGATCACCACATCGCGCACCGCCGAGGCATCGACGCCGGCCTGCACCAGCGCATCGGCCGGCGCATGGACGAATCGCCGATTGCGCCTGTCCGACGCGCCGGCGGAAAAGCCGGTATCGACGACAATGGTGCGGCCATCGCCGCGAATGACCCAGATGTAGAAATCCATCGGCATCGGCCCGTCGTGGCCGTCGGGCATGATGAAATTCTGACTCGCCGGGCGCGCCCTCGACGTGCCGTAGCGCACGGCGAGGATTTCATAGCGCGGCAGTTCACTGGCCATCGGGTCTGTCCGTTCGGCTGAATTGATTGGGATTAAGAATGCCGCGCGCATCAGGTGTCAATCCAGCCCGGATTGACCAATCCTCCAACCCAGCTACGTTTGCGGATTCGCACAAAGGATTTGGAGAGTGCCGATGGAAGCGCCTGCGACGCGTCTCGATACCGGCCCACGCGAACTCAATGGTAGCGCCATCATTGCCGCGATCAAGGCGAGCGGGATCGAATACATCCTCTCGGTGCCCGACATCGTCACCAGCGCCGGATTATTGGCGCCGATCGCACGGGACAAAGCGCTTCATCTCATCCGCGTCTGCAAGGAGGACGAATGCATCGGCATCGCGTCGGGCCTGTCCTATTGCGACAAGCGCGCCCTGATCCTGATCCAGCACACCGGCTTTCTCGATTCGCTCAACGCCATCCGCGGCGTCGCCATCGAGTACAAGCAGCCGATCTGCATGATGGTGGGACTTTTGCAACACGAGCCAAACGTCGCGCCGCGTGCATCGCCACGCTATGGGGTGCGCATCGTTGAGCCCATCCTCGATGACATGGGCATTGCGCACCATCTCATCAGCGTGGATGCCGATGTCGCGCAAATAAAGCCGGCAATCGACCAGGCCTATGCCGAGTCGGAGCCTGTTGTATTCCTGATCGGGCGGAGCCCCAACGCGCCATGATGAAGCGGGACGAATGCTTTGGTATCCTGGCGCGCCACATCACCGACGAGGCGGTGGTCGCGACCTACAGCTCGGCAGTCGACTGGGTCGCGATCAATCCGCGGGTGCTCAATTATCTGTCGATCGGGGCCATGGGGCTGGATTCCTCGCACGGGCTTGGCCTTGCGCTTGGCCGGCCGGATAAACGCGTCGTCGTCCTGCAAGGCGACGGCAGCCTTTTGATGAATCTTGGGAGTCTGGTGACGATCGCCGCGGCCGCACCCAAGAATCTCGTTCATTTCGTCGCGCATAACGAAACGTACGAGGCGAACGGCGGCCATCCGATTCCAAACGAAAAGGTGGATTTTGCCGGTATTGCGCGCGCGGCCGGCTACGCCGCAGCTTACGAGTTTTCCGACCTTCGCATGTTCGAGCAACAGGTCGCGCACGTGCTCGAACAACAGGGGCCGGTCTTCGCCACGCTCCACATCGAGCCGTCGAGACCGCTCAATTACGATTATCCGAGCCTCTACGATCCGGCCAAGCGCAAAGCCTTCAAGGCGGCATGGCAGAGGCAAGGTTGAGACTCTTCGCATCATCATGGCCGGGCTTGTCGGCCATCCACGTCTCTGCTTCGCCTCGGCTTTTAGGATTAGGACGTGGATGCCGGCGACGAGGGCGGGCATGACGAGTGCCAGAGCGTGTCCAGCAAAACCGGTTTCCACTTTTCCTGAAAATGTTCTAGTGCTTTTGCTCCAACCGATGCGCCAGGTCGTCGAGTTGTTCGAGGTTGCGATAGCGGATGCTGAGAACGCCGCCATCGCCGCGATGATCGATACTGACCACCAAACCGAGCGCATCGGATAAGCGCTTCTCTAGCGCAAGCGTGTCGGTATGCTTCGCGGCCGATCCGTGCGCCCCGCGGCCGTTGGCGTAGTGTTTTCCGCTTCGGCGCGCCTCCTGGCGCGCGATCGCCTCGACTTGGCGCACGTTGAGACCGCGGGCAACGATGTCTTCCGCAAGCTTTTCCGCATTGGGCCGGCCGATCAGCATGCGGGCATGCCCGGCGCTCAATTTGCCGCTGTTGATGTAGGCTTTTATCTGATCGGAGAGCTTCAACAGCCGCAGCGTGTTGGCGACGTGGCTGCGGCTCTTGCCGATGATCTTGGCAATCTGGTCTTGGCTGTTGCCGAATTCCTCCATCAGCGCGCGATAGCCTTCCGCCTCCTCGAGCGGATTGAGGTCGGTGCGCTGCACGTTCTCGATGATCGCGAGCTGCAGCGCTTCGGCGTCGGTTGCTTCGATAATGACGACAGGAACTTCGTGCAGCCCGGCGCGCTGCGCCGCGCGCCAGCGCCGCTCGCCGGCGATGATCTCATAGGCGTCGGCGACGCCGCGCACCGGCCGTGCGATGATCGGCTGGATTATCCCGCGCTCGCGCAGCGAATCGGCAAGCTCGTCCAGCTCGTCATTGGAAAAGATGCGCCGCGGGTTGCGCGCATTCGGCCGCAGCGCGTCGGTCGGCAGCCGGCGCTGCCCGCGCGGGCGCTCGATCGAACTCTCGGTGCCGACATCGCCGATCAATGCGGCAAGCCCGCGCCCCAATCGCGATCGCGTCGCATCCTCCGCCATCGCCGCTTTCCCCGGATTGTCAGTCACGCGAATGGTCCGCATTCTTTGGCCGCTGATGAGATCACGCAACCATCCTCACCCGACGCAGAGTTCTTTTTCGCGCTGGATGATCTCAGTCGCGAGCCGCAGATAGGCCTCGCTGCCGCTGCACTTGAGATCGTAGACCAGCACCGGCTTGCCATAGGACGGGGCTTCCGACACCCGCACGTTGCGCGGGATGATCGTGTCGTAAACCTTGCGTCCCATGAATTCGCGAACATCGGCGACGACCTGGCCGGCGAGGTTGTTGCGTGAATCGTACATCGTCAGCACGATGCCGTGGATCGTGAGATCCGGGTTGAGTTGTTGGCGCACCGACTCGACGGTCTTGAGCAGCTGCGACAAGCCTTCGAGCGCGAAGAACTCGCACTGCAGCGGCACGAGAATGGCATTTGCCGCCGCCATCGCGTTGACCGTTAGCAGATTGAGCGAGGGCGGGCAGTCGACCAGAACGTAGGTGAATTTCGTTTGGCCGGCCGTAGCCGCGCTCAGCGGCGCGAGCGCGCTGCGCAAGCGAAACGCGCGGTCGCGCGCCTGTCCTATTTCAAGTTCGAGCCCGGAGAGATCGAGCGTCGACGGCGCGAGATGAAGACGTGGCACGGCAGTCGCGACGATCGCATCGTGCAGCGCCGCCTCTCCGATCAGAACATCGTAGGTGGAGTAACGCCTGCTGCGGCGATCGATGCCGAGACCGGTCGAGGCGTTACCCTGCGGGTCGAGATCGATGATGAGAACTTCCTCGCCGATGGCGGCCAGCGCCGTCCCGAGATTGATCGCAGTCGTTGTCTTGCCGACGCCTCCCTTCTGGTTGGCGACAGCCAGGACGCGGGGCGATCTTGCAGGTTGCACCTGAGGCCCACGATCGGGCGCCGAGAAGGGGACCACACGGGAGGATTGCTCCGGAGCGTCATTCATCACGACCAGGTCCTCAGTTGTGGCTCACTCATGAGAGTTGGCGCTATTCTCGTGTAGGTTGCGTTACTCGTTTAATACTCTTAACGATGACAATTCGGGCCTTTGGATCGGTTTTGCTCGGCACCAAACTAGCCTGAATGTTCCAACATTTAGCGGCTGTGGTCAATTCGGTGTCCACATCTTGTCCCTTTGGAAAGAGACCCACGGCCCCTCTTTTCAACAACGGATACGCTTCGGCCAGCAGTTCGGCAAGCGGGGCCAGCGCCCGTGCGGTCACGATCTCAACCGATCCAGGTAGTTTTTCGGCGAAATCCACAATCCTCGTGGCATGGATTACGGCAGGGGCGCCCGTTGCCCTTGTCGCTTCGCGCAGGAAAGCCGCCTTTTTCGCATTGCTCTCGACCAGATGCACGCACGCGCCTGGCGTATCCGCGAGCGCACAGGCAATCACTAAGCCGGGGAAACCCGCTCCGGAGCCGAGATCGACCCAGATCCGGGCCTGTGGTGCAAGCGCGAGAAGCTGGAGTGAATCTGCGATATGGCGCGTCCAGAGCTTCGGCTCGGTGGAAGGAGCGATCAGATTGATGCGCTGCTGCCACGCCAACAGAGCCGCGACGAACCGGTCGAGGCGGTCGGCTGTTTCACGTGAAACAGGCGTCAGCGCCAGCGCGCGGGCGCGGTCTGCTGCGAGATCGCCTGGTCGTCCGGCAGGTGTCCGCAATATCCCGCGAGGCGCGTCATGCCCGTGCCGGCGCGCCACGGTCATGCCACCCCGCGGGTGGGTTTCCGGCCCTGCCGGCGCAGATGCGCCACGAGCAGCATCAGCGCGGCTGGCGTGATGCCATCGATGCGACCGGCATGACCGACGGTGCGCGGTTGGTGTGCTTGCAGCTTGTGGCGGACCTCGTTGGACAGTCCGGGCAGCGCCGCATAGTCGATGTCGTCGGGCAGCAGCAGACTTTCATCGCGCCGATACGACTCTACATCGGCTGCCTGACGGTTGAGATAGACCTCATATTTGGCATCGGTTTCGAGTTGCTCCGCGATCTTGGGAGCAATCTCGGAAAACCGCGGCCAGATCCGCGCCACATCGGCAATGCCGATGTCCGGATACGACAACAGTTCGAACGCGGAGCGGCGCTGGCCGTCCTTGCGCAGCACCAGTCCGTGGTGCGCGGCTTCGCTCGGCGTCACCGTCAGCGCCCGCGCCATGGTGCGGGCCGCATCGAGCTCGGCCATCTTGACACGGTGCGCCTGGGCGCGGGCAACACCGACGCAACCGAGCGCAATGCCCTTGCCGGTCAGCCGCTGATCGGCATTATCGGCGCGCAGCGTCAGCCGATACTCGGCACGCGACGTGAACATGCGATACGGCTCGGTGACGCCGCGCGTGACCAAGTCGTCGATCATGACCCCGACATAGCCTTCGGCACGATCGAACAAGATCGGCGCACGACCGCCAGCCCGTGCCGCAGCGTTGAGCCCGGCGACGAGGCCCTGCGCCGCGGCCTCTTCGTAGCCCGTCGTGCCGTTGATCTGGCCCGCTAAAAACAGGCCCGGCAGCCGTTTTGTCTCGAGCGCTGGCGTGAGCTCGCGCGGATCGACGTGGTCGTATTCGATGGCATATCCCGGCCGGATGACCCGCGCGCGTTCCAGCCCCGGAATGGACGCCACCATTGCGGCCTGAACCTCTTCGGGCAGCGATGTCGAAATGCCGTTCGGATAGACCGTGGAATCATCCAGACCCTCCGGCTCAAGAAAAATCTGATGGCCGTCACGCTCACCGAAGCGGACGATCTTATCTTCGATCGACGGGCAATAGCGCGGGCCGCGGCTCCTGATCTGACCGGAATACATCGGCGAGCGATGGACGTTCTGCCGGATGATAGCGTGCGTGGCTTCGTTGGTGCGGGTGATGCCGCATTGGACTTGCGGATTGGCGATGCGGTCGGTCAGCACCGAGAATGGCTCCGGCGGTTCGTCGCCGGGCTGCATCGCCACTGCCGACCAGTCGATTGTCGTGCCGTCGAGACGCGGCGGCGTGCCGGTCTTAAGGCGTCCGAGCGTAAAGCCCGCGCGCTCCAGCGTACGCGACAAGCCAAGCGCCGGCGCTTCACCGACGCGCCCCGCCGGAACCTGCCGCTCACCGATATGGATGAGGCCGCGGAGAAACGTCCCGGTGGTAAGCACGACCGCCCCAGCCCCGATTCGCCGACCATCGCTCAGCCGAACCCCCGCCACAGACCCGTCGCCGATCAGTTCATCCACCTCGGCTTCGATCACCGACAAATTTGCGGTCTGGCCGATCGCCTGCTGCATGGCGGCGGCGTAGAGCTTGCGGTCAGCCTGGGCGCGCGGGCCGCGCACCGCGGGTCCCTTGCGGCGGTTGAGCAGGCGAAACTGGATACCACCGGCATCCGCCACGCGTCCCATCAGGCCATCAAGAGCATCGATCTCACGCACCAGATGGCCCTTGCCGAGCCCGCCGATGGACGGATTGCAGGACATCGCGCCGACGGTCGCAAAGCGATGAGTGATGAGCGCAGTTCGCGCGCCCATGCGCGCGGCCGCGGCTGCGGCTTCACAGCCCGCATGGCCACCACCGACCACGATCACATCGAAGCGGGCGTCCATCGAAATCGTCACCTAGCCGACCCTCAAAAGCGCTTACGAAAAGTCCCACCGCATATAGACCCGATCGAAACCGTTCTCCATCGTGTTTCACGTGAAACGGTCCCCGACCGCTAACGAGCCATTAACCATCTTCGTTAACCATTCATTTACCAATGCAGAAATCCCGGAAAATCACATCAAGGATATCTTCGACATCGACCCGGCCGGTGAGCCGCCCCAACGCCGTCGCAGCCGAGCGCAATTCTTCGGCGATGAGTTCCTCTCGCCCAGCGTTCTCAGCCAGGGCGCGATCGAGCGCCGCGACCGTTTCCTCCAGCGCCCGTCGATGGCGTACGCGGGTAACGATGCCAGACTCCGTCGCCGCGAAATATTTCTTGGCATAGGCCGCAAGCGCGGTTAGGAGGGCATCCATTCCGCTCCCGACGCTCGCCGAAATGCTAAACGAATCGTTAACGCTTTCGCTGGACGGAGATTCATTTCTAGAACCTGCACGTTCCACCACGTCGATCTTGTTTCGAATGCACCAGACATCCGAGTAGTCCAGCTTTTCCGCCACCACCTGCGGAACTCCGCCACTGGCAGATGCGTCAGTGACCCACAAAACAAGATCGGCCGCGGCGGCGCGATCGCGGGCGCGACGCACGCCCTCCTGCTCCACGGGGTCACTGCTCTCTCGCATGCCCGCGGTATCCAGCAGCGTGACCGGATAACCGCCAAGGTCCAGATGAACCTCGATCACGTCGCGGGTCGTCCCGGGATAGGGCGAGACAATCGCCGCTTCGCGCCGCGCCAGCCGATTGAGGAGCGTTGATTTTCCGGCATTGGGCGGGCCAGCGATGGCGACGACAAGCCCATCGCGCAGGCGCTCGCCGCGGCCGCCGTCGGCCAGGCTCGTTGCGATCTCATCACGCAATTGCCGCAGGGCATGAAGCGCCGAACCGATTAAATCCTCGGGCACGTCGGCTTCGTCGGAGAAGTCGATCCGCGCCTCGACCAAAGCGAGCGCTTCGATCAACCGAAGCCGCCAAGCTTCGGCACGATCACCGATCAAACCTTTGAGTTGCCGAAACGCCATGCGGCGCTGCGCCTGCGTCTCCGCCGCGACGAGATCGGCCAAGCCCTCAACCGCGGTGAGATCGAGCCGGCCGTTCTCAAACGCGCGGCGCGTGAATTCGCCCGCCTCAGCCGGCCGGCAGCCTTCGATCGTCCCCAGCGCATCGAGCACCGCGACGACGACCGCATGACCACCGTGCAGCTGCAGTTCGGCGACATCCTCGCCAGTCTCGCTGTGCGGGGCCGGAAACCAGAGCACAAGCGCCTCGTCGATCACCTCGCCACTTGCTGGGTCGCGCACGCGCGCCAGCGTCGCCTTGCGCGGCGCGGGCATTCGGCCGATCAACTTCTCCAGTGCGACGTGGGCCTGCGGCCCGGACACGCGCACCACCGCAATCGCTGCCGGCGGGCGGCCGGAGGAAAGCGCGAAGATGGTGGGACGCGCCGGAACGGACATTCACGACACTCGCTTCAAGTGGGTGTTTGCGAAAAAGTGCACAACAGAATAGGTTACATGTAACCGCCGAGGTTCATCATGGCATCCAAGCCCTCTTCCCGTCGAGCCAGGACGCACCGCGCGAAGGTTGCGCGGATCAAGACCTCACGCGGCAAGTCCGCGGCAGCCAAGAAATTGGCGGGTCCCAAGTCATCGCGCGAAAAGGTGCGCGCCTATCGCCAGCGCATGCGCGCCAAGGGACTGCGCCTCGTCCAGATGTGGGTGCCCGACACGAGGACCCCGGAATTCGTCGCCGAGGCGCACCGTCAGTCTTTGCGTGCCAGTCGCCGCGCCTCTGCCGCCCTACGCCAGGCCTGGGCCGATGCCCTGGCTCCCTTACCGCAAGGACACGCAACGACGTTCGATGATATCGCAGACCTCGCCGGTTCTGTAGATGGATTACCTCCCGATCTCGCTGCAAACACGAAAAAATATCTTCGAGCGACCGGCTATGGCAGCCAACGTTCTCGTTGACGCCAGTTTCCTGGTCGCCTTTCTGAGCCGGCGAGACACCTATTATGGTTGGGCACTTGCACAATCGCGCCGCTTATCATTGCCTTGGAAGACGTGCGAGGCAGCCTTGTCGGAGGCGTTTTACTTTCTCGGCATAGGAGGCGCTCCCCGGCTCGCTGGACTCCTCCGCCAGCATGCAGTCGTTTGCGCCTTCGATCTCGCGGCGGAAACCGACGAGGTACTTCAACTGATGACAAAGTACGCCGATTTGCCGATGAGCCTTGCCGACGCCTGCCTCGTCCGAATGACCGAACGGCTCTCGGATTCAATCGTTCTCACGCTAGATAGGGACTTTCGCATTTACCGGCGTCACGGACGTAAGGTTATTCCCTGTATTATGCCAAGCTGAACGGGCGCGAAGAGACTGCATTCGCATCTATTTGCGGCCAATATCGTTATCCTATGTAGTCGCCTTCCCACTCGAGCTGTGCCGATGACCTCCCCGTCGCAAGCTTCAGCCGCCCACCAAAACCGCCTCGCCCACGAGACGAGCCCGTATCTCCTCCAGCACCAGCACAACCCGGTCGATTGGTGGGCCTGGGGACCCGAGGCCTTGGCCGAGGCGAAGCGCACCGGCAAGCCGATCCTGCTTTCAGTCGGTTATGCGGCGTGTCACTGGTGCCATGTCATGGCGCACGAGAGTTTCGAGGACGACACGACCGCTCGCGTAATGAACGAGCTGTTCATCAATATCAAAGTCGACCGCGAGGAGCGGCCCGACATCGATCAGATTTACATGGCGGCGCTGCATCACCTCGGCGAGCACGGCGGCTGGCCGCTGACCATGTTCCTCACGCCTGACGGCGAGCCGATCTGGGGCGGCACGTATTTTCCGAAAACCTCGCGATACGGCAAGCCGGCTTTCGTCGACGTGCTGCGCGAGATCGCCCGGCTGTTCCGCGAAGAACCGCAGAAGATCGAGCACAACCGTGCGGCTCTCATGGAGCGGCTCGCCGCGGCGGCGCGACCAGCCGGTACCGTCACGATCGGTCCGGCTGAGCTCAACAACGCCGCACGCCAGTTCGCCGGCATCATCGATCCGGTCAATGGCGGCACGCGCGGTGCGCCCAAATTCCCGCAAGCGGCGCTGTTCGAGCTTTTATGGCGCGCAGGGCTGCGCACCGGCGAAGCGCGTTACTTCGCCGCCGTCGACCTCACGCTGCACCACATTTGCGAGGGCGGTATCTACGATCATCTCGGCGGCGGTTTCTCGCGTTATTCAGTCGACGAGCGCTGGCTGGTGCCGCATTTCGAAAAGATGCTCTACGACAACGCGCAACTCCTCGAGCTCCTGGCCATCGCGCACCAGCGCGGCGGCAAACCGCTTTATCGCCAACGCGCCCATGAAACGGTCGCATGGCTCAAACGCGAGATGACGACGGCCGAGGGGGCGTTCTCGGCTTCGCTCGATGCGGACTCCGAGGGCGAGGAGGGGAAATTTTACGTCTGGTCGTACGATGAGATGATCAGAGCGCTCGGCATCGAGGATGGCGAGTTCTTTGCGCGGCACTACGACGTGACGACGGCCGGCAATTTCGAAGGCCACAACATCCTCAATCGCCTCAAGCCGGCCCCACGCAGCGAAGCCGACGAAGCCCGGCTTGCCGCGCTACGCGCAAAACTCCTTGCCGCGCGCGGCGCGCGCGTGCGTCCGGGCCTCGATGACAAGGTTCTCGCCGACTGGAACGGCCTTATGATCGCGGCGCTCACCAATGCCGCTCTGATGTTCGATGAGACCGCGTGGCGCGACCTGGCGGCGCGCGCTTTTGACTTCATCGCGCGCGCGATGATGCGCGGCGACCAGCTTGGCCATTGCTGGCGCGACGGCCAACTCAAGTTTCCGGGGCTTGCGTCCGATTTCGCCGCGATGATCCGGGCCGCGCTCGCGCTTTACGAGGCAACCGGCCAGCAGAATTACCTCGCACAGGCGCTCGCTTGGCAACACGCGCTCGATCGCGATTACGCCGATGCGGCGACCGGAACGTATTATCTCACCGCCGCCGATGCCGAAGGCCTCGTCATCCGCCCCGCTTCGACCGCCGATGAAGCAACGCCCAATCATAACGCGGTGGCCGCGCAGAACCTTATCCGGCTGGCGCTTCTGGCCGGCGACGATCACTGGCGTGAAAAGGCCGATCGGCTGATCGCGGCCATCGCGCCGCAGGCCCTTGAGAACCTCTATATGCACATGGCGCTGCTCAACGCCGTCGACCTGCGCCTGCGCGCCGCTGAGATCGTCGTCACCGGCGAGGGGACGCGCGCCCAGGCGTTGCTCGCAGCGGCCCGCGGGACGGTGCCCCTCGACCACATCGTGCTCCACGCCCGTTCGGCCGAGGCGCTGCCGCCCGCGCACCCGGCGCGGGACAAGATCAAGGCGACGGGCGAACCGCAGGCTTTCGTCTGCGTGGGCGAAACGTGCTCGCTGCCCGTCACCGATCCGGCCGGCCTCATTGGCGCCATTGATGCAGTGCGACATACTTGACGCTGCGGTCCATTCGGCGACGATTCGTGCTTTATGGGCGTCGCCGGAGCGAAGCAAAGGAGATCGAATAATGCGATGCGGGATCATTGTCGCGGTCGCTCTGGCCGTCATGTCGGCGACCGGCGCACAGGCGCAAGAGTGGTGCGGCTATGCCGCGCGCGAGAATGCCGTGATCGAATGCGGCTACTCGACCGCAGCGGAATGCGAGAATGCCATCGGCAAGGGCGGCATGTGCTTCATCGATCCCGAATATGCGCTCAATTCCAAGCGCGCCACGCCCGCGATCAGTTCGAAAATCCCCGACAAACGCGGCTGAAAGCCGCTGCCCATGACGGAGCCGAAGGCGCTCGTTCAACTGATCACGGGCAGACACCCCGCGTTGTAGCGCGCGACTATTTGCGCGCTGCGGCGATGAGGTTCGCCAGCGATTCGCGCTGCGTTCCGTCGTCATCGAAATTCTGCGGCGAAAGCCATTGCTCATAGGCCTTTTTCAAGGTCGGCCACTCGCTGTCGATGATCGCAAACCATGCGGTATCGCGATTGTGACCCTTGGCCACCATGTGCTGCCGGAAAATTCCCTCGTACTGAAATCCGAGCCGCAGCGCCGTGCGGCGCGACGGTTCATTGAAGCTGTTGCATTTCCATTCGTAGCGACGATAGCCGAGATCTTCGAACACATGCCGCATCATCAGAAACATCGCCTCGGTCGTGGCATGGGTTCGCTTCAGTCTGTCCGAATAATGAATGCCGCCGACCTCGATAACGCCATTGGCAGAATCGATGCGCATGTATGACGCCACGCCGGCCGCCTTGCCGGTCTTCAAGTCGACGAGCGCGTAGTAAACATCTTGCCGGCCGGCGGCGTCTGCAAGCCACCGGCGGAAATCATCTTCGCTGCCAAATGATTCGAGCGGCATATACGTCCATGATGCCGGGTCGGTCACGCTGAATGCGGCGACCAGATCGTTGCCGTGCTTTGCGACATCAAGCGGTTCGAGCCGGCAATACCGGCCTTCCAGAACTTTCCGGGGAGGCAACGGGCGCGCAGACCAATCCGGCACTGCCAAACCCAGCGGCAGCGCCGCTGAACGTCGCGAATCGGTGGTCATGTATTGGCTCCTTGCGCTATTGACTGCGCTTGATGTTGGCGTTTATCTCCCAGTCATCCTGACGCACACCGCCAGAAACGCAAATGCCCGGCACAAGGCCGGGCACAAGCAATAAAAGCTGAAACGGCGACGACCGTTCCCGCTATGCGATGCTGGTTACGTATTCATCGACTCGAAGAACTCGCCGTTGTTCTTGGTGTTGCGCAGCTTGTCGAGCAAGACGCCGGCCTCGCTGTCCGGGGCATCACCTTAAACGTTATTCGATCACGTCATCGGCAAGGGCCAACAGATTCGCCGGAATATCGAGTCCAAGGGCTTTGGCAGTCCTCAGATTGATCACGAGTTCGAATGTGGTCGGTTGAAAGACCGGGAGGTCCCCTGGCTTTTCACCTTTGAGAATTTGCCCCGTATATAGGCCCACCCGCCGGTAAGCCTCGGCGATACTGCTTCCATAGCTGGCGAGACCGCCGGCGGCGGCGAAACCCCGCAACTCGTAGATCGCGGGGATGGAATAGCGTGCAGCAAGCGCGACAAGCTGAGGCTGTTGACTGTTGAAAAACGGGTCCGCGTTAACGAGTAGCGCCGCGTTCTGCCGTTGCGCCAGTGTCGCAAAGGCGGTTTCGAATTCGGTCGCGGTGCTGGCCTTGAGGATAACCATCTCCTGCCCAAGCGTGTGGGCTGCCGTCTGCAGGTTTGTGATATCCGTCTTAGTGTTCGGATTGTTCGGATTCACTAGAACGGCCAACACCTGGGCGTTTGGCACCAGCTTGCGCAGCATTTCAAGCCGCTTCGCGCCCACCACATTGGTGAACAGAGTGACGCCGGTGATGTTGCCACCGGGTCGGTTGAGGCTAGCGACAAGGCCAATATTGACCGGGTCGCCACCGATTGCGAACACAATGGGAATGGTCGAAGTCGCGGCCTTGGCCGCGAGCGCAGAAGGCTCGCCGCCGGTCGCCGCAATCACTCTCACTCGGCGCGTGGCCAAGTCCGCTGCGAGGCCCGCAAGTCGATCATATTGGCCTTGCGCCCAACGATATTCGATCACGACGTTCTGGCCTTCGAAATAACCGGTTTGACCAAGGCCTGTGCGGAACTGTTGAACAAGAGATGCGAACGGTCTGGGCGACGCACTGTTGAGAAATCCGATGAGCGGCATCGATTGCTGTGCATGTCCGGCAAGCGGCCACGATGCTACTGTACCGCCGATAAGAGCGATGAATTCCCGTCGCCGCATCGGATCAAATCCCGATCGCTAATTAGTTGAATGCCGTGTGATGTTACCAGTTTTCCACCGGAGTTATGGAAAGTCAACGGTTTGGATCCGTGCGAGGCTGAAATTGCTTCGACGAAAGTTCCAAACCAGACATTGATCGGAATTCGTCCAACAAACGGGCGCAAAAATACTCACGTATTCATCGACTCGAAGAACTCGCCGTTGTTCTTGGTGTTGCGCAGCTTGTCGAGCAGAAAGTCGATGGCATCCATGGTACCCATCGGATTGAGGATGCGGCGCAGCACATACATCTTTTTGAGCTGATCGGGCGGCACCAGAAGTTCCTCCTTGCGTGTGCCCGAGCGTGTAATGTCCATCGCCGGGAAGGTCCGCTTGTCGGCCACCTTGCGGTCGAGAATAAGTTCCGAATTGCCGGTGCCCTTGAATTCCTCGAAGATCACTTCGTCCATTCGGCTGCCGGTATCGATCAGCGCGGTGGCGATGATCGTGAGCGAGCCGCCTTCCTCGATATTGCGCGCGGCGCCGAAGAAGCGCTTTGGACGCTGTAGCGCATTGGCATCGACACCGCCGGTGAGCACCTTGCCCGACGACGGCACAACCGTGTTGTAGGCCCGCCCGAGCCGCGTGATCGAATCGAGCAGGATGACCACGTCGCGGCCATGCTCGACCAGGCGCTTGGCCTTTTCGATCACCATCTCCGCGACCTGGACGTGGCGCACCGCGGGCTCGTCAAAGGTCGACGAAATCACCTCGCCCTTCACCGAGCGCTGCATGTCGGTGACTTCCTCCGGCCGCTCGTCGATCAGGAGCACGATCAGATAGCACTCCGGGTGATTGTGCGTGATCGAATGCGCGATGTTCTGTAAGAGCACGGTTTTGCCGGTGCGCGGCGGCGACACGATCAGAGCGCGCTGACCCTTGCCGACCGGCGCGACGATGTCGATGACGCGGGCGGAAAGATCCTTCTTGGTCGGATCCTCG
>Ga0074044_10001077_pt1 | contig 25099 bp, 19 predicted proteins | sample BogForMeECP23OM1_FD_94443 | JGI IMG/M metagenome (GOLD analysis project Ga0074044, IMG submission 94443) | Bog forest soil microbial communities from Calvert Island, British Columbia, Canada - Bog Forest MetaG ECP23OM1 | ecosystem: Environmental > Terrestrial > Soil > Wetlands ... | reverse complement strand
GTCGTTCATGCGCGCGTTCGACGCGCTCGCCGGGGTCATCAAGTCCGGCGGGACGACGCGCCGCGCCGCAAAGATGGTCATCCTCAACATGGACCACCCGGACATCGCCGATTTCATCGACTGCAAGGTGAAGGAGGAGGACAAGGCCCTCGCTCTGATCCGCGAGGGATACTCCTCCAACTTCGACGGCACCGACCCCGACTCCGCCTACGCTTCCATCGCCTACCAGAACGCCAACCACTCCGTCCGGATCCCCGACGGGTTCATGGACGCGGTCGTCCGCGACCGCGAGTGGAAGACGTACGACCGGACGGACCGCGCGGTCGCCGGAACGTACCGGGCCCGTGAGCTCTGGCGCAAACTCGCCTACGCGGCGTGGCGCTGCGGCGACCCTGGCGTCCAGTTCGACGACATCACGAACGACTGGCATACCTGCCCGAACTCGGGTCGCATCAACGCCTCAAACCCGTGCAGCGAGTACCTGTTCCTCGACGACACGGCGTGCAACCTCGCCTCGATCAACCTCCTTAAGTTCCTGGACGGGAAAGGGACGTTCGACTTCCAGCAGTTCCGCCAGGCCGTCCGAACGATGATTCTCGCGATGGAGATCATCGTGGACGCCTCGAGCTACCCGACCGCGCCCATCGCGCAGAACTCGCACGAATACCGGCCCCTCGGGCTCGGCTACGCGAACCTCGGCTCGCTCCTCATGCGCTACGGGCTCGCGTACAACTCGGAACCGGGGCGGGCGCTCGCGGCCGGCATCTCGGCCCTCCTCTCGGCCGAGGGGTACCACATGTCGAGCGAGATCGCGAAGCGGGTCGGCCCGTTCCCCGGGTTCGAGAAGAACCGGGCGCCGATGCTCCGCGTCATGGGCAAGCACGCGAAGGCGGCCGAGAAGATAGAAACCGGCGACGCCCGCATCGTGCCTCTCCTCCGGGACGCGGTCGACCGCTGGCACGACACCGTGAAGGCCGGCGAGCTCTGGGGGTACCGGAACGCCCAAATCTCGGTTATCGCGCCCACCGGCACGATCGGCCTCCTGATGGGGTGCGACACGCTCGGCCTCGAGCCGGAGCTCTCGCTCGTCAAGACCAAGAACCTCGTCGGCGGCGGCGTCCTGAGGATGGTCAACCGGACCGTGCCCGACGGGCTCCACGCCCTCGCCTACTCGCCCGACGAGATCCAAGCGATCTCCCAGCACCTCGAAAAGACGGGAACGATCGAAGGCGCCCCCGGTCTCGAGGCGGCCGACCTCACGGTCTTCGACTGCGCGTTGGCCCCGACCGGAGGGAGCCGCACGATCCCCCCCGTCGGCCACCTAAGAATGCTCGGGGCGGTCCAGCCGTTCCTGTCGGGCGGAGCGTCGAAGACGATCAACCTCCCGCACGACGCGACCGTGGAGGAGATCGAGAAGATCTACCTCGAGGCGTGGAAGCTCGGCATCAAGTCGGTCGCGCTCTACCGGGACGGCTGCAAGGCGTCCCAGCCGTTCGACACGGGCAAGAGCAAGGCGGCGGCACCCCTCATGGGACCCCGCGGCCCCGCGCGCGAGAAGCTGCCCGACGAGCGGAAGGCGCTCACCCACCACTTCCAGGTCGGCGGCCACGACGGCTACGTGACGGTCGGACTCTACCCGGACGGCCGGCCCGGCGAGATCTTCTTCCGCGTCACGAAGGAAGGATCCACCGTCAACGGCCTGATGGACTCGCTCGGGATCTCGATGTCGATGGCGCTCCAGCACGGGGTGCCTCTCAAGGACCTCGTCCGGAAGCTCGCGCACCTTCGGTTCGAACCGGCGGGCGCGACCAACAACGCTCGGATCCGGTTCGCGAAGTCGATCCCCGACTACGTCGCCCGCTGGCTCGCGCTCGAGTTCCTTACCGAGGACGTCCGGCGCTCGATCGGCCTCGAGAACCCCGCGGAGGGCAACGGGAACGGCCACGGCGCCGCGGCCCCGGCCCCCGAGAGCCAGACGGTCAAGCTCGAGACGCGCCGGCTGGACTCGTTCTCCCCCGAACGCTCCTACGAGGGCGCGTCGAGCGAGGACGCTCCGTCGTGCGCGATCTGTGGCGGCATCATGGTGCGGTCGGGCACGTGCTACGCGTGCACGGTCTGCGGCTCCACGAGCGGTTGTTCGTAGGGTCGTCGGGGGCGACCCGCTTTACGGCGAAGAGCCGACCGCGGGGACCGGGGACGGCGCGCCCTCGGCCTTCGAGGCCGGCTCGACGCCCGCCGAGGACTGATGACCCAGGCGGCGGCCGTCGGCGTGGAACCTAAAGTTCCTGAGCCCGAGCGATAGGAGGAGCCCGACCAGGGAGATCCCCGCCGTTAGCTCGAACAGAAGGACGAACCCCGTGACCGCGAAGGTCCCGTACGACGTGAGGAAGCTCGCGGTAACGGTCGCCACGAGGACGGGTCCGACCGCGCTCCCGAGGTTCCGGAACGTCTGGTTCATCCCCGTCTGGATGCCGAGGTCCTTCGGGGAGACGGAGAGGACGATGATGTTGGACATCGCGATCAGCACCGCGACGTTCCCGACCAAGGTCGGGATGACGAACACTATCAGCTCGAGGATCGTGGAATGCAGGACGGCGAGGCCGACGGCCCCGAGCCCCATCACCGCGAACCCGGCCAGCATCACGGGCTTCGGCCCCTTCGCCGCGACCCAGCGGCCCCAGAGGGGCGCGAAGGCGAGCATGCTGAGCGCCGCGGGGAGCGCGACCAGGCCCATCTGGAACTCGTTGTAGCCGAAGCCGGGCGGGACCCCGTACTCGACGAGGATGGTGAGCGTCACGAAGATCAGGAACATCCCGAGGCCGGTGATCACGCCGTTCACGTTCGAGATCCAGATGTTCCGCTCGCGGAGGGCCTTGAACGAGACGACCGGCGTGGGCGCGCGCGGCTCCCAGTAGAGGAAGAAGGCGACGGCCGCGAGCGCGAGGAGGAAGAACTCCGGCACGCCCCAGGGAAGCCCCGCGAAGGTGACCGCTGAGAAGCTCGTCCAGCCCCAATAGGTCCCCTCCGTGATGCCGAACAACGCCATCGCGAGGGCGAACCCGAGGCTTCCGATCCCCGGCAGGTCGATCGGCTTCGGGGAGAGGTGCGGGGACTCCCGCAGGTAGACGTAGGCCAGGATCACGACCAGGATCGCGAGCGGGGTGATGGTATGGTAGCTGAGCTGCCAGCCGAACCGGTACGCCATGTACCCGCCGCCGGCGAGGCCGAGCGCGGCGCCGGCCGCGAACATCCCCGAGACGATCCCCTGGGCCTGGCCGACCTTCGCGGCGGGGAACACCTCGGGCATCATCGCGAACGCGAGCGGGAACATCCCCATCCCGAGCCCCTGGAACGCCCGGGCCCCGATCAGAAGATAGATCTGGTTCGCGCGGCTGACCCCGAGCGCAGCTCCGATGTTCGGCGTGAAACCGGCGACGCTGACCGCGACCGCATAGAGGGTCATCACGAAGACGAGCATCCGCTTCTTGCCGTACTTGTCCCCGAGCTTCCCGAAGACCGGGGTCGCGACCGTGCCGACCAGCAGGTACGCCGAGACGATCCAGACGATCGTGGTCGCCGGCGCGTGGTCGAAGAACGTGTAGAACGCCCCGAACGCGGGAAGGACCATCGTCTCCACATAGGTGACCATGAGAGCCATCACCGCGAGCACGACGATCACCGCCCGCGCGGCGTGAGCGTTGTAGGGCGTGCCCGCGGCCGTCAGGGCCGGAGGGGCGCTGCTCACGGGGCCCCCCGGGGTGAGGGCGCGCTCGGGTCGAGCCGGAGGTTCATCGCTTGGAAGACGCGAACGGCGGTCGTGACGTCCTCGGGCGAAAGGCCCTCCGCCGCCTCGCCCATCAACCGCCCGATGCGGCTCCAGACGCGCGCTTCCACCTTCCTTCCCTTCCCCGTGAGCGACAACTCCACCGCGCGGTGATCGCGCTCGGAGCGGTGCCGGGTGACGAGCCCCGCGGCTTCGAGGGAATCGACGCTCGCGCAGACGGTAGGCGCGGAGACCGAGAGGTGACGGGCCACCGTGCTCACCGACGCTGCGCGGAGGCTCGAGACGAGATGCAGCGCCCAGAACTGGCCCATCGAGATCCCCTCGGCCTCGAGGACCGGGTGCGTCCGGTGCAGGAGAGAACGCATCACTTCGTGGACCGAGACGACGAGCTCGTCCGACTCGGCCGGCACGCGAGCTCGACGACCCAGGGCGGCGGTCGGGACCATGAGGACTCCTAAGTATTTGAGAGCCTAATCATTAGGTGATATAACGACTTGGAGGAGCCTCAGACCAGCGCATACCGGGCCAGCTCGACCACGTCACGGAGCGTGGGTCGCGTATCGTAGGGCGGGGGCGTGGGCCCCCACATGGCCACGAGCGAACCCGCGAGGAACGCCGGGTCACGACCCGCGTTCGCGGCACCCAGCGCCGAGGGCAGCCCTCTCGTGTCCGCTTCCAAGAGGAGGGCGAGCGCCCCGACGGGACCGGAATCGACCGCGACCCCACCCGACCGGGCGGTGCCCCAAGTCTCCACGCGCGCCTCCTCCTCGTGGAGCGCGGCGATGCGGGCACGACGTCCGCGAGGGCGTGGAGGGTGCGCGGGGGCATCCCGCCAGCGGATCGCCCCGCCCGCCGCCCGCATCCGGGCGAGAAGGCCCGCGTCGATCGGCAGGGGCGCTCCCGTCACGAGGCCGGCCCCCGCCGTCGCCAGAGAAGGCAATCGGGTCTCACCGAGCACGGCCCGCAGACCGAAAGGTCTCGCTGCTTGGGGCAGTCCCCGGAGATCCCGGTGTGGCAGAGAACGAAGTCGTACCGTATCGGGTCGATGGGATCGATCCGACGGAGTGCCTCGCTGACCTCCTCGACCGCCTTCCAGGACCGGGTGCGCCGCGCCGTTAGGCCGAGGTGGTAGGCGATCCAGTGAACGTGCTGGTCGAGAGGGATCTTCAGCTCGCCGGTCGGCACGCGTCGCCAGACGCCCAGGTCCGGATAACGCTCCCGGACCATCCAGCGAACGAACAGGGTCAGTCTCTTCGATGGGCTCCCCGATCGGTCGAGGGGACTCGGGAACAGCGCCACGTATCCCGCAGGGGGACGTTTCCGCCCGTTGCGCGCGCCGCTCGCCCGGACGGAGCGGGCGAGCGCGTCGAGCGCCCGGGCGAAGCCCCCCTCCTCGAGCCCTGCGAGAAAGATCGTCTCGAGGGAGGGGGTCGATTCGTAGATCTCGGAGAGGCGCTGGGCCAGGAAGTCGAGCTGGTCGCCGCGGATCCACCGGTGTCGGAACGAGGCGAGCCGGGCCCTCCGCCGGGCGGCCCACGCCGAATCGACGAGCCGCGCGACGTCCCCGTCGACCGTGGCCGCGAGACGGGCGATGGCCCCACGGATCGCGGTCGTGTTCCCGATCGCGAGGGTCGATGCGAAGATCCCGGCGATCTCCGCGCGGCGAGCGTCCCACGCGAGCGGGCGGATCGCGGAGATCGGGTCGTCCGCCACCGACCGGTCGAACGGAAACCCCGCGTAGAGCGACTCGAGATGTCGCGAGAACTCGGGGGTCGGGCGGTGGGTGCGCACGGCGATGCACGACCTAGGACGCGGATTTACCGTTGCCCGCCGGGTGCGCCTTCGAGGCCGCACCGAGGAGGTAACTAGCCCGCGCGCCTTTGCGAGGGGAGTGAGTGGAGTTCCGGTCGAGCTGCGGTCGACCATCGACTACCGCTGGCTCGAGGAGGCCGCGAAGGCGGACCCGATGGTCCACGCCTACACCCTCTGGAACCTCCTCCATTATCCGGACCGAATCCGGTTCGTCTCCGCCGTCCGGGGCGGCACGACCGTGGGATACCTGCTGGTCTGGCTGGGTCGACCCGCGCGCCCCGTGGTACATTGGTTCGGCCGCCTGCCCGAGACCGCGGCGCTCGTCGCAGCCCTCCCTCCTCCTCCGTTCGCGACGGTCGTTCCACCCGAGATCGAACCGCTCGTCACGGGGACCCGGGGCGCGGCCAGCACGCACGCCGTCCTCACGATGCTGCGAGATCGCGGAGCGGTCGGTCGCGACCCCACCCGGACCGTCGTCCGGAGTCTCGTGCGCGCGGACCGACCCGCGCTCCAGGCTTGGGCGCACCGCACTCCGGATCCGGTCGTGGTGGAGTACGCCGCGAGCGACCCCGAGGCCGAGCACCTTTGGGCGGTGTTCGAGGGCGACTACATCGTGGGCATCGCAGGAGCTGCCGTCCGGCTTCCGACGATCTGGGTGGTCGCCGGGGTCTTCGTGGATCCCCTCGCCCGGCGCCGCGGCGTGGGCCGGGCGCTCATGACCGCGATCCTCGGGGCCGCGACATCCGCCGGAGCCTCGGTCGGCCTCTACGTTCGTGAGGATGCGCTCGAGGCCAGAGCGCTCTATGACGGCCTCGGGTTTCGCCCGGTCGGGAGGAACCTCTGGCTCGAGTACGCGGGCGTTTCGCCGCCGGGATGACGGGAACGACTATGCTCCCCGAGGTGCCGTAGGGGGAACGAATGCCCTCGAACGCCGAGGTGGCGGAAACCCTCCGCGAGATCGCCGACCTGCTCGATCTGCTCGGCGAACGGTTCAAGCCGGAGGCGTACCGGCGGGCCAGCCGTTCGATCGAGTCGCTCGCGGAGGGGCTGGATGCGGTCTCGCAGCGCGGCGAACTGCGCTCGATCCCGGGAGTGGGGGAGGCGATCGAGGAGAAGATACTCGAGTACCTCGCTTCCGGGAAGATCGCATACTACGAGCGTCTCAAGAAGGAGGTTCCCGCCGGGCTCATCGACCTGATGCGCCGGCCCGGGCTTGGGCCGAAAACCGCTCGGCGCTTCTGGGTCGAGCTCGGGATCGAAGGTCCGGCCGAGCTCCGAGCGTCGATAGAGGCCGGACGCCTCCAGGGCGTGAAGGGGTTCGGCGACCGGAAGATCGAACAGATCCGGACAGCGCTCGGGGGCGACACGCCGGTCGCCGGGGGTTCTCGACTGCCGATCGAGAGCGTGTACCCCACGGCGCGACGGATCGCCGAGACCCTGCGGTCCCAATCTCCCGCCCGGGAGGTCGCGATCGCCGGCAGCTTCCGCCGGGGACGCGAGACCGTGGGCGACCTCGATATCCTGGTCACGTCCGACGATCCGACCCGCGTTTTCGACGTCCTCACCGCGCTCCCCGAGGTCGGAGAGGTCCGGATGCGGGGAGGGACGAAGGAGACCGTGGTGCTGAAGAACGGCCTCCAGGTCGACGTGCGGGTCGTCGAGCCGTCGGAGTTCGGCGCTGCGCTCCTGTACTTCACGGGCTCGAAGGACCACAACGTCCGCCTCCGGTCCCTCGCGCGTGGGCAGGGGCTCAAGATCAACGAGTACGGGGTCTTCCGGGGCGACGAGCGGATCGGGGGCCAGACCGAGGAGGAGGTCTACGCGACGCTCGGCCTGCCGTGGATCCCGCCCGAGCTGCGGGAGGATCGCGGGGAGATCGACGCCGCGCGGTCGGGGAGCCTGCCCCACTTGGTCGACTCGTCCGACCTCTACGGCGAGCTCCACGCCCACCTCCCGGACGAGCCCTCCCTCGGCGACGTCGAGCGGCTCCGTGCGAACGCCGGTGCCCGAAAGCTCGCCTACGCGGCGGTCGTGGTGGGAGGGGTCCGTCCGGACGGAACGACGTGGCGCGCGCCGGAGCGAATCGTGGCGGCGGTGACCGGTCTTCGCGACACGACGTTTCGAGCGATCCCCGCGGTCGAGGTCGGCCCGGGTCCTGTCCCCGACGAGCTCCAGCGACTGGGCTGCGAACATCTCATACTCCGACCGACCGTCCCGCCCCCGACGCGCTTCGAGGCGCCGGCCGGAACGCCGGCGAGCCGCCTCGTGGCGCACGTGGGCGGCGCTCCCGAAACGATGCGCCCGTGGCTCGACCTGGCCCAGGCCGTCGGAGCCGCCCTCGAGGTCGGTCCGGGCCCCGACAGGGCCGATTCGACCGCCGCACGATCGGCGCGGGAATCCGGGATCCCCCTCGCGATTCCCACGGGGCTCACGGAACCGGAGGCCTCCGCGACCCGGGAGGTGGCGGTAGGTTTCGCGCGTCGGGCAGGAGCCCGGAAGGAAGACGTCGCGAACGCCCGCGACCCCGGGGCGCCTAAACCCGCTTCGAGGCGGACGCGCCGCTGAGCGACACCGCGCGGCGCACCGGCCCACCCGGGGCCGCCGCCGGAGCCCGGGACTCGCGCGCCGAACAGACCGAGCACCGGTGGTCCGCCGGAGAGAGACCGTGGCGCCAGTAGCACTCGGTGCAGAGGGCGCGGCCGCATCCCCAGCACCGGGGCGTCACGTACTTCCCCGAAGCCGCGCTCCCGCAGTTCACGCAGACGCCGGCTCGGGCCAGGAGGTGGCCGGGGAACGGCGGTGGTTCGGGGAGGCCACGGGCCGCGGGGCGGGGCGCGACCTTCGGTCTCGCGGGTCCCCGCGGCGGTTCGCGAGGGCGGAATCTGAGGTCCACCACGGACCCCGGACGGCGCGGGGCCTTTTAGCCGACGCTCCGGGGGTCTCCGCATTCCCTTCGACGCGCGGGTTCATTTAGGGGCGACGGCGAGCCCGGGAGGTGTCGACGTACCGCGAGTATCCTCCCCCGTACGTCCGCCCCGCACGCCAACGTTCGAACCGTTTAGCCGAGCCCGAGACCCGCCGCTCCAACGCCGCCATCCCGGTCGCCGTGGTCCTGGTGATCGCGGGGCTGTTCCTCGCCCAGTACTCGATCCTCGTTCCGGCCCTGCTCGGCTTCGTCCTGCTCGCGTCGGGACTCTCGTTCCTCTCGACCCGGCTCAACCCGCTGAGCGCGCACTTTTACCTGACGCGCAAGCCGTCCTGGGCCGCGATCGGGGTCGTCTTTTTGGGCGCGCTGGGGCTCTTCGCGGAGACGTACACGCTCTGGGTAGCGAAGGCGGGGCCGTTCCTACCGAAGCTCTGACGTCGCGGGGTCACGCCGCGACCATCCGCTCGAGGGCCCGACGCGCCTTTGCGGCGATGTCGGGCGGAACCTCGATGCGGTACTGGAGCAGGGCGAGGGAATCGCGGATGTCCCCCAGGTCGATCTCCTTCATGTACGGGCAGATCGCCCCCGCGTCGAGGGGCGTGAACGTGGTCGTCGGGTTGAGCCGCCGCATCCGGTGCAGGATCCCGACCTCGGTCGCGACGATGACCTCGGGCACGCGAGTCTCCTCGGCGAACCGCACCATCCCGTCGGTCGATAGGACCTGGTCGACCTGAGGGAGCACCTGGCTCGCGCACCCGCATTCCGGGTGAGCGATGATCGGCGCCCCCGGATGGTCGATCCGGGCCCGCGCGAGCTCCTCGGGTCGGAGCTTGGCGTGGACCGGGCAGTCGCCGACCCAGAGGTGCATCTTGCGGCCGGTCCGGCGCCGGACGTAGTCCCCCAGGAACATGTCGGGGAGGAACAGGATCTCGCGGTCGGGAGCGACCTCCTCCACGATCTTGACCGCGTTCGAGCTCGTGCAGCATGAGTCGGCCTCGGCCTTCACCTCGGCCGAGGTGTTGATGTAGGCGATCACGGCCGCCCCGGGGTGCTCTGCCTTCCACGTCCGGACCTGCTCCGCGGTGATCGAGTCGGAGAGCCCGCATCCGGCCTTCGGGTCCGGCAGGAGCACCGTGCGTCCCGGGTTGAGGATCTTGGCTGTCTCCGCCATGAACCGCACGCCCGCGAAGACGATCACGGAGCGGTCGGACTCCATTGCCTTCCGCGAGAGGTAGAGGGAGTCGCCGACGAAGTCCGCGAGGTCCTGGACCTCGGGGCGCTGGTAGTTGTGGGCCAGCAGGACCGCGTCCCGCTGCTCCTTCAACGCCCGGATCTCCGTCTCGATCGACATCGGGGACCTCCCCGGACGTTGCTAGCCGGCGTGGCGTCTTAAGAGGCCCGGCCGGAGCGTCAGGTGGAACGGCAGCGCCGGGGCCGAATGCGTGAGAGCTCCGAGGCTCACGGCGTCCGCGCCCACCGACGCCCAGCGGCCGACCGTCTCCGGGGCGATGCCCCCGGAGAGCTCGACCCAGCGGCCCCGGCGCAGTCCCGCCCGCTCGAGCGCCCGCACGATCGACCGCGCCTTCGCCGGGGTCGCGTTGTCGATCAGAAGGGCGTCCGCACCGGCGCGGGCGGCCCGCAGCGCCTGCAGGGCCGTTCGGACTTCCACCTCGACCCGCATCCCGGGAGCCGCCCGGCGTCGCGCCCGGACCACCGCTTCCTCGAGGGGGACGAGGGCGAGATGGTTGTTCTTAACGAGGAGGCCGCTGGCGAGGTCTCGGCGGTGGGGATGGCCTCCGCCGTGAGCCACGGCCGCCTTCTCGAGGTCGCGAAGGCCCGGAAGCGTCTTTCGGGTCGCCCAGACCTCGGGCGGCCGGCGGGACCCGCGGGTCGCCCGGACCGCCCGGTCGGCGAGGGTCGCGACACCGCTCGCGTGCATCAGGAAGTTGAGGAGCGTCCGCTCGGCCGAGAGGATGCTACGCGAGTCCCCGGTCACGACCAGGACCACCGTCCCCGGCCGCAGTCGGGACCCATCCCGCGCGGCGGACCGTACGGAGAGCCCGCACTCGGAGGCCACCGCCCGCGCCGCGGCGATCCCGGAGAGGACGCCTTTCGCCTGGGCCGACACCACCCCGGTCGCCGCGACCGGGCGCGGCAGGAGCGACCGCGTCGTCCGGTCGTCGCGAACACGGTCCTCCGCGAGCGACCGCCGGACGAGTCCGGCCAGCTCCGATCGCGACCGGTCAGTGCGTGGCGCCATCGACTCCGCCGGGTTCGGAGGGTCCGACCGCCCTCTTCAGCTTCTCGAAGTCGGCCACCAGGTCCGGTCGGAGCGCGGGTAGGCTCTGCCGTTCGAGCTCCAGCACGCGGCGACGGGCGCTCGCGCGGTCCCCGCGGGCGAACGAGAGCTGGGCGAGCCGGAGGACGACGTCGACCTCGTCCGCCGGGGCCTTGAGCTCGCGGACGAGGCGATAGGCATCGAGCAGGTCCGCCTCCGCGCGGTCGTACTCCTTGCCATCGAGCGCGATCTTTCCCGAGATGACCATCGTCTGCACCAGGCCGAACCGGTCCCCGACCCGGTCCAGGAATTCGCGCGAGCGACGGTTGTAGTCGCTCGCCTCCTCGAGACGCCCGGCCTGGCGAAGGATGTCGGCGGTGTTGAACAGGGACCATCCGACCCGGCGCGGGTCGTGCGCCTTCTCGGCCAGTCGGGTCGACTCGGCGAACTCCGCGATCGCCTCCTCGAACCGGCTCGCGTGCGTACGCGACTCGGCGGTCACCACGCCCAGGAACAGGTGCGCGTGCGAGGCCTCGCGCAGGTCCCCGAGCTTCTCCAGCGACCGTGCCGCGTCGCCCCCTTCCGCGAGTGCCTCGTCGACCTGGCCCACCATCGCGAGAACGCGGGCCCGGCGGGCCTGGCCGAGCGCGGCCTCCCGCTCGTTCCCGGTCGCGCGCGCGAGGCGGAGCCCTTCGGTGTGCTCCGCCAGCGCGTCGGCGTAGCGTCCCAGGTAGTACAGCGACTCGCCGCGAAGCCGGCGGACCGCGAGGAGGACCAAGGGGTGCTCGAGCAGCTCGGGTCGGCCGAGGATGCGCGTGGCCGCCTCCTCTGCCGCCCTCCAGTCCCCCCGGTCCGCCTGGATACGGGCGAGGTAGAGCTCGGCCAAGGCGAGGAGGGGCCGCGGGATCTTGGCACCCAGTCCCGTGCGCGTGAGATGCCCGCGAAGGAGCGTCTCGGCCTCCTCCAGCTCGCCGACGGCGTCGATCTGCTGGGCAAGCTCGAGGATGAGCTCCGTCTCGCCGGCGAGGTCCTCCGGGTGGAGCCGCCGGAAGCTCTCGAGCGCACGCTCGAGGTGCTCCCGGGCGATCCCGGGGGCGTAGAGCCGGGCGGCGATCTCCGCCGCCACCCGGTTCGTGCGGTACGCCTTTTCGTCGACCTTGCCGAGGTAGAAGTGGCGGGCGAGCGCGTAGATCGTGGCGAGGTCCGCGCCTCCCATCGCCTCCAGGGCCTCCCCGACCCGACGGTGGAGGACCCGACGCCGGCTCTCCGTCAGGCTACCGTAGAGCTCCGCCCGGACCCGGTCGTCCCGGAAGGTGAGGACCTCCCCCGCCCGTTCGAGCAGCAGTCCCCGCGAGACCAACCGGTCCACGGCCTCCGCCAGGCGCTCCTCGTCCTCCCCGCTCGCGCGAAGGAGCAGAGCGAACGGGACCTCGGGCCCGACCACCGCCGCGACCGCGAGGCCGCGCTCCTCCTCCTCGGTGAGCGGAGGGCCGGCGGCGTTCGCCACGGAAGGGGCCGCCGCGTCGGGGTCCGCCGGGCCGACCCCCGTGGGGGCGCCCAGACGTCGATCGAGCTGCTCGAGGAGGAGAGGGTTGCCCCCCGTTTCCGAGTACCGACGGGCAATCTCCTCGTCCGTGAACTCTCGCTCCGGCTCGCGATCGTGCAGGAACTCCGCGACCTCGCCCGATGTGAGGGGACGGAGCGGGATGCGTTTCGCCTGGGTCTGCCGCTCGAACGCCTCGAGCCGGGCCCGACGCGACGACGTGAGCGCGGAGAACGGCCGGATGGTCGCGAGGATCCAGAGCGGGCGGTTCGTGAGCTGGCGCGCGACGAGCTCGATCGCCTCCAGGGACGGGTCGTCCGCTCGGTGGATGTCCTCGAGCACGAGCACCGCCGGACCGTACCGGGTGAGCTCGAAGAACTGCTCCGCGATGCCGATCCCCAGCTGACCGCGGAGCCCTTCCTCCCGGTCGTTGGCCTCGCCGAGGGTCGCGAGCAGGCGTTCCTCGATCCGGACGGACGTGCGGAACGCCTGGTCGTCAAGGCCCGGGGCGAACCCGATGATCACCCCATCGGGCAGCGGCGCCGGCATGGGGGGGCCCCCTTCGGTCCGTTCGACGTCCCGGGCGCTCTCGAGCGCGGAGCGGAGGAGGCCGAACGGGGGAGGTTCGTCCGCCGGGACCGACTTTCCTTCGAGGACCCGGGCCCCGCGGGCCCGCATGTCGCGAACGAGTCCAGCGACCAGCGCGGACTTGCCGACGCCCGTCTCTCCGACGAGCAACGTGACGCCCCCGGCGCCCGCCCGGGCGTCCTCGAAGCGGCGGTGGAGAGCCTCGACGGCTTCGACCCGGCCGACGAAGGGACGGTTCCCGACCTCGGCGGCCATCGATGTATGGAATGAATGGGGTGGACCCACTATTTACGGTCGCCCCGGCGCGGTGCGGACGAACGGGAGCTTGACGACCTCACCGGCGACCTGGCGCCCTCGGATGTCGAGTGTGAGCGGGGTTCCCGGAGCGGTGAGCGCGGGCGGCAGGTACGCGAGGGCGATCCCCCGGCCGAGGCCGGGCGAGAGGCCACCGCTGGTCGTCTCGGCGACGCGTTGGCCGTTCGAGAGCACGGGCGTGCCGTGTCGGGGGATCGCGCCTTCCGCGCGGACCTCGATGCCCGCGAGGCGCACCGGCAGACCGTCCTTCCGTTCCTTCTCGAGCGCGTCCCGGCCGACGAACGGGTGGTCGAACTCGACGAACCGGTCCTGCCCGGCCTCGAGCGGGGTCCGGTCCCGGTGGAACTCCTGACCGGAGAGCAGGTACCCCTTCTCGAGCCTCAGCGTGTCCCGCGCGGCGAGGCCCGTCGGCCGGGCGCCGAGCGAGACTAGGGACTCCGCGATCCCGTCCACCGCGGGCGACGGGATGAACAGCTCGTAGCCGAGCTCCCCCGTGTAGCCCGTGCGGCTCACGAAGATCGTGCTCTTGAGGTCCGCGGGAAAGATCGCACCCAGGCGACCCGCCGGGTCCGGTCCCCCGGGGGCCGACGGGAAGAAGGCGGCGTGGTAGAACGCGAGCGACCCGAGCTGCCAGGCGAACCTCTTTTCGAGCAGGGCGCGGGACCCCGGGCCCTGCACCGCGAGCAGCGAGACCTCGCCGTTCCATCGACGGATGGTCGTGTCCGGCCCCCTGTGCTGCCGGAAGATCTCCTCGACCTCGGCCGCCCGGGCGGCGTTGGGAACGACCACGAACCGGCGCGTGAGCTCGGACCCCGTGTCGATGCGGCTGATGAGCAGGTCGTCCACGATGCCGCCGGTCCCCTCGAGGAGGAACGTGTACCGGACCTGGCCGGGCTCGAGCCGCTCCACGTTCGCGGTCGTGCGCCGCGAAAGGAGCTCGGCCGCATGGCCGCCATCGATCGTGAGGATCCCCATGTGGGATACGTCGAACAGCCCAACCGCGCTGCGGACGCCGCGGTGCTCGTCCATGATGCTCGCATAGTAGAGCGGCATCTCCCAGCCGGCGAACGGAACGAGGTGGGCGCCGTGGCGCTGATGGAAGTCAAAGAGCGCGGTCCGGGTGAGCGGAGCCGGGGCCGGGGCCGCGGCTGGGGAGGGGGATGGAGCTGGATTTGGAGCTTCCGGGCTCATGTGACGATCTCCTCCAGGCGGCCCTCGGAGGCCGCCCGGCGGATCTCGAGGGCGATCCTGCGGCCGGTGCTCATCGGCGTACGCCAGAGGGCGTTGCCGTACGGGTGGCCGAGCGCGAGGTGGACGTTCGTCCCGCCTCCGATGCGCGCCGCGACGTCGAACACCGTCGCGTGCCCGTTCCGGTCGAGGCACGTCTGCAGACAGAATGGTCCAAGGATCCCCGGTGGGTACCGTTCCCGCGCTGCGTCCACGAACTTCTCCCCCAGGCGGTAGACCTCGTCGAGTATTGACTCTCGCACCGTGAGCGTGCCGTGTCCTACCACGGTATACTCGGGGATCCGGGCCGACTCCGAGAGCTCGAGCTGCTGGGCGGCCGGGAGCCGGACGAGTCCGTCGAGATCGCTCTCCCGCCTTTCGTCGACGCCCAGGAGCTCGAGCCCCTCCGACCGAGGGACGAGCGGCGAGAAGAAGTAGTTGAAGTTGAAGACCGGGCCGAGGATGTACTCCTCGATCCGCGCGGTCCGCAGGTCCTCGGGGAGGATCGTCCCGCGGGCCAGGAGCCGCTCGGTCTTCTCGCGGTACTCCTTCGGCGACGCCGCGGTGAAGAAACCCCGCTCGAGCCGGCGGGTCGCGTGCGGGAGCTTCACGATCGCGAGGCGGTCGATCGCGTCGGGTCCCGCGAGCCGGGTCGGCGTCGGGATCCCGGCCTTCTGGAGGAGCGTGTAGTAGTTCTCCCGCTCCGTCCGCTCCTCGATCCGGAGCAGCGAGCGGCTCCCGACGATCGGGACCCGAAACTCGTCCTCGATCACCGAGAGCGGCAGGTAGGAGCTGAACGCGCGGTTCGGCACGAGCACGGCGCCCTTCCGTCGGAGCCTCTCCTGCACCGCCGGTGCCGCGAGCTCCGCGAACTTCGGGTACGTCCAGACCTCGTCGACGCAGCCCCGACGGGGAAAGCCGGGAGGGCCTCGTGTCGATCGGAAGTACTTCGTGTACGTCGCGTCCCGGCCCGCCTGTGCGAGGACGAGAGTCGCAAGGCCCTCGCTCGCGGCACCGTCCGCGATGTCGAGAGCGGAATGCGAGCCGACCGTCGCGACCACGGGGGTCGCCGGGTACTCCGAGAGGAGCCCGCGCATCTCGGCCACCGGGAGCGGCATCGCCGCCGGGACGGTCAGACCAGCTTAAGGGCTCGCGCGACGCGCTCGGCCGAGAGCGGGAGCTCCGTAAGGTGGACCCCGCACGCGTCGCGGACCGCCGCGGCGATCGTCGCGGGAACGGGTATGATCGGGGGTTCTCCGATCCCCTTCGCCCCGAACGGACCGGCGCCGGGGAACCCCTCCACGAACGTCACCTCGATCGGCGGAACCTCCCCAAGGGTGGGGATCCGGTAGTCGAGCAGGCTCGGGTTCGCGAGCCGGCCGTCCTCGGACCAGACAGCCTCCTCCGTGAGCGCGATGCCGAGCCCCATCGCAACGCCGCCCTCGACCTGCGCCCGGGCCGTGGCCGCGTCGACGACCGTCCCGACATCGTGGAACGCCGCGTACCGAACGACCTTCACCGTGCCCGTCTCGCGGTCGACCGAGACCTCCGCCGCGTGGGCGGCCCCCGTGAAATCGTGGTACGCGTAGAAGCTTCCCGCCTCCACGAGCGACTCGTCGATCGTTCCCGCCTGGCCGTAGAGGCGGCCGTCGACCGAGATCCCTCCGTCCTTCGCCTCGGCGGCGGTCAACAGCTCGACGACAGGGCTCCGACCCGCGCCGCGGACAACCGCGATCCCCCTCTCGGACGCCTCCAGCCGCACGGGGCCGGCACCCCCGACCCGGCGCTCGAGCTCCGAGAACAAGGCATCCACGGCGTTGTCGACCGCGCCGCCAAGCGCTCCGAGCGTGCGGCTTCCGAAGACCCCCGAGTCGAACGGGGCGCGAGACGTGTCCCGGTACTCGACGCGGATGCTCTCCCGGGGAAGGCCGGTGCGTCGTTCGACCACCGCCGAGAGCCCCACGATGACGCTGCCGCTCCCGATCTCCCTCTCGCCCTGAACGATCACGAGCTCCTTCGGTCCCAGGACGAGCCGGGCTTCGCCGCCGGCGCCCGTCCCCGTCGACCAGAACCCGACCCCGACCCCGATCCCGTGATCGGGGGGAGCGGTGGCCCTCCAAGCGCGCGCCCGTGCCCGGGCCGCCTCGAGGGCCGAGGGAAGTCCGAACGGACCGACCTTCTGGCCGTACGGGGTCGACCCTCCGGTCGCCCAGAGATGCGCGGACCGGAACTCGACGGGGTCAGCGCCCGCGGCACGGGCGACCTCGTCGAGATGGGACTCGACCACGAACGCGCACTGGGGGGCGAACGGGGCGCGGTGGGGGCCGAACGGGGGCTTGTTCGTCCGGACCGCGTACCCCTCGACCTCGAACGCGGGGGTTCGGTACGGACCGAGCAGGAACCCGATCGAGTACCCCGTCGCGAAATCGCGACCGGGGAGCGAGCGCCCGACGTCGAGGAGGAGGCGGACCCGGCGGCCGACGATCCGGCCGTCCTTCACGCCGGTCTCCATCCTCACGACCGAGGGGAGGGTCGACCGGCCGAGGAGGAACTCCTCGCGGTAGGAGAGAGCTAGCCGGACGGGTGCGTGCGCCGCGCGGGAGAGCAGGAGCGCGTACGGTTCGAGAAGCGAGGCACCCTTCCCGCCGAACCCTCCGCCGACCCACGCCCCCTCGACCACGAGCGACGCCTCGGGGAGCCCGAGGATGGACGCGACATCCTCCCGAACGCCGAACGGGCTCTGGGTCGACGTGCGGACGTGCCAGCGGTCTCCCACGACCTCAGCCACGCACGCGTGGGGCTCGAGCGGCACCTGGTGGATCCCCGCCGTCCGGTACGTCTCCCGGACGACCACGTCGGCGTCCCGGAACGCGCTCTCCACGTCCCCGCGTCGCGCGCGGACATGGCCGGCGACGTGCGGGTGCGGGCCCACGGACGACCCGGGCCACTCCGGGAAGACCGACTCGAGGTCGGTGACCGATGGCAGCGGGTCGACCTCCACGCGGACCGCGCGGGCCGCGCGCCGGGCCGCCTCCCGGCTGGGCGCCGCGACGGCCGCCACGGGCTGGCACGAATAGTCGATCGTATCCCGGGGGAACGGCGGCCGGTCGGCGTCCCCGAGCTCCGTCCCCGTCAGGCCGGCCACGTCGTCCGCGCCGATCGCGACCACACCGGGGAGGGCCCGGGCCGGCGCGAGGTCGACCGAACGGATCTTGCCGTGCGGAACGGGGGCTAGGACGAGCGCACCCCAGAGCATGCCTGCGGCGTCGAGGTCCGCCCCGAAGAGAACGTCACCGCGTACCTTCGCCTCTGCGTCGGGCCGGATCGCCCTCATTCGTGCGTCCTCCGGTGAACCGTCTCGACCGCCCGAACGATCGCGGCGTAGCCGGTGCACCGGCAGAGGTTCTCGCCCAGCTCCGAGAGCAGGTGCTCCGCCGTCGCGGACCGGCCCTCCTCCTTGAGAAGCCCCGTGAGCGTCACGATGAACCCGGGCGTGCAGTAGCCGCACTGGAGAGCGCCGGCGTCCCGGAACGCCTCCTGAACCGACCGGCCCACCGGATCGTCCGCAACCCCTTCGACCGTCGTGATCTCCGCGCCCTCGACCTCATGCGAGAGCGTGAGGCAGCTGAGGGCACAGGAACCGTCGACGAGGACCGCGCACGCACCACACCCGCCGCTGCGGCACCCTTCCTTTGTTCCCTTGAGGCCCAACCGCCAACGCAACGTGTCGAGCAGACGCTCCTCGCCCGGGACGTCCTCGATCGACCGCGGACGGCGGTTCACGGAGAGGGAGAGGCGGGACGGCGTCACGGGAGGCCCTCCCCGCGTGCGGCGGCCGCCCGGACGGCTCTCGCGAGCAGTACGCCGGCGATCTGGCGCCGGTACTCGTCGCTGGCCCGCCGGTCGGTGACGAGGGAGGCGTGGGCGGCCGCGCGGTCGGCGGCGTCTTTCACGGCCTCGATCGAGGGCCGAGTTCCTAGCAGGACCCCTTCCGCCTCGGGAACGCGGACCGGTCGGGGAGGAATCCCTCCCAACGCCACACGCCACGACCGGTCCTGCGGAGCGTAGGCGACCGCCACGGACAGCTGGGAGATGTCGTTTGCCGGTCGGACCCGCTGCCAGAGGTACGCGGACGGGCGGGCCTCGGGGATCCGAACGGACCGGATCAGCTCCGCCCGGCCCAGCTCGGTTTTCCGCGAACCGTGGACGAACTGGTCGACGCTCATCGTCCGAGCGCCCCCGGGCCCCACGAGCTCGACCTCCGCATCGAGAACGAGCAGGACGGGGATCAGGTCGGACGCCGGGGCCGCCCTGCCGAGATTGCCCCCGAGCGTCGCGCGGTTTCTCAGCGCCACGCCCCCGACGGCGCGCACGGCCTCGTGGAGCGCGGGCAGGCGACGTTTCAGGTCCGGGTCGGTCTCGAGGGCACGCAGCGGCAGCGTGCTTCCGATCGTGAGCGCGGGGCCGTTCCAGTCGAGGGTCCGCCACGGAAGCCGACGGAGTGAGACGACAGCCCGGGGGGCGGACCGTTCCCCGTCGAGGTCGAGCAACAGGTCGGTCCCGCCGGCGAGGACGGCGACCTCGTCGGCCGGGTACGACCGAATCGTTGCCAGCGCCTCCTCGACGGTCCGCGGGGAGAGAAGGTCGAACGGTGCCATTCTGCCAACCGACCAGCGAGGGCGCGCTTATCGCTTCGGCCCGGTCCGCCGTACGCCCGTCTTTTTATGCGGAGAGCCATCCGGGACACCGGCGTGGCATGCCTTTCGAACTCGCGTTGCGTTACAGCACACCGCTTACGCCCGTCTCGGACCTCGACGAGGTCCTGCGCGAGTTCCTGCGGATGGTCGGGTACCTCCCCGACGGGGAGGAAGGGCGGGGCTCCGAGGGGCCGATCTCCCAGAGCCTCGCGTTCCGTCTGGTCCGCGAATGCCTCCTCCGCGACCCGAGCCGGCCGTGGTACGCGGACGAGCTGACCGCGGTGCTCCACACCTCGAAGCCGACCGTCTACCGGCACATCAACAAGCTGAAGGCCCTAGACCTGCTCGAGGAGGTCGTCGGGATGGGCGAAGGTAAAGGGCGGAAGGGGTACCGCATTCGTTACGGGAACATGGCGCGAGCGTGGGATTTCACTGAGGCGAACGCCCAGAACGCCCTCCGCCGGTATCGCGAGACCGTGAACCATCTGCAGACGCTCATCGAGGCCGCGGGCGCTGAGCCCGCGCCCAAGGTCGCTCCGAAGCTGGCTCCGACCGTGCGCGCCGCCGTGCGCGAGCGAGGTTCCCGGTGACCCCGGAGAGCCCGCCGGCCAAGCGGCCGGCGATCACGCTCGCACCGGGCTCGCGGGTCCGCATCCAGTCGGCGGGCCCGGAGGACAAGGCGATCGTCTCGACCGGGCTGTTCCGCGGGCTCGTGTCGATCGGGGGCGACAACGTCCTCGCCATCGAGCTCGACGGCACGGACTCGGCGTTCGGACCGGCTTCCGCCGGCGAGAAGGGCCGCATCCGCCTGGTTCCGATCTCGGCACTGCTGGCCATCGACATCGTAGAGGCGGCGAAGCCCGAGGAAGAGAAGCGGAGCGAACCCGCCCAGTCTCCGGGCTACTTCCGGTAGTCGCCCGGGAACGGGCTTGCTGGGAGTTTCGCCGCGGGCATTCCCACGATTTCGAACCCAGGTCGTCGGCTTCGAAGGCCGACAGGATAGTCCAGACTACCCCACAAGCCCGACGGCCGCTCGAGAGGGAGCGGTCTATTTGGCCGTTCCGCGCCGGCGAGGGTTCACGGCGCGACGCCGTCCGGAGGCGAGGGGCGCGCAGCGGAGCGCTCGAACGCGTCGAGCGTGGTCTGGGCTGTCGCGCCCGGGAACAGGCTCGCCAAGGAGTCGGCGAGGACCCGGATACGCTGCCGGATGTACGGCGTGATCCCCTCCATCTCCCCGAGCCGCTGCGACAGGGGCAGGTATTTCCGGACGGACGCCTCGTAGACGGTGGACATCAGCTCGCCGTCGCAGGCGCTCGCTCCACCGGCGACCCGCGTTACGCAGCGCCCCGAGAGCGTGGGCCTCCGGTAGATCACGCCGCAGACGCGGCAGCGGAACTTCTGCGTCGCGTAGCCCTTCAAGTTGCCCATCACGTCGGGGAGGAAGTGGGCGTTCAGCACGAGGCCCACCGCCAACCCGACGTCGACCGCGCGGATCTGTGTGGTGAGGAGGACGGAGCGCTCGACCAGGTCGGTCATCGACCGGCCGTCGCGGTACGCCGACCGGACCGGGCCGCCCGCGATCCTCGACGTGTCGTGCGTGAACCCGTAGCCCGAGAGCGACCGCTCGGTCCCGAGCCGCTTCCCGACGAGGTCGACCAGCGGCTCGATCTCCTTCGGGTGCTTGCCCGCGAGCGCCGCCCGGTAGAGAGCGAGTGGGTAACGGCTCCCGACGTCGACGTTGTGGGCTTCCTTGTCGACCTCGGTCGCCTCGAGACGGGTGGTCAGGACGAGCGGCTTGTCCATCAGCGCCCCACGGCTGTCGGGAAGGTACGCGCGCGAGAAGTTCAGCAGGGCGTCCATCAGCAGCGTCACCGAATCCTCGTCCCCGTCGCAGTTGCGACGCTTGGCGGCGTGGAACACCGGGTGCGCGAAGCACGCCTCCGCGGTGGTGAATCCGATGATCCGGCCCGCGACGCCGCCCGAGGTGTGCGGTGCCAGCGCGACCACGATCGCCCCCGCGAGGTCCTCGGGCCGCTCCGCGCGGTAGAACGGCTCCCCGCCGTACAGTCGGACCAGCTCGTCGTCCACGAACTGCGCGAGCCGGGTCAGGTAATCGCCGCACGACCGGGCGACCACGAGGTCCTGGGGGAGGAGCTCGACGACCTGCTCGGGGTCCGTGAGCTCGGCGCCCGCCGTGTCGCGGGTGTAGCCGAGGCGGCGGAGGGTCGCAAGGTCCGTTCCGATCTCTACCGGGCGGAAGTGGGTCAGCGGGAGGTTGGTCAGGTCGAACCGGGCGGTACCGTCCTGGTAGACCGAGATCTGGTGGGAGGCACGGAGGATCCCCTTCTCGATCGGCTCCGGAACTTTGCCCGGCGACATCAGCCCCTTCACGCCCTTGACCGCGGGAGCTTTCGACATGTTCAGACGGGAGAGCGCCTCGCTCCACAGCGGCGCGATCGGCAACGAGTGCGTGCGGACCTCTCCGGTCGGTTCGGTGTGGGCGCCGCATTCGCAACGGCACCACACCGAGTGACGGCCGCAGGAGGGGCACCGGCGGACCCCGAGCTCGACCCGGCTGCCGGTGCCGATCGTCCTCCGGGCCGCGTCGGTGAGCAGGCGCTTCGACCCGCCGGCCTCGCCGACGGGGAAGAGCGCGTGGACGTTCGGTTGCATCGCTCGGTGGTACGCCTTCTCGGGTCGGCCGACACGTCCTCCGATCCGTGAGGGTGCTCGGGCGCGGAGGATGACCCCCGCGAGCCGGCTCGCGTACGCGAGCGGGTCGGTCCCGACGGGCTCGAGGTTCGCGACGCGGGCGAGGCCATCCGCCCCGACCTCCAGGCCGAGGCCCCCGACCAGGGCGGCGCTCGAGTCGATCTCCACACGAAGGCGGTCCGGGGCGCACGGACGAGAAAGGACCCCGAGGCGAAGGAGGAGCTCGCTCCACGCCGCGTCGATCGGGAGCTCGAGCGCGCCGTCGCGCCAGAGCCCGTGCTGCTCGACGAACTCGGATAGCGCGCGGATCTCGGGCGGTGCGAGGTCGTGCCAAAAAAGGAGCCAGCGCGGGTGGAGGGGCACGCCGTGGGTCTTCGAGACCCGTACCGCTTCCTCGTAGGTGGTGACCGCGGCACCCAGCTCCGGGTCGACGCCGACGGCGCGCAGCTCCTCCACGTGCCAGTCGAGGGAGTAGGCCCCGGGGGCGAGCGGGCGGTTGTTCTCGAGGAACTCCCCGAACCCGACCAAAATCTCGCCGAGATCGACGATCCGTCGGACGAACGGGAGGAGCACTTCCGCGCGCTCGACCTCGTGGACCGCGGTGACCGTCCCGTCCTCGAGCTCGACGATCGGTCCCTCGACCGTGTCGCAGACCCCCATGGCCGAGGCCTTGCCGGGGAACTCGAGCTTCACCTGAGTACCGATGGCCACGAAATGCTGCAGGACGACCATCGCGGCCGGGTTGACCGCGCAGGCGGCGAGGCCGGATGTGCGGGCCCTCCCGTAGACCAGCCGGAAGCCGCCCGGACGGTTCGGGTGAGCGAGGATCGGCCGGCCCCCGACCGCCTCTTGGAGGTACTTCGGGGTGGTCGGGTCGTCCTCCTCGGTGGGCCGGTGCCCGAGGTCCGCGAGAAACTCCCAACCCTCCAGGCCGAGCTTGTCGACGATCTTCCGGAGCTTCGCTGCCTTCTGGCAGAGTCCCTCGGCAATCACGAGGCAGGCACCGCCCCGGATCCCGTTCGTGGGGACCCGGGGGAGGTTGCGGAACGCGCTGACTTCCGCATCCCCCTCGGTCGACTCGCCCGAGATTGCGACGGGGACGTGGGAGACGACCTGCTCGATCTCCTCGGGCGTCGGTACGTACTGAAGGTGCTGATGGTACTTGTACAGCGGGATCTCCTCCTTGTACCGCTCGACCTCCTCCCGGTCCGCGCGGAACGCCGCGAGCCCCAGGTCCCTGCGGACGATGTCGGCGAGAAGGACGCTCAACGCCTGGGCGGTCCCCCCGGCCGCGCGGATCGGGCCCGCGTAGTACAGCTCGATGTACGGCGCACCGTCCCGGCCTTCGTGCAGATGCACCTCCGCGAGACCCTCGAGGGGCGCGACGAGGATCCCTTCCGTCAGGATCGCGAGCCCGACGCGGAGAGCGGCATCCACCCGGGAGGCGGTGGAGCCCCCGCGCGAGGTGTCCTGGGCGATCCGACGCGTGATGGAAACCGCGACCTCTTCCCGGGGCATCGTGGCCGCGAGCGCCCGGATCTCGGTGGAAATCCCATCGATGCCGAGGTGGGCGAGGAGCTTCTCGACGCGGGAGGCCATATCCTGCGCTCGGGGGATCTCGATCCCGACCACGGGGTCGAGACCCTCCTTGCGCGCGCGGTCCGCCACCTCGTAGGCGCGATCGACGCTGCCCTCGATGGTGCGGAAGTACTCTTCCACGGGCCGCGGAGGGGGCTCTCGGACTTAACGAGCCGGCCGTCGCCCCCGACGAACCGCGGTCCCCGACGGCGCCCGGCCCCGTCGGGAGGCCCTCGGGGGAAGCGATAGGTTGTTAAGGGACCCGCCCGTCGGGACGACATGCCCAGTCCGGTCGCAGCCATTGATGCGATGCTGAAGGAGCGCCACCTGCTCAAGCACCCGTTCTACGTTGCCTGGTCGAACGGGGACGTCACCCTCCCGACCTTGCAATCCTACGCCGCTCAGTACTACCAGTTCGAAGTGAACTTCCCGCGGTACATCGCGGCCGCCTACTCGCATCTCCGCCGGCCGGCCGACCGCCGCATGCTCCTCGAGAATCTGATGGACGAGGAAGGGCGGTCTCCGACCCACCCCGAGCTCTGGCTCGACTTCGCCGAGGGGATCGGCGTCTCGCGGCGCGCCGTCCGTTCCGCGACCCCGCTCCCGGCGACCCAACAGCTCCTGGACCGGTACGAGGAGTTCGGGGCTCGCGGTGCCGGACCCGCTCTTGCCTCGCTCTATGCCTACGAGTCGATCTTCCCGGAGGTCGCGGCCGAGAAGTCTCGAGGGCTCCGCGCCCACTACGGCGTCAGCGACCCCAAGGCCCACGAGTTCTTCCGGGTCCACGAGGGCGCGGACGTCGAGCACTCCCGCGCCGAGCGGGCCATCCTCACCCGCGAGCTCCAGAGTTCCCGATCCTCGCCACGCCAGGCGTTCTGGGCCGCCCGTCAAACGATGGGCGCCTGGTGGTCGTTCCTGGATGCCTTCGACATGCCGTCGAAGGGCGGCTCCTCCGGCACGGCCCGCCGCGGCGTCCGTTCGTAGGCGGCCCGGCACGCGGCCGCATCGCCCGGTAGAAGTCGGGGCCTGGCCTGATCCCGGTGTCCCGCAGCCGGGGCCCCACCGCTTCGTCGATTTCCCGGGGAACTCTGCGTCTTGAGGGAGAACCGCGGGCGAAGGGTCCTCGGTTGCGGAACAACGCTCGGCCGGAATCTACTGGAGTTCTCGTAACGGGGATGCCTTTCCAAAGGGACGATTAAGTATCTCCCGTCGCGCTACATTGGCCCGAGGTCCGGAGGTGAATCAGGCAGGTGAAGTCCATCATCCAAGAAACGGTAGCGAAACACCAGGAAGGCCAGGCCCTGCTCGGGAAGCGTACGCCGGAGACGAATCTCGGCCGTAGCGTCGACGACGAAGAGATCGCAAAGATCGCTGAGGCGCTCAAGGTCAACATCCGCGTCGTCGGGTGCGGCGGCGGGGGATCGAACACGATCAACCGCTGCATGGAGGAGGGAATCCAGGGCGCCGAAATGTGCGCCCTTAACACGGACGTAAAGCACCTGCTCTCGATCCACGCTTCCCGCAAGGTGCTCATCGGGCGTCGGACCACGAAGGGCCTGGGCGCCGGGGCTCGCCCCGAGATCGGAGAGGAAGCGGCCCGGGAGAACGAACAGGAGATCCGTCAATTCCTCCAAGGCGC
>Ga0074044_10001076_pt1 | contig 25100 bp, 24 predicted proteins | sample BogForMeECP23OM1_FD_94443 | JGI IMG/M metagenome (GOLD analysis project Ga0074044, IMG submission 94443) | Bog forest soil microbial communities from Calvert Island, British Columbia, Canada - Bog Forest MetaG ECP23OM1 | ecosystem: Environmental > Terrestrial > Soil > Wetlands ... | reverse complement strand
TGGTCGGAAAAAATCCCACCGATCACGGAGGGCTCGTTCTGGTGCAGCCGGACGGTTTGTTCGATGGTCCGATTCGTAATCACCGGAATGCCGTTCAGGTTCGTGGCGGTGAGGCCGCGAATCTCAAAATTGAGTTCCAGGGTAACGTCGCCGGAAGAATGAATGCGCGGCGTGGCTTTCGCCTTGACTCCGATGTCCTCCAACTGGACTCCTGGATACGGGAGCTGAGAATTGGCCGCGGCGAGCTGGTTGGAGTTGAGGACCACCGTCACGGTATTGTTGTCCGGATCGCTGACCACGGCGTCGAGCAGCCCGCTGGTACTGAAGACACCGGCGGCCAGTCCCTGGCAGGGCACGGAAGGCGCGGGCAGACTGGAGCAGGAGATCTGGGGGCTGGTTAGGAAAGGGATGTTGGCGGGAAAGGTGCCGGTGCCGGAACCGAACAGGACGTTGAGGGAGCCGTCGCCACTGTTGGCGACGACGAGATCCTGGAAGGAATCGCCGTTAAAGTCGCCGGCAATGATGGCATCCGGCTGGTCGCCGACAGTGAAGTCCGTGCGCGAAGTGAACGACGCTGTTCCCGGAGTTCCCGATGTCCCCGTGTTCAAAAGTAAGCTGATTGTCCCGTCGCTCTCATTGGCAACGGCGAGGTCCGGCAGGCCGTCACCGTTGAAGTCCGCCGTGGCTAAGGCCACGGGAAACCTCCCGGTGTCCACGTCCAACTGGGAGCAGAAAGTCCCGTCGGTGTAACGGAACAGGACCGTGACCAAATTGTTCGTGGAATCCGTTACTGCCAGGTCCGAGGTGCCGAGCACGGGGCTTAGACTCGCCAAGCCTCCGCTGCTGCTGGCGGTCGGCCCCGATTGCGCCCAGGTGAGCGTGGTTGATCCCGAGCCGGTGAGGACGAGAAAGGTTCCGTCGAAGCTGGAATCGCTCAATCCTGCCACGCTCACCATGCCGACGCCGTCGCCGCCGGGCACGGTCAGAGCGGCGCCGAGCATCGCGGTGACAGTTCCGCCAGCGCGGGAGATAGAGGTAATGGACTGCACGCCGGCACAGGACGCCGTGGGGGTGGGTGTAGCCGTGGACGGGGGTCCGCCAAAGTCCCCTGCGACGATTGCAACGGGCCCCTGTCCCGTGGCCAGGGCCACATCCGGAGCGGCTTGAAACGTGCCGTCTCCTTTGCCGAGCAGCACGGAAACCGTGTTGTCTCCCGTGTTGGTCACGGCGATGTCCGTGAATCCATCGCTGTTGAAGTCGCCCAGCACCAAGCCGGAAGGCTGGTTCTCCACGGAATACGCGGTGGGCGCCTGGAATGTGCCGTCGCCGTTCCCAAACAGGATTTGGACACTGTTCGTTCCCTGGTCCACCACCGCCAAGTCCAGCGGGACGGCAGTGAGACTCACCGTGCCGCCGGTGCTGCTGGCGTTCGGCGCTACCTGGGTCCAAGTGAGCGTAGTTGTGCCGGAGCCGGTGAGGACGAGAAAGCTGCCGTTGAAGCTGGGATTGGTGATGCCTGCCACAACCACCATGCCCACCCCGTTGCCTCCGGGCACAATCAGAGCGGAGCTGAGAGTGGCGGTCACGGTGTTGTTCATGCGGGAGATGGACTGCAGCGGCTCGCCGGCCGAGCCGCGAAATGTGCCGGCGGCCACGGCAACGTATTGCGACCTCGGATTCGGAGAGGCCGGGTAATCCACGTGCGATTGAAAAGTTCCGTCGCCGTTTCCCAGCAAGACGGAAACCGTGCCCGCGTCGTGGTTCGCGGTGACCACGTCCACAAGATTGCTGCTGGTGCTCGTGCGCAGGCTGGCCGCCAGGACGCCGCGGGGCGATTGGCCCACGCCATAGATTGCCGCGGTGACCCCCGGCATGCTCCCCTGTGTCGTGTAAGCGTTCGAGAGCGTGGAGAAGGCGATCGGATAGCGAGTGCCCACAAAAAAGGTCACGGGTTCCTGGTCCTCGGCGCGCAGCAGGATGCGCTTCGCATCCCGCACCACGCTCAATTGGCTCGCGAAATTCGCGGTGGCGCCGGGCAGCGTAGCGAGAAAAACGGTCTGTCCCCCGCCGAACGCCACCAGCGGCGGCACCAGCGCGCTGAGCGAGGTGGTCCCCGTGGCCAGTAGCCCCGTGAGTTGCTGAGTGGAAGAGCCCGCGAATGCCGCAGGCGTCCCGAAGAGCGATTCAATCACCTGCACCAGGCCGTTGGTGGACTGCTGCGCCAGTTGAATATCCTGCTTCGACAGAGTCACCATCTGCGCGCTGGAGGGGGGCACGATTCCCAGATTCTCGGCAGCGTTGCGGTCCACCTCGAGCACGTCAACCTCCAGCATTACCTCGCCCCTAGGCTGCTGGAGTTGCCGCAGGAGCGCGGTGGCGAGAGCCACGTCCTTCTCTGCCCCACGCACCGTGAGGCTGCGCGTGCGCGTATCGAGTTGCGTGTGCGTGAGTCCGGCGATCTCGCGGACGGCACGCACCATTTCGTTCATTTCCTCCGGCTTGTCCGATTCCGGCAGGAGGAGCGTCCGTTCAATCTGCGGCAGGTACTCGCGGCGTTTCTGCAGCGTGTCGTTGACCACCAGGAAGGTGTGCGGATCCACGGCGCGCAGAAACGTTCCGGTCTGCTCTCCGAGCAGGTCGGCAGCGGTCCGGAAGTCCACCGCGGACACTTGGAAGCGTATCTGCGCCCTTGTGGCGTCCTCGTCGAAGAGCGCGTGCAGGCCGAATTGCTTTGCCAGTTCTTGGAATGCGCCGCGGGCATCGCCGCGGTAGTTGAAGTCGCGCGTGCCCGGCTGCGGCGCAAGCTGCGGGGCCGCGGAGGCGTACTCGGGCACCGAAGTGGTTTCCTCGATGGAGTGGCGTTCGAGCTGCCGCAGCCGGTCCCGAGCGACCCCGCTCTGCGGGTCGTAGCTCAGGGCCCGGCGCAGCAGTGACGCCGCTTCCTCCGCGTTGCCCTCCAGGATGGCCCGCTCCGCGCGGTTCGTGAGGGATTGTGCCAGCGTGAAGCGCAGAGCCTCGACGCGTTCGCGGTATTCCGGGTTTCCCGGATCATCCTGCACCGCCTCTGCGTACGCCGCCAGCGCATCTTCCAGCTTGCCAGCGCGTTCGGCTTCGCGGCCCTTCGTCCAGGCCATAAACGCGGGGCGCTCGGGGCTCTCCGTGTTCCCGACCATCCCCTCCTGCGCGCGCACGGGCAACGGCATGGCGGCCAGCCACGGCGCCAGGAGCAGCAGGATCAGGGGTGGAAGGCGACGGTTCATCATCCTCGATTCAATGTTCCTTTTCAGGGTTCCTCATTCCATTTGGACGCATTCTCATTGTATCGGGAAGCCTGGCCCACCGCCCCGATTATCCGCCTGGCAGCGCCTAGCCGATACTGAGCGAAGCCCGATGGGTCCTATCCAGCTTCTTTCCCCCGCGCATTCCAGCCCGCCGCGCGGGAAGCGGTCGCGGGCTGCTCCCGGCTGCTCCCGGCGACCGCGGCGTCGTCAATCAACACGCCGTGCGCCACAACCGGCAGCACCAGCGCCCAATTTCCCGCCTCGATCAGTGCCGCAAACGTGTCCATCCGATAAACGGCCCGGCGCAGCACCGGATTCGGGTGGTTGGCCAGCCAGTCGCGGCGCAGCGCCACGTATTCTTGCACCCATGCGCGCTCGCCCGCTCCAGTGCCGGCGCCCCCGGAGGCGGACGGCAATCCCACGCGTGCCGTGGTCGCGTCCCGCAGGCGTCCCCAGGCCCCGTGAATGAAGCTGTCGTAGACGACGCCGGTGCCCAGCGCCGATGGAATTCCCAGGCCGTGCGCGGCGGCGAGCGCCGGCTCCCAGTAAACGCGGTCGAAGAATTCGTCCTGCACGCGCTGCATCACTCCATCGGAGCCCGCGTCGCGCAGCAGGAGGCGGAATCGCGCGTCCCCGTCGAGCGTGATGTCGCGTGCTTCCAGCCGCGGCAGGTAGGCACGCAATTCCTCCGCCACTTCTCCGGCCGCAGCCTGGCAGTAGTTCTCCACCAATCGCCACAGATTGCCGCTGGCCAGCGTGGTCTGCGAGCGGCCATAGGTGAGGTGCCCTGCATCGCCGGGCAGCAGCGTCACGTTGGCGTAGTCTCCGGCGGCCATGCCCGTCTCGAAGACATTGACGATCGCCTGGATGGTGCGCTTTTGAAGTTCACTAGGCATGGGGTTTGGAAGCAGTGCTGGAGGTGGGAGCGGGGAGACTGGGCGGGGGCAGAGTGCCCGGAGGGGGATCGTCGTCCCAGCGTTCCTGATTTGCCATGCTGATGGATTGCAGCAGGAGTTGGCAGAGATAGGCGAGGACCGCGGCCTTACGGAAGTCTATACGACCGTCGGTGAGCATACCGCTGAGGTTGCCGAGGACGTGATTGACGGCGGTAGCGGAGCGCAGATCGGTGACGCCGTGCATGGCGTCCTGGGCGTGGCGTACGGGCTCTTTGCGCAGGCGGCGCTGCTGGGCTTCGAGGTGCGTGCCGCAGAGGGTGACGTGGGAGTTGACGCGCGGCATGCGGCAGCGGCGGCCGTCTGCGGTGGTTTGGGTGCAGCGGGTGGGGTCATCTGGCTGAGGCATGTGGATTCTCCTTGAAGGGGGAAAAGGCTAAGACACAGCCAAGAGTGGCTGCGCCACTACCACCCCACCCCCTTTTTCTGTAACAGCGTGAAAATGGGAGGGATTAAGTCCTTTGTTTTGCATGAGCATGAAAGAAAAGGCGTTGCGGGCGAGAATTGCGGAACGATGTGATTGTGAAGAAGTTGCCCTTCGCCACTGCAATGAGGGTCAGCAACCTCGTCGGATGCTGAGCGGCGGTACGAAGACTGAGCGGTGCGCCGCCGCGAGAATTGAGTTCGCTCGTTTTGGTCTTTCATGCGGCGAGGGTACGGCGAACGCGGGCGCTTGGGAACCCGGTATAAAAGAGAAAAAAAGAGGGATTTATTTACGTATGGAGCCGGCGGCCAGGTGGGGGCCTCGATAGACGAGGGTTCGAACGAGGCGTTTGCACCCTTCCGGGCGGGTGTCGAAGGGGAGAGAGAGGCGGGAGCGGAGCATTAGCCGGATGCGTTCGGAATCAAGCAGGCGCTTGAGCGCTGGGGGTTGGCCGGCGTGGGGCGGGAGGGTATGCCGGACGAGAAGGGCGTAGCGGTCGCAGCGGTTCTGGAGCGTGCGGATATTGGCTTTGGTAGGCTTGAGACCTGCGGCGGCGGCAATCTTGCGCCAGTGCCAATGCAGGATCTCCCGTTGCCAGACGATTTGGAGGGAGCGACGAATCCAATCCGGATCGTGCTCGGCGCCGGGCCGGCCTTTCTTGCGGTTCTGTTTGAGGTGCTTCGTGCGGTCGCGGATGGCGCGGCGCAGGGCCGCCAGTTCTTTGGCGTCGGCGGACTCTACAAACCAGCGGAGGATTGCTTCCAGAAAGACGGGGCGGTTGAAGTCGCCATAGAGGAGGCACAGGTCGAGAAATTGAGCGTGGCGTGGATCTTCCTCGTTTGTGAGTGCGGCCATGGGCGCATAGTAGCAGGTCGGGCGTGTGGGTATGCGGGGGAGGCGTCGTCGGTGGGGCACCCCGGCAAAGCGCACGGTCCGGAAGGCCCTCCAGCAAACGGCGGGCAGGCACTGACCGCGGCTAGCTTAACTAAGCTAGAATTTCGGTCTACCGAATGAACGCGTATCGAATCGCGCTGGCCAACATCCGGTTCCCGGGGATTCCTGAGGAGTCGGTGGCACTCGCGGAACAGGCCATTGGGCAAGCGGCCATCGAGCGGGCCGGGATTGTCTGCTTTCCGGAGTGTTACGTTCCCGGATACCGATTAATGGGGAAGCGCGTGGCGCCGCCCGACCCAGCGTTTCTGGAGCGGGCGTGGTCGGCGATCGCGGCGGAAGCGGCGAAGGCGGGCGTCGCAGTCGTGCTCGGCACGGAACGCGCGGTCGGGAACAAGTTGTTCATCACGGCGCTGGTGATCCAGCGGGACGGGGCGATTGCCGGGTTCCAGGACAAGGTGCAGCTCGACCCTTCCGAGGAGGGAGTCTACTCGGCGGGCTCCGGGAGGCGGATTTTCCAGACCGGGCCACTGACCTTCGGCGTGGTGATCTGCCATGAGGGCTGGCGGTATCCGGAGACGGTGCGGTGGGCCGCGCGGCGGGGCGCGCAGGTGGTGTTCCACCCGCATTTTCACGAAAGCCAGCCGGGCGAATACCAGCCTTCGAGGTTCGGCGATCCCGCGAACTCGTTCCATGAAAAGGCGGCGTTGTGCCGCGCCGCGGAGAACACCTGCTACTTTGCGACGGTGAACTGCGCGAGCGAGCGCTCGCAGACAACCTCCGCGGTGGTGCGGCCCGACGGGACGCTGCAGTGCTACCAGCCGTACGGGAAGGAGGGATTGCTGGTCGCGGACATCGACCTGGACGCGGCGACGGGGCTGCTGGCGGCGAGATGGAAAGAGGCGGTGACTGGTGATTCGTGATTGGTGACTGGTCCCGATGGAATCGGGATCTCCGCCCCGCTGCGGGGCTCCGATGGCGAGCGGGGAGCGAGAGAAAGAAATGCAACTGAAAGAACAGAGGGCGATTGTTACGGGCGGGGGGCGCGGGATCGGGCGAGCGATCGCGTTGCGATTTGCGCGGGAGGGCGCGGCGGTGGTGGTGACTGCGCGGACCGCGGCGGAAGTAGACGGCGTGGCGGAGGAGATCCGCGCGGCCGGAGGACGGGCGGCCAGCGTGGCCGCCGATGTTTCGCAGGCTGCGGATTGCGAAAAAGTCTATCGCGCCGCGACTGAAAAATTCGGTGGCGTGGACATCCTGGTGAACAACGCCGGAGTCCTGGGTCCGGTCTTGCCGGTACAGGAAATCTCGCCGGAGGAGTGGGACGCCGTGCTCGCCGCGAACCTGAAGAGCGCGTACCTGCTCTCGCGCCTGGTGCTGCCGGGAATGCTGGAGCGGGGCCGCGGCGCCATCCTGAACATTTCCAGCGTCTCGGCGAAGATGGCCTTCGGATTGAACTCCGCGTATGCAGCCTCGAAAGCGGGGTTGCTGGCGCTGACGCGGGCGCTGGCGGCGGAAAACGGCCGGAAGGGCATTCGGGTGAACGCGCTGTGCACCGGACCCGTGCCGGAAACACGGATGTCGCAGGAGTTGGGCGCGAGCCTGGCCGCGCGGTTCGGACGGACTCCGGCGGAAATTTTGGATGGTGCGGTGAAAGGGATTTTGCAGGGCCGGCCGCAAACGGTGGATGAGGTGGCGGCGGCCGCGCTGTTCCTTTGTTCCGAGCAGGCTTCCGCGATCACCGGGCAGGCAGTGAATGTGGATGGGGGAATGACTTTCTTCTAACCGCGCGCAACCCCGCGGCTGCGACACGGCACCGCGGCGGAGCGGGACCAGACGCAGATCAGGGCTTGACTGCCGGCGCAACCTGCGCGGCGGGCGGCGCGGGGGAGGCAGCCGGCACGACGTTGGCCGCCGGGGCCTGAACTGCGCCCGATTTCTTGGGCAGCTTGCCCTCTTTTGCCAGATCCGCCACGATCGTTTCGGGACGGATGGTCGCGTGGGTGACCAGCCACTGCAACTCGAAGCGTTGCTTCTGAATCACGCGGTCCTGGTAGATGTTGACTGAGGTGAGCCCGACCACAAACACCAGCAGCAACGCCAGCAAAATGCCCTTCGAAGTCTTTGTGGATTGCATGGCAAGAGGATACGGGGATTCGGGGCCGGCCACAACCCCCCGGAAGTACTAGGGTGCGCGGGCGGGCACTGGCCGCGCGGCAGGCACGCCGAGCTGTCCTTGCGTACAGGGCGCGGAAGCGTCAGCGATATTCGAAGGGATAGCGGTCGCCCGCGAGGACGGCCACAGCGACCTCGCGCCGCAGGGCGATGGGATTGCCCGGCTCGCGCTTGGAGAAGCGCTTGAGCGCCAGGAGCTGGGTGCGCAGCATGTCGCCCTCGGCCACGGCGCCGAGCACGGTGCGCGCCTGGTGCTCGATGCGGCCGGCGGCGTCGGAAAGAAACGCGCGCATGGCGGCAGCCATTGCGCGCACGCCGGGCTCGCCGCGGCGCGCCGCGGACTTGGCCACGCGCAGCAGCGAAGATTCCATGGCGTAGGCGTCCATGGCGATGTTGGAAAGCGCGGCAACGACTTCCTGATTGTCGGGCTCGGCCAGCTTGTCGCGCAGCGTCTGCACGGCGCTGCCCGCCGCGAGCAGGAAGACCTTTTTGGCGTTGGCCACGATGCGCTCTTCCTCGGCAAAGGGCTCGCCGGAAGATTCCTCGAAGGAGGGTCCGGCCAGGATCTCCTCCATCAGCTTCATGGCCTTGGGAATCAGGGGCAGGACGCCGCCCATGGCGCGCTTCATCAACATCTGGATGATGAGCATGCGGTTGATTTCGTTGGTGCCCTCGAAGATGCGGTTGATGCGGCTGTCGCGGTAGGCGCGGGCGACCGGATAGTCCTCGTGGTAGCCGTAGCCGCCGAAAATCTGCACGGCCTCGTCCACCACGAAGTCGAGCGCCTCGCTGCCGTAGACCTTGCAGATAGAGCTCTCGATGGCATACTCCTCGAGGGCCTTCATCATGTGCTGTGTCTTGTCGGTGCCGGCTTCGGCGGCGGCCATGAAGCCGTCCATCATGCCGGCGGAGCGGTAGATCATGGCCTCGAGCGCGAAGGTGCGAATGGCCATCTCCGCCAGCTTCTGGCGGATGAGGCCGAACTCGGCGAGCTGCTTGCCGAATGCGGTGCGCTCCTTCGCGTATTTCGAGGCGACCTCGATGGTGCGCTTGGCGCCGCCCAGGCAGTAACACCCCAGGCTGAAGCGTCCGGCGTTGAGCGTGTTGAAGGCGACGATGTGCCCGCGGCCGATTTCGTGCAGCAAGTTTTCCTTGGGCACCGGCGAATTCTCGAAAAACAGCGCGGTGGTGGAGCTGCCCTTGATGCCCATCTTTTTTTCTTCCGCGCCCGCGGAAAAGCCGGGCGTGCCTTTTTCGACGAGGAAGCAGGACATTTTGTCGCCATCCACCTTGGCGAACACGACGAAGAGGTCGGCGAAGCCGCCATTGGTGATCCACATCTTCTGGCCGTTCAGAATCCAGTGCTTGCCGTCCGGAGAAAGCTGCGCGCGCGTGCGCAGCGCCTGGGCATCCGAGCCCGCCTGCGGCTCGGAGAGGCAGTAGCAGGCGATCAGATCTGCCGTGACGATCTTGGGAAGATATTTCTTCTTCTGAGCTTCCGTGCCGAAATAGACGATGGGGATGGTGCCGATGCCGGAGTGGGCCCCGTGCGTGACGGAGAAGCCGCCGTAGGCGGACAGCTTCTCGGCCAGCAGGGTCGCGGACACTTTGTCCAGCCCGGCGCCGCCGTATTCTTCCGGAATCGCACCGCCGAGCAGGCCGAGCTCGCCGGCCTTTTTGAGCAGGGGAGCCATCACGCCGGGTTTGTGCAGCTCGAGGTCCGGGATGAGGGGCACGACCTCGTTGTCGACGAATTCTTCGGCGGTCTGGCCGATCAGCTTCTGTTCGTCATTGATGTCCGCGGGGGTGAAGACCTCGTCGGGGCGCGGGCTTTCGACCAGAAAACTGCCGCCGCGGGCGACGGAGTGGGATACGGTGGTGGTGGCCATGGCGAAACCTCGCAGGGGGAGCGATTGGCCCGCGGGCGGAAGGAGCGAAGCCCCGGCGGACCTCTGCCCATCATCCTACCGGGAAGGGCACCTGGGAGCAATGCGTTCCACGATAGCACGTTAGTTTGGCGGAAGTGCGCACTTCAAGGTGAATCGAGACAAATCTGAGCGAGTCTTCCAGAGGCGTCAAGAGCTCTTTCGGCCGCCAAACACGGCCTCAAAGATTCTTCCCCGCCAGGTGTGCTGGAAAGAACCAAACCTTATGAAGGCTTCATCGCGCGTGTCGAAGAAGCCTGAATCCTGAAGAACGAACTTCGACAGATTGTGCTCCGGTCTTGCGCATGCCAAGCCGCAGGTCTTGCCGAGAAAATCGACGGGGGTGTTCTGCACCGCTTCAAACAGGGACTCGCCGTCGTTGCGAAATCCCTGTGGCGCCGTCGCCGCCAACTCCGCCAAGGGAGAATACAGCTCATCGAAATCCACCCACAGCCCCTGGAGGAAGAACTGCGGCCAGACCAGCAGAATACGCCTGGGAATAAACCATCGCACAATCCGAAATCGCGGAAACCAGAAGCTTCCTTTGACATGGAGGGCGCGCACCCTCGTCGGAATGCCACACGCACGGGCAACGGCCTCGAGACAAGCCATGCGCTGGCTGCACGATCCCTGTTTGTTGCAGAGCGTCTGGGAAACTGGCTGCCACTCGTTAACGCCGTAGATTGGGCGAACCGTTTGCAGGATTTGAAGATACGCTCTCCGCAAGAGAATTTGATTCGTCTGATTCGGCTGAATGAGCGATTCGGCCAGCGCTCGTACCTCCCTGTGATCGATATCGAGAATTGCTGTAGGCTTGAGATTAGCTGGTCGCGGTACGTCGCTTGATGGATTACTCATCCTGTATGTCAGTCTAAACTAGAATCGAGGGGACGCTTGCAAATATCCTGGGAAGAAACGAAAAACGCCACACCAGTTCGGCGCGAGCAATCCGCCAGAGGGCTGGGATGGGTGCCTTTGGTGGTTCTTCCCTTATGTGCGATGGCTCTGCGGAATTTCCTGCCTGCCTGGGGATTCATGTGGGCGCTGGCATTCTCCATCTACATGGGACTCAAGTGGTTGAGCTGGTGGCAAGCTCGCAACCGAATTCCGCATGCCCCCTGGCGCTCGGTCGCCTACCTTCTCGCCTGGCCCGGAATGGATGCAGAAGCCTTTCTCCATGCGGGCGCGCCCGTCTTGCCGCCTCGCGCCCGGGACTGGTTTGCGGCGCTCTCGAAGACGATCCTGGGTGCGATCCTCTTCTGGGCCGCAGCGCGAGCTATTCCCGGAAATCCTCTAGGGCAGGGTTGGTTGGGGATGATCGGATTGATCCTGCTTCTGCATTTCGGCAGTTTTCATCTGATTGCCCTGATCTGGCAATGGCTCGGTGTGGACGCTCAGCCCATCATGTTTTCGCCTCTCCGCGCCATTTCCCTCACCGAATTCTGGGGAAAGCGATGGAACTTGGGCTTTCGTCGGCTCTCCTATGACTTGGTCTTTCATCCGCTCCAGAGACGCCTCGGCATATGGCCCGCGACATTTCTGGTTTTCTTGCTCTCGGGGATGATCCATGACCTGGTGATCTCGATGCCCGCTCGCGGGGGCTACGGCCTTCCGACCGCGTATTTCGTTCTGCAGGCTTTTGGGGTTGGAGTCGAGCGCTCCCGAGCCGGCAAACAACTGGGGCTGCGTAAAGGTGTTCGCGGCTGGCTTTTCATGGCGATTTTCACCGCAGGTCCTGCCTTTTGGTTGTTTCATCCTCCCTTCGTGCTGCATGTAATCCTCCCTTTCATGAAGGCGGTGCACGCTCTATGACCAACGCATCGATGGAACGGCTCTTCGATGTGGACCTTTGGCTGGCTGCGACCGGTCACTTCGTCATCTTGATCGCCAGTTTTCAGGTGCCGTCACGATTACGCTGGAAAGAGGATCTGAAACACGTGATGCCGTTCAATCGCAAATTGCTCTGGGTGCAGAGCGGCTTTACGGTGCTAACCATCATTGCCTTTGGCACGCTTACCTTGGTGCTGCATGCGGAAATGCTTCGTGGCGACCGGGCAGCCCTCGGCTTAGCTTGCTTTATCGGCGCGTATTGGACCGCACGCATCCTCGTGGATTCACTCTACTTCTCCCACAAAGACTGGCCCGCGGGAACACAGTTCGTGGTGGGACATATCCTGCTGACTTGTCTGTTCGCCTTTTTGGCGGCGAGCTACCTGGGACTTTTGGCGTGGCATCTGTGGCTGCACGTGGCCGGCTGAGATGCAGTGCCCGGGATTGGACACAGCGCGGCAGGCGGCGCCCCAGCCCTGATTGCTGCGGCGCGCTGCGGCAAGTCTGGAGGCGGACCGGCGACGGGCTGTGCCGGTCTTGATTTGAGTGGCGAGGCCTTTCAGAGCGATGTTGCCCCAGGCTGCGTCGAGGGCAGGCAGGAGCGTGGAACGGCGGGCCGCGCGGAGATTCACGGTGGTCGAACCGGCGCGTCCCCAGGCGCCGTTTGCGGGAACAAAGACATTCGGGTGGGCGATCACGAACTTGATCTGTTGGGCAAAGGTGAGTTTGACCATTCCCCAGTTTTTGTCAGGATAGCCGAGGGTGGCGAAGATTTTTCCGCGAACGCGGAAATCCGGGTGGTGCATGTGGCGGCTTTCGGTGGCTTCTGGGAAACTCAGCGCCAGTTTACGAAAGCCCTCGGCGGTCATTCTGCGCGCCTCCCTCCCGCAGTGTACGGCAGGAGGGGGCCGCGGCTCCAGCCGCAAGTCCGGAGGGGGCGGGCTTTATAGACAAATATATTTGTCTTGACAGGAGATTCTGTCCGCTCTACAGTGCCGCAGCGATGGCAGCCCCGGCCAGCTTCGCCCTGCTCGACAGCGCCTCCGGCGCCGCGGCCATCCTGCATCCCCTGAGGCGGCGCATCCTGGAAGCACTGGAGAGCCCCGACTCCGCCGCCGGGGTGGCGCGCCGGCTGCGGCTTCCCCGCCAGCGCCTGAACTATCACGTGCGGGAGCTGGCCCGCGCTGGGCTCGTGCGCCGCGCCGGGCGGCGGCGGAAGCGCAACATGGTGGAGCAGTGCTACGTGGCCACGGCGCGCAGCTACGCCCTTTCTCCGGAGCTGCTCGGCCGGATCGGCGCGGACGCGCGCCGCGTGGAAGACACTTTGAGCGCCGCGTATCTGCTGGCGCTCGCGTCGCAGCTGCAGAGCGAGCTGGGCCGCGCCAGCCGCGAGGCCGCGGCGCAGGGAAAACGGCTGACCACGCTTTCGGTGAATTCCGAGTTTCGATTTGAAAGCGCGGAGCAGCGCGCCCGGTTCGCGCGCGCGCTGCAGGCTGCCGTCGTGGAGGTGATCGGCCGCCTTGCGTCGCCCGCGCGGCGGGACGACGGTACTGCCGGCGCAGGACGCCTCTACCGCCTGGTTCTCGGCTGCTATCCAATTCCGCCGCGCGGCGCTTCCGAGGAACCCGGCGGCGAAAGGAAACAGCCATGACTCAAGAGACAGGTGCGAAGCCCGTGGAACATCGCGGCCGCAAAATTGAGCAGGGGATCCGCATCCAAGCGCCCGCGGACCGGGTGTGGGAAGCCTGGGCCGACCCGGTGAAGATTTCGCAATGGTTCGTCGACCGGGCCGAGGGCTTCGCCGAAGCCGGCGCCACCATCACGTGGTTCTTCGACGCGTTCAACTTCCGGATTTCGTTCCACGTGCTGCGCTCGGAGCCGGGAAAATCCTACGTTGTCCGGTGGCAGGAACCGCCGCCGGGGCGCGATCCAGGCGTTTTGGAAATCACGCTTTCGCAGACGGGCGGCGTGACCACGCTGCGGCTAGTAGAGTCCGGCTTCCGCGCGGGCGCGGATTGGGACGAAGAATACGAAGGTGTGTCTTCCGGCTGGACGATGGCGCTGGCGCTGCTGAAGCTTTATGCGGAGAATTATTTCGGCCAGGCGCGTGCGTCGTGGATGGTGCTGCGCCCCGCGGCGTACACGGCGGAGCAGGTGGTGCCGCTGGAGCGCACCGCCGATGGATTGTCGCGCTGGCTGACGCGCGCGGGTTCGGTGGGCGCCGTGGGCGAATCTTGTCGCCTGACGCTCCAGTCTGGGGAAACAGTTTCGGGCCGCGTGCTGGCGCAGTCGAAAAGCGAAACCTGCGTGGGCTGGGATGAAGTCCACGGCTCGCTCGAATTCAAAGCGTTTGGGACGGGCCCGCAAAAGATGATCGGCCTGCGGGCTTCGGCCTGGGCCGGCGGGGCAGCGCGGCTGGAAGCAGCAAAGCCAGCGATGGAAGCGGCACTCGATCGCTGGGCGGCAGTTCTGGCGGCGCAGTAAATCTCAACGGGGGCAAACGATGAAACTCACGGGAATTCTCACAGGGATCGCAGTGACGGCAGCGCTCTGTCTTTCGCCCGCAGCCGGGGAGCAAAAACCGGAAGGCCTCGAGCAAATGGAAAAACTCCAGCTCCTCGTGGGCACCTGGTCGTACACGGAGACGTATGAGAAAACGGCGTGGACGCCGAATGGGGGCGGCGGCACGGGAACCTATGACGCGCGGCTCGGACCCGGCGGCTATTCCCTGATCATCGATTTCACGACGCACGCCGGGTTTGGCGACGAAATCGGCCACGCGATTCTGACCTGGGACCCAAAGGAGAAAGCCTACAAGGAGTACGTGGCCGGCAATTCATTCCCCGGCTGCGCGATTTTCACCGGACATTGGGAAGGCGATCTGTTGATCTTCCAGGGCGAATTCGAGGCCGGGGGAGCGAAAACGACGCTGAAGACCACGTACACCGAGTGGAAACCCAAATCCATCACCATCCTGGAATACTACCGCGTGGGCGACGCGCCTTTCCAGTTGCTCCAAACCACGAAAGCCGCGAAGCCCTGAGCCGGGCACGGGCCGCGATGCGCGCGACTCCACTTCTTCCCAGCCGGGCGCCTGGCACCAGATTCGGGAGAGATGCATGACCGACGGCCCACCAAAGCAGATCAAACGTCTGAAAAAGGAAATCGAGATCGCAGCCTCACCGGCGGCGGTGTGGAAAGCCCTGACCGACGTGGAGGAACTCGCGCGCTGGTTTCCACTTTCGGCGCGCGTCACGCCCGGCGCCGAAGGCTCAATATTTCTCTCCTGGGGTCCGGGTTGCGAGGGCGAAGCGCGCATCACGGGGTGGGAACCGCAGAAACTCCTCCGCTTGATCGAGCAAGCCGGCGGCGTGGCTGGGCCCGAAGGGGTGACCATCGAGTGGAAACTCGAACCGGCGGGCGGCGGAACAACCGTCGTGCGGCTGGTGCAGTCCGGTTTTTCCGCCGGGGGCGAATGGGCCGATGAATATTTCGCCTCGACGGAATACGGTTGGGGCTTCATGCTTCTGAATCTGCGGCACTACCTGGAGCGGCATGCGGGAACGCCGCGGCGGGTGGCCTGGCCGCGGATCAAAGTGAGTATGTCGCGCGAAGAGGCCTACCGGCGGCTGGCCGAGCCCGGCGGACTATTCCGTGAAGGCGCAGCCGGGCTCGTGGCCGGCGCCGACTACATGCTGGAAGCAGCCACCGGCGAAAATTTCGAGGGGCGAGTGGAATTCGTTCGCCCGCCGCGCGGCTTTTGCATTGGCGTGCGGGAACTGAACGACGCGCTCGTTTGGCTGACTATCGAAGGCACGGGCGGCGAGCACGACGTGCAGCTATGGCTTTCTTCCTACGGCGTGCCGCAAGCTAAAGTCGAAAGCTTTGAGAGAGAATGGGGCGGCGTCCTCGGCAGAATCTTCGGCGCGGGGACGAAATCATGAAATGAGTGCGGCGGATTTCCGGCGGGGTTGCTGCCCGACTCGACAGCATGGGTGGATGACAAGACCCGGCCAAGTATGGCAGAGTCATATTCCGCGAGGATACACTCAAGCGGCGGTTCTTCCGGGAGGTGGTCCATGTTGCCATGCCTCCGCACCCTTGGATTGGCGCTGCTTGGTATTTTCGCATGCAGCAGCGTCGGACGCTCCCAGGATATCTCTGTGCGCGTGGAGGCGATTCGGTTGCTGGAACAGGCGAACGCTGTGAGCCGCCCGTCGCATCCAATGCCGGCGGTCCGTGAAGAAGGAACGTTTCGCGCGTATGGCCTAGACGGAACCACGAAGGATGGCCAGTTTAACAACCTCCACGATGGGGACATCGAGCGATTTGAAACAACGTTCGGCGCCTATCATGCCGTCAGCATTCACTATCCGAACAAGATCGTACAGAACGATTACCAGCCGGAGCCGCCGGAAATCCTGGAGATGAACCGCCTGACTCCGCTATTGATCGGGCGATTCGACAAGTCCGATACGATCAATGCGATTACGCCCGCCACGCTCGATGGGCGTCCGGCCAAATGCATCCAGTTTGAAACCGTGAACGGAAGAACCCACGAATCCAATGAAATCTGCGTGGACGAAGAACGCGGCACGCTGATTCGCTGGGACGTTTCACCGGACCTGGTGGAGGACACAGACTACGTTCAGTTCGAAGGCGTCTGGCTGCCGGCGCACATTCGTCATTACATCAACGGCACGCTGCGGATGGAGATCGAGCAGAAATTCAGCGCCGTGGGAAGGCCGATCGACTGGGCGGCGCTCACGCCGCCGCATCCGCACACGCTGGGGACCTGCCACCCTTACCGGCGTCCGGTGATTCAGTCGGCGCCGCAACCGGCTAACGCGGGCCCCGGACCGTGGTATGACGTTCACGTGCACGCCGTGATCGGCGAAGATGGTCATGTATATGAGGCGGAAGTTCTTCCCGCAGGAAGACCGGACCTGGAGAAACAGGCCGTGCAGATTGTCTCGGCATGGACTTTCTCGCCGCCACTCTGCAGCGGAAAGCCGTTTCCAGTGGATGCGCAATTCGTCGTTCACTTTCCCCCGCGATGAAGAGTGCGCGGCATTGAGCGACGGCTACATTGAGGGAACGGAGCGCAGGGCAGACGGGGAACGGGCGCTGCGAAAACTGCTGGCCGGCGCCGGGCTCGCGTCCAAGAACCAGGACGAGGACTCGGAGGGCTGGCGGTAGAGGGAAAAGACGAAGCAGGTTCCTCGCCCGCTGTGCGGGCTCGGAATGACAGAAGGAGAAGAGCGCAGCCCCTTCATTCTTCAGGGCAGGCAGGAGTGGGCACGCCACTCCAGCTTAGTTCAGGCGCTCGAAAATACCCGCGGCGCCCATGCCGCCGCCCACGCACATGGTCACCAGGCCGTAACGCGCATTGCGGCGGCCGAGTTCGCGCAGCACCGTCGCCGTCAGCTTCGCTCCCGTGCAGCCGAGCGGATGACCGAGCGCCACGGCGCCACCGTTCACATTCACCTTTGCGGGATCCAGACCGGCGAGCTTGATCACCGACATGGCCTGCGCCGCAAACGCCTCGTTCAATTCGATTACCGCGATGTCTTCGAGTTTCAGTCCGGCGAGCTTCAGCGCCTTCGGGATGGCGTACACCGGACCGACGCCCATTTCTTCCGGCAGGCAGCCGGCGGTGGCGAAGGAGACAAGACGGCCGAGCGGTTTCAGGCCCAGCGCAGCGGCGCGCTCCGCGCTCATTACGACGGCGATGGCCGCGCCGTCGCTCATCTGCGAGCTATTCCCCGCCGTGACCGTGCCTTTGGCGTGGAAGGCGGGCTTCAGTTTGGCGAGGGCCTGGGCGGAAGTGTCGGCGCGCGGCCCCTCGTCGGTATCGAAGGTGTACGTGGTGGTCTTCGGCTTCGCGCCGTTCATGGAGGTGATGCTCACTTCGACGGCCACGACTTCGTCCTTGAACCTGCCCGCGGCGATGGCCGCCAGCGCTTTCTGGTGGCTGGCAAGGGAAAACGCGTCCGCCATTTCCCGCGTGATGCCGTGCTTCGCGGCCAGATTTTCCGCGGTCAGGCCCATGCCGAGGTAGGAGTCGGGATAGTGGTCCATGAGCCAGGGATTCGGCGCGACTTTGTTGCCGCCCATCGGGACCATGGTCATGGACTCAGTGCCGCCGGCCACGATCACTTCGGAGCCGCCGCCGCGAATGCGCTCCGCGGCCATGGCGATAGCCTGCAATCCCGAGGAGCAAAAGCGATTGATGGTCATGGCCGAGGCTTCGACGGGCAGCCCGGCGCGCAATGAGGCGATGCGTGCAACGTTGAAGCCCTGCTCGCCCTCGGGCATGGCGCAGCCGAGGATGACGTCGTCAATTTCCTTCGCGTCGAGCTGCGGGACGCGGGCCAGGGCACCTCGAATGGCCACGGCCGCCAGGTCGTCCGGGCGCACGGTGCGCAGCGCGCCCCGCGGGGCCTTTCCCACCGCCGTCCGCACGGAACTGACAATCACCGCTTCGCGCATGGAAATTCTCTCCTGGGTAGACTGCCCTTCTATTGGACGCCGATCACCGCTCAAAGGCAACATCTGGAGTGCGGCGGTTCCGAGATGCTAGCATGGAGCCTGACCGAGCGAGTCGATCATCTGCAATTGTGATTCGGGAGGGGAGCAGCATGCGAGCAAGAATCGTACTGGAGGCCGCGATTACATTGGGAGTCGTTGCGACAGCGTTTGGCACGCCGGGGCTTGCACACCGCGGACCCCAGCGGGACAAATCGCAGCGGCCCAGCCCGCCGGCACACGCGGAGTGCAAATTTGCCGGCGGCGTCACCGTGAGCGTGGACTACTCCAGCCCGCGAATGCGCGGCCGCAGGATTTTCGGCGACCTGGTGCCCTACGGACAGGTTTGGCGAGCGGGCGCGAACGAGGCCACCACGCTTGTCGTCAGCGGGCGTGTACACATCGGCTCTCTTGAGGGCGGTATCGACGTTCCTGCCGGCAGCTACACGCTGTTCTTCATTCCCAACAAAGATAAGCCGTGGGCGATGATCGTCAGCAAGAAAACCGGGGAATGGGGCATACCCTATCCCGGCGAGCAGTACGATTGGGGGCGCACGGAGATGGGCGGGAACGTGCTGTCGTCGCCGGTGGAGAACTTCGCCATCGGCTTCACTCACGATGGCGACGACACTTTCGTGTTGCACATGGACTGGGAGACCACGAGCGAACACGTGAAGATTGTGGAGAAGAAGTAGCTGTCATCATCAAATCCCACTGGACTCTCGCTCAGCGAGGAAGGCGCCGGAAGCGCCGACCCACTCGAGGTCGCGGTTGTGGTCCACGCCCATCATTTTGCCGCGGCCCATGCGGACGATGATTGGCCCGGCCTTCAGGTCGTCTTTGACGTCACCTTTCCGGTGATCCACCCACAGATACATGATGCGCAGTTCGGCCTGCGTGGGGCCGTGCGGCGTGGCGATCACGGGCTCAAAGCGCACGCGTTCCTGCAATAGATACTCGCCGCGCTTCTCGCGGGGAATCGCGTCGAGGTCTTCCCGCGTGGGGCCGACGATGACGCCAAGCCCGGCAAACGAATACAGCGGCTTGAGCACGAAGTTTTCGAGATCGGCGGGCCACTGCGGCAGACGATCGAGATACCAGGCGCGCGGCACGGCCGGATGGTCGAGAAACGGAATGGAAAACTTGCTGATGCGGAAAAACCAGTTGGGATGCCCGGCCCATTCCACGTCCAGATCGTCGCAGAAGGAAAACGGGAGTGGCAGATTCTTGCGCACCAGTTCGTCCACGATCACACGGTTGTAGATCCGGCGGATGGGGATGCGCCGCGCGTCGCGCTGGTAGAAGAGCCGCCGGCCTTCTTTCTTCACTTCCGTGACGCACACGGGCCGCACGCCGAACTGCTTTTCCGTGGCCGTGAAATCGGGCAGCGTCTTCTGCTCCCACGGCTGAATTTCCAGGAGCACCACGTTTTCGGGGTCGTGTTCGCCGACGATTGCCCGGCGCAGCTCGCGCAGGTAGGCGTCCGCATCTGGGAAATCGAGAAACGGGCACAGCCCGGCATCGAGTGCGTAACTCTCCCGGTAGGCCTCGAGGAGCAGCGCCTGATAGGCGTAGAGCGAGGGGAATCCCTGAATCTCGACGAGCCGCGGCTGCAGCACGCCATCTGGCCCGCGCACCAGCCCGAAATCGGCTTGGATAAACAGCGGCCGCGGCGCCTCCGCTGGCACGTTAAACTCGGGAGGGATCGCGGCGCGCGAGGCTTCGCGGTAGGCCGGGTCGTCCACGAGCTGATGGATCATTTCGCGCCCGGCGGCGGCCAGACGCTCGACGAGAGCGCGGGGGAAAAAGCAGGGCGTCTCGCAGACGCGGAATTTCACGTGCGTCCCGCAGGCGGCGTCGAGCGCGGCCAGAAACGCGCGGTATTTCTCCGGGGTGAATTCGCGGTTGAAGCGCTCGCGGAGGGCGGGAATCATCGCGGCAAACCCTCAGCAGTTTACAGCAAACGCCGCTGGCGCCATCAGGATGGCGGTGAAAAGCAGGTCCCTCACCCGCAGAATCGGGTTCGGGATGACAGGCGCGCGGGCGGACACGCGGGTCCTCCCCTACAACAGGAATTTGCCGTCCTGCATGATCTGCCGGTCGTCCAGCCAGATGCTGAAGCGCGTCCCCACCACGTCAATGTGCGTTCCCGAATACCATTCCGCGCCGGTGTGCTCGCCGTAGGGATTGCCGAACGCGATGTGGATTCCGGGGAGCTTTTCGTCCTGGAGGATGTGGCCGATCACGTGTTTCAGCTCGATGTTGGTGCCGATGGCGAACTCGCCGACGCGGTCGCTGTTCTGGTCGGTGTGGGTGTAACGCCAGAACTCGTCCTCGAGCTTGTGGTTGTCAGAATGGATCTCTTTCACGCGGTTATGCTCGACGCGGATGGAGAGAGGGTCGGATCGGAGGTTGCCGTACTTACCGCACAGGTAATCGCCCACGACGCCGTCCACCACATACGTGCCGTTCACTTCCTCGGGCGTGGTGAACACTTCGCCGCCGGGCAGGTTGCCCCACTTTTCCGGGCTGATGATGCCGCTGGTCTTGATCCACTTGTACTTCGAGGTGAGGTCGGCCTGGATGCGTGTGCCCGCGGGCGTTTCCGCGCGCACGTGCTGGGCACGGCCGGCCATCTCCCAGACGCGGCGGCTCAATTCATCCACGCGACCAAAATCCGCGCGCATGCCCTCGAGCATGATCTGGCGGTTGATGTTCACCATATGGGCGTGACGGATGCGGCGGCGATTCACCACTGCGGTCATTTCCATGCGCGAGGCGAGTTCGCCGGTCTGGGCCTGGGCGGCGAACACGCTCACCTGGCTCGTCTCCAGGTCGTCGAGCACGGGCTGCGGCATGTGGAGCAGTGGGCGCGCCGCATGGTCTTCCAGCGTCCACAGGCGGCACGGCGCGCCCAGCTCCGCCACTTCGCTGGCGATGCTCCGCGCGATCTCCTGCGTCTCGCGGTCGGTGATCAGCGTGACCTTTTCCCGGGGCTGGATGCGCAGGCAGACGCGCACGGCGTTACGAGCGCCGGGAATGTATTCCGGGTCAAACGACTCTGAGGGCGGCGGGGGAGCGGGCACTAGACGGCTCCCGCGGATTTGGGGGCGGGCTCGAAGAGGCCGGCCTGGGTCTCGGCCACGATGTAGTCCACGACTTTGGCGAGGTCTTTCGTTTCTTCGTAGACGCGCAACTGGCGGTCGGCGCCGCTTCCGCGGTCCAGGATCTGGTAGATGTATTCGATTTCCTCGCGGCTGCCCAGTTCGTCCACCACCTCGTCCACGAAGCTCAGGTACTCGACGATCAGATCGCGCACCGGGGCTTCTTCCTGCTTGCCGAAATCAATCAGCTTGCCGCTGAGGCCGTAGCGCGCGGCGCGCCATTTGTTCTCCATGATCAGGGCGCGGCGATAAGGACGGAAGGTCTGGTTGCTGGTGAAGAGCTGGTAGAGCTTCGCAAAGGTAGCCTGGATGAGCGCGGCGATGGCGATGGTTTCGTCCACGCGCATGGGGATGTCGCAGATGCGCACCTCCAGCGTAGTGAAGTTGGGATGCGGCCTCATGTCCCACCAGATGCGCTTGGCGTTGTCAATGCACCCCGTCTTGACCAGCAGCTTCACGAAGCTTTCGTACTCGCCCCAGCTCGCGAAAGACTCGGGAATGTTCGTCCGCGGGAATTTGTCGAACACCTTGCAGCGATAGGACATCAGGCCGGTGTTCATGCCCATCCAAAAAGGGGAATTCGTGGAGAGCGCCAGGATATGGGGCAGAAAGTAGCGCCCCACGTTCATCAGGCGGATGGCGGTTTCGCGGTCCTCGATGCCGATGTGCACGTGGAGCCCGAAGATCAGGTTGGCGCGCGCCACCATCTGCATGTCTTCGATGATCGAGAAGTAGCGCTGGTCGGGATAAACCTCCTGGGTGCGCCAGTCCGCGGTCGGATGCGTGCCCGCGGCGGCGAGCATCAGCCCGTTGCGATCCGCCAGCTCCACCATGGCGCGCCGGAGCTTTACCAGTTCCCGTTTGGCCTCCTTGATGTTGGCGCACACCGTGGTGCCCACTTCCACCACGGACTGGTGAAACTCCGGCTTCACGTGCTCGGAGAAGAGCCGCTTGCCCTCCTCGAGGATTTCCGTGGCCACGTGGGAGCGCAGGTCGCGCGTGACGGGATCCACGGTCTGGTACTCCTCCTCGATGCCGATGGTGAAACTGGGTTTCATCCGGATTTTCTTTCTCGCAGTTCTTGCAGCCCTCGACGCCGCAGGCGGCCTATCGCGACCCGGCGGCGCTCGCTCCCAAATGGATGCCGCGCAGCAGGGGCGCCCAGCGGAGCTCCGCCGCGGGATTGGCCTCGCTCTGGGCGGCGCGCACGGCCAGATCGGCCACGGCGTTGACCACCCATTCGAAGTTTTCCGCGCCCACGGAATGATAGTCGGCATCCGGCGCCGGGTTCAAGAAATCAATGGCGTAGGGGATGCCGCCGCGGACGGCAAACTCCACCGTGTTGATGTCGTAGCCCAGGGCGCGGCACAATTTGACGGCGTCGTCCACGATACGGCCGTGGAGCGCCGGGGCCACCGGCGCCGGCGATTTGACGTAGCGTTCGGCTTGCGGGGCCCGCGGGTCATACTGCATGACGTGCACTTTTTCCTGCCCGATCACGTAGCAGCGGTAGTAGCTCTCGAATTCGATGCCTTCCTGGAGGGTCATGCACAGGTCGCCCGTCTGGTCATAGGCGCGGAAAAACTCCTCGGCGTCGTGGACCTTGTAGACGTGCTTCCATCCCCCGCCCGAATGTGGCTTGAGGAAAGCGGGCCATCCGATATAGGAAAAAATCTGGTCCCAGTCGAGGGGATAGATGAGGTTGCGCATGGAACGGTCGGTGGTATCGGGTGGATGCTGTTTGTGGGGCAGCAGGACGGTGCGGGGCACGGCCACGCCAATCCGGGAAGCCAGGGCGTAGTTAAAGAATTTGTCGTCCGCGCTCCACCAGAAGGGATTGTTCAGCACGATCGTGCCATTGAGCACCGCGTTCTTCAGGAGCGCGCGGTAGAAGGGAATGTCCTGCGAGATGCGGTCAATGATCACGCGGTAGCCCGAAGGCTGCGCCATCACCACGCCGCCGGTCTTCAGCATCTCGGCGGTCACGCCCGGGGCCTTCAGCGAGTTGATGCGCTCGATCAGCGCGGGAGGAAAGGTCTCCTCCATCCCGAACAATACGGCAATGCGCTTCATGGTGCGCCTCCCTTCGCTTCATCGTTCAACGGCCGGCAACGACGCGGCGTCGCCGGCGCGTGGCAGGAGAAGCCCGCCGCCACAGCCCGCATCTACGCGAAATACTTCTGGGCCATCTGCTGCCACCACGGCCAGTCGTGTCCCGTGCCGTTGCCCCAAACGTCCAGCCAGTGCGGCACGTTTTTCTCGTGCAGCATGCCGGAGAGGCGCCGGTTCTCGCCCAGGCACATGTCGTGCTCTCCCGTGCCCAGCACGATGCGCATCGCCCGGTAGCGGTCCAGATACCACGGATCGTTCAGGGCGGGCAGAAAATGCATGGGACACTGGAAGTAGCAATCCGTATCGTAGTATCCGTCGAGAAACTGCTGGATGTCGAACGCGCCGCCCATGCTCACCGCATGGCTCACCAGGTCCGGATGGCGCAGCGCGAAGTTCATGGCGTGGTAACCGCCGAAGCTGCAGCCGGTGACGCCGAGCTCGTGCGACGTATTCTTCACGCGGATGAGCGGCAGCACCTCGTCGAGCAGATAGGCTTCGTAGGCCATGTGCCGCTCAACGCGGTGCCGCGGGTGGACGCGCCGGTTGTACCAGCTTTCGGCATCCACGCTGTCCACACAATATGCCTGCACGGCCCCGGAATCGTAGCGCCAGCTCACTGCGGCAATCATCCCGCGGTCCTCGTATTCGAAAAATCGGCCCTGGGAGGTGGGAAAGACGAGCAGCGGCGTTCCGGCGTGGCCAAACACCAGAAGCTGCATGTCCTTGCCGAGCCGCGGGCTGTACCAGCGGTGATACTCCCGGTTCATGGGCGCAAAGGTGAGTTAGTGTACACCGCGGCGCGGGAGAAACGGAAAGCGGCGGGCGGGGCGGCCGTCCGGTGGCACTACGCGGGTTTCCGCTGGCACTACGGGCCATCACTGGTCCTGCTTGGGTGCCAGAATTCCGAGGGGGCCAGCGGCCTTAACTTGTCCCACTGGGACGCCGATTCCGGTCGGCTCACGGATTGGCTAGACGTAGTCGAACAGGGTCATGAAACCGAAGTCCATGTGGAGTTGCTGGTGGCAGTGGAAAAGCGTGAGCCCCGGATTGTCCGCGACGAAGTCCACCGCGGCTTCCTGGTAGCCGCCCAGCATCAGAACATCTTTCAGGATTCCCGCCGTCTGGCCTCCCGCCAAACTGGTCAACTCGAAGCTGTGGCGATGCAGATGGATGGGATGGATATCGTCGCTCGAGTTGCGCAGATGAATCCGGTAGCGCCGGCCTTGTTTCAGGTGAAAGGAGGCGGGGACCATGGCGTCGCTCATGGGGAAAGCGTCACCATTGATGGTCCAGTGGTTGAAGCCTTCGTCGGCGGCGTTCTCTTTGACGATGAGCATCTCGAACGTCTCGTCGGGCACGAGCGGGGCCGCACCAGACTTTGCGAAACGCCGATAGTCCCAGCGAAAGGGCGCGGGAGAGAGCCATTGCGCTTTGCCGGCGCGGCCGGCGTATTCCACGACAATGCCCATGCCGTGGCGGCGGTCGTCATTATCGAGATCACCGAGGATCCACACGCCCGGATGATTCATTTCCACGATGGCGGAAATGCGCTCCGCCGTGCCCAGCCACAGGACCGGCACGCTGGCCGGATTCGGGACGGGATTTCCATCGAGCGCCACGACCTGAAAGGAGTGGCCTGGCAGCGCAAGGCTGCGAATTTCCGTGGCGCTTCCATTCAGGATATGGAAAAGGACGCGTTCTCCCTGCTTCACGCGAATCGGCTCTCCGTGGCCGAGCATGCGCCCGTTGATGGTGAACGATGCGTAGCCGACTTCGTACCCGTGCGGCATGCCCTTGGCGAGCGAGGCCTTCATCGC
>Ga0074044_10001075_pt1 | contig 25103 bp, 21 predicted proteins | sample BogForMeECP23OM1_FD_94443 | JGI IMG/M metagenome (GOLD analysis project Ga0074044, IMG submission 94443) | Bog forest soil microbial communities from Calvert Island, British Columbia, Canada - Bog Forest MetaG ECP23OM1 | ecosystem: Environmental > Terrestrial > Soil > Wetlands ... | reverse complement strand
TTCCTGCGTGACCAGTCCGTATTCGACGTTCGACATGCCGGCGCAGCCGTAGCCGTCGAGCGAGGCGCCGAAGAATCCGAGATCGGCCATCGGCTTCACCAGTTCGCGCGGGAACCGGCCGGCACGATTGCATTCCTCAATGATCGGAACGAGATTGTCTTCGATGAACTGGCGCGCCGTGTCGCGCACCAGGCGCTCGTCGTCATCCAGCAACGTGTCGAAGTCGATGAAGTCCACACCACGGAATTTGATCGCCGGCATTACGTCTCACCCCACAAACTCAGCAGACAGCGAACGGGAAACCTCTCACTTCCGCCACCGCCAACTACCCGAATCTCGCCCGGTGCTCTTTCAAAACACACCGGTCCATCACCACAAACATTCCGGCCTTTCGCGCCTTCTCCGCCGCGCCTTCGTTGATCACGCCTTCCTGCAGCCAGATCGCCGGAATCTTCAACCGGATCGCCTGCTCCACGATCTCATCCACAAACTCTGGCCGCCGGAACACATCCACCAGATCGATCTTCTCCGCCAATTCGCGCGGCACTTCGAGCAATGACGCATACGACTTTTCTCCGAGCGCCTCCCCAATCTGCGGATTCACCGGAATAATCTTGTATCCGGCCGCCTGCATGTATGCAGAAACGCCGTGACTCGGCCGCATCGGACTTTCTGACAATCCCACCACGGCGATCGTCTTCGTCCGTGATAACAGTTCGTAGATAGAATCGGATTGCTTCAACCGCTGCCAATCCCTTCAGCCTTTTTTTTCTAACTTCTGTTTATACAGGCGCAGCGCCACCTTGCGAATCGTGTCCGCAACCTCTTTGTTCCCCGATAGATTCTTCAGGTCGTGAACCAGCAGGTTCTTTATCAGTCCCAGCGAGACATCGAGCGGCGTGCGCGGGTTGTAGGCCAGGTTCCGCATGATGCTGTAATTCTTCGCAAACTTCCGCTTCATCTGAATCGTTCGCAGCACCGCCTCCAGCACGTTCTTCTGCGTCGCAAAAGCTTCCACCTCGCCCTCCGAAACTTTAGGCGACTCCAGCACCGCCACCGCTACCAGCTTCGTAGAATCGCGAATCAGGATCGCCCGTTCCTCCTTGCTGCCGCGCATCGCCAGCGCGATCCGGCTCTTGATGTCGAGCTTGGCAATCTTCTGCAGCGCGCTGTCGCGCCTTTCCTCATGACCGGGAGTTGGTGGCCTCTTGCCATGGGCAGCGACTGCGGCCCCGCCGGACTTTCCCGCTGCCGCCGTCCCCGATCTCCCCGCTGCTGCGTCAGCGCTGGCACTGCCCGTGGCAGCAGCGGCCGGCGGCACAACTTCACCCGCCGCCTCGCCGCCCGCGTCTTCGTGCGCCATTCCTATGGGCTGGAACGGTTTGTCTTTTTCGGCCGCCAGCTCCACCGCGTTCTCTTCCAGAAACTTTGTGACCGTACTCTCGATAACGTCGTCCGGAACGCCCGCTTCGCTTGCGTCCCGATCTCCTGCCCGGCGCGTTTCCAAAGCAGCCAGCTTCTTTGCAATCTCGCCGAGTTCACTTGGACGCAGGTTGGCATTCGACTGCAACGCCTGCAACAGCCGTGGAGAGCTCATTACTCGCCTGCTCGTCAACAAAGCTTCTGCGGCCGAGCGCGTCCCTGACTCCGCAACTCCGGCCAGCGACTCTTCGCCTACCGTCGGATTCTCCGCCAGTGCCGGCAGCAGAGAAGTCCTCAGATTCTCCGCAGAAAGCAAATATCCCAGCACCTCGGGACTGGTCTTTGGATCGGCAGCTACGGCCAGGCTGGCTTTTTCGTCCCAACCGGCCAGCGTTAGACGCGCCTGCTCACCAAACAATTTGTGATGGAGCGCCAGATGGACCAGAATCTCGATCGTCTCCCCAGGCGGCACCGCGAGGGCGCCACGCGCCGCCGATTGCATCAGGTTCGACGGAACCTCCGAATTGCGGATCAGATCAAGCATTCGGGGCATCGCTCATCTCCCAGAACTTGCTGCAGATTTCTTCGCAAGCTTCTTCGTGAACTTCTTCGACGACCGCGCTTGTCTCCCCACCGCCCGCTCCAATTCCGCCACTGCAATCTCAAGTTCGCGCGTGATGCGGTTGGGGCTTCGCCGCTGATATTCGTCGCTCAAGGCGCGATAGTACCAGAGCGTGCCTTCCTTTTTTCCCGTGAACCGCTTCCAGATGCCTTCCCCATGCTGCCGGTAATCCGCCAAAATCGTGCGCACGTTATGCAGCTTGTCAGACGCCGAAACCAGCCGCGTATTGACGTCGGCGTGCTTCACTTCGCGCAGATACCCGTTCTTCCGTTCCACCCACTCCGGCTTCGGCTCGTCGAATGAATCCGTACAACCCTCCACCATCTTCGCCACCCGCGAACCAAACTGCTTGCGCACTTCGCGCAGCCTCGGCATGCCGCCGCAATCTTCGACCACATCATGCAGCAGGGCCGCGATCGCCATATCTTCGTCACCGCCGGCTTCGAGCACCAGCGACGCAACCGCCATCAGGTGCGAAAGATAAGGCACCGCCGACTGTTTCCGCGTCTGTCCGGCGTGTTTCTCCGCGGCATAGCGAAAGGCACGCTGCAGGCGGGACCCAAGATGCGGCGGTCGAAGTTGCCGCGGCTTCAGCGAAGCTCGGCTCATGATTTTTTCTCGCCTCTTCGCATCCGCAGATAAGCCTGCATCAACGGCCGCAGATCGCCGTCCAGCACACGATCCACGTCGCCGATCTCCAGTTTCGTGCGGTGATCCTTGATCATCCGGTAAGGCTGCAGCACATACGAACGAATCTGGGATCCGAAATCAATGTCGAGTTTCGAATCCTCAATCTTTTTCGTGACCTCGCGCTTTTTCTCCAGCTCAAATTCGTAAAGTTTGGAGCGCAGCATGCTCATCGCCTTCTCCTTGTTCTTATGCTGCGAGCGCTCGTTCTGGCAATTGGCTACCAGACCCGTCGGGATGTGCGTGATCCGCACCGCCGAATCGGTCGTATTCACATGCTGTCCACCCTTCCCGCTCGATCGGTACGTGTCAATCCGAATATCCTCGGGCTTAATGACGACCTCAATGCTGTCGTCAATCTCAGGCGAAACATACACGCTGGCAAACGACGTATGCCGCCGCTTCGCCTGATCGAAGGGCGAAATCCGCACCAACCGGTGCACGCCAATCTCGCTGGTCAAATAACCGAACGCATACTGGCCAATCACCGAAAATGTCGCCGACTTGATTCCCGCTTCTTCTCCGGGCTGGTAGTCGTACATCTCCGTCTTGAATCCCTGCCGCTCGGCCCAGCGCAGATACATGCGCAGCAGCATCTCCGCCCAGTCCTGCGACTCGGTTCCGCCCGCGCCGGGATGAATCGTCATGATCGCATTCAGGCCGTCGTTTTCGCCCGAAAGCAGCGTCTCGGTTTCCACTCGATCCACCAATTCGCGCAGAGAGTCCAAGTCGCGTTGCAAGTCGGCCGCAACGTTCTCACCTTCGCCGGCCAGATCGAAATAGGTGGCGATGTCGTCGCTCCGGCGCGCCAAGTCGCCTTCCAGAGACAGCATGCTCTCCAGGCGCTTCCGTTCGCGCATCACTTGTTGAGATTTTGCAGGATTCGCCCAAAGATTGGGATCCGACGCCTGCTTTTCGATTTCGGCAAATTGCTGGCGCAGCTTGCCGGCGTCAAAGATACTCCCGCAGGTCGTGGACCTTGGTCTTTAAAGAAGTGTATTGCTGTTCCAGTTCATCCAACATTTCTTGTCACTCGGCTTTTCTTTTTCAGCTTAGTTTGCTGAAAAACTCAAGTTTCGTATCAGGGCATCATTTCAGCGATGCCGTAAGTTCTTTGCCTTCAGATGCCCCTTTAGGGGCTGCACACTGAGAACCGAGGTTTTCATCAATCTGTTAAGGCGCGCGATCGGGAAACATAAAGCGCGCCAGCAGCGCGCCTGCTGAAATTATCGCACACAGATATGCGAACCAATCGCCGTGCCGGGTGTAAAAGGTGGTACCCGAAATCAGCGCATAAGGCGCCGCCAGCGCGGTGCGGACCTTGCGCGGAGTCGCCGCCACGATCCTTCCGTACGGATCGATCGATGCCGTCATCCCCGTATTCGTCGCCGCCAGCAGCCATCGGTCATTCTCGATGGCCCGCATTTCGGTCTGCTGCAGGTGCTGCTTCCAGGCGCCGCTGTCGCCGTACCAGCCGTCATTCGAAATGTTCAACAAAACCTGCGCCCCCTCGATCGGCCCCTGCCGCACTTCGTCGGGGAAGATCGATTCATAGCAGATAAACATTCCGAGCCGCTCGCCTCCGGCATCCAGTGGCGTGCGCGACGCACCCCGCTGAAACTCTCCCACTTCTTTGGTCAGACCTCCGGCAAAGGCAAACAGCCGCGGAAACGGCAAATATTCACCGAAGGGCACGAGATGCACTTTGTCGTAGCGTCCAACCCACTCACCACGCGGACTGACCAGGGCAGCGGAGTTGAAAATCTGCGCGCTTTCTCCCCTACTGTGCATTGCGGGCGTGATTCCAATCGATCCCGTCACCACCCAGGTTCCCGACTGCCTCGCCAGTTCACTCACCGCATCTCGAAAAAGAGGATCGTTCGTGTAAAACGGCGAAGGCGACTCGGGCCACACAATAAAATCGAAATGCTGATCTGCTTTTTCTCCCGCGGGATGCAAACTCTTAGCGGTCAAGTCCCGCAGTGTGCCCTGAAAATATTCCTTTGTCCACACCGCACCTTCCAGGATCGGAATATTCGGCTGCACCAAAAGCGCGGTATGATCGGCCGCCACCCGAGGAGGCGCCACCAACTGCGCCGCCTGCAGGATCGCCACCGCCACGCACGCCGCCACCAGCAGCCGTTTCCGCTGCTCCTTCGCAACCAGAAACGCGGCCGCAAACACGCTGTTCACGGGCAAGATTTCAAACGAGAGCCCATAAACGCCGGTGAGTGTGGCAATCCGCGTGAGCGCAAAATTCGCGGTCTGCGAGTATCCCAGAAGCTCCCATGGAAATGCGGTAATGCGCGTCCGCGCAAGCTCCACCGCGACCCAAAGAAACGGAGCCGCCACCAGCGCGCGCCGCATCGACGCGCCTGGCGCGGCGGCCTTCAATCCAGACTTGTCTAATCTGGACCTGTTTAATCTGGAGTTGTTCGATCCCGCGGCCAGGGCCAGCAGCAGCCCGAACATCCCGTGATAAAGCCCGACATACATGCAGAACAAGATCAGCGCCAGCACGGCGGCTGGAATCGGCAGCCCGCCATAGCGGTGCATGGTGTCGAAAATCCAGTAGCAGGTCCCGGCAAACCACAGAATCCCGCACACGTAGCCCAGTAGGAACCCCTGCCACGGCGCGGCGGGCAGCAAACGCGCCTGACCATCCAGTTGCAGAGTCTCTGGAGTGCGCGCCCGCAGAATGGCCACGAGCAGCGGAGCCACTGCAACCCAAGCCAGCCCATACAGCCCCGGCAGCGGAAAGATCGCAACCTGCAGGGCCGCCGAAACCAGCACCAGCCCCCACGCGCTCGAATGGATTTGTCGCACCCGCAAGGATAGCAAAGTTCCTTCCGCAGTCAGTGCATTGGGCGCGGGCCCTACCTAATACCCTGGCAATCGAACATCGCCGCCCGTTCACTGTACTTTCGGCGAATCCAGGTCCGCGGGCTTTTGCTCGTCCGCATGAATTACACCATCTTCTTCGGCGTAGAACGAGCGGTGTTCGCTGTCCATCTGCTTGGGCGTCATGGTCAGCACGAAACCGTCTTTGTGGGGACGGAAACCGACCGTGTAATCCCCGCGCTCGGTGGTGTGCGCCATGCGTTTGGTGAAGGACCCCGTGCCCGCCAGCGCCTCCAGCGACTCCGCATACTTGTCATGCCGTTTCTTGTAAGCGTGCTCCGCCCGGAGCACCACCCGCATGTAGCCGAGCGCCTGCGCTTCCGCTTCCGAGTGCGCCGGATCGCCCGAAAACTTCGGTTGATACGTTGTTGAAGGTTGTGCCGGCGCCTGCGCCCGCGCCAGCCCCGCCGCCATCAAGCCCGCCGCCAGAATCCCTGCAAAATACCGTCGCGTCCGCCTTCTATTCACTGCAAAACCCTCCTCTGATGCCTGATCTAGGGGGGTTACCCCCGTAATTTGCATCGCTCGGCAATCGTTTCAATTCTTTGCCGATTCAGGCAAGCTTGAACAGGATGCAATCCTAACAGGGAAAACGTAATGAAAGCTGCCGTCGCTAGAAAACCATTGATACGCGTTGCCGTAGTAGAAAGCGATCCGCTGCGGTTTGTCGGATTCCGAGCCCTCTTTGATACCGAGCCTGATTTGGAACTGGTCTCCGCCTCGCTGGCCGATCTTGGCCAGTTGCCGGCCATCGATCTCGTCCTGCTCGGCAATCGCGGTGGCCAGAACCTCTACGACATCATGGCCAGTCTCAAAGCCATCCGTCCCGACCTGCGCATCATCGTCACCGGCTCCGGCATGGACGATGAAAGTGTCCTCAAAGCCATCGCCGCCGGTGCCAAAGGCTACGTGGACGAGGCTGCCTCAGCGGCCGAGTTCATCCAGGCTCTCCGCATCGTCCATCAGGGTTCGGTGTGGGCTCCGCGCCATGTGCTCTCCACTTTCATCGAACGCGTGAGCGCATCCCCGGGTCGCATCTTCCCCGCCGGACGGATTAGCTTTACTGATCGCGAGAAGGAAGTTCTCGAGATGCTGGTTGCCGGCCGCTCCAACAAAGAAATCGGATCGGCTCTCGGCATCGAAGAGCGCACGGTGAAGGCTCACGTCGCGAAACTGATGCGCAAAGTCGGCGTGCAGAACCGCATCGCCCTCTCCGTCCATGCCATCACTCATTCGCTGGTAACGGCGAAGTAGTTTCTTTTTAGGGGAGCCAGCCATTCAACCGGTTGTCTGGCCGACGCCCTGTCGGCCGCTTCCCGCTCCCGCATCCATCCCCCCAATTCTCCTGGAAGCTATCCCTCCTAATCGAAGCTCGAAACTCGCAGCGCCATCGACTCCTGAACAAAACCTCTCCTTTTGCCGATAGGACACTAGGATGGAAAGTCTGTCGCCAAAACCCGTCCGAAGGCGCAGCCTCGTCTACGTCCTTTTTACCCTGGGCCTGCTTCTCGGCAGCTTCCCCGCCCACCGCTCCGCCTGGCACAGCACCGCCGACTTGCACACCTTGCTTGAGACGATGGCCACCCTATTGGGATTGGTCACGGGTGCAATCGCCTTGGTGCGCTATTACACAAAGAAAAGCGGGATGTTCTTGCTTCTCGGCACCGGCTTTCTGGGCGGGGCTCTCCTCAATGGCTACCATGCGATGGTCACGTCATCGTTCCTGGCTGGGTATGTCCCCCCTGCACTTTCCGGCCTCACCCCGTGGAGCGGGATCATGTCACGCGTCTTTATGTCCCTGCTCATGTGCGCGAGTGTTATGGCAGGGAAAAAAGAAATGCTAAATCCAGCCAGGGGCACAATCAAGGAGGGCCTTGTCTATCTGCTCGTCGGAACCGCGGTTGTCGCCACCTTTCTCCTTTTTGCGCTGGTGCGAGTGGATCCTCCCTTCCATCCCGATTATCTGGTTCATCGCCCCGCGGATTTGGTGCCAGCTCTTTTTTTCGCTTTGGCGACCGTCGGATATTTGTGGAACGGCCCGTGGAAAATTGACGATTTTGAACACTGGCTGGTGTTTTCCATGATTCTGTACGGGGTGAGCCACGCCGGGTACATGTCCTTTTACGGCACGCGATTTGACGCTCAATTTTTCGTCGCTCATGCCCTGAACATTCTGGGACAACTCACGGTGCTCACGGGCCTTTTCATTAGCATGTTCTCCATCTTCAAATCGGAGGCGAGAAGCGCAACCGACTTGTTGCACGCCAACCAGTTGCTGGCGGCGCAGCTCGATCAGCAGCGCCGGTTGGTGGGCGATCTGGAGAAGGCCGAGTATCGGGCGGCCCATGATTTTCTGAGCGGCATCTATAACCGGGCGGCGATCTTGGAGTTGCTGGCCCGGGAGGCTTCGCGTTGTAAACGCACGCGGCAGGAACTGGGCGTGCTGATCGCAGATATCGATCATTTTAAGGCCATCAACGATACTTACGGGCACCCCGTCGGCGACCACGTGATTCAACAACTCGTTCTGAGAATGGCCTCGGCGTTGCGGCCGTACGATTCGGTCGGGCGTCTGGGAGGCGAAGAGTTTCTAATTGTGGCCCCGAATTGCGCACTCAGCGATGCCGTGGGAGTCGCGGAGCGCTTACGTCTCTGTGTTGCCACCAACCAGTTCGTGATCGGCCCGTTTGCCATCCCGATTACCGTCAGCGTCGGTGTCAGCTCCATAAAGGGCGCAGTCCCGGACGTGAACCAGGCCTTGCAGACAGCCGATTCCGCCTTGTACGAAGCGAAGAATAAGGGACGAAACCGAGTCGAGTGCTGCGTTCCCTCGGAGGCGTGTGCTTCCTCTAACGCTCCCGGTGAACCGCCTTTGGTTACCAAAGTACAGTGACCCTAGTAATCTTGTCCGCTCCCTCCACCTGCCGCATACTCGCCTCACCTACCACAGAACCTGGGAGACGGGGTTGGAAACGGAGATTAGGGTCGCCGATTTCAACCCCGCATTTTTTTGCCCTAGCGAACCTCCAATTAAGTGTCAAAGCCCTAGAACCCCGTCGGAAACCAAAGGTTTTCACTGACGGCTGCCGGCTGATCGCTGACGGCTGCTTAACCTGACTCACCCTGATCACTCCCCTGGTATCCCCCGCCTTGCACCCTGCATCGAATAGAATCAGAGCTGGTAAATACGACAACTGAATCCATACTCCTATCTCCCAGGTGAGGTGTGATGCGAAATTTCCTCGTGCTCCTGCTCGTTTGTTTCCTGACATGTTTCCAAACAACGATTCTTTCCGCCAATACTGACGACGACACCAAGGCTCCGGAACCCAACACCAAGGCTCCGGAACCCAACACCAAGGCTTCCGGACGCGTCGAAGAAGCCGGCACGGTGCTCGACGAAATCCAGGCCGCCCCGGACCAGCGTATCCCCGAAGAAATACTCGGTTCCGCCGAATGTGTGGCCGTGGTTCCGTCGCTGCTCAATGCAGGCTTCGTCTTTGGCGGCCGTTATGGCAAAGGCGTCGCCAGTTGCCGCACTGAAAAAGGCTGGAGCGCGCCCGCTTTCTTTACCATCGGCGGGGGCAGTTTCGGCTTGCAGATCGGCGGCCAGGCCACCGATTTCATCATGCTGATTATGAACAAGAACGGCATGGACCGCCTGCTCTCCAGCCAGTTCAAACTCGGCGCCGATGCCAGCGCCGCCGCCGGTCCCGTCGGACGCCACGCCTCCGCCGATACCGATTGGAAGATGAGGGCGGAGGTTCTGACCTACTCGCGCTCCCGCGGCCTCTTCGCCGGACTCGAACTCTCCGGCGCCGTCATCAAGCAGGACAAGAGCGGCACCCGCGAATTCTACGGCCGCATGGTGCCCTTCAAAACCTCGCTCAAAGGAGAAATCGAAGCTCCCAAAGGCGCGTACCCCTTCTTGAGCACGCTAGCCAAGTGGGCCCAGCAAGCGGCAAAGTAGTAAAGTTCTCAGTTCCCAGTTCTCAGTTCTCAGTGAACACCAGCGTTACCAGCAACCACGTAAAATGTTTGGTTTTACTGAGAACTGGGAACTGAGAACTGCCCCATTGCGAGAACGCCTCGAGTACGCTCTAGTCTGGTCCTGGGTAAAGATCCTGGGCTTGCTCCCCCGTCCCGTGGCGCGCGCCATCGGCATCACGCTCGGCTTAACCGTCTACGCGGTTTACGGACGCCTGCGTCGCGTCGGCCTGCGCAACCTGGCTCTAGCCTTCCCCGAAATGTCGCCGCGCGAGCGCCGCCGCCTGGTTCGCGGCGAATTCATCTCTCTCGGACGCCAGCTCGCCGAAGTCTGCCTCTTCCCCCGCTACACCCGCGAAAATGTCTCCCGTATCGTTGTCTATGACGGCTTTGAGAACTTCGAGCGCGCGTATGCTCGCGGCAAAGGCGTTCTGTTTCTCACCGCCCATCTCGGAGCCTGGGAACTCTCCGCCTTCGCTCACTCTTTGCAGGGTCATCCGCTGTCGATCGTCATGCGCTCCCTCGACAATCCCTACATCGATGCCCTCGTCCAGCGCTACCGCACCATGCACGGCAACCGCACCGTCGACAAAGATGATTTCGTGCGCGGCCTGCTCTCCGCCATGCGCGCCGGCGAAACCGTCGGCATTCTCATGGACACCAACATGACCCCGCCACAAGGTGTGTTCGTAGATTTCTTCGGCATCCCGGCCTGCACCGCCAGCGGCCTGGCCCGCATCGCCCTGCGCACCGACGCCGCCGTAGTCCCCGGCTTCACCGTGTGGGACGCGAAGCTGCGCAAATACATCCTGCGCTTCGATCCCGCCGTAGAGTTAATTCGCACCAACGATAACGAGGCCGACATAATAGCCAACACTGCAAGATTCACGAAAGTAATTGAAGACGTCATCCGCCGCTATCCCGACCAATGGCTATGGGTCCACCGTCGCTGGAAAACCCGCCCCCCAGGCCAGCCCCCGCTGTATTAGCAGAGGCAACTCACAAGAAGTTATTTTCCCTTGTCTTTGCGAACCAGATACCCTTGCCAAATGCAATTGGACAAAATGTTAGGAAGGAACCTAGCGAGGATACACAGATCCCAAAGCTGGACACGAAGAACTTTCAAACGCAATTTAAATGTCATGTAGGGTAATACTGGGTTTTCAGGGGAATCCGGGATTTTTTGAGGGTGAAATAAACTCAATGGCTACATTGGGTTACGCGCACCCTCGGCCGCCGAGCAGTCAGAAGTGCTAAAGCGTCGAGACGACGAGCCGCTGGAGTAGGGTCATCCCGCATGGCCTGGTTCTGGGTACTGGGTACTGGCGACTGGGTACTGAGTACGCGACAATAGACAACCATGAAGCATACCCTGCGCGATCTAGCCGAGAAGCTCGGCTGCCGTCTCCTCGGAGACAACTCCATCACCGTGGTCACAGTCTCCAGCCTGCAATCCGCCAAGAGCGACAGCCTGGTCTTCGTCGATGATGCCCAGCACCTGGAAGCCGCGCTCCGCTCATCCGCCGCCGCCGTAATCGCCGGCGACTTCGCGGCCGGAAACCTCGCCGCCAGCACCGCCAAGCCCATCCTGATTTCCGCACAGCCGCGCCTCACCTTTGCCCGAGCCGCAAACCTATTCCGCACTCCCGTCCGCTATCGCGCCATTCATCCCTCCGCCGCCGTTCCCGCTTCCGCCAAGATCGGCAAGAACGTAGCCATCGGCCCGCGCGCGATTCTCGGCGAACACGTCAAGGTCGGCGATGAAACAATCATCGGCGCCGGCTCGGTGATCGGCGCCGACGGGGATGACGCAGTCCGGGGTAACGCAGTAAAGATCGGAAGCCATTGCCGCCTCGACCCGAACGTTACCATCTACCCGGGCACAACTCTCGGCGACCGCGTCATCGTGCAGGCTGGCGCTGTCCTCGGCAGTGCAGGCTTCGGTTACGTCCGCGATTCCCAAACCGGACGCTACGAGCAATTCCCGCAAGTTGGACGGCTGGTGATCGAAGACGACGTCGAGATCGGAGCCAACTCCACCGTCGACCGCGGCGCTCTTGACGAAACCCGCATCGGCCGCGGCACTAAGATCGACAACCTGGTCCACGTCGGCCACAACGTGCAAATCGGTCAGGACGTGGTCATCGCCGCGCAGACCGGCCTTTCCGGAAGTGCGGTAGTCGAAAACAACGTCATCATCGGCGGACAGGTGGGCATCGCCGACCACGTGCGCATAGAAGAAGGTGCAATCCTCGGAGCGCAAAGCGGCATCCCAACCAAGAAAGTGATTCGCGGCAAAGGAGTCGTGTTCTGGGGCACCCCAGCCCGTCCCCTTCGGGAGTATCTTAAAGAGCTGGCGTTTGTTTCGCGCTCGGCCAAGAAGCAAAGCTGAATTTCAGCAATGAATGTTTCTGTAGAGACGCGGCTTGCCGCGTCTCAGCGCAAAAGGCTAGAAGCCAGTAGCTAGAAGCCAGTAGCTGCCCCCATGCCCATCCTAGTCATCGGCGGACACACCCGCAGCGTCGGCAAGACCAGCGTCGTCGCCGGCCTCATAGCCGCCCTGCCCGCCTTCCACTGGACCGCCCTAAAAATCACTCAATACGGACACGGCGTCTGCTCCGCCAACGGCGAAGCCTGCGACTGCGCCACCGCCGATCATTCCTGGGCTGTGTCGGAAGAAAAAGACCGCTCCGGCAAGTCCGATACCTCGCGCTTCCTGGTCGCCGGCGCCGATCACTCCTGGTGGGTCCGCACCCAGCAAGGGCATCTCGCCGAAGCCATGCCCCGCATCCGAAAAATTCTCGCCGCCACCGAAAACGCCATCATCGAATCGAACAGCATCCTGCGCTTCGTGAAACCGGACCTCTATCTAACCGTGCTCGACCCGCAGACCGCCGACTTCAAAGCCTCAGCGCAAACTTTCCTCGACCGCGCCGACGCCGTCCTACTGCACTCCGTCGAAGATTCCGCAAGCCCAGCCTGGGAGCGAGTCTCGCTGAAACCCGTCATGGATCGCCCGATGTTCGAGATCCACCCGCCAAACTACCTGACGCCAGAAGTCATAGAGTTCGTTCGCGCTCGCCTAGCCAATTCCTAAGGCATTTCTCGGCGCCCTCGGTGTCTCGGCGGGGACACGACCTTCACCCCGTATACATCCGATCACCCGCTCAATCGCCCGCCGGCAGACCGCGCAAAACGCTATATGCCGCGTGAACATGATGCAGTCCACCTCCGGACGGTAGTACCCTTTCGCAAAAAAGAAGAGAGGCAACCACCACGCCGAGCGTTCGTTTCATGCCCGGAATTGTACGCTCACGAGCCCGGTTTGATTGCAACCGCCTTGTCGTTTTCAAACCTGATCGCCAGAGGTTTTCCGCCATTCGGATAGCGCAGAGTTCGCGAACCGTAGTCGCCTGAACCCGCGGCCACGCCCATCCCAATCGCGAAGCTGGCCTGCAACTCGCTCATCCCCGCTTGCACCTCATGAGCATCAATCTCCTTCCAGACATCCGCCGGCCAGTACTTGTAAAGATCGTGTGGATCTTCGATGAAGAAAATCTCGTCGGTGTATATCTTGAAATCGCCGCCCTTAACCGCACCAATTGGAGCCGCATAGGTCTTGCCCTCGAGCGAAAAGCACGCCATCACCTGCTTGATCCCCGGAGCCAGCGGAGAAACATCTGTCACCACGTCCTGAATCGCGAGCTTCTGCAAAGGCAGCAGCGTTCCCGCCTCATGCCCGAAATCTGTCTTGTGCCGCTCGCGATCGTAGGGATAGTACGTGAGTTGATAACCGACCTTCACCCATACCGCCTGCTCGGTCAACTGGCGCGCCGACCGCAGATCATAAGCATGCAGCTTCTTCGGCGTAACGTAATAGTCCGCCTTCAGCGCCGTTTCCGGCTTGGGCTTGGCCTCGTCCTTCATAGCCGTGCGCCGCGAGTAAACGATGTAAGCCGCGCGCCCCCCCGCAATCACAAGGGCAGCCACCAGAAAGATCTGCAGCCTTTTCTGAAACTCCGGGCCCAGGGCCATAATTTAGGTACCTTCGTGTGGGGACGGGCCTCTGGCCCGTCCAAGTCGAGCGCAGCTCGGCAGCTGCCCGTGTTCCCGGCAACCTTGATTTCGCTATAGAATATGGGCAAGCGCACTCGCTATCAACACTCCGTAATCGAACGAACCGCAAAGGAAATTCATGCCCCTCGCCCAGGATGACGTTCTGAACGCACTCAAGCAGTGCTACGATCCCGAAATCCCCGTCAACATCGTCGATCTCGGCCTGATCTATGAAATCCGCTTCGACGACCTACCCGAAGGTCAACAGGACGTCACCGTCGATATGACCCTCACCGCTCAAGGCTGCCCCGAGCACGTCAACATTAGCGCCCAGGTCAAGTCCCGCGTCGAGCAACTCCCCGGCGTCCGCAACGCCAGCGTCAATGTAGTCTGGAATCCGCCGTGGACCCCCGAACGCCTAAGCCCCGAAGCCCGCAAACAGCTGGGAATAGAGTGAAGCCGTCGTTCGCTGATCGCTATTCGCTGATCGCCTATCGCCGTATCTCGCACTTCCGAACAGCGAACGACGAATAGCGAACCGCTAGTACTCCCCCAACTCCTCAAACGCCCGCGCCGCGCCCTTTTCCGCCAACTCTTCGATCCGGCTGCCGATCTTCATCGCCAGATCCAGAAATTTCGTTCCTTGCCGCACATACGAAGGTAGCTCTTCGCGAATCTGGGCAAACTGATTCGGATACTCCGACGCCAGCACCGCCAGTCCCACCCCTCCCACCAGCACCGCCGCCGGACGTTTCCCCTTCAGCAGCAACAGGGTCGCCCCTCCCACCGATCCCGCAATCACCGCCCGCTTCCAGTTCTCCATCTCATCTCCTGACCGAACCTGCTCTTCCTGGCAGCATTCTAAATCAACGCTTCTATGCTTTATACTGCCGCCGACGTTTCAATCGAAACCTATGATGCGACTTCGAGCTCTCCCGTTTCTGACCTTATTTTCGTTGGTACTTCTCTGTGCTCTTCTCTGTGCCGGCGCTTTCTCCTTCGCGGAAGCCAAGCCCCGAGTCCGCGACCTCGGCGTCCCCTTCGACGGCACACCCGGAGCGAACAACGCCATCACCGACGTCAAAGGCGTAGAAGTGGGACACACCACGCTAATCTCCGGCAGCGGCAAACTCAAAGTCGGTGAAGGCCCCATCCGCACGGGAGTAACCGCCATCCTCCCGCGCGGCAAAGGCGCCAATGACTCCGTTTTCGGCGCCTGGTTCACGCTCAACGGCAACGGAGAGATGACCGGCACCACCTGGCTCGAAGACTCCGGCTTTCTGGACGGCCCCATCATGATCACCAACACGCACAGCGTAGGCGTGGTGCGCGACGCCGTCATAGCCTGGAAAGTGAAGCGCGGCGAACCCGACATGGAAGGCTACTGGTGGTCGTTGCCCGTGGTAGCCGAAACCTGGGACGGCTATCTCAACGACATCAACGGATTCCACGTAAAACCCGAGCATGTCTTTCACGCGCTGGAGTCCGCGCACGGCGGCCCAGTAGAAGAAGGCAACGTAGGCGGCGGAACCGGCATGATCTGCAACGAATTCAAAGGCGGCATCGGAACTGCCTCCCGCGTGCTCGATGCGAACGCAGGCGGTTACACCATCGGCGTGCTCGTGCAGTGCAACTACGGACAGCGCGACCAATTGCGCATCGCGGGCGTTCCCGTGGGCCGCGAAATCCCGGAGCACACGGTCTGGAAAGATGACGTCGGCTCGATCATCATCGTAGTCGCGACCGACGCACCGCTGATTCCGACCCAACTGAAGCGAATCGCTCGCCGAGCGTCTCTAGGCCTGGGCCGCGACGGCAGCTACTCCGGCGACGGTTCCGGAGACATCTTCATCGCCTTCTCCACCGCGAATCCGGGAGCGGCGTCTACCAAGGGAGTCCGCGACCTCAAAATGCTGCCCAACGACAGCCTCGATCCCCTCTTCCTGGCCGTCGTCCAGGCCACCGAGGAAGCCGTAATCAACGCCATGGTAGCCGCCGAGACCATGACCGGAATCGACGACCACACCGTAATCGCCCTCCCGCACGACCGTCTGCAAGAGGTCCTAAGAAAATACAACCGCCTGGCAAAGTGACGCCAGTGTGGTGTTGCTCGTGTGGGGACGGGCGTCCCGCCCGTCCAGGTCGCGTAGGGACGGCCGCCCTCGGCCGTCCAGGCCGAGCGAAGCTCGGCAGTTGCCTGTAGCCAAGGTAACTCTGGCGCTATAGCGTTACCTTGGCTGCCCCACCATCGAGTCCTCGCCTCTGCTCGCCGACGAGCTACAATTCACTCAGTGAAAGCCTACCGAATCGAGCGCATCAAGAGCGGCATGAAGTTCACCTGCACGCAGTGTGCCCACAGCGTAAGCACTCTGGAATTCGACGCGAAGTCCGGCAACCTCCGCACCCAGGCTGCAACCGCAATCAACCATCACGCCGCCACAGCCCACCACGAACCCGCGACCAGTTCCACCTACGATAGTCAGCAACGTACCTGGCGCTAGAGCTACTCTCGTAACCGCTTCGTGCTCCAACTGCGATCCGACAACCGACAACTGACAACTGAGAACTGACAACTGACAACTGACAACCGAGAACTACCTCACCGCCCGATCCGTGATCTCCAGTCCCTTGTCAATGATCGCAAAAGCCTCCCGCAGTTGTTGCTCGTTGATGCACAGCGGAGGATTAGTGAAAAAGCTATTCCACCGAACAAAGGTGTAGAGCCCGTTCTCCCGGAAGAATTTCCCAAGCGCAACCATCTCATCGGAAGTGCCGTTGAAAGGAGCCATGGGCTGCCGAGTCGTGCGATCCCGGATCAGCTCGACAATGCCGAACAGCCCAATCGAGCGCACCGCGCCCACCGACCGGTGTTTCGCCTGCAACTCCGCGCCCAGCGTCTTCATGATCGCGCCCATCTCCCGCGAATTCTCGATCAGACGATCTTCCTCATAAACGCGAATAGTAGCCAGCGCCGTCGCGCATCCCATCGGATGACTGTTGTAAGTAAGTCCTCCATAGAACACCTTATCGTCAAAGTGCCGAGCGATATGTTGCCGCATACCGACAGCGCCCAGAGGAATATAACTAGAAGTAAGTCCCTTTGCCATGCAAAGTAAGTCAGGAACAACCTTCCAATGATCGACCGCAAACCACTCGCCCGTGCGGCCAAAGCCTGACATCACTTCGTCGGCGATCATCAGGATCCCGTACTTGTCGCACAGTTTCCGCAAGCCTTCCAGATATCCATCCGGCGGCACCAGAATGCCGTTCGTCCCGGTCACCGGCTCCAGAATGAACGCGGCAATCGTGTGCGGACCTTCCAGTTGAATGGTTTCGTCGATCATGGCCAGCGAAGTCTCCGCCGGCTCCCATCCGCGTTCGATGCCGTGATAAGGATCGAGCACGTGCACCACGCTCGGAAGTCCAGGCTCAACCGCCCATCGCCGAGGATCGCCAGTAAGGCTGATGGCCCCGGCCGTCGCGCCGTGATACGAGCGATAACGCGCGATGATCTTGTGGCGTCCGGTGAAGAAGCGCGCGATCTTGATGGCGTTCTCATTGGCATCCGCGCCGCCGTTCGTAAAGAAGAACGTGTCAATGTCGCCCGGCGTGATCTCCACCAGTTTCGCCCCCAGCCGCGCCCGCACTTCGGTCGCCATGAACGGATTGGCATAGGCCAGCACCGTTGCCTGCTCGGTGATGGCCCGGATGACGCGCTCATCGCCGTGCCCAATGTTCACCGACATCAACTGGCTGTTGAAGTCAATGAAGCGTTTCCCTTCGGGCGTCCAGAAATAAATGCCCTTGGCTCGAGCCACGGGGATAGGATCGACCTTCGATTGTGCCGACCACTCATACAGCGTGTGTTTCTTAGTGAGATCGACCATCTCTTGGCCGGTCATGCCGGGAACCGTAGTTACAGTAGTCATAAGATTGTCCGGACTTATTCAGGCGTTGCTCAAAACGTACTCAGAACTTGCGCGATTGCTCCTTCGCCCAGCGCTCGACGACAACTTTTTTCTCGGTGTAGAACTCGACCGCATCCCGTCCCTGTCCATGCATGATGCCGAAGAAACTGTCTTTCCATCCGCTGAAAGGGAAGTATGCCATGGGCGCCGCCACGCCAACGTTAATTCCAATATTGCCCGCAGGAGTTTCATAGCGGAAGCGGCGCGCCGCCGACCCGCTCGAGGTAAACAGCGATGCCTGGTTGCCAAACGGACTGCGGGCCACCAGCTCCATTGCCTCGTCCATGTTACTGGCATGAACCAGGCTCAGCACCGGGCCAAAGATTTCCGTGTTCGTCAGTTCGCTGCTCGCAGGCACGCCGTCGAGCACGGTGGGCTTCACGAAATTTCCGGCTTCATATTTAGCGATCTTCGGATTGCGGCCGTCGATCACGATCTTCGCCCCGTCCCGCGCGCCAACGCCAATCAAATTCTGCACCCGTTCTTTGCTTTGCCGCGTGATCACCGGCCCCATCTGCACACCTTCGTCGAGTCCATTGCCAACGCGCAGGTTTGCCGCGGCTTCGCTGATCGAGTCGCGAAACGTTTCTTGCGCTTCGCCCACCGTCACCGCGACCGAGACGGCGAGACAACGCTGTCCCGCGCATCCGAAAGCGCTGTCGGAAATGATCTGCGTCGTCATCTGCATGTCGGCGTCGGGCAGGACGATGACGTAGTTCTTCGCGCCGCCCTGGCATTGCGCCCGCTTGCCATTCGCGCCCGCGCGAGCAAAAATGTAGCGCGCGACCGGCGTCGACCCCACGAAGCTGATGGCCCGCACCGCCGGATGATCGAGCAGCGTATCGACGGCAGCCTTACTGCCGTTGACCAGATTCACCACGCCTTTCGGAATGCCCGTCTTCTCCAGCAACTCGAAGGCAAGCTTCATGGTGAGCGGCACGCGCTCCGAGGGCTTTACGATCAACGTATTCCCGCACGCGATCGCATAAGGCAGAAACCAGAACGGGATCATGCCCGGAAAATTAAAAGGCGTGATCGCCGCCACCACGCCCAGCGGCTGCCGAATCATGGTCTCATCGATGCCGCGCGCCACGTCTTCCAGGTTGTAGCCTTGCATCATCATGGGGATGCCGCAGGCGACCTCGACGTTCTCGATGGCGCGCCGCATTTCCGCCTTCGCTTCCGCGAACGTCTTGCCATTTTCCTGCGTGATGATGCGCCCGAAATCGTCGAGGCGCTCTTCCAGCAGCATCTTCAGCTTGAACAGCGGCTGGATGCGATCTTCAGCAGGAGTGCGCCGCCATTCGGGATAGGCAGCCTGCGCCGCATCAATCGCGCGCGTAACCTCCGCGGCATCGGAAACCGGAACGCGGCCAAGCACCTCAGCCGTCGCGGGATTGACCACGTCCAGCCACTCGGCGGCGTGCGATTCGATCCACTCGCCGTTAATGAATTGAGGAATCTTCGTCGTGGAAGGTGCAGCCACAGTCATAATTGATCAATACCTTTCGCGATCGCGAAGAAAAACGTGTAAAAGACAGCCGAGGGCGCCTTTCCCTACGTGAGCTGTGCCGTCAACGAGCCTTTCCTTTCGGCAGTATGCGCCAGCGCAGCTTCGAGCACATCCAGCCCTTCATCCATCTGCGCGTCGGTGATGACCAGCGGCACGAGCAAGCGAATCACGTTGCTGTACGATCCGGCGGTGATCGTCACCAGGCCATGCTCGTAACAGTATTGCGACACTTGTTTGGTCTCTTCGTCCGCGGGCTGGCGGGTTGTCTTGGAGCGAACCAGTTCAATCGCCTGCATGGCGCCGAGTCCGCGGACATCGCCAACCAGTTCCCACCGCTCCTGCCACTTCGCCGCACGCTTGCGAAAACGTTCGCCCAGCAAGTTGGCGCGCGCGCAGAGGTTTTCTTTTTCGATGATGTCAAGCACAGCCAGCGCCGCCTCGCAGGCCAGAGGGTTGCCCGCAAACGTGCCGCCCAGCTGGCCGGAGCCGGGTGCATCCATGATTTCGGCGCGGCCCGTGACCGCGCCCATGGGCAGGCCGCCAGTCAGCGATTTGGCCATCGTAACCAGATCGGGCTCCAATCCCAGCCGCTCGCAGGCAAACATCGCGCCGGTGCGAGCGAATCCAGTCTGCACTTCGTCGGCGATCAGCAGAATCCCGTGCTTGCGGCAGATTTCGCCGAGCGTTGGATAAAACTCCGCCGGCGGCGTAACAAATCCGCCTTCCCCCAGGATCGGCTCGACGATCACCGCCGCCACCGATTCGGCCGCCACCACCCGCTTGAACGTATCTTCAATGTGCCGCGCGCAATACACATCGCAAGACGGATACTTCATTGAGTACGAGCAGCGGAAGCAATACGCATACGGAATGCGATAAACCTCGCTCGGGAACGGCTCGAATCCCGCCTTATAAGGATGCGTCTTACTGGTCGCAGCCATCGCCATATAAGTCCGGCCGTGAAACGCGTCCTCGAAGCAAATGATCGCCTGCCGCTTCGTGTAGCAGCGCGCGATCTTGATGGCATTCTCCACGGCTTCCGCGCCCGTGTTCACGAGTATGGTCTTCTTCGGTCCCTTGCCCGGCACCAGCGCGTTCAGCTTCTCGCAAACGGCGATGTAGCTTTCGTAAGGCAGTACGTTGAAGCTGGTGTGCAGGAAGCAATCAAGTTGGCGGCGCAGGGCCGCGACCACAGCCAGCGCGCGATGTCCGGTGTTGAGGCAGCCGATGCCGCCGGCAAAATCAATCAGGAGGTTGCCGTCAACATCTTCAACGACCGCTCCTTCCGCCTTGGCCACGAAGACCGGAGTGGCGTGAAAAGCCGCTTGCACAACAGCAGCATTGCGTCGTTTCATCAAAGCCTGCGAGCAAGGTCCGGGAATAGGTGTGCGTAGTTGAATGGTAGACATAAGTCAGTTCTCAGCTGTCAGTTCTCAGTTCTCAGCAAGGTCTGCTTGCGCCAAGGTCGGTTCTACTGGCCACTGACCACTGGCCACTGTCTTTCAATACCAGCCGATCGGACTTTCGTTCAGATTGATATACACCTGCTTGGTCTCAAGATATTCTTCGATACCCCACGGCCCCAGTTCACGGCCAAAGCCCGACTGCTTGTACCCTCCCCAGGGCGCTTCTACATAAGTCGGCTGCATGTGATTTACCCACACGATGCCCGCGCGCAGCGCCTTCACCGCGCGCATGGCTTTGAAAATGTCGCGCGTCCAGACGGCAGCAGCCAGCCCGTAGGGCGTGTCGTTCGCGATCTTCAGCGCGTCCTTTTCGTCGTCGAACGGAATCACGGCCGCGACCGGGCCGAAGATCTCTTCCCGCGCGATGCGGGCGTTGTTATCGACGTTATAAAAAATAGTAGGCTGCACATAGTAACCCTTGGCGAACTTGTCGGCGCGCCCGCCGCCCGCGGCAACTTTGGCCTCTTTCTTGCCGATTTCGAGATACGAGCAAACGCGGTCGTACTGTTCTTTCGAAACCAGTGATCCCATCTTGGTTTCGCGCTCGAGCGGCGGACCGATCTTGATCTTCTTCGCCTTCTCGGCCATGGCTTCAACAAATTTGTTGTAAATCGATTTCTGCACCAGGATGCGGCTGCCGGCCGAGCAGACTTCTCCCTGATTGATGAAGACCCCGAACAGCGCGCCATCGATGGCGGCTTCGAAGTCGGCATCGGCAAAAAAGATGTTCGGCGACTTGCCGCCCAGTTCAAGCGTTACGCGCTTCACGGTATCGGCGGCTTCCTTGACGATGATCTTGCCGACAGCGGCTGACCCGGTAAAAGCGATTTTGTTCACGTCCGGGTGCTTGACCAGCGGAGATCCGCAGGTTTCACCGAAACCGGTAATCACATTCACTACGCCCTTCGGCAGACCAACCTCCTCGAACCACTTCGCCAGTTCAAGCGCGGTGAGCGGCGTTTGCTCGGCGGGCTTGAGCACGCAGGTGCAACCCGCAGCCAGTGCCGGAGCCAGTTTCCACGCCGCCATCAGCAACGGATAATTCCAGGGAATGATCTGCCCGGCGACGCCCATCGGTTCTTTCAGCGACAGGCTCATCGCGTTGTCGGGAACGGGATTTACGTAGCCGACGACCTTCGTGGCCAGCCCGCCATAGTATTCGAAGCACGTAGCCACATCGTTGATGTCGTACTCGGCCTCAACGATCGGCTTACCCGAGTTACGGCATTCGAGTTCTGAGAGCATGGGCAGGTTCTGGCGCACCTTCTCGGCCAGGCGGAAGAGAACGCGTCCCCGCTCCTGTGCCGTGGTGGTCGCCCACGGGCCTTCCTCAAACGCAGCCTTGGCAGCCGCGACCGCGCGGTTCACGTCGTCCGCGTTCGCGTCGGGAACCTGTGCAATGACCTCTTCGGTTGAGGGATCGTACACTGAAAAGGCCTTGGCCGACTTACTCGCGACCCACTCGCCATTAATCAGCATCGAATAACTCTTGATGTCAGTTGTAACTCCACCAGGCATAAGTCCTCCACGAATCAGCTGCTTCTATTCAACCATGGCAGCTCGCGGTGTTTTCAGCCGCCCGTACACAAAAAAGAAAAACGCGGCCAGCGCCAGAAAAAACGCCGTAAAGCCGAACATCTTCGCTTCATACCTCCAGACCGAAGTAATCTGCTTGGCCGGAAAAAACGCCAATGCGATTCCAAGCGCCGTCGTCACGAAGCCGCAGAATCCGGAAACAACCAGCGTGCCGCGGCCGTAGCGCGCGCCCGCCAGGTCGCCACCGAAAGCAAACTTCAGCAGCGCCGCAAACACATATAGGAACGGCACCAGTTGCAGAACCACCGCCAGCGAAAGCATAGTCTGGAAAGCTTCCTGCACGCCGCCCGAGGCATAAAAATTGATGACGATCAATACCAGCGACACGACCGCCTGCACGATCAGCGCCGCCGAGGGCGTCCTGTATTTGGGGTGAACTTTGCCAAGCCACGCGGGCATGTAGGAATCCAGCCCGGCGACGAACGGAATGCGCGCCGAACCGCCCATCCATGCCGAGCCAATCCCTGCAATCGAGATACTCAGCATCACTGCAAACGGAGTGATAATCCACGCCACGCCGACTTTGCCGGCCATATGACTGACCGCCTGCACAATGCCCTGCAGCACGCTGATGTCGTTCTTGCCCACCGCAACCAGCAGCGTCAGCGTCGCTCCGATGTACAGAAGCCCGGAAATCATGCCGCCCCATGCTACCGCGCCCGGCAATGTTTTCTGCGGATCCCGGATCTCATCGCCCATAACCGAAGCAAGTTCAAGTCCGACCAAGCCGAAGCAAATCACGCCGAAAGAATTCAGAACGAACCTGGGGTCCGGAGGAATCCGAAAATCGGCGCCGGTTACGGTCGTGCCAAAGCGCGAGCAGACTGTAACTCCCAGACCAATCAGAACCGCCGCCGCAACAAATGTTCCGATAGCGCCCAGATTATTAAGCCACTTCCCGACCCCCAGTCCAACAATGTTGACGACCGTAAGCAGCGCCAGTAGCGCCAGAGAAGCGGTCATGGCAAAATTCTTGTTGTCGGCAAGCGCCGCGTGGCCCGGACCCATCGCAAACACCGTTACACCCACGAAATACAGCATCACCGTCGGCACGTACAGCATGTTATTCGTCCAGTAACACCAGCCGGAGAGAAAGCCGTGGAAGTCGCCGAACACCTCTTTTGCCCATAAGTAGACCCCGCCTTCGCCGGGGTAGCGATGCGCAAGTTCGATCACTGCGATCCCTTGCGGCCAGAAAAACAGAAGCAGCGAGATGATCCACAGCCAGACGGTCACGCCCCCGTTGGCAGCGATGCTCGGGACGACGTTGAGGTTGAACACAGCAACGACAAACAGCAACACCAGGTCAAAGCGTCCAAGGACGCGCTTCAGGTGCGGCTGGTTGGGATCGTCGTTAGCCATTTGAAGAAATCGCGTGATCGGATGATCAGATCATAGCGTGATCGGGCCATCGGGCGATCGGTTTCAGATGGCCCGATGACCCGATGGCAAGATGACCCGATCCAACTTAGTGTGCTGCCACGGCTCCCAACCGCTCATGCTGCGCGGCGGCGAGAGACTCGGCCACGTCGGCAAATGCCGCCAGGTGTTTGTCGATGTCGGCCTCGGTGTGCTGCACGGAAATCGTCCACTGCTCGTCCCACCAGTAGGGCTGGCACATCACGCCGCGATTCACCATGCCGAACCAGTAATGCCGCCACAGGTCGACGTCAATCGCCAGCCAGTCGCGGTAGTTGCGGACCTCCTTCGCATACAACATCAGCACCCCATTCGCCCCGGCGCTCGCAACGTAACCCTGCAAGCCAACCTTCGCGACGATCTTTCTGTATCCGTCCACCAACTTATTGCTGAGCTTTTCGACGTGCGCGTAGTTAGCCCGAGTAAGCACTTCCCGGAAAGTTGCCAGGCCAGCCGCCATGGAGATCGGATTCGTGTTATAAGTGCCGCCGTGGAAAACCTTGTGGTCCGAAATCAAACTCATAACCCGCTTGTGCGTGCCGAAAGCCGCCAGCGGAAATCCACCGCCAATCGACTTCGCCAGGCAGATCATATCGGGCCTCACGCCGAAGTATTCCGTAGCTCCGCCCCAGCACAGCTTCGCGCCCGTCTTGACTTCGTCGAAGATCAACAGCGCGCCATGCTTGTCGCAGAGCGCCCGCAGGCCTTCCAGAAATCCTTTCTGCGGCATGCAGATGCCAACGTTCATCATGATCGGCTCCAGGATGACGGCCGCAACCTCATTCGGATTCTCTTTGAACCGGCGCTCCACCGTTTCCAGGTCGTTGAACGTCGCAATCAGCACGTTCGCGATACTCGCCTTCGGCACGCCTGCTCCCGCCGACACAGGTTTCGGATTCTTGATATCGCCGAAATCGTCGGCGGGCGCGTGCGGCTTCACGCTGACCAGCGCCGCGTCATGCAAGCCGTGGTAACCGCCTTCGAACTTGATGATTTTGTCGCGTCCCGTAGCTGCACGCGCCAGACGAATCGTATGCATGGTCACTTCTGTGCCGCTGTTGCCGAAGCGGCACATCTCCAGCGGAAAGCGCGTGCAAATTTCTTCCGCCAGTTCCCACTCCATGTTGTGCGGCATGCCATACGCCGTGCCCTTGTGCAGGCGGCCTTCGACCGCCTTGATCACCGCCGGATGCGAATGGCCCGCCATGAGCGTGCCGAAACATAGGTTGTGATCGAGGTACTCGTTGCCGTCGAGATCGCGGAACTTGCTGCCCGACGCTTCCGACACAAAAATCGGGTACGGCTCATAAGCGCGATAATTGCTGGCCACGCCCAGGGGCAGTCGCTTCAGGTTCTTCTTATGCGCTTCGGCGGACTTCGGAGTGCGGCGCTCGAAGGTCTCGAGCTCTTTTTGCAATGCGGGGTACATCGTGATCTCCAATAGACTCAGGCCGGGTAGGCCATTA
>Ga0074044_10001074_pt1 | contig 25104 bp, 22 predicted proteins | sample BogForMeECP23OM1_FD_94443 | JGI IMG/M metagenome (GOLD analysis project Ga0074044, IMG submission 94443) | Bog forest soil microbial communities from Calvert Island, British Columbia, Canada - Bog Forest MetaG ECP23OM1 | ecosystem: Environmental > Terrestrial > Soil > Wetlands ... | reverse complement strand
CGCCGACTTCCCAGTCGGCAGGACGAGCGGCAGTCGCACCAGCAGCGGGTTTGGAAACCCGCGATACAGCAGACTTGGAAGTCCGCGCTACTTTGGTTGCGGCTACGCCGCGCTGGGTTCATCCGTGGTTAAAAATTCAAACGCCGTTGCGGATGTCCGGCCATAGCGGTTTCAGGTCCGGGTCTTGCAGGGCCATGTGCTTGATTTTGTGGGCGTCGCCCAGGACACACGCTTTTTCCAGCCATGATCGGGCTGCATTCAAATCACCCAATTGACAGTCATAGCATGCCAGGTTGTAGGCGATGATTGTTTCCTTGGGAAAGGTCTGCTGGGCCTGAATCAAAATCGCCCGGGCCTGGGGAATTCCCCCGCCGGTTTTCCGCCGGGTCGCATACGCCAGCGAAATCCATGTGCCCGGCTGCTCCGGTTCCAGTCGGGTGAGCGTCCTGGCAATTTCCGCCGCCGCATCCCATTTACCGGCGTCGGCGTGAATATCGAACTGGACGGCGAGCACCTCCGGATGAGACTGGAATTGCGGCGCGATTTTTTCCATCTCCGCGCCGGCCTCCGCGACGTTGCCCAACCCCAGCCAGCCGATGGCGGCTGACAGATGATGGCTGTCCGGTGGTTCCAGCGGTTTCATGCGTGGGGAAAGAATACAGAATTCAGGAGCCAGAATCCATGATTCAGGAGATGGCGAATGGGAGTTCGGAATCAGAACGGCAGAAAAAGGAAGTATATTCAGGGAATTTATACCATTTCCCAAAATTAATCTGGGCAATGGTAGGGCGGCGCTGCTGCGCCGCCGGGTTTGATGGCCGCGCAGCAGCACGGCCCTACCGTTTGGAATATGTGCCAAGTTTCTCCGTCAGCGTTTTTGATTAGTCGCCACTCATGGGTCAAGGCGATATGGGCGCGCTGAACAGCGGTACGTTGGCGCGCAGGCTCGACAAATACGCCGCAAGTTCCACGGCTTCCGGCTTGGGCAGGACTTCATAACCGGCGGGCGGCGCGAATTCCGGTGGCAACTTCAGCGCGTTCGACGAGGGTTCGCGTCCGATTTTTCGGACTTCAAACAGGTAGCGGAACGGCGGCATCGTCGAACCCTTCACCACGCTCTGCGGTGCGTAAAGGTGAAGCAACTGCCAGTTCGCGTCCGCGCGCGCGCCGATGTTTGACAAATCCGGCCCGGCGCGGAGACCGCCCAGTTGCACCGGATTGTCGTGGAGAAAATCTTCCGCAACGCTTTGGCGCATCCCCCACCCGCGCGCGATATCCGGCCCGGTCGCCACCGTGTGAATTTCCGCCTTGCCGCCGGCGGCGGTAATTTTGCCGGATGCGACGTCAGCTTCTTCCTTGGTCAGATTGGTCAATGTCAGGGATAAAATCAGATTCGTCACCGCTTCCGGATTTTTCCCGGCATCAGTCAGCGTCACGCTACACGCCACGCCGGTCTGCCGGACCTGTTCGGTGTGACAGGCGGCGCAGCCGTTGGCGCGATAAACCGACAGACCCTGGTTCGCCTCGCCGGGGCGCCCAACCGGATAAACATCGGACGAATTGAGAATGGCCGTCTGTTTTGCGCCGCCCAACTGCAATTCTGGCGCGAGCACGAAGCCGCACCAGGAACCGCCCAAAGCGACGAACACCGCGAGAAAAATCCAAAAGCCGTTTTTCATGCCTTCACCTCCCCTTGGTCGCGCTGTAGCGAAGCGGAGGCGGACGCGGTTTCCAGCGGCGTTTTCACGAGGGCAACTGCCTTTTTAACCAGCGCGAGTTCCCACTTGAACGTCATCGCAAAAATGTTCAGGGCGAACAGCGAATTGCCCAACAGAATCAACAGCAGGCCGATGGTGCTGGTGCGCAGGAATGGCAACATCGCCTTCGTCGCATCCATGAAGGCGATGTTGGGATTGTTCAGTTTCATCCCCTGCTCCATCCCGCCGATGGCCAGCGGCAAAACCAGCAGCACGACCCCGGGCACCGAAATCCAAAAGTGAAGTCGAGCCAGCTTGGGGAACGGAAGTTCAAACCCGACGACGCGTGGCAGCAGATGATAAATCGCGCCGAACATCATCATGGCGAAGAAGCCGTAGAGTTGCAGTTGGGTCTGCGCCGGGCCGAACCAGGTGAATTCCGTCACCTGGCTGATTCGCGGGCACGCCATCGCGATGAGCATCAGCGACGAGAGAACGAAGGACAGGAGGCCGAACCGGATGAAACAATACGGCCCACCTTTCGGCTCGCAATTGGTTGTAGTGTCGGCTCTATGAGCCGATTTTTCGAGCCGCAGGCTCGACGTTACACCACTTTCAAGCGACGGGGCGTCGCTTCTACGCGAAGTTTGCCACGCGATGGCGGCAACGGCGAGCACGGGCACAACGGTCAGCACGGCGGCGAAGGAACTGAGCACCGGCAGCCAGGCCGGCACCGGCGCGCCCGGCGGAATGCCGCACCAGGTCCCGAAAAGAATCAGCGTCCAAAACGCGTACAGCGCGAGGTAATGACTTTGCAGCGGGCGTCCGCTGAATTTTGGCAGGAAATAAAACGCCGTGCCGATGCCGACCAATGTGAGCCAGACAAAGAGCAAATTGCCGGCGAACCACCAACCGATGATGGCCTGCACCACACCGCGCACCGGCCAGGCGACCAGAAACAGATTGGCCGTCGAGTAAATCCACGGAAACCAGAACAGCGCGGCGACCAGGAACCAGTGCGACGGATACAGCGCGCGTTCGCGGCGGGCGGCGAAATTCATCATCGCCCACAACGCCAGCAGCAAATAGGCGAAGAACAAGATGACTGACCCGGCGCGCGGAAATTCAAGCCACGCAAAGCCGGTGCTGTTGCCGGACAAAACGCCGGCCAGACCGACGAGCACACCCAGATGCCAGAGTTTGGCCGCGACGACCGGCACGATTGCGCCGCGCAACGGCGTCTGGCCGAGTTGTGCGAACAGCCACAGCGCAACCCCCAGTCCGGCGGGAATGCAGAAGCCGTAAAGCAGCGCGTTGTCGGCCGCCGGTTGAACCCGGCCATAAGTCAGCACCGGGCAGCCGGCCAGGAAATCGGGCGCATGAAATTTAATCGAGGCAATCATGGCGAGCACCGAACTGACCACCAGCCAGAACGCCGCGCCGCCAAACAACGCGAGCAATGGCACGCGCAAGGAAGCGTCAATCTTCTCCATCAACCCGGTAGGGCTGACCTGCTGGTCAGCCTGGCGGCGCGGCAGCGCCGCCCTACCAGAATCTTCGTTTTGTTTATTCACGGTCATTCAAAGGCGCTGGGTTTCTCCGGGGCTTTGGGCGCCGGGGCGGTCGCTTTTTCGACGCGTGCGGCCAGGTTCGACCGCGCGGCGGCAGGATTCTGCCATTCACGTTCGGTGATTTGCATCGCAACGAAAATCGGCAGGCGCACCAAGCCGCGATCCTGGTTAATCCAGCCGGGATGGTTCAGCGCCTGGTTTTCGGCGGCGCGGATTTCGGCCAGGGCTTTGGAGCGGACGGCGGCGCGGTCGGCGTCAATGGCCGGGACCGACATGGACCATTTCACCGCCGCAACGATCGCGGCAAACAAAAAGCACGCGATGAGAAAAGCGACGCCGACGGGCCAGACGGTGCGTTCGTTGTTCATGGGCGACCTCCGGTGGTTGAGGTCACGCCGGAAATCTCTTCACGCGCGGCGCAACGGATTCCCATGGCTTCGAGCCGGCGCGGGTCCTTTTGCGGGAACGGTGCGTGGCGGTTGAAATTTTTCAAAAAAGCCCAACTGAGAAATCCGCCCATGAACGCCAGGCAACCGAGTTGTACCAGAATCCATTTGAACGGATAGCCGTCCGGATGTTGCGCCGGCAGGATGTTGAAGGACAAGTCCACGAAATTCATCGCCAGTGCCCACAGACAGACCGGCAGCATGATTTTGAAATCGGTTTTCGCCTTCACAGGCAGCAGCACGAAGAACGGCAGCAGGAAATGGCCGAAGATGAGAACCATGCCCACCCACCACCACGAACCATGTTCACGAATGAGATACCAGAAAGTCTCGACGGGCATGTTTGCATTCCAGACGACGAAGTATTGCGCAAACTCGATGTAAGCCTGGAAAATCGTGAACGCAAAGAACAGCAGACCCAGGAAATAAAACTGGCTGTCATGCAACATCCCATCAAGAATGCGCTGGCGTTGCAGGAGCACGGTGATGACATAGACCGCCGCCAGTGCCGCCCAGGCGCAACCGGCGAAAAAGTACACGCCGTAAATGGCCGAGAACCATTGATATTGCACGGCCTGCATCCAGAGCACGCCGGAAAAGGTCAGCGTCAGCGCGAAGACCACAATCCCCCACCCCGAATGGAAACGCATTCGCTGCGTGCACAACGCGCTGCCGGTTTCGTCCTGTTTGAGCGACCAATAGCGCAACCGCGACGAAAGCAGCCACCAGATGCCGAAGAATACCGCCGACGTGATGTAAAATCCGGACATCGTGAACACCGGCCATTTGGCGCTCAACGAAGGGTCGCTGCCCGGGTCAATCGTCATCCATGAATAAATTTTGCGAGCATAAAACGCGATGGGCAGGAATAAAATCGCCAGCCACGGGAACAGCAGCGACGCGATATGCTCGCAGAACCGGCGTGTGGCCACCGACCAGCCGGCGTCGCTCAAGTGATGGACCATCACGAGGAACAGCGCGCCGAGTGCAATGCTCAGGAAAAACATAAACGCCAGCAGCCACGAACAACCGAACTCCGCCGGACTCACCGCGGCGCCAATCACCGACAACACCGCGCCGGCGGCCATCAAAACGGCGGGCGCCTTCCGCCATCCGGACAGGTCCAGCGGCGGCGGCAATTCAATTTTATTTTGCGAACTCATGGGTTTTTACCGTAGCACAGGCGTCCCGCCTGTCGCGGGCGCGCAAGTGCGAAGCGTTTCCGCCTCGTCATCCAAGGCTCGGGCAGGCGAGACGCCTGCGCTACTTTATGGCAAATTCCGTTGTTCATTTTTTGAAGGCGGCCTGCTGGTCCGGAGGCAGATCATCCACTGAACCCAACTGGCTCAATTGCAAAGCGCGCAGGTAGGCAATGATCGCCCAGCGGTCTGCCACCGGCACCAGCGGCCCATGCGCGCCCATCAAACCCTTGCCGTGCGTGATCGTGTTGAAAATTTCGCCGTCGGCCATTTCCACAATGCGCTTGTCCTGCAAATTGGCCACCGCCGGCATCACGCCGAGCTTTTTGGTGATGCCGTTGCCGTCACCGAGCGCGCCGTGGCAGGGCGCGCAGTAAATATTGAAGCGCTCGCGCCCGCGCTGGAGCAACGGGCCGGTGACGGACAGCGGATTGGTCTCCACAAAATTTGTCGTGCCGGTGACGCGGCCGGTGTTGACTGGCGCATCTTCAAAGGGCCAGACCTCGCCGCTGGTGGTTTGCAGCGGCTGGCTGCGCGCAATCGTGCCGGGTGGCGGCAATTGCGAACTGAGGCCGTTCGTGAAAAAGTCGTTGGGCTGTTGCGGGCGCAGTTTCAGCTGCCGGTCCATGTCCGGGAAAACCTCGATGGGCGGCTGGCGCGACAACCGTCCCTGTCGCCCGGCGATGCCGACGCCCACGGCCACGCCCGTCAGCAAAATCAAAATGATGTAAAGAAGTTGGCGCATCAGGCTTCCACCAGTTCGATGTGCGTGCCGCCGAGGGACTCCAGCAGCCTGCGGGTTTCGGTTTCGGAAAATTTTGGATCGTTCGCGCCAATGACGAGGAAAAACCTGTCGCGCGACGCCAGCGTGAAGCGCGCCTTCTGCAGCAGCGGATGATGCAGCCGCGGCAGTCCGTTCAGGGCCAGCATCCCGACGAACGCGCCGACGGCGGCGCCCAGCACCATCATGATGTAGGACGGCACGAACGACATCGGCGGGCTGAACATCGGTTTGCCGCCGACGATCAGCGGATAATCGAACGCGTTGCTGAACCAGATCAGGCCCATGGTCGCCACAAACGCGCCGCCGCCAAACAGTAACGCGAACCAGCCGACGAGCGAATTTTTGAAGCCCGCCACCCGGTCGAGGCCATGAATCGGAAACGGCGTGAACGCCTCCCAGCGGCAATAACCCGCCGCGCGGATCTTTTCCGCCGCGCCCAGGATGGCCGCGGGCGAATCGAATTCCGCCATGAGGCCGTAATCTTTGTCGTTCATGGCCTGCCTCCTTTCGCACTGGTGCAACCCGACACGGAACCTGTTTGGTGTCCCGCCTTCAGGCGGCAAATCGTCGTGCTTCGGCTGGACCGCCTGAAGGCGGGACACCGAACGGGACAAGCCAGTTCCATCAGAAGCAGTGTCATGGCCTGCCTCCTTTCGCGCCGCCCAAGGGATGATGCGGGTCGGCCTGCGGCAGGGCGCCCTTGACCTCGGCGATGGCGACCAGCGGCAGGAATTTTATAAACAGCAGATACATCGTGAAAAAGGCGCCGAGTGTGCCGAGATAGGTGCCGATGTCCACCCACGTCGGGAAATACACCCCCCAGTTCGCCGGCAGGAAATCCTGGTAGAGCGAACCGACGATGATAACGAAGCGTTCGAACCACATTCCGATGTTGATGAGCATGCCGATGACGAAGACAAGCGCCAGGTTCCGCCGGACGCCTTTGAACCAGAGCAATTGGGCGAGGCCCACGTTGACCACGAGCATGATCCAGCCGCCATACCAGTAGGTGTGGCCCAAGAGCCGGTGGCCGAAGACCCAGCGTTCGTAGGGGTCGCCGCTGTACCACGCGATGAAATATTCCATCACATAGATGTAACCAATGACCAGGCTGCTGAGCAAAGTCAGCTTGCAGATGCGGTCCATGTGCCGGGGCGTGATGATTTCCTCCAGATGACACAATTTGCGGAGCGGAATGAGCAGCACCAGCACCATGCCGAAGCCGCAATACACGGCGCCCACGACGAAATACAGCGGAAAAATCGTCGCGTGCCAGCCCGCCAGTTGCGACGTGCAGAAATCCAGACCGACGATGGAACTCACCGTGAACACCAGCAGCGTGCACAGGCCGGACAAAACGACGTAGGCCTTTTCATAATGGTGCCAGTGCCGCGCCGAGCCAATCCAGCCCATCGCCAGGAAACCGTAAATAAATTTCCGCACCCGCGTCGTCGCACGGTCGCGCAGCACGGCAAGGTCGGGAATCAATCCCAGGTACCAGAAGAGTATGGAAACCACCAGGTAGGTGTTGACGGCGAATACGTCCCACATCAACGGCGAGCGGAACTGCGGCCAGAGGCCGTTCGAGTTTGGGATTGGGAACATGAACCAGGCAAACCACACGCGCCCGACGTGGATGGCCGGATACAGCCCCGCCATCATCACCGAGAAAACCGTCATTGCTTCCGTCGCCCGGCCGATGGTGGTGCGCCAATGTTGCCGCGTCAGGAACAGCATTGCCGAAATCAACGTGCCCGCGTGCGCGACGCCAACCCACCACACGAAATTGATGATGTCCCAGCCCCAGGCCACCGGTTGATTGTTGCCCCAAACGCCGACACCGGTGGAAACCTGGTAAATCAGCATGGCCGGCAGCAGCACGGCCGCCCCGAACACCGCCGGAACGAACAGGACCCACCACCAAAGCGGTGTTTTCCCTTCGGCGAACGACGAGAGCTTGTCGGTCAGCCAGCCGGGGCTGCGGTTGTTCTCCACAACCGGCGCGCGCTGCAATTCTGCCGGCGGCACGAAGGTATTCAAGTTGTTGACGGATTCGGGCATTGGTTATTTCATTTTTAGCGCGAAAAAAGTCTGGTATTCCATCTCATTAGCACCCTGCTTTAGCGGGGTGCTTGCGTGACGCGTTGGACACGCAACCGTTTTAACGGTTTCCGACACGATGTGAAAAACCGTTGAAACGGTTATTACCGGCTGGCGGACCGTCCACACCCGGCTGAAGCCGGGTGTTAATGAGACAAGAATTGAATTCATGTTCGTCAGCCAGCTCCCTTCTTTTCAGAGTGAATTTCGCCGCCGCGCTTTTCGTATTCCTCAAAGCTGCAAGGCCACTCGCGGTAATCGGGCATGGCCGGGTTTGGATTGCGGATGCGCGCCAGATATGTCGTGCGCGGCTTCGTCAGCAAATCACCAAGCACGGAATAATTCCGCAGGTTCTTCGTCTTGAGGAGCGAAACCGTGCTGTCCGGATCACTGACGTCACCGAACACAATTGCTCCCGCCGGGCACGCTTGCTGGCACGCCGTCTTCGGAATCGTGCCGGCGGCTTCCGTAAGCCGCACGTTGTCCGACGCGCCGGCCTTGACCTTCTGCGCAATTTTCGCCTGCTCGATGCGTTGCGTGCAGTAGGTGCATTTTTCCATGACGCCGCGCATGCGCACCGTCACGTCCGGGTTCTTGGCCATTTTGATTAGATCCCATTCGTCCGCTTCCCGCATACCGCTGGCGTCGGGCGCCTTGAACCAGCTCAGCAGGTCCCATTTGCCGTCCGTCTTGTGCGTGAGCGGCGTGGGATAAAACGGCCCCTTGAGATCGGCCAGCGGACGTTTGTTGTAATCCAGATAATTGAACCGGCGGACCTTGTACGGGCAGTTATTCGAGCAATACCGTGTGCCGATGCAACGGTTGTACGCCATCACGTTCAGGCCTTCCTGGTCGTGGACGGTGGCGTTGACCGGGCAGACGTTTTCGCACGGCGCGGCCTCGCACTGCTGGCAAAGCATCGGCTGATTCACCGCCTGCACGTCGTCAATCCACTCCGCGAACTGCTGCTCATCGTCCTTCTGGAAGGCATCCGACGGTTTTTCTTTTTTCGGATCGGCGGTGTAATAACGGTCAATGCGCAGCCAGTGCATTTCGCGGCCGCGCTGCACCTGGTCCTTGCCGACAATGGGAATATTGTTCTCGCTCTGGCAGGCGACGACGCACGTGCCACAGCCGACGCACGCGCTCAAATCCACCGCCATGCCCCACTGATGCAACGCCGTCTTCTTCGCCTCGTCGAGCGGGTTGGGATACAACGGCGCCACGATGGGCGCCTCGGTGCCGTGCATTTCATTCGCAAAATCCGGATCCTTGGAAAATTCCGCCAGGTTCGCCTCGCGCACCGCCGGGCGTCCTTCCATGGACCAATGATGCTGCGTCGTCGCGAGCGGGTAAGTTTCGCCGGTCTTGCGCAACGTCGCGCTGGTTTCAATGTATTTGCCGGTGAAAATTCTATACGCATTGAACCCGACGCCGGTGCCGACCCGCCCAGCCCTTTCGCGGCCGTAACCGAGCGCGAGGCCGAGCGAATAATCCGCCATGCCCGGCTGCGTCCAGATGGGGCCTTTGACGCTGCGCCCGTTCAGGGTGATTTCGACGACGTTGCCGTTCTGGACGCCGAGTTCGCGCGCCGTCTTGCGACTGACAAGCACCGCGTTGTCCCAGGTCAGCTTGGTGACGGGATCGGGCAGTTCCTGCATCCAGCCGTTGTTCGCGTAACGCCCGTCGTCCATCTTTGCGTCGCGATAGAAAATGACTTCGAGGTTGGTGGCGAAAGGTGTGGCCACGGGTTTTATGTGCCCAAGAACCCTTTGCCAGTTGAAACGGCCTGGCACCGGCACGAACGCGCTATCGGCCAGGAAACCGTCGAATAAAAATTTCTTCCAACCCTCCTCCGAACCGGCGAACGTCGTGCGGACGATATCATAAGGATTGGTCTGCGATTCACCCGCGAGCCGCGCCAGGAATTCGAGCTCTGTCATGCCACCGAACAATGGCTGAATCAGCGGCTGGACGGGCACGAGCGTTCCGTTGCTGGTCGTGGCATCGCCCCACGATTCAAGGTAATGCGTTGCCGGGAAATGCCAGTGGCAATCCACGGCGGTTTCATCCTCGTAATAGCCAAGCCGCACCACCGTCTTCACCTTGCGTTGCACGTTTTTCCAGTCAAGGTCGGCCGGCGCGCTATAGACCGGATTGCTCCCGAGGATGATGAGGGTGTTCGCCGAGCCAGCGTTCAGATACTGCGCCAAAGACCAAAGGGCAACGGCATGATCCTCCAGGGTTTGCCCGGGTTTTAAGGTTTGCTGGAGTTCGAGTGTTTGTCCCACGGCACCCAGAGCCGCATTCATCGCGTGCGCAATCAAATGCACGATGAGAGGCTGACGATGGCCGGCCAGCACGACGGCGCGACCCTTGTTCTCGACCAGGTCACGAGCGCACGCCTTGATCCAATTGGGATCAACCCTGGTCGTATTCGGAATTTTTTCGAGCGCCGCCTGCACGGTGGCTGCTTCGGCTTCGGCTGGAGCTGCCAGATTCAACACCTCGACCGCAATGGCCGCCGCCACTTCGAGCACGGCGCTGGCTGGCACCCGCAAACGATGGTCGGCATTCGTGCCGGTGAGCGTGAACAGCGACTCGATGGCGTAAAGCCGGCTCATGCCGCCGTTTGCCTCGGGCTTGCGGCTTTTGGCAAAATCGCGAATGAGCCGATGGCTGTCGTCCTCGCCGCCGAGAAAGTCGCAGTCGAGTGACAGAATGCGGGTAGCCTTGTCGAGGCGGGGGAAAGGCGCACGAGTATGCCCCCACGAATCGTGAACAAAGGTCGCTCCCTCATCGAAAGCAAGCGTGGCCGCCAGCTTGTGAACGGTAAAATCAACAGGCTCGTGAACCCACCACCCGGCCAGCGGAAACTTCTGCTGGATCAGGACTTTTAACCGCTTGAACGACGGAGAGGTGTTGCGCTCCATCAGGAAGCACAATCCCATGCCCTTGGTTTCCGCAAATTTCTTTGACAGCTCGTCGAGGAAACCGAGCGCCTCGTCGCGGGAAACCGCTTCCATCTTCCCTTGGTTGAGCTTCGTGAACTGCTTGGCGCGATCCGGATCGTAAAGGTCCAGGATGGAAGCTTGTGCGAAGCGGTCGGTGCCGCCGTTGCTGCCGGGGAATTTGGCATTGCCCTCAAGTTTGATGGGCCGGCCTTCGTAGGACTTGGCGACCAGCGGAACCGCGCCGGTGCGCGTCGGCATGGCCGTCGCGTAAAATTCCGGTTCGCCATAGACATAACCTTCCGGCTGCTGGCCGAACGGCTCCAGTTTTTCCTCGGGCCGGCGGCAGCCCGCGCCCATCACACCCAAACCCGCGAGCGCGAACGACGCGGACATGATTTTCATGAAATGCCGGCGGGAAACGCCGTCCTCAAACTCGCTCGCGCCCTGCGGAAACTCGCGATGCAGCCACTCCTTGAACTCCGGCGTGGCCGCCAGCTCGTCCAGGCTGCGCCAGTAACGGCGGCCGGTCAGGGCGGATTGGGCGGGAGTTTGAGGATTGGGCTTCATTCTGGAGCGGCAGATAATATTGCCGATTGCCGATTGCCGGTTGTCGATTGAAAACAAATAGCCCGACACTTGCGCACAAGCGCCAATCGTAAATCGTAAATCGTAAATCGTAAATTTTTCATCGGTGGCAGGCCGAACAGCTTTGCAGCGACTCTATTTTCCAATCGTGGACAAAGGCGGCGCCATTGGTTCTCTGCATCAGCGCGGCCACGTCCGCATTGGTGCTCCATTGCCAGCCCAGATCCGTAACCTTGTCCACCGGACGGATGAACGCCGCCGGTTTGCGATGGCAATCGAGACAGAAACTCATGCTGAACGATTTGGCGTGCCAAACCTCGCTCATCCGGTCAACGCGCCCGTGACAGTCCACGCAACTGACGCCGCGCGCGACGTGGACTTCGTGATTGAAATAAACGTAATCGGGCACGATATGAACCTGCACCCACGGGATGGGTTTGCCGGTGGCTGCGCTTTCACGGACGAGCGCGAGGCGCGGGTCGTCCTTGAGCACTTGATTGTGACAATTCATGCATGTGGACGCGGCCGGGATGCTGGAGAACCACGATTTATCCACCGTGTTATGGCAGTAGCGGCAATCAACGCCCAGTTGCCCCGTGTGGGTCGCGTGCGCGAAGGGCACCGGCTGGACCGGCTGGTACCCGGCCCGCGTGTATTTGGGCGTGCAATAATAAGTGACACTTGCGGTCACCACACCGCCGACCAGCGCCAGCACGACGCCAATCTGCAGCGGCAACCAGTTTGTCCACTTCGGAAAAATCGTTGACATCACGAACGACCGGTCAAATGGTCAATCCCCTTCGGTTGAAAATTATCGGATGCACTTTCATCGTTTAGAATCACGATTGCGCGGGATGTTAGTTCGGCGCGCGTTTCCTTCGCAAGAAAGTTTGTGAGAAAACTCACGTTATTGGCTCCGGTCAAGCAGGTGAGGGACAAAATTAGCGCGTCCGTCCCGCGCCGATGTCTGCCCCGGCGCGGGGTTCATTCACAACCCCGTATCCGACCGTGAATTGCGTGGAAAACCCGGATGAAGGTGATGGGAGTCGGTGTAGCGTCCGGCCTGTGGCCGGAACGAATCGAGCCGCAGGCTCGACACTACAACCGCAAGGAACGCAAAGCCGGGCTGCGCCGCCCAGCCCGCTTAACACTGGATGCGTTTGCGGCTGATCAAAAGAAGTATCACCCCGCCCGCTATCGACAGGGAAAACGCACCCGGCTCGGGCACGGGAAGGATGGAACCGGGAACAACAAACAGGTCCGCGGCTGAAAAGTTGAAGTTATTGGGAAAGTTGCTGGTCAACAATTGGTAACTGATGTTCACCGTTGAACCATCCGCATTGGTCCCGCCGGGCACGATGGTATTCAGGTCTATTCCCAGCAGGTTCTGCATGAGGGTCGAGGCCGCGCCGAGTTGAATGCCCACGCCGTACATCTGCGAACCGGCATTTTCCAAACACAATCCCGGAAAGTTGGTCACCGTCCCCACCAAAGTGGCCGCCCCGGTGACCGTGCTGATCTGAAACAAATGCGTGCTGGTGGCATTGACCCCGCCATCAGTGTCATAAAGGATGCCGTCGTAACCAAAGCGGATGTTTTGCCCCGAATTGCCGATGACACTGTTGTTGAAGGAACCCACCAAGGTCGCAACACCGGTGACGGGGTTGATGTTGTAAAGGGCGCCCTGGGTGGCCCCATAAAGGGTCCCGTCCGGGGCTATCGCCAGAGACTCGATGCCGCCCACATTGAAGTTGACACTGCTCATGACCGCCCCGTTGTTGGTGTTCAGGGTCACGAATGAAGTCGTATTGATGATGCCGTACAGCGCGCCATTGGGCGCGGCGGCAATGTCGTTGAAAAGGGTTGAACCTTCGCTGCCCAATTGCGTGAAACTGCCGGTCAACAGGTTGATGGTGCCAAAAAGGTTGTTGGCCTGGTTGAACTCCAGGGCATAGGCCTGCTGGCCAAAGGCCGAAGTGGAGGTGAAAAACATCAGCCCGGCCAGCGCGGCCAATGCCGCTTTGAAACACCGCCGGATAAGGTGTGCCGGAGACTGGACTTCGTGTGCTTGCCGGTGCCGGACAAGAACCGCCAGACAATCATTCTTCATAGGGTCATGCTTCCGAATCATTGCATCGCCGGACCGTTTATCGAACTGTTGCGCTTGTGCCGCATCCACCAACACAAGCGCAGTTCAAGTCAATAAAGCTCCCCGATCCGATTATCCCCCGTTGGCGAACCAAGCAACCCTAATGCCATTGAACACCAACAGTTGTAAGAAGCTGTAATGGATGGCTTTAAGTCGAGGCAGACAACGGGAGGAAATTCCCCGACCGGGAAAAGGTTGGACACTAATTGTTTCTTCCCGGCAATCCCCGTCTCAAAAACCAGACTGTCCGCCAGGATTTGTACACCCGGCGGACTGATATTGGTTATTTCATGACCGTCGCCTGCGGCCTCGGGGCGAAGATGACACAAATGGGCGCGCCCACCCCGGTGGATTGATCGGTGGCTGACAGTTTGCCCGTTGCGGAATCAATCTTGAGCAAGGCGATTTTGTTGTCCTGCTGGCCGGCAGCAATCAACCACCGGCCGGTCGGGTCAATGCCAAACCCCCGTGGCACCTTCACCCCGGCCGGCGCGTTTTCAATCCATTTCAGCCGCCCATCACCGCCGATGGCATAAACGGTGATGCTGTCGTGGCCGCGGTTGGAGAGGTAGAGCCATTTGCCGGACGGGTGGCAGAAAATTTCAGCGGTGGTGACGCCATTGGACGAAGCGCCCTCCGGCAGGGTCGGAAGGGTCTGCAACGCCGTCAGCGCGCCGGTGACGGGGTCGCGCGCAAACGCGGTGACGTTGAGGCCCATTTCACCATTCACGTAGGCGAACCGGCCGCTCGGATGCAAAGCCAGGTGGCGCGGTCCGCTGCCGGCCGGGACTTTGCCAGCCTTCCCGTCGCCGAAGGTCAGCGTGCCATTTTGGGCGTCAAATTTGAACAACCAGATGTTGTCCGTCCCGAGGTCGCAGGCATAGACCAGGCGGTTGCCGTCATCCGCGTAAATCGAATGCAGATAAGGATGTTTCTGGCGCTCCGGGTTCGGCCCCGAACCGGTGAGTTGAATGAAGGCCGTGCGCGCCGCGAGCGAACCGTCCGGCCGGGTTTGAAAGCACGCGACGCTGCCGCCGTTGTAATTTGCCGCGAACACATTACGGCCGGTGGCATCCACCGAGACATGGCAGGTGCCGTCACCGGCGGGCAGCTCGTTGAGCGCCGTGAGCCGGCCATCGTCCTCAACCCGGAATGCGGCGACCGACCTCCCGGTTGAAGCGTAGAGAAACTTCCCGTTGGGCGAAAGCGCCAGGAAGTTCGGGTTGGTGGTTGCCACCGCCAGTTCGAGCGGGCCGAGCCTGCCGTTGCCGGCATCGAGTTTGCCCGTGTAGATGCCCTGGCTGATCCGCCCCTCCGTGTAGGTGCCAAGGTAAAAGCGGACTTCGTCAGCCAGGGCGGCGGCCCGGAGAAAACTGAGCAGAACAAGCAGAACAAGGCATTTCATCGCCGCGAATTATGAGCAACCGGGCAGGACCTGGCAAAGGGAAATCCCCGCCGCAATTTGAGAACCTAGTGCCGCTACGGCAACGGCCCGTCCCGCGCCGCAGTCGGCAACCGCGCCAGCGCCAGCACGATGCCAATCTGCAGCGGCAACCAGTTTGTCCACCTCGGAAAAATTGCCGGCATTACGTGCGACCGCTCACTTGGTCAAAAATTGTCCATCACTTCTCAAATGTTCGGGTTATGTTTAGTCGGCGTGCGCTCCGCCCGCAAGCCGGTTTGTGAAAAATTTCATTTTTTGCGGTAAAACCGGGGGCCAATTCATTTTGTCTTTGCGGGGGGAATGTTTTATAACGGAAACATGGCTTTGGACTACCGCAGCTTGTCACGAGGCGAATTGATCCGGTTGCTGGAGGTGCGGGAACGTCGCCGAAAAACCCGCGTCCAGGCCGAGGAGCGTTATCGCAACCTGATGGAACAGGCGGCCGACGGGATTTTCATCCTCGACGGCCACGGCATTTGTCTCAAGGTGAACCGGAGCGGTGCGCGATTGCTCGGGCGGTCCGGCCGGGAAATTATTGGCCGGCATATCCGTGATTTTGTCGCGAAGGACGATGTTCCCGCGTTGGAAACCGATCTGGCGTCCTTGCGCCGGAGAAAGGGTTACCGGAACGAACGGCGCCTCCGGCACAAGAATGGTTCCACCATCCCGGTCGAAGTCAGCGTCACGAAACTTTCCGACGGCCGCATCCAGGGCATTTTGCGGGACATCACGTTGCGGAAGCAGGCGGAGGAGGCGCTGCGGCAGAGCGAAGAACGCTTTCGCAGCCTCACCGCGGCGGCGTTTGAAGGCATTTGCATCAACGAGAACGGGCGCATCCTCGACGTGAACGACCGGTTCGCCGCCATGTTCGGCTATCAGCCGGACGAGTTGATTGGACGCAAAATCCTGACGTTGATTGCGCCAAAGTGGCGGTCGTTGATTGCGAAAAGACTCCGCTCCCGGCAGCGAATGCCGGTAGAGCACCAGTTGCTGCGGAAGGATGGCAGCGTTTTTGACGGCGAGGCCCAGTCCAAAGTAATTTCCTGGCAGGGTCGGACGGTACGGGTGACGGCGGTCTGCGACATTACGGAACGCAAGCAGGCGGAGCAGGCGCTGCGTGAATCGGAGGAAAAATATTCCAAGGCATTTCGCGCCAGCCCGGATGGCCTGGCCATCTCTGAACTGGAAACCGGTCGTTACATCGAAGTGAACGAGGGATATTGCAAGCTTTACGGTTTCCGGCGCAAAGAAATGCTCGGCCGCACTTCCTTCGAACTGGGCATTTGGGACAACCCCAAGGATCGCGCGCTCCTCGTCCGCGGATTGAAGACCACCGGGAAAGTGCGCGGTCTTGAATTGCGCACCCGCACCCGCAACGGCCTGCTCCGGATTATTCTCGTGAGTGCCGAATCCATTGTCGTCGGTGGCATCCCCTGCCTGGTTTCCGTGTTGCATGACGTCACCAATCGCATCCAAGCCGATCAGGCGCTGCGCGAATCGGAGGAGAAATTTTCCAAGGCGTTTCGCACCGGCCCGGACGTGATGTCCATTACGGATTTGAAAACCGGCCGTTACGTTGAGGTCAACGACGCGTACGAAAGGGTTTTTGGCTACCGACGCCGGGAAGTCATCGGTCGTTCCGCTTTTGATGTCGGCATCCTGCAAAACCCCGGCGACCGCTCCAGAGTGCTCAGGGCGTTAAAAACCCGCGGCTTCACCCGTGACATGGAAGTCCAGGCCCGCACCCGCAAGGGTGAGCCACTGATGTTGTTGACGAGCGCTGAACTGATTGAATTGGGTGGGCGGAAGTGCGTCCTTCGGGTTTCGCATGACATCACGGCCCGGGTGCGGGCGGAAGCGGCGTTGCGCGCCAGCGAGAAGAGTTTGCGGGCGACAATCGAATACACACCAAACGTGGCGGTGCAATGGTTTGACGCCCAAAGACGCGTGCTTTATTGGAACCGGGCTTCCGAGCGGATGTATGGTTGGACCGCCAGGGAAGCGCTCGGGAAAACCCTCGACCAACTGATTTTTGCGCCCGCCGAAGCAGCCGAGTTTGAAAAAGCCCTGAAACAAATCGAGCGGACCGGCCAGGCCATCGGTCCCGTGGAATTCCCCTTCCATCGCCGCGACGGCTTAACCGGTGTTGTGTTGTCCACCGTTTTCCGCATCCCGGTTGCCACGGGGGAAATGCGGTTTGTGTCCATGGACGTGGACCTCACGGAACGGAAGGCCGCCGAAGCGGAACGGGCGGAGGCCGTATTGCGGGAACAGCGGGCGCGCGCGGAATACACCCTGCAACTTATCGCGTCCCAGGAAGCCGAACGCGCCCGCATTGCCGCCGAGTTGCATGACAGCCTCGGCCAGAACCTGCTGCTCATCAAAAACCGCGCGCAACTGGCGCTGGCCAGGAAAAACCTTCCGCACGATTTACGCGAACAGTTCGAGGGCATCGGCCAGCTCGCGTTCCAGTCCATCGGCGAAGCCCGTCAGATTTCCCACGATCTCCACCCACACCAACTGGACCATCTCGGCCTGACCCGCGCGCTCGAAGCGATGATTGACAACGCCGCCGAATCCAGTGGAGTGGTTTTCCGACGCAGGTTGGACAACGTGGACGGCCTTTTCCCCAAGGACGCGGCCATGAACCTTTATCGCGTCGTTCAGGAAAGTCTGAACAACGTCCTCAAACATTCCCGCGCCCGGAAGGCGCGCATCCACCTGGAACGCGACGTGCACGAGGTGCAATTACACATCGAGGACGACGGCTGTGGCTTTAAAATCACCAGCTCGCTTGACGCCGGAAAAGGTTTGGGATTAAAGAACATCGTCGAACGCGTCCGGATTCTGGGCGGTAGACTGAAAGTGGATTCGCAACCGGGCCAAGGCACGCGCATCGAGGTGACCATCCCGGTGCCCGATGACAAATAACCGGCCGGATTTCGCGCTCGCTTCGGCGCCGGATTGGGTGCATCTTCCGTCTGAGAGCAATGTCTGGGGAAATCAAAGTTTTGATTGTGGACGACCATCCGCTCTTTCGCAGCGGTTTGCGGCAGGTGATCGAGTCTGATTCGCGCTTTGCCCTCATCGGCGAGACCGGCGACGGCGAGGCGGCGTTGCGGTTGATCCAGGAGAAAAAACCGGACGTGGCGGTATTGGACGTGAACCTGCCCGGCCTGAGCGGGCTGGAAATTGCGCGCCGGCTCCAGGGCAAACGCCCGCCCGTGCGCCTCATCATGCTCACCATGCACAAGGAGGAGGAAATCTTCAACCGCGCGCTGGATTTCGGCGCGAAGGGTTTTGTGCTCAAGGAAAATGCGGTGGACGAAATTGTCAAAGCCATCGCCGCCGCCGCCGCCGGCGAACATTATCTGAGTTCCTCCATCTCCGGTTATCTCGTGCGCCGCCGCGGGCGGGCCGAATCGCTCGCCGCCCAAAAACCCGGCCTCGATGATCTCACCAAGGCCGAGCGCCGCATCCTCAAACTCATCGCCGAGAAGAAAACCAGCCGCCAGATCGGGGCCGAACTGTTCATCAGCCCGCGCACGGTGGAGGCGCACCGCGCCAACATCTGCGCCAAGCTGGAATTACACGGCGCCCACAGCCTGTTGCAATTCGCCCTCGAAAACCGCTCGGCCATCTGACCCTTTTCTCAGTCTTCAGTCCACGGTCTTTGCCCTCAGCCTTCCCTGCCCACCATAATCCCGCTTTGCGGTCCTCCGGTTCCAACATTCGTTGTTGAATGTTCGATGTCTTCATTCTGACTCCTGAATTCTGGCTCCTGGATTCTGCCTTTCCCATCCGTATTTCCACCTACAAAAATATGTGCACCTGCCTAGTTAAAAATAGCGGGTGACCACAATTACATTCCGGCGATTCATCATCCAGACTGGAGGAACTGATAATTGCAGTCCGTTAAAATATGAATATGAGATTGATGATTGTTGATGACCACGCTCCGGCGCGGGAAATGATCCGCCGGATTCTGGAGTTGCCCGGCATTACTTTTTGCGAATGCGCCTCGGGCGAGGAAGCCTTGCAGCAGGTGCGCGAGTTCAAGCCCCACTGGGTCACCATGGATGTGAACATGCCCGGCCTTAACGGCTTTCAATCCACCGAGGCGCTCCGCGCCGAACACCCATCTGCGCGGGTCGTCATCGTCACCAGCTACAGTGAGGTGAATTACCGCGAGCGCTCCCGCGCCGCCGGCGCGATCGCCCTCATCAGCAAGGAAAACCTCTTGGCGCTCCGCATCATGGTGACGCAGGAAATGGGGGGCGGCCAATTCTCCCCCTCCACCGCCGACTGACCCCGCCATGCCCATGACACCGATAAATATAAATTTCCTCTGGCGTATTCTCATCGTGGACGACGATGTCGTATCGCGGGCCATGCTGGCTTCGATGCTGAGCGTTGAAGGCTACGACGTCTGCCAGGCCGCAAACAGCGAGCAGGCGATTGCCCTGTTCCGCCGCCGACCGTTTGACCTGGTCATCACCGAATTAAACCTGGAGGGAAAGGACGGCTTTGAGTTGATAGCGGAACTGCGCCGGGAACCGCACCGCGCCCGTTTCATAGCCCTGGTCCGGGCGGGATGGATCTCCTCTGATTTTTGTCTCCGCAAGGCTGAAGATTTAAGCGCGCAGGCCGTCTTCGCCAAACCGTTTCCGCCGGAACAATTGCTGCCCGCCGTGCGCACCGCGCTGGCTTTAAATTATTAAATTATGTTCAAACTTCCCTGCACCCGGCGCGTCCTCCTCGTGGACGAAGACATCGCATTGCGAACCGTCCTGGGTATGCTGCTGGCCGGCGAAGGCTACGATGTCTATCAAGCTGACAACGGGGAACAGGCCATTTCCCTGTATGGCTGCCGTCCGCTCGATTTGGTCGTCACTGAGTTGAAGTTGGGGGGCAGGGACGGCTTTGAAGTCATAACCGAGATGCACCGGGAACTGGTTTGCGACCGTTTTATCGCCACCGCCCGGTCCGGTTGGCTGCCCGCCGGCCTTTGTACCCGTGTGGCTGAACATTTTGGGGCGCGATGCGTGCTGATGAAACCGTTTTCGCCCCGTCAATTTTTGTCCGCCGTGCATGACACCCTCGGCGAGCCTGATGATCAGCCCCATTCTTTCATCCCGATCATCGTGATTGCCGCCTCCCCTGCTCCATTGCCGGCTGCCATGAGGGCGAATCGAATCTTCTGGCCCGCGCCTGCCTCTGGGATTTGTGACCGCACCTTGCGCCGACTCCGCCGGGAAATGGGAAGAATACCTTAAACTTCTAAATCAGCCGCAATAAGGCACAAAGAACACAAATTTAATCACGGATGAACATAGACACCAATAAGTCATGGCAGTTTTACACAAATTTCCTTCTGTTGCAAATGTTGTCCGCCGCTCGTGGGAACGAGCGAGGGTGGCGCAAGCCGGGTCGGGAATGTGGGGTGAATCGACGTTTCCGTGGAGAGAATCAAAGCGCGGCGCCGAAATGTTTTCCACCCATCGCACAGACTTGAAATTCACAACCGCTATTAAATTTATAGACGCGATGGAAAGTCGGGGATACCTTTGCGACTTGGCGCCTTTGCGTGAGAATTCCCTGCTCAATTTTCCGGATTCGATTACGAGAACGAGGACGACGACGAGGACGATTTGTAGCGTTCTTTCCATCCTCCATCCGCCATCCTCAATCCTCGTTTAATGAGCAGCCGGTGGAGCAAACGGCAGCCGGTCTTTCTTGCGGTAGGCCAGGCCCTGGAATTGGGCGACGAGTTCGCCCTGGTCGTCCTTTATCTCGATGGCATACGAGCCGACCTTGAAGTTCTTGGACACTTCCTTGGCCTCGGCCCACAACGTGCCGGTGGTGGCGGCTTTCATGAAGGTGATGCTCACGTTGAGGGCTACGGACACCGTCCCGTGCGAATTGCAGGCGGCGGCAAAGGCGAAATCCGCCAAAGTAAAAATCGCCCCGCCATGGACTGTTCCCAAGCCGTTCAAATGGTACGGATACACCGTCATTTTCGCCTTGGCATTGCCGTTCCCGGCCTCGAGCAGTTCGATGTTGTTGCGTGCGGCGAACTGGTCGCCTTTGAAAAATTCCTTGATGGCTTTCATGTTAAATTTTCGATGTTAAACCGCGTGGCGAAGCTTTACGCGGCCCTCTCCACGAACCTACCGTTCGGAGTTCCACGTTTACGCGGCCCTGACCGCCTGAAGGCGGGACTCCAAACCCGGCTCTCGACCCTCGACTCTCGACTCTCGACTTTGCTTCACCCTTTCAGCCGCTTGGTGAGTTCTTCGCTGCCGACGGTGTTGATGTTCCGTTCCTTGAGCACCTGCAACGCCGCGTTCGGGTCGCTGAACCGGAACAACAACAGCGCATGGCCGCTCTTGGTCCGGCCGGTGAGCGAGTAGGCGTATTCGACGTTGATGCCGGTGCCTTCGAGGGCGTCGAGAATCGCCGCCAGACCGCCGGGCTCGTCCGCCACTTCCAGCGCGATGACTTCGGTGACCTTCACGGCAAAGCCGTTCCGCTGCAACAGCCGCCGCGCCTTCTCGGTGTCCTCCACCACCAGGCGGAGGATGCCGAACTCGCGGGTGTCGGCCAGCGAGCAGGTCTGGATGTTGATATCGGCCTTGGCCAGCAGCCGGCACGGCGCGCTTAACGCCCCCGGTTTGTTTTCCAGAAAAACGGAAAGTTGTTTGATTTTCATAGCTTCACCTTTCTCGGGGTTACATGATGCGTTTGTCAATGACGCGTTTCGCCTTGCCTTCGCTGCGTTGCAGGGTGCGCGGGGCCACCAGCTTCACGGCGGGACGCAAGCCGGTGATGGTTTCGATGGAATGGGCCAGCCGTTTTTTCATCTGTTCCATGGCGCTCACGGTGTCGCTGAACGCGTCAGCGGTCACTTCCACCTGCACTTCCAGCGTGTCGAGGTCCTTCTGGCGGTCCACGATGATCTGGTAATGCGGCAGCGTGCCCTCCACCTTCAGCAGCGCGGCTTCGACCTGCGACGGGAACAGGTTGACGCCGCGGATGATGAGCATGTCGTCGCTGCGCCGCCCGATGCGGCGGATGCGACGGAGCGTGCGGCCGCAGACGCAGCGGGTGGGTTCTAGCGCGGTGATGTCGCGCGTCCGGTAGCGGAGCATGGGCATGGCGCGCTTGCAGAGGGTCGTCAGCACCAGTTCCCCTTCCTCGCCGTCCGGCAACGGCTCGAGCGTTTTCGGATCAATGACTTCCGGATAGAACAGGTCCTCGAAGATGTGCGGGCCGGCCTGATGGATGCATTCCATGGCCACGCCCGGCCCCACGATTTCGGACAGTCCGTAAATGTCGTAGGCCTTGATGTCGCTGCCGGCTTCGATGCGTTCGCGCATGTCTTCCGTCCACGGTTCGGCCCCGAACACGCCGATGCGCAACGGCAGTTCCTTCATGTTTATTCCCATCTCGCCGGCGCGTTCGATGAGGTGCAGGAAATAACTGGGTGTGCAGCAGACGACGGTGACGCCGAAATCCTTCATGAGCATGATCTGGCGGTCGGTGTTGCCGCCGGAGATGGGAATGACGCTGGCGCCGAGGGCTTCCGCGCCGTAATGCAGGCCGAGGCCGCCGGTGAACAGGCCGTAGCCGTAGGCGACCTGGACGATGTCGCCGTTGTGCACGCCGCACGCCGCGAGGCTGCGCAGCACGGCCCGCGTCCAGTCATTGAGGTCTTCCTGCGTGTAGGCCACGACGATGGGTTTGCCGGTGGTGCCGCTCGACGCGTGAAAACGCACGATCTCCGACATCGGGCTGGCGCAAAGGCCGAACGGATACGTGTCGCGCAAGTCCGTCTTCACCGTGAACGGCAGCTTGACGATGTCGTCCATCGTGCGCAGGTCGCCGGGCTTGAGCTTGCGTTCGTCCAGGCGTTTGCGGAACAACGCGACATTGTCGTAGGCGCGCTGCACGATGAATTTGAGGCGGGTGAATTGCACGTCCCGCAACTGGGCCAGGGGCAGGAAATCCACTGCGCTGGCGGGGTGCATGGGAGGAATTTCGCGATTTTTGGTCATGGTCACTCAAGTGTTCCTGGTTTTCATCCGGGTCTGACCGGCGCGGCCGCTCAGGAAAGCCTGCTGGTTGTGCTCGAAAAACTCCGGACGGAAAGCCCCGCGCAACGCTTCAAGCCATTCCGCTTCCGGCAGCGGCAGGTGTGCGCTCAACGCGCCGAGCAGCGCCACGTTCAGTGTTTTTTTGTTCGGCAGTTTGCCGACAGCGACCGCGTCCGGCGTGATCAACATCCCATCGGGTTTGAGATAATGTTGGTGCGGTTCCACCTGCGTCGGTTCGAGCACGAGCAGATAATCCGCCTCGCCCGGCGGCACCATGGGGCTGAGCACGGTCTGGCCAAAACGCACGTCGCTGGTGACCGAACCGCCGCGCTGGCTCATGCCCTTGATTTCGCTCTTCTTCACGTCAAAGCCGGCACGCAACGCCACATCGGCGAGAATGTCCGACGCCTTGAGCACCCCCTGGCCGCCAAGACCGGCCACCACCACGTTGGTCAGCCGGCCGCGCATGGGGCCTCCTTCTTTTCGCACTCGCACTGTTCCAGTTCGCGCAGCCGTTTGACGATGAGAAGGCACGGCCGGCGGGCAATGATGACACACAGTTCCCGGCTCGCGAGACATTCATCCAGAACCCGATCAAACTCATTCGCGCCGACGCGCGGCTCGACCACGTGGACGCGTTTCACGCCAAGCGAACGGGCCAGATTCTCGATCACGAGTTTGTTCGTGGGCTGGTGGTCGAGCTTGCGGCCGGTCCCGGGATGTTCCTGGTGGCCCGTCATCGCCGTGGTGGAATTGTCCAGGATGATGAGCACATGTCCTTCGGTCGGCGGATTGTAAATCATCTCCACCAGACCGCTGATGCCGCTGTGCACAAACGTGCTGTCGCCAATGACGCTGACCACGCGCCGCGCCTGTTCCGGCGGCAACACATGACGCAACCCCAGGCCTACACCAAGGCTCGCGCCCATGCAAACGCAGGAATCCATGGCCTCAAAGGGTTTCAGCACGCCCAGCGTGTAGCAACCGATGTCGCCCGCCACGATGCAATCGCGCTGGCGCAACGACTCGAAAACCAGGCGGTACTGGCATCCGTCGCACAATTGCGGCGGCTTGCCCGGCGGCGGCGCCGGCTCGGGGCTGGTGTCGTTGTTGAGGATGCGCCGCACGCGCGGCACGCTGAGTTCGCCGAAACGGTACATCTCCGCCTTGCCTTCAACCTTGATTCCCGCCGCGCGGATGGCCTCCACGAGGTACGGATCGCCCTCCTCGATGACGATGCACCGTTTCACGCTTTTGACAAACGCGGCGATTTTTTTGAGCGGCAGCGGATAAGTGAAGCCGAGCTTGAGCACGCTCGCTTCCGGCGCGGCTTCGCGGGCGTGCATGAAGGAAATGCCCGAGGTGATGATCCCCAGTTTCTTCTCGCCGGGTGCAACGCGGTTGAGGGAACAGGTTTCATTCCACTCCCCGATTTCGGCCAGCTTCTGCCGCAGCCGCCGGTGCGCCGGGCGGGCGTAAGCCGGAATCATCACGCGCCCACGGATATCGCGCTCGAATTTCGGCGCCTTCGGAGTTCCGCCCGGACCGCGCGGCTGAACGATCGTGTAACTGTGGCAGACCCGCGTGGTGGCGCGCAATATCACCGGCAACTTCCAACGTTCGGAAATTTCAAACGCGGCGAACAGAAAATCGTAGGCTTCCTGCGAATCCGACGGTTCGAGCATCGGCACGCTGGCGGCGACGGCATAATGGCGGTTGTCCTGCTCGTTCTGGCTCGACGCCATGCCGGGATCGTCCGCAGAAATGACAACCAGTCCGCCCGAGACGCCGGTGTAGGCCGCGGTGAACAGCGGGTCGGCGGCGACGTTGAGGCCGACATGTTTCATGGTCGCCAGGGCGCGCGCACCGGCAAAAGCCGCGCCGAGGGCGACTTCGAGGGCGACTTTTTCATTGGGCGACCATTGGCCGCGCCCGCCCAGTTCGGAGAAGCGTTCGAGGATTTCGGTGGAGGGGGTGCCGGGGTAACCGGCGCCGAGCGCCACGCCGGCATCACGCGCGGCCAGCGCAATGGCTTCGTTGCCGCTCAGGAGTTGTCGTCTGACTGAAGACATGCAATTT
>Ga0074044_10001073_pt1 | contig 25113 bp, 18 predicted proteins | sample BogForMeECP23OM1_FD_94443 | JGI IMG/M metagenome (GOLD analysis project Ga0074044, IMG submission 94443) | Bog forest soil microbial communities from Calvert Island, British Columbia, Canada - Bog Forest MetaG ECP23OM1 | ecosystem: Environmental > Terrestrial > Soil > Wetlands ... | reverse complement strand
GGCCGCGGGCGCCCTGGTGGCTTATCTGAGGGAGACCCAGAAATCGTCGCTCGGGCATATCATCCGCCTGACTCCGTACCGCAAGGCCGATACCCTCGGCCTCGACGAGATGACGCGCCGCAGCCTGGAGCTGACTCGCACTCTGCGCGAGGGTAAGCGTGAAGGCTCGTTGCTGCAGGTCATCGATCGCACGGTCACCCCGATGGGCGCTCGCCTTCTCGCCGATTACCTGACCTCGCCACTGACGTCGGTCGAGCTGATCGCCGAGCGGTCCGGCGCAGTCGAAGAGCTGGTGCGTGATTCCGGCCTGCGGAGCGAACTCCGCGAGCTGCTGGGTGCAGGCTACGACCTGGAGCGGCTGGCCGCGCGGGTGGCCACCGCCCGTGCCACGCCCCGCGACCTGGCGGCCCTGGCCCGGACGTTGGCCCTGTTGCCGAAGGTGAAGGCCCGGCTCACGGCCCGCCGATCGGCCCGTCTGGCACAGCTTGAAGCGGCGCTGGAGCTCTGCCCCGAGGTCAGGTCGGCCATCGAGGCCGCCCTGGTCGAGGATCCGCCGCTGGCCACCAAGGAAGGAGGCCTGATCCGACCGGGTTACCACTCCGAGCTCGATCGCTTGCGATCGGTCTCGAAGGATGGCAAGAGTTGGATTGCCCGGTACCAGGCCGAGCAGATCCGCCGCACCGGCATTCCGGGCCTCAAGGTTGGCTTCAACCAGGTCTTTGGCTATTACATCGAGATCACCCACGCCCAGGCGCAGCGCGTTGAGATTCCCTCGGACTACATTCGCAAGCAGACGGTCAAGAACGCCGAGCGGTATTTCACCCCCGAGCTCAAGGAGTTTGAGAACGAGGTCCGGACCGCCGACGAGCGGGCAAGCGCCCTGGAGTACGAGCTGTTCACGACGCTGCGCGACCGGGTCTCGGCCGATGCTCCCCGGCTGATCCAGGCCGGCTCGGTGCTGGCCCAGCTCGACGTCCTGGCCGCGCTGGGAGAGCTCGCGGCACGCCACGGCTACAGCCGGCCCGAGCTGACCGATGAGCCACTCTGCGACGTCGAGGCCGGCCGCCATCCTGTCCTCGACGCGCTCTTGCCCCCCGGCGATTTCGTGCCCAACGACAGCCGGCTCGGTGCCGATGACGGCACGATCGTCCTGATCACCGGCCCAAACATGGCCGGCAAGAGTACGTATATCCGCCAGGTCGCGTTGATCACCATCCTGGCCCAGATCGGCAGCTTCGTCCCGGCGAAGCGCGCCCGAATCGGCGTGGTGGACCGCCTCTTCGCCCGCGTCGGAGCGACCGACGAGCTGAGCCGCGGTCAGAGCACCTTCATGGTCGAGATGACCGAGACGGCCAACATCCTGAACAACGCCACGCCGCGCAGCCTTGTCATCCTCGACGAGATCGGCCGTGGCACCAGCACGTTCGACGGCATCTCGCTGGCCTGGGCGATCACCGAGCACATCCACGACGCGATCGGTTGCCGGACCCTCTTCGCCACGCATTACCACGAGCTTGTCGAGCTGGAGAAGACCAAGCCGCGGCTGCGCAACGCCAATGTGGCTGTCAGCCAGAACCAGGGCGAGATCGTCTTCCTGCACCGCATCGTCCCCGGCGGCGCCGATCAGAGCTACGGCATCCACGTGGCCAAGCTCGCCGGCGTGCCCGCCCCGGTGCTCGATCGCGCGCGCGAGATCCTGACCTTCCTCGAGAAGCAGCACGGCCCCGACCCGGGCCTGCCCGAAGGCCCGATCCGCCGCAAGGTCAAGACCGGCCGCGCCCTCTCCGGCAGCCTCTTCGCGGCCCTGCCAGATCCGCTGCTCGTCGAGCTCCGCCAGATCGATCTGACGCAGCTCAGTCCCGCGGAGGCACTCGATCTCATCAAGCGCCTCCGCGAGCTGGCGGGGTAAGCGGCTGGACGCGGCGTCCTTATTACCTCGTAGGTCAGGCTTTCCAGCCTGACACTGAACCTTGTCAGGCTGGAAAGCCTGACCTACTTCCTTGCGTGACGCTCGGTCACGGCCTGGTGCGGAAGACCAGGAGGTAGGGAACGGCGGGGCGGCGGTCGCGGTCTTTGAAGTTGATGAACCGGCCCGAGTTGATCCAGGTGGCGTAGGTCCGGCCGGGCTTCAACTTCACGGGCAGGACGCAGGTTCGTCGATCGTCGAGATATCGTATGTCGCCTTTGACGTCGGGAAACGTATTCTTCGAGGCTGTGCTCCACGACCAGCTCTTATCCATCATCTCCTTCGAGAACGTCACCTGGATTTCGTGGAGATCCGGGTCAACATCGGTATCGCCAGACCTCGGTATGGTCTTCACCACAACGGGAGGAGCGTTCTCGACCGTCACCTCGTCGGACGCCTCGGTGGCCCGTTTCCGGGACGAAGGGGCAGGCCGCTCTCCTGCCCCGGCTTGTGGTTCGAGGGCGGCCAATTCCAGGGTCGGCCCGGGAAGCGCTGCCTTGCTCTGCTCCGTTTGCTGCGACGGTGGGTTCGCCCGCGACAGGCCCGGTCTCTCCGGATCGCCCGCAAGCGCCGAGGCCAGGAAGCCACGCGAGAGCATCCCCGCCGTCCCTGCCAGGCTCGCGACCACGACCAGCGCTGCCGCGCCGGCCTTCATTCGGTTCCAGAACATGGATCTCAAAGCTCCTTTCATGAGTAGATTCGCCGTGCCTCCGGCGACACCCGGCGACGCGAGCCCATCGGCCGCCCTCATGCAGTGGTCGATGAGCTGCGCCGGCACACGCAAAGTATGACCCGCGGGAATCACGATGCCGATCAGGTCCTCGGGGGTCTTCCACCCCCGGCGTTCCAGCCGCGACCGGAGCAGCGAACGGCCCCGTGACAATCGCCCGCTCACGGTGCCCACGGGCCAGCGCAGGGCGCGGGCGGCCTCCTCATGGGTCTTGCCCTCGAGGTGGCAGAGGACGATCGGCAGACGATACCGGGCGGGTAGACGGTTCAACTCGCCGTGAAGCTCGGCGAGATGTTCCGGCGAGACCGATCGATGATGCCCAGGTTGTTCGGCTTCCTCGAGCTGCTCCGCCGTGCCTGACCGTTCCCTGCGGCGATCTGATCTCGCCTGATGAGCCACTCGCCAGGCGACCTGGTAAAGCCACGGCCCGAGCGAACCGGTGACCTTCAAGGAGCTGGCTTTGCGGATCAGGACCAGGAACGTGGCCTGGAACGCATCGTCCGCGTCGTGTGCCTGGCAGAGAAGCTGACGACAGACGCCCCAGACCATCGAGCCGTGGCGATCGAGCAACGCGCGGAAGGCAAGATCCTTGGCGCCATCCCGACCACGGACAAGCAATTCCAGGAGTTGAGGATCCGAAAACCCCGTCGCGGAGCCTGCTGCCAGGATCAGGTCCAAAGGCGGTCGCAGTCTTTCGGACGTTGGGGCGGGCATCGGTAGATCATCCTCCGGCGGACCATGAGACCGGCCAGTCCAGAAGAAGAATGTGCCAGGCTGAGCTTCCTCATACATATTTCTTGGAAGACCACCCTGGACAGCGAGTTACGGCTTCACCGCTTGAGCACCGTCGCGGATCTTTGTGGAATGCTGAGTCGCTTTGCACTGATTGCATTGTACTATAGGGCACGAGGGTTCTCGCCGTCCTGCAGGACCTGGCCATGGACTCTCGAATTCACCGTCCCTTCTTCCCGAATTCCTCTGCCGCGGCCTTCCTGAAGGCCTCGAAGCTGGAGCCGCCGTTGCCGGGGAAACCGGCGTGCTGGACATTGATGCCGGCGTTCGAGTATTGATACTTGCTTCCCGGCTCGAACACGAGCGGCGTCATTGCATAGCTCAGCGCTCCGACGCGCAGAGGCAGCAAGTCGAGCGTCGGCTGTTCCGCGGCCGAGGCGAATGGCAGGCCGCTGGTATGGCTCAGGATGTCGCGGACCGTGATCGGCCTTTTCGGCTGCTTCAAGAGCAGATGATGGCTGTCCTGTTCCACGGTCAGCCACTGGTGGTGGAACTCGGGAAGGTGTTTTTCGACGGGATCGTCGAGCGCCAGCTTGCCCGCAAAGAGGCATCCGTGCCGCAAAACGGCTGGCACCATGATCGTTCCTCACTTCTCAATGGGCACGAGGCGGGTTCGTTTACGTTCGGCGAGGCTCGGTCTAGAATACCATCATTGCGCGAGGCGATCTCTGCTCATCCGAGGCGGGATCGGTTCCGGAGGTATTGTCGATGAATGCCGATGCAAGCAAAGACCTGGCCGAGCTAGAGACTCGTTGGAGAGTGCGCGAGCGGAAATGGGCCCGCAGACTGGGCCGCCTTCGGCTGGGAGTCGAACCGCTCGAGGAACAACTGACCCGCTACCGGCGGACAACCTGGGCGCTCGCGGTCGTCCCGGGCATCATCGCGCTCATGTTCCTGACACTCTTCACCGTCTTCGGCCGGCCCGACATCGGGTTGATCGTGGTCTTGATCCTGTTCGTGCCGATGATTCTCTGCGCGTGGCTGGGCTACGCGAAGCTGAAACGCCGGGCCGCCGCGTATCTCGCGGATCGGGCAAGGTTCGAGGACGAGAAAAAGCGGCTGCTCGATGCCTCGGTCCAGACGACGACCTCGTGACCGGCCCGGGACGATCACGAGGTCGCGGGTCGCGACGATCCAGGTTGGCAGACCTCGCGGTCCGCTCTACTGATTCTCCGGCTTCAAAACCTCACCACGGCGAGGCCTCGACGCCGGCCCCGACGCAGCCGGATTCTGCTTCGTCAAGATCGGTGCCGGCCCCCGGAACCAGTCCATCCGTCCACTCCGCGGCGTCGGCCACCGAGGCCTCCAGCTCGAGCCGCAACCGCTTGCGGGCGGTGTGCAGCCGGCGCTTGATGGTGCCCAGGGGAACGTCGAGCTCGCCGGCGATCTCCACCAGCGACAGACCCCGGATATAGAAGGCGACCAGGCTCTCGCGATCGAGCGTCTTGAGGCGTCTCAGCGCCACCCAGAGCCGCTCGGCCCGCTCGCGTGTGATCAGCTCGTCAACCGGCTGAAGGGCGTGCTCGTAGGCCCCTTCCAGGACGCCTGTGTCGACGGTCGAGGGAGCAACCCTCCGGGTGGCCCGGTTGATCGCCATCCGCACGGCCACCTGGCGCAGCCAGCCGGCGAACCGCTCGGGCTCACGGAGCTGGTGAATCCGCCGCAAGATGTGCAGAAACACGTCTTGCGTCAGCTCTACCGCCTCGCTGGCATTGCCCAGCCGCCGCTGCGCGATCGCGTACACCGTCGGCTGAAACTGCTCGACCAGCCGGCCGAATGCATCCCTGTCCCCCTCCTGTGCCCGCTGAACCAGCTCCGCAACCTCGGTCCAGCTCGGACTTCGAGTCTGCTCCATCTCCAGGATCGCCACGGAACCCACCTTCCCCGCATCCGGGGATCAGCCCGACGCTTCTCCTTCGCATCCGCCGCTCCCGCGGCAGTGGAAACCGGGAGGTCATCGGGATGGCATCATGAGCGTCGAAACGCCGTGCCCTCCGGTCTGGTCTTGCCGGGACTCCGCGATCGCGGCGGCAGCCGTGGATCGCTTCATCCCGCATGTGCCGGCCCTGGCGCGGCGACGGTGTCAATGCGCGTGAGCGGCTCTCGGTGCCGGAGAAGCTGGTCCGGCGCCCGAGACAACCACTCGGTTCCTTTCGCCTGCTCGATTCGTCACGCCCGCGTCGGTCGAACCGTCGCCATCCACGAGCCCAACAAGGACCATGGATCGCTCAAGTCGACCAACGAGACTGCCGTGACGCTTTGAGCCCGACGATCGGGACTCAGCTTGCGGCGGCTGCCACTCTCGCGGCAGCTAACGGCCCTCGTACTTGCCGGCTGGCGTATCCCCAACCCGCACCCTCGATCCAGACCGCCGAGGCGGCGCAGGACTCGAGTGGGTGCTGTCCGGGCCTGGCCTGCTTCAATAGCCAGGCCTGGCTCGGCTTGGGTAGGACGCTTCGCTGGCAAGCAGAGCGACTCGGCTCCTGGTCTGCGCAACGAATAGGGCGTTGCTGCGGACCGGGAATGATCGAGTCTGGCATGGGCGGAATGCCGTATCTCTCTAAGGTAAAAGAGGATACGACACACCACACCATCCTCTGGCGCATGACATCATGATGGAGGTGACGGATGCGCAGGGTCGTTTTGCCATTGTTGCCGCTCGCGTTGAGGGCGAGCGTCCGCGTCCCGAGGTTCAGCCGGTTGGTAAGAGCTGACAGCGTCAGGTTCATGCGGCTCAACATGGCAAATCCCTCACATCCGCCTGGAAAGGCGGGGTCACGAGGTGAGGCATTGATCCGCTTGCGAGATCGATCCGGCGGACATTCCGGCGTATGAAGCCGGAAGGAGAGCGGATTCTCGGATCGCGGCCTCACGGGGGGAAAAGACGTCTCCCGGACGTCCTTTGGTATCGCTTACCGAGTCATGGGTTCCAATCTGGCTCCCGAGATCTCGATGCGACCGGACACCGTGCCCGGTCTGTCTGCTGGATCTGACTCCCGGCCGGGGGGCGATTCGATGCTCCCCACGTGCCAACAGGCTGGCTACCGTGACCGTGAGTCTGGACTATAGACATCCTATCGCGTCTCTTTGTTCGCGCGAAACTGGAAAAAAAGAGAAATTTCCCGGGAGTGAGGTACGAAGCCTGCCCTCGGCCGTGGAAGTCAGCGGCGAGGAAGACGAAACGACCTGGTATGCCACTTTCCTCAGAATCAAGCCGTGGAAGACGTCCTCCGTGACGAATGAAGCTCGCAATGGCTGTCCTTATTTCGCTTTCGCCCGGATCGACGCCGCAGAGAGACGCTTGAGGACGTCATTGTCATGGTGAGTCAGCGCGCCCTGTCCTACTCCGGTCGAAGCCGCTCGAACAACTCCAGGCAGATGAGGGACGAACCCGGGCATCGGAAAGCAACACGTGTGCCAAACGGCCGAACATGGGTCACGGATCAGCCGGCGAGGAGCCCATCCTGGATTTCGATGACGCGATCAGTGGGCCGCATGAATCGACGGTCATGGGTGACGACGACGAGCGTGCAGTCGCGGCTCCTCTGTTGCTCGCGGATGAGCGAGAAGATCTCGTCGCCCCCTTTGCGGTCGAGGTTGCCAGTCGGCTCGTCGGCGAGGAGGACGACCGGATCCTTGATCAGGGCCCGCGCGATCGCCACCCGCTGCTGCTGGCCTCCCGAGAGCTGGGACGGCCGGTGACGCAGCCTGTTGCCGAGCCCGACCTGCTGCAAGAGCTCCCCGGCTTTCGCGCGACATTCCGGTGTGATACCGGTAGGGATGTATGGCAGCAGGACATTGTCGACGGCCGAGAGATTCGGGATGAGGTTGAATTGCTGGAACACGAAGCCGATCTTGCCGCGCCGGAAGACGTCCATCTGGACCTCGTCCATGGCGGTTATGTTCTCGCCGTCGATGACGATCGTCCCGGACGTCGGGTTGTCAAGAGCCCCGAGCAGATAGAGCAGCGTGCTCTTGCCGGAGCCGGATGGACCGACGATGAACAGGCCGGTTCCGCGCTCGACCTCGAACGAGACGCCGCGCAGGGCTTCGACCTCCTCCGCGCCGCTTCGGAACGTCTTTCGCACGTCGCAGACCCGGATCATGACGGGCTCCTCTCGACCTGACGGGGGGCTGGGATCACCCATCTCAAGAAGCCTGGTTTCGGATCGCGTCCATCGGGGTCATGCGCGACGCCCGCCACGCGGGGTAGAGACCGGCTAGGCTCGCGATCGCGATCGCGACCGCGTTGCTGGCCGCGACCAGCGGGACAGTCAGCTCCAGCCTCAGCTCGTATCGGACGAGGATGGAGTTCAGGGCCGCGATCGCCGCGATCGCCAGTCCCGTCCCGACCAGGCCGGAGAGTAGGCCCAGGAGTGCACTCTCCGCCGTGACGAGGCCGAGGATGTTCCGCCGCGTCCAGCCGTTGGCCCGCATGACGCCGAACTCGACGGTCCGCTCGACGGCGCTCATGAGCATGGTATTGGTAATCCCCACTCCGGCCACCAGCAGGGCCAATCCCACCGTCAGGACCAGGAACAGGTCCAGTTTGCCCATGACGTTACCCACCTGGACGTTGAACTGAGGCATGCTCCGGACCTGGACGTTGGCGACATCCCGGGTGATCGCCCGCTCCAGGGCGTCGATATCCGTCTGCGGATCCGGCTCGATGTAAAAGGCCGAGACGTGCTGCCGATCGATCCCGAGCAGCTCGCGAGCCGTGGTGATCTCCATCACGATGATCTCGTCGATCATGAGCGAACCCGTCTGGTAGAGGCCGACGATTTGGAACGGCTTGCCGCCGATGAGCAATCGATCTCCGACCTTCTTGGGCGTGCCGTCGGCATTCGGATAGTCGCGGGCGATCTTGGTGCTGATGACCACATGGGGCCTGCCGACGTCGGTGTCCAGGAGATATCGCCCGCCGCCGCGCTGCGGGGGCAGGAGGCTATGTCTGAAGGCGCCCCCGCGGAGCAGGAGATGCTCCGGGAGCTGCTCCCCTTCGAGCATGATCGTCTCGGCGAACGAGCTGAACCGCTCGTCGCCCCTGCTCGTGAGGGCCTTGGCGGCGGCGCGGGCGAGGAGGTTGCGGCCTTCGATGGGCGGCGCGATCCTCCAGACCTCGGGGGCGACGATCCTCACCCCGGGAACCTTCTGGATCTCGTCGACGAGGCCCGCTGGCAACTCACTGAAGACTGGGGCCGGCGCGTCGGCACGCATCACGATTAGCCCCGACATCCTCGATAGGGTGTTGCCCATCAACGAGCGGATCCCCTGGGTAAGGCTGAAGAGCCCGAGGATCGCGACGATCGGGATCGTCAGACTAACGACCGCCAGGAGCGTCCTCAACGGCCGTGTGATCAAGTTCAGCGAAGCGAAACGCCACATAAATAGACCTCGTGCCGGGGCGCCGACCCGAGCGGGGCCGGAGAACGGCCGCCTCGCGACCGGCAGGTCGTCTCGGCTCTTTCATGCTTCGGCCATGCAGATATCTTGCCGTCGGCCGGTTCCGGTTCCTACTGGGCGTCGCAGGAATATGATCAGTAACACCAGCAGGCTGAATTGCGTGACTTCTTCCTGCGCAGGGAGGATGGGGGAGAACACAAGACTCCCTTCACGGTAGAATCGTAATTGGGCAGGGAGGGGTTGGCATGGAACTCCGCTTCTACGAGGACCCAGACACCGGCCAGCCGCATATTTATGGGCACGGGGTCAGTGAACGAGAAGTTGGGGAAGTCCTGCGCGGACCAGGCGAAGACCTGCGCGCGACCGGAAACTCGCGTCGGAAGATCGGCCAAACTTCGGCCGGCCGCTTCTTGCAAGTCTTCTACGTGCCTGACGAAGATCCTGACTGCGTATTCGTGATTACTGCCTATGAACCGCACGGCAAGGCCAAGAAAGCCTTCCGTCGGCGACAACGGAGGAAACCGAAATGAGCAAGCAAAAGTTTCCCCCTGGCTGGGATGAGAAGCGCGTAAAGGAGATGATCGCGCACTACGAAAACCAAACCGAGGACGAGGAGTTCGCCGACATCGAGGCGGCTCGCGAGGCCGAGGACATAACGCTCATGGCCATCCCCACCGAACTGGTTCCGGAGGTTCGGGCGCTGCTTGCCCGCAAGCAGAGTGCGTGACGGAAACGCCGAACCAGCCGTTGCAGCAGACGGGGCCGGCATCGTTTCTTTTCGTAGCATCTGAACCCTGCCGGGTGGGGAGTGCTGTAACCGGCTCGGCACGCGGCGTCGACGGCGGGCGAAAGGCGGCCTCGTCGGCGCGCTCCTCGGCTCCCGCCCGCCCCTAATCACCACATCCGCGATGGTTCTCCTACCACTGCCAACCGGCCGCCACGCAGCCTTCACGGACCGGGACACCCTTGAAAGTCTCGATCGGCTTGAGACCTCTGCCATCGACGGTTATAGTAAATGCTTGTCATCTCGAATGGAGCGAACTCCTGAACCCGTCGGATGAGAGGCCATGCGCATCAACCTCACGGTGAAGGCGGGCCCGCACGAAGGCGAGGTCTTCGAGTTCCAGGAACGCGCCTTTTTTGTCGTCGGTCGGTCGGAACGGGCTAACTTCCGGCTTCCGGTCAAAGATAACAGTATCTCGCGCATCCACTTCATGATCGAGATGAACCCGCCCCAGTGCCGTCTGACGGACATGGACAGCACCAACGGGACCAGGGTCAACGGCCAGAAGGTCGCCATGGCCGATCTCAAGGACGGCGATCTGATCACAGCGGGCAAGACGATCCTGCTCGTGTCGGTGATCGACAGTGATGAGCCCCTCGTATCCACCACGGAGACCATCCTGACTTCAGGGGCCGCGGCGTTCGACGCCCCCCTCCAGCCCGGTCCCCACGCCGTGCCAACCGCCGCCCCTTCCGGACAACCGCTTTCCACGGTGGATTATCCGTCGCGGCCACGACCGGACGAGAAGGCCCCGCGCAGTTGCCGCCTCTGTGGGGATAGCCTTGCCGAAACTGAGATCGGGGCGACTAGTTCGGGGGGACAGAACACGAATGTCGAGGCGATCTCGCTCTGCCCGGCCTGCCAGGGACGGATTGGCAACCATCCCCAGCCCATCCCGGGTTACCAGGTCGTCCGCGAGCTGGGCCGGGGCGGCATGGGGGTCGTCTACCAGGCGCTCCGCACGGCCGACGGCGGGCTCGTGGCGCTCAAGACGATCAAACCGGCCGTCGATCCCACTCCGGTGGAGATGGATCGCTTCCTCCGCGAGGCGCAGATCTTGAGCGAGCTGGATCACCCGAACATCGTGTCGTTCCACGAGCTGGGCGAGTCCAACGGACTCCTGTATTTCGCGATGGACTATGTGGCGGGGACCGATGCGGCGCATTTGCTGAAGCAGCATCGCGGCCCCTTGCCGATCGCCCGCGCGGTGGACCTGGTCTGCCAGTTGCTCCGGGCGCTGGATTACGCCCACGCCAAGGGTTTCGTCCACCTCGACGTCAAGCCGGCCAACATGCTGGTGACGCAGGAAGGGGGCCGCGACGTGGTCAGGCTGTCCGATTTCGGCCTTGCCCGCATCTACCTGACGAGCAAGATGAGCGGACTGAGCACGAATGACGAGTGCGGCGGAACGGCCCCATTCATGGCACCCGAACAGATCAACGATCTACGCGCGACCAAGCCCCCGGCTGACCAGTACAGCGCGGCCGCGACGCTTTACAATTTGCTGACCGACCGCTTCATCTACGATTTTCCCAAGAAGCTGCACGCGAAGATCATGAAGATCCTGCTCGAAGATCCCGTGCCGATCCGCGACCGCCGCCCCGACCTTCCGGAGGGGTTGGCCGCGATCATCCATCGTGCGCTGACCCGCGATCCGCAGGCCCGATACCCGAACGTGCGGAAGATGCGCCGGGCGCTGCTCCCCTTCGCCAAGTGATCGCCGCCGGTTCTGCCCATTGCTTCCCATCTCCTGCTCAAGGACCAGACGGGACCAGGACCACGCGGAAGCCCAGGATATGGTCCCGGAAGTCCGGCCTGTCCCCGCCGCGGTTCGCTGACCGAACGATGCGGGGGCGGTCGATCCAGCTCCCGCCGCGGGCCAGCCGGCCCGTGGTCTGCGAGGGCTCCGAGGGCCCACGCGGGTCGTCCACCGGCGACTCCTTGTAGTAATTATCAGCGTACCAGTCTTCACACCATTCCCACACGTTGCCGTGCATGTCATGCAGGCCAAACGCGTTCGCGCGGAACTTCCCTACCGGCGCCGTATAGACAAATCCGTCAGACCCCGAGATCGTCTGCCACCGCGGGAACTTCGCCTTCACCGTCCCGTCGGCAACGTTGCCCACCGCTGCCAGCATCTCGTCATCGTCTCCACTCCAGTACCGCGTTGTCGTCCCCGCGCGGCAGGCGTACTCCCACTCCGCTTCCGTCGGCAACCGGTACGTCTGACGGTCTTCCCGACGCAGCCACTCGCAGAACGCCACCGCGTCGTTCCAGCTCACGTTCACGACGGGATGCTCTTCGGTCTGTGAGAATCCGGGGCTGCGCCAGTTCTGTCTTGCGTCTTGCCCGAAATTCCCCGACTTCATGTCCCAGCCGTATCCCCCCTTGCCGTCCCGCTCGGCCTCCGTGCGGTAGCTGTTCGCCTCGACGAACCGCCGGAATTGGCCGACGGTGACCTCGTATTTTCCCAGGTAGAACGGTCGCGTGATCCGCACCCGGTGCTGCGGCTTCTCGTTGGGGAGGGCATCCTTGTCGGAATCGGGCGAGCCCATCATGAACTCGCCGGCCGGGATGAGCACCAGCCTCATCCCGATCTTATTTGTGATTTCCTTCGGCGGAACAGTCGAATTGGCTCGCACCCGGGGACGTCCGTCGCGTGCCACTCGTGCCTTGTCCGGAGGTGTGCGAGCGGTGCTTGCGGCGGCATTCACGGCAAGCGGCCCTGGGAGCTTGCCCTCATTGCTACCGGCGGGCGCCGGAATGATTTCTGGGACCTTTTCCACGCCCCGGACGAAGTAGATCTCGTCGACCCAGAAATCGAACGCGCCGGGCGGCATCCTGAACCCGAATTGCGTGATGGTCGCCGGGGTCACGGGCACCCGTCCGCCGCCAGGCACAGGATCGGAGAGGAGTGCGTCGAACGGCACGACGAACCGGCTCCAGGCGGTACCGATGGTCACTGCCAGCTTGGGGGAATTCAAACAGGTCTTCATCGCGGCGCAGAGGCCGCAGGCGGGCTCGGTGTTCTCCTGGCCCATCCCCACCTGGATCTCCATCGGCTTGTCCGCCTTGGCGTAGAAAGAGATGCCGTGATACCCGCTGGCGTCGAAGAGGACGCTGCCGCGGCGCATGTTGATTCCGAAACTGGCGTATTCTTCGATTGCCCCACTTCTAGTTCCGGTCACGTGGGCGGCCGTGCCGAGGTAACCTCCGCTCGACATCGGGCCGGGCTGCTTGATCGTCGATTTCGGACCGGCGACCGCCCACCACGCACCGTCGAAGATCTCGCCTCGCGGACCGCTGCACGAAGTGATGAGCTGTATGTCGATATAGCGCGAGGGATCGATGTTGCCGCCGCGCGTTCCGTTGCCGCTTCCCGCATCGCCCGTACCGGTACCGTCGACAAGCGGAATGGGGCTGCCTACCACAGCTTGCTTACGCTGTCCACCCGTTTGCTTCACCAAGGCTGACTCGGCGCTTCCGTCGTTGCTCACCGTCAAGCCACCGGCCCGAACGGTTGGCATTCCTGATCCCGTCGCCGCGTCCTTTTCGATTTGAATAACACGAGTATCATCCGCGTTGTTCTTGGTGCGGGCCTTTTCGGTGGCCACATAGATAAACGCAGAAAGCAAGATGACACCGAGCACGCCGGCCGCGACAATCATCGGCCAGGTCGGCCGGCGACGTTCGGGCAACGGCGCTGGAGAAGCGACCCGCTCTGGAGCCGGGATGGGAAAAGGCGACGCCTTGTTTTCGGCCAATTGACCGAGGAACTGGCCGACAAGAGAGTCGCTCCCGGCCGGCCGAGCCCGTTCACCTGAAGCGAGCGACGGCGAGCCAGGCGAACCGGCTGGCGCCGCTGGCGTCGGACTCGCTGATAGGGAATGAAGAAAACCCGTCAAGGCCGCAGCCAGCTCGGCCATTGAGGTATAACGGTGCCCGACTGCCTTGGCCATCGCCTTCAGGCAGATTGCCTCGAGGGCGGGGTCGAGGTCGCTCCGATGCGTTGAAGGGGGCAAAGGCGCCTGGGTCAGGATCTGGCCCGCAATCGCCAACCCCGAACCGCTGAACGGCAGCCGGCCGGTCAGCAGCTCGTAGAGGATCACTCCCAGCGCGTAGATGTCGCTGGCCGGCCCGATCTCCTTCAGGTCGCCGCGGATCTGCTCGGGGGCCATGTAGCCGAGCGTGCCCATGACCTGGCCCGACCTGGTCAGGCGCTGCTCTTGGGGATTCTCCCGTCGGGCCAGGCCGAAGTCGACGATCACCGGCTCTCGCCGCTGGCCGGTCGTCTTGATCATCACGTTGGCGGGCTTCAGGTCGCGGTGGATGACCTTTTGCTTGTGCGCTTCCTGCAAGGCCACGGCGAGCTTGCCCACCAGCGCCGCGACCTGGCGTTGCGGCCAGCCCTCCTCGCCGATCAACGCCGCCAGCGATTGGCCCTCGATGTAGGCCATCGTCAAGTAAAGCTGTCCATCGATTTCCCCGGCATCATACACGGGGCAGAGGTAGGGGTGGTCGAGCGTGGCGGCGGTGCGAGCTTCTTCCAAGAACCGTCTCCGTGCCTCGGGACCTTCGTGGTGTCCGAAGTCGGGTACCTTGAGGGCCACCGGGCGTTCGAGATGGGTATCTTGGGCCAGGTAAACCGAGCCCATCCCGCCCTGACCCAGCCGCTTGATGATCCGGTACCGGCCGAACTGTTCGGGGAGTTGCCCGGGCGTTTCCTCGGATCTCTGGACCCGGGAGGAGGAGCGAGAGGAAGCGGCGATCGACGAATGGTGCGTCAGCGTTGAGCCGCCCTGAGCGATCAGGCGGGCGAGTTCCCCGGCCTGGTGTGGGAAGCGGCGGAGGTAGTCTTCGAGGGTGAGGGGAGCGCCGAACTGCCGTCGGACCTCGTACTCGGCCTGGATCAGGTCGGCGGAGACGTCGCCGGGGCTGCCCAGCTCAGGGAACTCCTCGAGGTAGGACTCGAGGCTGACCTGACGGCCGCGCCGCCATTGCCGTTGAAGGTCGATCTTGACCATTCCGGCCAGTGCCGGCAGTCGCCAGGAACTCCCGGGCGGGATCTGGTCGAGACGCTTTGCCAGGAGACCTTCATCCCAGCCCTGATCAAACTCGACGAGCCACGACTCGAGCACCTGGCGGTCGTCGTTGGAAAGGTCGGCGAGTCTCGGATTCATTGCGGCCATAGCAAGATTCCGGGACGTGCAGAACACCACCGGCCCCTTGTCTCTGGCGCTGTGCGAGCGACGGGTAACGCCGATTCTTGGCGTGCGATCGCGCCAGTGCCAAGGATTTCCGGGAAATCCGCGAATTTTTATCCTCGGAGTTGCCGCAGTCCCTCCCTCAACCGCTCAGCGACTATCGAAAAAGAGTCGCCTTTCTCCGGAAATGACAGGGCGGATTTCAACCCGTCACTTTCCGGGAAAGGACGCCCGATGGATCATGGTACGTCCATCCCACCCCTCTTGGCAACTCACTTCGCCACTTCCTCGTTCCCGCTGACCGTTCGCTTGATTCCGGAGATCACCCAGCTCGGTCACCTCATCGCAGCGGATAATTGGTGTCAGCAAATAATTGGTGTCGGTTCAACTTTAGTTGAAAACAGAACCGACCCCATTTGTTTTCCCTCAAGCTCAACCCAGCGTAATGCCCGACGCGTTTGGCTTGATGGAGAGGAGGGTGTATTTCGGGTTCAAAAGAACCCCTGTCTGGCTGCTCACGCCCGTTGTTGGAGACGAGGCCAGGATGGTGATCTGCCCGCCACCCTTGGAGAACGGGTTCTTGCTGCCACTGATTGTCAGGGTAACCGTGTTGTTCGACTGGTTATATCTCGCCGTGATGTTGACGGGCGTCGCAACGCTCACGGTCTTCCCCTTGACGCGCTTGGTACTCAGGGAAACCACCTGATAATTGGAGGTGAGACCGGCGGTCGCCGGATTCATCGGGGCGCTGTATTGGAGGCTGAAGCCGGAGAAGACCGGCTTGCCCTTTGGCTTCCCCTTACTATTGTATTCTTGCGTCTTCACCACCGTATAGCCCGTGATTGTCGGAGCCTGTAACGAGGCCGACGGCGTGATAGTGATGGGGCTGGTTATCGCGGCATTCAGGCTGCCGCTGGTGAACCTGAGCGTGATGGTCTCAGCGATGCTGTCGGCGAGGTTGGTGAAGGTCGCCACGCCTTTGGCGACAGTGGCCGTGGTCGTCCCTTGCAGTGGGCCACTGCCGCTGTTCAGCGATACCGTGACCACCGAACGGTTATCACCTGTCTCCAGGTTGCCGAACCTGTCCTCTTCATAGATCACCGGCTGAGTCGAGAACCGCTGCCCCGCCGTTGCCGTTGCGGACGGCGGGGTGTGGATCACGAGCTTGTAGGCCGCCGCCGGGCTGACGACGACCTTGGTGGACGGCCCTGCTGTCAGGCCTCCGCCGAAAAACCTGAGTGCGATGGTCGAGGCCGTGTCATCGGCCAGGTTGCTGAACGCCGCCTCACCGCCCTGCAGAGTGATCGATGTCGTCCCCTGGAGCAGCCCGGCGCCACTGCTGAGCGAGGCCGTGACGAGCGTACTGTTGTCGCCCGTCTCCAGGTTGCCGAACCGGTCCTCCTCGTAGATCACCGGCTGGGTCGCGAACGCCACGCCGGCCGTTGCCGACGCGGACGGCTGCGTCTGGATGACCAGCTTGCTGGCGGCCGCCGCGCTGATCGTGAAGCTGTTGCTCGTACCCGAGGCAGTAAGAGTCCCATCCGTTGCTGCGAGTGTGTAGGTGCCAGCCAGGTCGATCTTCAGGCCGCGGAACGTTGCGACTCCGTTCGAGGCGGCGGCAGTCGCCGTGCTCGAGCCATTTTCGAATGTCGCGCTGCTGAGATTGAGGATCACGGTCGAGCTATCGGTGGTGACCACGTTGTCGTATTGGTCCTCGACCTTGACCGTCACATCGGGACTGAGCGCCACCCCCGCGGTCGCATCCGTGGGCTGATGACCGAAGACGACCTTGTTCGCCGCCGCGGTGATCGTGAAGCTGTTGCTCGCGCCCGAGGCAGCGAGAGTCCCATCCGTTGCCGCGAGCGTGTAGGTGCCAGCCAGGTCGATCTTCAGGTCGCTGAACGTCGCCACGCCGCTCGATGCCACCGCGGTTAGCGTTGTCGACCCACCCTCGAACGCCCCGCTGCTGAGTGTCAGGGTCACTGTCGAGGTGTCGGTGGTGACCACGTTGTCGTATTGGTCCTCGACCTCCACCGTGACAGCCGGGCTGATCGCCACCCCCGCGACCGCATCGGTCGGTTGTTGCCCGAACACGACCTGGAACGCCGCGCCCGGGTTGACCGTCAGCGAGTGACTCGTGTCGGTGGAACCGGCGAAGTCGGCGGTCCCATTGTAGACGGCCTGGATCGTGTAGGTGCCAAGCGGCGTGGCGGCAGGCAAGACGTAGCTGGCGCTGGCCGTGCCGTTGTCGACATTGACGGTGACGGCCGTGCCGATCGCCGTCGTGCCGCTCAGGATCGTGAAGGTCTCCGTGCCCTCGTCGACCGTGCCGGCCGCGCTGGTCACCGTGGCGCTGAGGGGAATGATCTGACTGGCGGGGCTAAATGTGGCCGAAGTGCTTGCCGCGGCCGTGGACGTGGGCGCGGACGTGGCCGCCGAGCTGACGGTCAGAGAATGACTCGTATCGGTGGAACCGACGAAGTCGGCGGTCCCGTTATAAACGGCCTCGATGGTGTAGGTGCCTGCCGGAGTGCCTGCGGGCAAGTCGTAGCTGGCGCTGGCCGTGCCGTTGTCGACATTGACGGTGACGGCCGCGCCGATCGCCGTCGTGCCGCTCAGGATCGTGAAGGTCTCCGTGCCCTCGTCGACCGTGCCGGCTGAGCTGGTCACGCTGGCGCTGAGGGGAACGGTCTGGCTGGCGGTACTCAAAGGGGCCGAAGTGCTTGCCGCGGCCGTGGACGTGGCCGCCGGGCTGACGGTCAGAGACTGACTCGTATCGGTGGAACCGACGAAGTCGGCGGTCCCGTTATAAACGGCCTGGATGGTGTATGTGCCTGCCGAAGTGCCGGCGGGCAAGACATAGCTGGCGCTGGCCGTGCCGTTGTCGACATTCACGGTGACGGCCGCGCCGATCGCCGTCGTGCCGCTCAGGATCGTGAAGGTCTCCGTGCCCTCGTCGACCGTGCCGGCCCCACTGCTCACCGTGGCGCTGAGGGGAACGGTCTGGCCGTCGGGGCTGAACGTGGCCGAAGTGCTTGTCGCGGCCGTGGACGTGGTCGCCGGGCTGACGGTCACAGTCACGGCCGGCGTGATCTCGCGGACCACGTTGTTGGCAGGGTCGGCGACGAACACGTCGCCCGCGGAATCGACGGCGACGCGGAAGGGGCCGTCCAGCTCGGCGTCGGTCGCGGGTCCGTTGTCGCCGCTGTAACCAGCGGTGCCGTTACCGGCGACGGTGATGATGTCGCCGGTCGCCTTGACCACCTCACGGACTCTGTTGTTGCCATCGTCGGCGAAGAACAGGTCGCCCACGGCGTCGACGGCGACGCCGTAGGCGTCGTTCAGCTCGGCGGCGGTCGCGGGTCCGTTGTCGCCGCTGTAACCGGCTTTGCCGTTGCCTGCGACGGTGATGATGTCGCCGGTCGCCTTGACCACCTCACGGACCGCGTGGTTGTTCGCGTCGGCGATGAACAGGTCGCCCGCGGAGTCGACGGCGACGGTGTTGGGGGCGTTTAGCACGGCTGCAGTTGCGGGCCCGTTGTCGCCGCTGTAACCAGCTTTGCCGTCACCGGCGACGGTGATGATGTCGCCGGTCGCCTTGACCACCTCACGGACTCTGTTGTTGAGACAGTCGGCAAAGAACACGTCGCCGGCGGAGTCGACGGCGACGCCGCGGGGGCCGTCCAGCTCGGCGGCGGTCGCGGGGCCGTTGTCGCCGCTGTAACCAGCTTTACCGTTACCTGCGACGGTGATGATGTCGCCGGTCGCCTTGACCACCTCGCGGATCACGTTATTGTTAAGGTCGGCGATGAACAGGTCGCCCGCGGAGTCGACGGCGACGTCGCGGGGGTCATTCAGTTCGGCGGCGGTCGCGGGGCCGTTGTCGCCGCTGTAACCGGCTTTGCCGTTGCCTGCGACGGTGATGATGTCGCCGGTCGCCTTGACCACCTCGCGGATCACGTTATTGTTAAGGTCGGCGATGAACAGGTCGCCCGCGGAGTCGACGGCCATGCCACCGGGATTGTCCAGCTCGGCGGCGGTGGCGGGTCCCTTGTTGCCCGTGTAACCGGCTGTGCCGTTGCCGGCGGCGGTCACGATCGTGCCCGTGATGCTCGGGGCGAAGTTCGCGGTGCCGCCGTAGGAGGCCGTGACGGTGTTCGTGCCCGCCGCCAGGCTCGAGGTCGTGAACTCCGCCACGCCGTCGACCAGCGTCTCGCTGCCGATCGCTCCGTTCTGGTCGCTGAAGGTGACCGTCCCGCCGTCGGGAGTTGCCCCGCCCGGAGACAGGTCGCTGACCGTCGCGGTGAAGGTGACCGACTGTCCGAGGGGCGCCGAAGCGGTCGAGGCCCTCAGCGCCGTGAGGGTGGGCAGGGCACTCAACAGGGCGCGCTGTTCGAGGAGGCCGATCTGGGGCCGGAACCGGAGGCGAGATGGAAATCTCTCCGGCCGTCGCGTTCGCCAGCCGCGCCGCGAGGGAGTCTTGGCCGCCCTCAAGGCGACAGACTCGCGCGGGACGGCAATCGGAGCAGGCGCCGAGCGGGCGCAGAATGGTTCGGCCGAGGGAGAATCGGGGTTCGACAAGCGATCGGTCGCTCGATCACGGTTTGGCGTGGTCATGGCGAAGGCTCTCCAGGGGGCGTGATTACGGGATTTTCTCATCCCACAACTCTCTGTGCGGAAAGTTCTTGACGTAGGTCAGGCTTTCCAGCCTGACTTGCGATCGCCGAATGTCCGTGCGTCAGGCTGGAAAGCCTGACCTAGGGAGGAAGTCGCGTGATTACGACCGCTCATCGTCACCGGCCAGTGCCAGGCTGGTGAGGAACGCAATCAGCGTGATCGCAAGAAGAAACCCTACCGTTCGGTGGAGCATCGTCGGACTCCTGTGAGACGGGAGGAGCAACGCGGAACGTCGGTCGTCGAAAATCCATGGACCGGGATATTCAACATGAGAACCGTCCACGTCATTCGGCACCGCGACTCAGACAGTTAATGCCACCCGGTTGTGCGGACGTATCCTCAATGGATAGAATAATTCGTGTCCACGGGTGCCTGGACTATTCTTTTGTCTCTACCAGTCCTACGGAGACCATCTACACGCTTTCGCCAGAATTCCGTCATCGCTCTAGACGCTGGTCGTCTTCCGACTCGAATACGCGAGGATTCAACGATGAATTCCGACGACACCACGCGAACCAGCCTGACGCTGCTGAGACGGACCGCCGACTGGCGTGACCATGCCGCCTGGCAAGAGTTCGTCGCTCGATACAACCCTCTGATTCGTAGCTGGTGCCGGGCATACCGCCTCGATGACGACCTCGCGGAAGACGTCTCGCAGCTCTTCTGGATTGAACTGGCGGACAAGCTGCGCTCGTTTCACTACGACCCGAGCCGCAGGTTCCGAGGGTGGCTCCGAAGATGCTTCCATTGGCGCATCGTCGATGCGATCCGCGAGCGAAGTCGGCAGGAACTCGTTGTTCGATCGCTCGATGATCTTGCGCGCGTTGATGTCAAGAATTCGCTCCTCGCTTCCGAGCCACTCGACGAGCAAGACGACGAACCGGCCTCTGGGCGGTTGCTCCTGCTGGACCTGGCGGAACAGGTTCAAGCCGCCGTCCGCGAGAAGGTCCATGCCCAATCCTGGCAAGTGTTCTGGCATATCTCCATCGACGGCTGGACCACGCGCGAGGCGGCCGACGCCCTGAACATGTCCTACCTCGCCGCGCATACCGCCCACAAGCGCGTGGTCGATCGGCTCGCCAAGGAAGGGGACCGCCGTCTCGCCGAACTGATGAGTTCGAACACCGACACAAGGCCATCGCGACCATGACGAAGTGCCCCCCGGAAGCGACCATCCGATCGATCGGGACCGAGGCCGTCGGCGAGGCCACCTTCGCGGGCTTGGAGGGACATGTCGAGCAGTGTCCCGATTGCCAGCAGATCCTTGAAGCCGCGACGAAGGCTGTCCCGCCAGCGACCCACCCCGCGCCGGCTCGGAACACCCCGCCGGCGCTTCCCGGTCTCGTCATCGAGCGCGCGCTTGGCCGGGGGGAGCGAGCGTGGTTTACCTCGCCTGGGAACCCGCGCTGAATCGCCACGTCGCCGTGAAGCTGTTTCCAAGTAATTAGCTGGTCGATCCTCACGCGCGCGAGCACTGGCTCGGTGAAGCAGGGGACTCCGTCCTACTTGGCCCCCGAACAAGTGGCCGCCCTTCCCGGCACGATCGGTCCCGCCGTCGATATCCATGCCCTGGGAGCGCTCTTGTACCACTTGCTGACAGGCCGTCCCCCATTTCAAGGAGCGTCGAGCGCGGAGACGCTCGACCAGGGCCGCAATCAAGACCCCGTCCCCTCGCGCCGGCTCAACGGCCGGATTCCTCGCGACCTCGAAACCATCTGCCTCACCTGCCTGGAAAAAGCCCGAACCGACGCTACCCGACCGCCGAGGCCCTGGCCGGCGACTTGCGCCTCTGGCTCGAAGGTCGTCCGATTGTGGCCCGCCCCGTCTCCTCGATGGGGCACGCCTGGCGCTTGTGCCGCCGGCACCCGGCCGTCGCGGCCCTGCTGGTCACGCTGGCGATGACCCTGGCCACGGGGGTCGTGGGTCTGTTCGTGCTCTTGAACCGGGTCACAGCCGAACGCGCGCGGCTTGCCGAGGCACGTCGCCACGCAGACGGCTATCAACAGTTCTCCGCGAGCGCCGCCGATCAACTCGGAGTATTTCTTCGGACGACCATTCGCTACCAGGGGAAGACCACGCCAGACCAGATGACAACGGCACTGTTGAAGCTCCGGAGCTCCACCAACGATTTGAAAAGCCGGCGCAACTCCTGTTCTGCAGCCCATAATGCCGTTGGACTTTCACCGGCAAGTCCTACGGCATTATGGGCTGCAGAACCGGCCCCGACCCCGCGCAGCCCTTGTCGTAGAACGTGACCGACTGGCCAAAGACCGACGTGCTGGCGGATGAGCTCGGGCTGGTTGTGGTGCGGGCCATGCTAACCGGCACCGTGGCCGGGGAGGATGTGCTGGAGCTGAAGTTGCCGTCGCCCAAGTACTGACTCCAAGTTCCTGGTCAGTTCCAACCTACGGCAACACGCCCCTAGCCCGGAGAGACCCGACGGCAGCCCGGAGGGATGGGAAGTACTCTAGCGATACCGCTGCGAACTCTGCTTGGAGGTCGTTATGGAGATGGGAACTGGTCGCTGCCGCAGCGTAATCATTCGTGTTCGAGCTTATGAACACTGCAGGGTGCGTAAATCCAGAATTTCTCAGTTGGGAGCAGAGTTCCAAGCTCTGCTCCATGTTCATAGAATCCTTGATTTCCTTCTTGTGAGACGGACGTCGCTTGGCGATCAAACGCGCGACCGCCCGATTCAGAGAGTTCTGGTCGCGGTCCAGAACGATTGCTCGAGCGAGCAGCTCGTTTGCGAGCCTCCGAAACCCGGCATGCAGCCCAAGTGGGTGGACAGCTAAGGGAGTCGGGAGCGCAGTCCCGATCCAGGGCGCAGCCTCGGCAAGCCAATCTTGATTCTCATCATGGAACCCAAGCCATCCAGCAAATTCTCTTTCGATCCGGCTGGCATGGTCGGCGAACTCGCCCGGCACGAGTTCTGGCACAACCAGATGGACGGCATCCGGCCGTGCGGTCACCAATTGCAGGAGTTCGGAGGCTATCCGGATCTCTTCTGCGGGCACCCTCGGCTGCTGGCGGGTGGTGTCGCGGCGGAACAGATCGAGGAAGTTGCAGGTGTCGAGGATGGTGACCGGGGCGGGCTGCGCGATGACTTGTGCGACGACAGCCGTGATGGAGGTCATGCAGCCGACACCTCTTCCGCGTACCGCGAAAGCAGGAGGCAATGGTCGAAAAACCGCAAGTTCAGCTCGGGTGCCAATTCCCTCGGCCAACCGGCGGCGGCGAGCCAGTCGATGAACGGTTGGGCGTCAATGACCGCTTTTGCGCGGAAAGCAGCGATGACGAACTCGCGCCACAACTCAGCTTCCTCGCGGTTGAGCGGGAGTGACTTGCGGGCGCTATCCGAGAACGTTTGGAGACGATCCCGTATGTCTACGGGCAAGTTGGCAAGGAAGGCATCCTCGGGAGTGGGCACCCGAATGTTCGCACCAACTGCCCGCACAGCGGGAATAACGCCTTCATCCAGAAATCGGCTCACTTGGTCCCATGCGGCCGGGACGCTGGGCTTGCCGGTCGGATATGGCGGTTTTGCGAACCACACCCAGCCGCCCCTCAGCTCAGATTCCCGGGGCCGTTCGATACTGAGTACGACTCCGACGTAGGAAGGAGTCGTGTCGAGGGCATACCAGCCGGATCCCGGCTTGACCATCGACGTGTAAGGGAGTAGGTCATCCCCTGTCAGGCGCCTCCAGCAGTTCGGTAGATTTGCGTCAAGAACGCCGAACACCTTGGAGATCGCGCTTTCGGGGCCACTTGCTGCCCATCGGTTCCAGCGCGAGGCGTTTTCAACCGCGTTCATGATACCCTCTTGGATCGGGTTCTCCCTGTGGCGGCTCTTCGGAGGAGCTTGCTGATCCAGCGACCCTCGCCAGGCTCGATTCTACCCGAACACTTCCCTCGCCTGCGATGGGCAGGCTTCGAGCAGGGAGTTTCGTGGGCAGGGCGATATCGGTGTGGATATGTGTTCGTCTGGCCAGACGTTCTCCGGTGCCGGTTTGGGTTGGCGAGGCGGCGATGGAGCGGTACGATACCGCCGGAGGTGTCCCACGCCCACGATCACGCTCTCCGAGTCCGCCCTGGCCCTGCTGCGTTCCCGCGTCGAGGGCGGTAGCCGCCACGTCGATGATTCCAACCGGGAAGCCTACCGCGAGCTGGCGCGGGCGGGGATCATGTACCCGGTATCGGGCTTTATCAGTGGTCCGGAATACCTCTATCGGTTCACCGACGAAGGGTGGGAGCGGCGGCTTGAGATTCTAGGTTGCGCGAAGAAAAGTGCCTGATAGGATGATCGCAAACCGCGGAAGTTGGGGAGGGAAAAGTGGCCATCACTGGAGGGAAAAGTGGTCATCACTGATTAGCGCTTTCTTAACCCCTGAGCCGCCTGCATCAAGCGTTTACGTGCGTGCCCTGAAGCTCCTTCGCCTCTTGAGCGGCCGATATCAGTGATGTCCCCTTTTCCCTCCCCCCCCTTTTCCCTCCCTCAGTGATGTCCCCTTTCCCCTCCCTCCAAGCACAAGCCACCCAAACTCGTCATCGGCGTTGGGGGCCACCCCCACGCTTTTCTCTACCGCACGCCCGATTGCGGTGCCCTGTGCAAGACGGTCAGGAAATCTCCCTTATGAACGACGTCGAAGCCCTGGTCGAGGAAAACCGTGAAATCGAGAGCCTTGTCGCGGAGAAAGACCCACTGGAACTCGGGGCCGAGATGGGGGAAGCCGCGGGGCTTGTTCTGCTCGAGGACATAGCTGAAGAGCCGCTTGCGGGAGGAAAGCGGCGCGGTCACTTCGTAAGCCGCGAGAACACCCTCCTCGGGCCCGACCTGGCGGATCCAGTACCAGATGGCGTCTGCTTCTTGAGTGCTGATCGGCCGGGGAATACGCGACATCCGAGCGGACAGCTCGCGCAATCCCAGGCCGCCGGCAAGTGCGGCCACGAGCCAGACTAGGGCGAGCAGAAACCAGCCTCCCCGACGCGGCTTGAGCCAGGCGCCCAGGCGCGCATAGCCCATAACCCCCGCGGCCAGGATCATGGAGGCCGGCAGAACGGTGTAGCGGACGTGGTGCCACTCCTCGGTCGCCAGGAACCGGAGGGCCCAGCGGCCGTTGCACAGGCTCCAGATCCAGGGCACGGCCAGAATCGCCACGCGGGGTGCCAGACAGGCGAGGACCGCCCACGCTCCCAGTCCGTAAATCAGCACCTCGGCGGAGGTTTCCAGAGTCTGCAAGACCGTTGCACGCGGGCCAAGGAACTGGTCGATGAACTGGTTCGGAGCGCCCGAGGCGACCTTGAACTTGAGGTAACCGAAGAAGCCAAAGAGCAACCACGCCAGGCCGATCGAAAACAGCGCCTGCCGCCACTTCAGAGTCCTGGTCAGATCCTCCGGGTCGCGCGGCGGCAGGAACGCGAAGGTGGCGATCATCACCGCGAATTCCTGGCGGCAGGCGAGCATCCCCAGAACGCCCACGGCGGCCAGCCCCACCTGCCGGCCGCGTATTCCTTGAACGGCCCAGAGCACGAACGGCAAGGCTAGCTGGAGTTC
>Ga0074044_10001072_pt1 | contig 25143 bp, 26 predicted proteins | sample BogForMeECP23OM1_FD_94443 | JGI IMG/M metagenome (GOLD analysis project Ga0074044, IMG submission 94443) | Bog forest soil microbial communities from Calvert Island, British Columbia, Canada - Bog Forest MetaG ECP23OM1 | ecosystem: Environmental > Terrestrial > Soil > Wetlands ... | reverse complement strand
AGCAAGCGCATCGCGGCGACCTTCGCCGTATCGATCGGGCTTCCGCCGCCGAAGCTGACGAATGAGTCGGCGTCGACGCGGCGCGCTTCCTCGACCAGCGCATCCACGGTTTTGGAAGGCACGTGTTGCACCGCGCCGGCGAATACTCCTGCCAGTGAGGCGCCCGCCGCGCGCTTGACGGTATCGATGAGCCTGGAGCGACCCAGCGATGCACCGGTGACGATCAACGCGCGCCGGGCTTGCCGCCGCTCGAGTTCCGTGCCGAGCGAGGCGATGCTGCCCGCGCCGAAAACGACGCTTTCCAATCGCGTGTAGCGGAACACTCCCGAGGTTGAATTCAAGGTACTCCTCCATTGCGCCAGTGAGCGGCGCGGCAGCGAGTTTCTTCAGGGCGGACTTTAGCCTCGCAAGCGCGGCGTTCCGTCGCGTCCTGCTACGGCTTGATGATAATTACGGTTCCGACGGGCAGGATGCGGCTTAGTTCTTCGATGTCCTGATTGTCCACCGAAATGCATCCGGTGGTCCAATTAATTTTTCCAGCGTTGAGGACGGGAAGATCGGTGCCGTGTATTCCGATGTGTCCGCCTTCGCCGGCCTCGTGGCCGTCGTCCTCGACTGGAATTTCCTCTTCATTGTGCAGCGCTGCGTAGCGCTGGCGATCTACCAGGTTGGGATAGTTCAGGCTCAGGAACCACTTCCAGCGCCGGCTCGGATGTTTCCCCATGATCGTATACACGCCTTCGGGCGTGCGCCGGTCACCCTCCCAGAGCTTGGTGCCGCCTTCCATGCTGCGGCCGAAGACGGCGCTGTAGGTCCGGTACATACGGCCCTTGTAGTAGACGACGAGCTCGTGGCGCGACTTGTAGGCCGTGATATTCCAGTTCCACGGATCGAGATACGATGCATCGCGAGTTTGCTCGAAGGCAATCTGTCCCGCGGTTAGCTCGAGCTTGCGGCGATCGAGCGTCCCCTTAGCGGCGGCGCCGGTGGCTTCCGCGGCCGGTGGAGCCGCCACCTTCGCATTGGGATCGTAAGCGGGAGAATCCGGCGCGGGGGCCCATCCGGCATCGATGGCGACGCTCGGAGCGGCTCCCGGCGTCGGCGACGGAGAATACGATGCGATACTCGGAGCGGCAGCCGGCGTCGGCGATGGAGAATCTGATGCTTCGGAACGCTGGGAAGGAGCGTGGGCGAACGACAGGGTGGCCATCATGGCCAGGATGGTTGCGGCAGTCGCGGCCGTGCGCGCGGTCCTTGCGATCATCGTTCCGCCCCTATTTTGAAAAGCCTTGCGTGCCGCGTCAATTGTGTGAGTCACAAAATAGTCGCCGGGCTTTTGACCGCCCATTATATCTTAACCGTCCCGGCAAGGAGGCGTACTTCGATGGATAGCGACACCGCCCGCGCGATGGCCGCGTTGACGACCGGAATCTATGTGCTGACGGTGGCAGAGGGACCCCAGCGTCACGGGATGTCGTCTTCGTGGGTGACGCAGGTCTCGGGCGAGCCGCCCCTGCTGATGGCGGCGATCGACGTACGGCACTTCAGCAATGGCATGGTCGTGCGGACCGGAGCTTTCGGCCTGAACGTCGTCGGCGTCCACGGCAAGCCGCTGGAAGACTACTTCTATTCCGCGCAGGCACGCCGCGCGGACAATCTCGAGGCCTTCGAGTACGAGCTCTCACCAAAGCTGGGTGCACCCTGGCTCAAGCTCGCGATGGTCGCGATCGAAGCGCGCGTGGTCGACGCGGTCGTGGCGGGTGATCACACATTGTTTATCGCCGAGCCAGTCGGCGTTCGTATTGGCAACGGCGACCGGCCGCTTACATCACTGGATTTGGACTATGCATACGTCGGTGGCAAGCAGGTGATTCCGAGAGATCGCGAAGGATGGTAAGGAGCAGCGGCGCTCCAATCGCAATTCGAGGGCAAGCAGAAAAGAGGGTATTCGCATGGGCTGCCGGCTGTGGGTAACTAAACTTTTTTAGACTTTGATATGTAATGCGGGACCGCGTAGGCTCCCGCACATGGCCGATACCGGGTCAGCATATTCATCCGCTTTTCTTACCACCATCGCACCGCTCCACGAAGTTGCGCGGCCGCTTACTTCGAGTGACAGACCATCAGAGTTGACCGAACCGGAGGAAGGTCCAAATATTTTTTTACAAAACGAACCCAATTTATCCTTTATTTCCTTACGCTTTTTTGGGTTCGCCTAAAATTTAATCATGAGAACCTGCTGCCTGGAGCCTAAGCCCTGCCCTAATCGGGGCTGAGTGCGTGCCGGAGGAATCCCGGATCAGCGGTGCGCGTTTCGCCGCTGCCTTAGGGGGGTCAGCACCGAGCAGCTTTTCGAAAATCGACAGTCTCGAAAGACGAGCGAGCAAGTGATGCCTGAGGTGAATCCGCGTGCTGCGAGTACCCCGCTACTCAAGCTTGCTTGGTAGCCTTGACCGAGAACAGCAACGGAATCGGGTCGCCTTTGATGCGGTAGTAGCCGTCGGCGCCGCGCTTCGCCGCCTCCAGGCACTGCCAGACACAGACCGGAAATTCATGCCAGAAATCGATTTGGAGACCTGCCTCGATGAGCGAGTTCTGAATCTCGCCGACCGTGTGGATCCATTCGTGTCCCTCGTGCTTGCCGATGTGCGTGGGATCGGCATAGTCGGGCTGCGCCGTGTCCACGATCACGTCCGTGCGAAAGTACGAAAGCTCGACTCGCAGCGCGTCGTGACTTCCCGCGTAATCGATGATGCTCACGAACGGATGCATGTCGACGATATTGAAAAATCCGCCGGGCTTCAGGCACTCGATCTCGATGGAGTGGAGGGTCTTCCCCACGCGCTTGAAGCCGTCGAGGTCGTAGAAGGCGGAGCGCGCATGGACCTCGACCGCATCGTTCCAGAGCAGCAGGTTGGTTTTGATTCGCTCGTCCATCGCGGAACCTTATTATCACGTGTATGGGTTAAATTGACCCGCGACAAAACGCTTTGATAGCATCCGCGCGCGGAGATTTAACCGATGCCGATTGAGAAAAATGAATTGCGCCGTGTGATGGGTCATTTCGCGACCGGCGTTACGGTCATCACGACGTTTCGAAAGTCCGGCGAGATGCATGGACTCACCGCGAACGCATTTACCTCGGTCTCGCTGGTGCCGCCGCTGCTCCTGATTTGCGTCGACAAGAAGGCCGAAAGCTACGCATGCTTTGACGAGACCAGGGCGTTCACCGTCAACATCCTGGCATCGGACCAAGAGGACCTCTCGCGCAAGTTCGCCGTGAGCGGCGGCCAGAAGTTCGATGGCGTTAGCTACCACATCGGCGCCAACGGTGCGCCGATCCTGGCCGGCAGCGTAGGTTACATCGAATGCAAGGTGACCGCCGCGCACGATGGCGGCGATCACACTATCTATGTCGGCGAGATCGAGCAGGCCGAGACTCGCGAGACCAAACCGCTGCTCTTCTTCCGCGGGGGCTACCGGGAACTCGGAGACTGAGCGCGTCCGGCCGGTTTCGGCCGTCCAACGCCAACCATGATGTTGTTTCATTCATCGTGAGCGATATCGCACGCGTCCCGGGCCTGTCCGTTTTCCTGCCGTCGCACAACGAGGAAGCCAACGTCGAGCGCGTGGTGCGAGGCTACCTCGCCGAGTTGCCGAATGTCGCGGACGACTACGAAGTGATCGTGGTCAACGACGGCAGCCGCGATCGCACCGGTGCGATCGCCGATCGGCTCGCCGTGGAGAATCCGCACGTTCGCGCCGTCCATCACGAGGTCAATCGTGGCTACGGTGGCGCGGTAATTTCCGGAATCCGCGCGGCGAAGATGCCTTACGTCCTGTTGTCCGACGGCGATGGCCAGTTCGATCCGAAGGACGTCGCCAAGCTCACCGCGTTTGTTCCCGACTACGATGTCGTCGTGGGGCGCCGCGCGCATCGCGCCGATCACCTGATGCGCAAGATCAACGGTAAGGCCTGGACCCTTCTGGTACAGGTGGTGCTGGGAGTCGGCATCAGCGACATCGATTGCGGGTTCAAGCTCTTCAAGCGCGAGTTTCTCGACAAGATAGAGCTGCGCGCGAAAGGCGCGATGATCTCGACCGAGCTGATGGCGCGTCTTGCGGGCAATGGCGCCAAAGTGCGCGAAGTCGAGGTGATGCATCTGCCGCGCATTGCCGGCGAGCAATCGGGCGCCAACCTCAAAGTCGTGGCCAGGGCGTTCAAGGAGTTGTTCGCGCTCTATGGTGAGCTGCGCTCGGAGCGCCGGGCGCGTTGAAGCCGGGCACGGCGGCCGCCTTTATGTCGCTAAAGGGTTGGCGTCCGGCACGGATTGGTCGGGTCGCCTGGGGTTCAAATCACAAAACACCGTATTGTATGGTAATGTTGTACGGTTGCGCGACTGGCACAGCAATCGCTATATGCTTTCGGACATTGATGCGCGGCCAGCTAAACAGCCGCCCAGACGCAAGGAGACCATAAGGATATGAAGCGCACGCTCACGATTCTGACCGCCGCCGCCTTCGCCGCTGCGATTGCACTCCCGGCCTTCGCCCAGACTGGCGGGGCGTCCGATGCGAGCCCGGCCGCCGCCGCAAGTCCGGCGCCTGCGAAGAAGCACCATCACAAGAAGAAGAAGGCCGACACGGGCACTATGGCGCCCGCAGCGGCTCCATCAGACGCGACCACGAAGTAAGTTAATTCGTCGCTCAATCATCAGGGGGCGGAGGCGACTCCTCCCCCTGATATTGTATCGCTGACCGACAGTTCCTCGGCCGCTCCGAGGTCCGGTCCGGCGTGCATTGGTTTTAGGCACGCGACGCCTAATTGCGCTGCGTGCTTTTTTTCACCGTAGCTTTCCTGCTACGATCCGATAGCGTCTGCATAAGCGTGGAAGTCGGCGCAATTAAGTGTCAATTTTCTGCCGCTCCGGTCTGGTCGCCTTGATATTTATGCTGGTTATCCAGTCGCCTACGGTCGCGTCGGTCACGACCAAAGGGGGGGTGATCTCGGACGATCAGGTCTGCGATCCGGTGGCAGACTACTATCTCGGCATGGAGGACTATCCCGAGGCGATCCGGCTCCATCGCGAGGTGATCGAAAACAACCCGGCCAACGCTCTCGCGCATTACCATCTCGGGTTTGCCTACGGCCTGATGGGGCAGCATCAACACGAGCTCTCCGAATACCAGAAGGCGGTGAATCTCGGACTCGACGACTGGCAATTGTTTCTGAACCTCGGCCTGCTTTACCTCGAAACCGGGCAGCTCCGCGATGCTACCGAGGTACTGCGGCTTTCAACGCTGCTGGCGCCGGACTATCCGGAGCCACACTTCAATCTCGGAATCACTTACGAACGGCGCGGGATGCTCGAACAAGCTGAGCAGCAGATGTTGCTTTCGCTGGAACTGGATCCCACCCAAGTCGACGCGCACAACACGCTTGGGGCTATCTACGCGGAGGAAGGCAAATTCGTGCGCGCCCACGACGAATGGACTGAACTGGTGCGGGCGAACCCGGACTACGCTCCGGCGCGCGCCAACCTGAACATCCTGCAGCGCGTCGAGCGCGGCGGGCTCGATGGCCTCGCGCCGCAGAGCGGATTCGCGCGCGAGCCATAGTCGAGTCGCGCGTAACTATCTGGCCGTGAGGATGACGCAAGTGGTGGAATTGGAGGTGTGGTGGATGAGGGTGTTGCGTACAACTATCGCGGTGTCGCTGATGGCGGCGCTTATAACTTTGTTGCCGCTGCCGGCGCGAGCGTCGGTCAAGAAAACTCATCATTCGCACGCGGCTGGCAATCAGCAAAAGACCGAGGTGCAGCCGTTCAAAGGCGCGCTCATCGAGGATGCGGACAGCGGCAGGGTGCTCTACGAGCTGAACGCCGACATGACGTGGCCGCCAGCCTCGATGGCGAAGATGATGCTCTTGCTGGTGGCCGAGGATCAGGTTAAAGCGGGCCGCGTCAATCTCGACGATCCTGTGCGAGTCTCCGAGCGATCGGCGCATACCGGTGGCTCGCGGATCGGGCTTATCGAGGGCCAGGTCTATCCGCTCGGCGAGCTGATGAAGGCGGCACTGATCAAGTCCGCGAACGACGCAGCCGTCGCAGTTGCGGAGAAGATCGGCGGTTCGGTGGAAGCGACCGTTCGGATGATGAATGCGCGCGCCCAGGAACTGGGGATGACTCATACCGAGTACCACACCGTGGACGGGTTGCCGCCGCGGCCCGCGCACGACGTCGATCAAACCTCGGCGCACGATCTTGCCGCCGTCGCCCGCGCGATCATCCAGAACACCGACTTGCTTAAATGGTCAGGTCTCGAGGAAGCGGAGTTCGACGGCGGAGTCTGTACGCTGCACAACACCAATCACCTGATTGGCCACCTGGACGGATGCGATGGGTTGAAGACCGGCTTCACATTTCAGGCGGGGTTCAATTTGACGGCGACGGCGAAACGCGGCAATCTGCGGCTGGTCACGGTCATACTCGGCGCGCCTTCTAATCAGCAGCGGTTTGCGCAGACGGCAAAGCTGATGGAATGGGGTTTCGACCATTATACGGCGGTGCCGCTGCTCAAATCGGGTGAGGCGTTGCCGGTGCAGGTGCAGGTCGAGACGGGACAGTACATCCAGCCTATCGTTGCGCGGGAACTCAAGGTGGTGCTGCCCAGGGAAGACACCGCCGGAATCAAGCTCGAATACCGGATACCGAATGCGGTGAGTGGCCCGATCAAAGCCGGCGAGCAGATTGGACTGGTGGTAGTCCACGATCGCGATGGCGTTGTGACTGAGGCCGCGGCGCTGAGCCCGGTCTCCGTCAGCTTGCCGAGCGACGGCGCCGCGGGCGGCGCAGACAACTGGAATGCCGCCAAACCGACGGCATACAATCAGACCCCCCAAGAGCAGGAGAACCAATGAAGGTAGCTACGCGGCAGCGCAATCGACGTAACCACAAACTCGCCCGCAAGCGGCGGACCGATCCGGTGCAGGCCAAATCGCGCAAGCGCCGCATGCGCAGGACCCGTCTGCGCGGCCGCAAGTAGTTCAAAAGACTTCAGCGAGGGGCGGCCGATTCCCGGTCGCCCCTCGTTCCTTTTCAGCTCAACCTTTCAGACGCAACGGTGCCGCCGGGACGGCGGCGCCACTAAAAAGGAATTTCTTTATCTTTACCGGGCCTTAAAACAGACCTGAGTGGCGCTGCCGTCCCGGCGGCGGACGCGGAGCCTCTCTTTTTTGCACCTCCGCAGCCGTATTGTGGGAAATCCGATCGCCCGAAATTGACAAGGCATGGGTCAGACAGTTACCAATATATGTGCCCCGCCGATCTTCAACCGCTGCAAATGAGGTAGCCCCCTGGCGCCTACATCGGTGATCGCCGTCATCCCGGCGCGTTATGGTTCCACGCGCCTGCCCGCCAAAGCGCTGGCGGAGATCGAAGGGGTGCCGATGATAGTTCGGGTCTGGCGGCAAACCGCCAAGGCCCCCGCGATCGATCGCACGATCGTCGCGACCGACGACGAGCGAATTGCGGGCGTGGTTCGCAACGCGGGCGGCGAGGCGATGCTGACCTCGGCGGCGCATGAGAGCGGCACCGATCGTATCGCGGAGGTGGCGGGTAAAGTTTTCGCGGATGTCTATATCAACGTGCAGGGCGATTTGCCGTTCATAAATCCGGCCGACCTCGACGCGCTCGCGGCGCCGATGCGCGCGGACTCCTCGATCGCGATGGCGACGCTGGCGACGCCGATCGTCGACCCGCAAGAATGGACCAATCCCAGCGTCGTCAAAGTCGTCCACGGCGCCAACGGCAACGCGCTGTATTTCACGCGCGCATCGATTCCGTATCCGCGCGACACGGAAGGAATTCCGCCGGTCGCACTGCGACACATCGGCGTATATGCGTTTCGGCGCGAGTTCCTGCTCAAGTTCGCCTCGCTGCCGCGCGGGGTGCTGGAGCGGATCGAAAAACTGGAACAGTTGCGAGCACTCGAGAATGGCTATGCGATTCGGGTGGTGCCGTCCGTGGCGCCATCGCTGGAAATAGATACTGCCGAGGATCTTGCCAGGGCCCGGGCTCAGGCCTCCTCGGGAAGTGCATGAGTGGGGAGGGCATCAAGGTGGAGCGTGGGAAAACCAAATTTGTTTTCGTAACCGGTGGCGTGGTCTCCGGACTCGGGAAGGGACTCACGGCGGCTTCCCTCGGCGCGCTGTTGGAGGCGCGCGGACTCAAGGTGACGCTGCTGAAGATGGACCCCTACATCAACGTAGACCCGGGCACGATGAGTCCGACTCAGCATGGCGAAGTGTTCGTAACGGACGATGGCGCCGAGACCGATCTCGACCTTGGCCATTACGAACGTTTCGTGCATACCACCATGGGCCGGCGCAACAACTGTACCACCGGCCAGATCTACGACACCGTAATTCAGAAGGAACGCCGCGGCGACTACCTGGGCGCGACCGTCCAGGTCATCCCGCACATCACCGACGAGATCAAACGCCGCATCCTGGCCGCTGCCGAGGGCTCCGATTTGTGCATCGTGGAGATCGGCGGCACGGTCGGCGACATCGAGAGCCTGCCGTTCCTGGAAGCGGTGCGCGAATTCCGATGGGACCTCGGACGCGAGAACGTGGTCTACGTTCATTTGACGCTGGTTCCCTACATCAAGACCGCCGGTGAAGTGAAGACCAAACCGACCCAGCACAGCGTCAAGGAACTGACCGGGCTCGGGATTCAACCCGACCTGCTGATTTGCCGATGCGACAAGCAGTTCGATCAGAAGGTCAAGGCGAAGATCGCGCATTTCTGCAATGTTGAGGAAAATTGTGTAATCGCGGCGCCCGACGTCGAGACGATCTACGAAGTGCCGCTGCATTTTCATGCGGAAGGTTTCGACCAGCGTGTGGTCGAGAAACTGAACATCTGGACCGGCGCGCCGAACCTCGCGAAATGGCGGCGCGTCGTGAAGACGGCGCAGAACCCCAAGGTCAACGTTAATATCGCGGTGGTCGGCAAGTACGTGGACCTGGCCGACTCGTACAAGAGCCTGCACGAGGCGATTGCGCATGGGGCGATCACCAACGAAGCCAAGGTCACAATTGACTACGTCGACTCGGAGGCCCTTGAGAAGCAGAACGTCGACGAGCGGCTGGCGCAAGCTCACGCGATTATCGTTCCGGGCGGATTCGGTGCGCGCGGCACCGAAGGCAAAGTTCGCGCGGTTCGCTATGCGCGCGAAAATCAGGTGCCGATTCTGGGGATCTGCTTCGGGCTGCACATGATGGTTATCGAGGCGGCGCGCAACCTGCTCGGACTCAAGCGGGCGAATTCGAGAGAGATCGCGGAGGACACCCCCGACGCCGTCATCGACATCATGGAGACGCAGAAGGATGTAACCAAGAAGGGCGGCACGATGCGGCTGGGCGCCTATCCATGTGTGCTGAAGCCCGGCTCGCTGACGGCAGCGCTGTATCGCCGCGGCAAAATCTCCGAGCGCCATCGCCATCGCTACGAGGTGAACAACGCCTACCGCGATCGATTGGAGAAGGCCGGGCTGATCGCGACCGGTACGTCGCCCGACGCCCATCTGGTGGAGATCATGGAGCTGAAGGGCCATCCCTGGTTCATCGGATGCCAGTTCCATCCAGAGTTGAAATCCCGTCCCCTCGATTGCCATCCGCTGTTCCGCGGTCTGGTCCGCGCGGCGGTCGAGCGGCGCGCGCGGCTGGGCAAGAAACTGGCCACAGTCAGGGAGCTGCGATCCGCATCGTGAACGTTGCCGAAGTCAAAGTCGGCGCAGCCGTCTTCGGCAGCGGCGACCTCGTGATAATCGCGGGTCCATGCGTGATCGAGAGCGACGAATCCTGTATCCGCCACGCGGCAAAGCTCGCGAACGTCACGCGCAAGGCCGGCTTTCCGTTGGTGTTCAAGTCTTCATTCGACAAGGCCAATCGCACCAGCTATGCGTCCTTCCGCGGTCCGGGACTGGACAAGGGGCTGGAAATTCTTGCGCGAGTGAAACGCGAAGCCGGCGTCCCGATTCTGACCGACATCCATGAGGTCGGGCAGGTGAAAGCTGCCGCCGAAGTCGTGGATATCCTGCAAATACCGGCCTTCCTCTCGCGCCAGACCGATCTGATTCACGCGGCCGCCGCGACGGGACGCGCCGTCAACGTGAAGAAGGGCCAGTTCCTGGCGCCATGGGACATGAAGGCCGTAGTGGCCAAGGTGGAGAGCGCCGGCAATCGTAATATTCTGCTCACCGAGCGTGGCGCGAGTTTTGGCTATAACAACCTCGTCACCGATTATCGTTCGCTCGTCATCATGCGCGGCTTAGGCTACCCGGTAATCTTCGATGCGACCCATTCGGTTCAGCTTCCCGGCGCCGGGGGCGAACGGTCCGGCGGCCAGCGCGAATTTGTCGCGCCGCTTGCGCGCGCCGCGGTGGCGGTCGGCGTCGACGGAGTCTTCATGGAGGTACATGAAGATCCCGACCGCGCGCTGAGCGATGGTCCCAACTCCTATCGGCTCGATGCACTTCCCGCGCTGCTCGCCGACCTGAGGCGCATTCATCTGGCGTGCCGCGAGGCGCAAGCTCGTCAGTAAATCAGGCAATATTTTCCTCCGCGCTCTTCCGGGAACGCGGCTTTCCACGCGCTCGGGGAGCTTTGGTTTACTTGGAAAAACCCGCTTGATACGTTTGATCATGCGGAGCGTATGATGAGCCCGAGACGGATCGCCAGGGCGCTGGCGGGCTTCGGTATCGTCGCGCTCGTAATACTTCTGGGCGTTACGGTATGGGTCGTGCAACATCGCGCGGACGCCCAGGCGCTGCAGAAAGTGGCAGGATTGGTTCCGGGCTCTCTCCTTCATGCCCATAACTTTCATTGGACTCAGATGAAGGCGGGAGAGCGTCAATGGGTGCTGACGGCCGCGGACGCGGCCTATTCGGGTGACAAAACCTCGGTGGTGCTTAGTGACGCGAACGTTACGATGGTTTCGGACGACGGAAAAGACGTCAAAATAACCGCGCCGCACGTCGTGCTTCAAATGAACGGCAATCGTGTGAATCGCGCGGACTTGAGTGGCGGCACAGTGATCAAATACGGCGACTTCACGATGACGACCGATTCTGCCTCCTTCAAGCCTGATAGCAATCGCATCGAGGCGCCCGGCAAAGTCACGCTGGAAGGCGAGGGCGTCAAGGTGGACGGAATCGGATTGACAGGAAACTCCAAGACGCGCGTGTTTCAGCTCAATCATCAGGTGAACACCGAGATACAGCCCAAACAGAAGGCCAGTGGCAAATCCACCCAAAGCTGACCGGATGCGCCGAACCGGCGCCAGTTTCGCGATGCTAATCGCGATCTGCGCGTTGGTGGTCGCGCTTGGCGCGCCGAAGATCGCTCGCGCCCAAAGTCCTTCGCTGTTGGGAGGCTCGCTTGGCGACTCAATTCGGTCAGGGGATTCGTCGCCACCAGCGCCTCCTCCCGTGCCAGCGGGCATGGTTGATGACTTCGATCAGGGCCCGGATTCAGTTCGCGTGTATGGCGGCGTACCGGGGGCCATGTCGAGTCCGGGTGCCGATACAAGCGGGGCAGCGCCCGCGCCGGTGACAGCATCGGCGCCGCCCGCGAGCGCACCCGACGTGCCGCTAGCGAGCCCACCCGAGGCGACGCCGGTCGCGATTTCTTCTCCGGCGGCTGAAAGCACCCCGGCGATGGCGACCGAGCCGCCGGCGCCTGCCGTCACGGCGTCCGAGCCTTCGCCCGTTTCCGCGCCCTCAGTATCGGTCTCCGAAGTTCCACCTCCGCCACCTGTGGCAAGCGCTCCCCCAGTGATGAGCGCGGTGCCAGAGGTTCGGGTCGAGCCGGGAACCACGGCGCTTCCTTCTCCGCCGGAACCATCACCGCCGCCCGCCGCGGCCGCGTCGACTTCCACGGAGCCAGTCGCTGCGAGCGCGCCTCCGGAACCATCTCCCGCGGCCGCTCCTTCCACGGCGGCCGTTGCCAGCAATCCTCCGCCGTTGCCGATGGAGTCCGGTGCTGCGGCCGCATCGGCACCCGCTGCGGCCGCCTCTGTTGCGGCAGCGCCGGAACAACCTCCTCCGACATTACCGCCGACGGTTGTGGCTCCGGCGCCGGAAGCGGCGCCATCAACGGCATCCGCACTACCCGTGGTCGCGGCAGTCCCGGCGCCAGCGCCGAGCGAGTCGACATCCGCGTGGGCGCCTCCGCCAGCAGCCGAAGCGGCTCCGTCGGTCGCCGCGGCAGCCCCCGTCCTTCCAGTTCCCGCCGCGGAAGCGGCCACGCCTCCGCCACCATCCGCGGTGGCTGCGGCGGAGAGTTCGGCCCCCTTGGCCGGCGTTACTCAGGTGACCCAGAAGAAAGTGAGCGCGTCGGGCAGAGCAAAGGCGACAGCTAAACGCGCCGAGTCGGCCCAGGAGCCGGCCAAGGTCGCTTCGAACGAACCCAACCAAGGGGGAACGTTCGGCGGAATTCAATTTTCAAACGGTAAAGAACCCGCTGATATCGACGCTGAGTCGATGTCGCTCGACGACAAGGGCAAGAGCATTCTCTATTCCGGCCACGTGCATTTGACCAACGGCACCAGCCAGATGACATGCGACACGCTACGCGTGAACTACGGCACCGATTTCCATGACATCAAGGAGGCGATCGCGAACAGCAATGTTCGCATCAGCCAGGGCACACGATGGGCGACCGGCGATCATGCGGTGCTCGACCAGACCAAGCATACGTTTGTGCTGACCGGATCGCCGGTCGTACACGATGGCGAGGACCAAATTACGGGGACCAAGATCACGGTCCATCTCGACACCAATCAGAGCGACGTGGAGAACGCGCACGCGGTCATCTTTCCGCATGAGTCGAAAGCCCCGGCCGATGGAACTGCGCAGGGCGGCGCGGACTTGACGCGCACGCCTTCGGATAGTGGCGTAGGGGCGTCAGAACCGCCGCCGCGAATTGAAGGCGCCCCGAACGAGAACAACCCCTGACGCTCGTTATGTAGATGGCGCTAGAGGTAAAACTCGGACAGGATTTACGACTCCGCCAGCAACTGGTGATGACGCCCCAGTTGCAGCAGGCGATCAAGATCCTTCAACTCTCTCTGCCCGAACTCGAAATGGTCGTGCAGTCGGAACTCGAACAGAATCCGATGCTCGAACCGCTCGACCAAAGTCCCGCCGAGAGCGCGCAAGACACGGAAATTCCGGAAGACGACGGCGGCGTGGTCGCGACGGAAGCGGAACGACTCGGTGCGGAGCCCGAGGCCGCTCAGCCGGAGGAGCCGGTGGATGACTGGGAACCCGGCGCGGGCGCGTCCGACGAACCGCCCAAGATGCTCGAGACCGAGGCGCATGATGCCGCCGCCGAACTGCGCGAGCTCGATGGTCTCGACAAGCTTGATTGGCGTGAGTATCTGGAGACCTATCCGAATAACTGGCAGGAGAACACGCCTTCCGATTCCGACGACGATCATCGCAGCGCGCTCGAAAATACTTCGAGTCGCCGCAGTTCGCTGGACGATCATTTGATGTGGCAGCTCAGGATGTCCAACCTGAACGAGAGCGACCAGCGGATCGGCGCAACCATCATCTACAACCTGAACGACGACGGTTACCTGCAAACGCCGCTCGAAGAACTGGCCCAGCAGCTCGAGACCGATCCCGCCGAGGTGGAGCGCGTGCTCAAGCGCGTGCAGCGTTTCGATCCGCCCGGATGCGCGGCGCGCGATCTGCGCGAATGCCTGCTGCTGCAGATGGAGAACCTCGGGATGGAAGGGTCGCTGGCGGCCCGCATAGTTCGCGAGCGTCTCGATCTTCTCGAGAAACATCGCTACGGCGAAATCGCCAAGCAGTTCGGGATCGGCGTCGAAATGGTGGGGCAGGCGCACAAGATAATCGCGCTGCTCGAACCCAAGCCGGGGCGCGACTACGGCGGTGAAGAGCCGACCTACGTGGTGCCCGACGTGTACATCCACAAAGTCGGGGAAGATTATATCGTGACCCTCAATCGCGACGCGGTTCCGCGGCTGCGCATCGCGGGCTACTACCAGCGCGTGATGAACGATGTGAACGCGGCGCCCGAGACGCGGGAATATCTGCAGGAGCGGCTGCGCTCGGCGAAGTGGCTGGTCAAGTCGATCTTTCAGCGCCAGCAGACGATTTTCAAAGTCGCCAACTCAATCGTCAAATTCCAGCGCGCATTCTTCGATCACGGCATCAGCCACCTGAGACCGCTGGTGCTCAAGGATGTTGCCGAGGACATCGGGATGCACGAATCGACGATCAGCCGCGCGACCGCCAACAAGTACGCGCACACGCCGCAGGGAATTTTCGAGCTCAAGTTCTTTTTCACCTCCGGCGTGAAGGCATCCACCGGCGAAGACGTCAGCGCCGAGACCGTGAAGGAGAAGATCCGCACGCTCGTATCGGCCGAGGCGCCGGGCAATCCGCTCTCGGACCAGACCATCGCGGAGATGCTGCATGACGGACAGATCAATATCGCGCGCCGCACCGTCGCCAAGTATCGGCAGGCGCTCGGCATTCTGCCCTCGGCAAATCGCAAGCAGCTCGGATGAGTCGCCCGGACTGAAAGGCAACGCAGTATGGGAAAGACCAAGGTTCGGAGCAAGCAGAAGGTGGCGGGCCGCAAGGCGAAACGAGCAGTGCGGGCCGCAAGACCCGTCACGACGACGGTGACCGTAACTTTTCGGCACGTCGAGCCGAGCGAGGCGATCCGCCGCTACGCGGAGCGCAAGCTGGCGCATCTCGGCAAATTTCTGAAACGCGCCTGCGAGGCGCACGTAATCCTCTCGGTTGACAAATACCGCCAGCACGGAGAAGTTACTGTGAAATCGGGCCGGCTGTCCGCAACCGCCGAGCAGGAGTCCAAGGACCTTTACTCGGTTATCGACCTCCTTGAGGATAAGGTGGCCCGCCAGTTGCGGCGGCACCTGGAAAAAATTGAGGCGCGCAAGGTGCGCACGCTTTCAACCGGCGAGATTTTGAGCGCCAAAGAGGAAAGCGGACCGACCAGCGCGTAGTCCGATAGCCCAGAGAAGGAAAACCGGCGCGAACGATCGACCCGAAGTATCATAGCCGATGAAAGTAACCGATATTCTGTCCCCCGACATGGTCCTCCCCGATCTCACGGGGAACAGCAAGGAAGAAGTGCTCAGGGAACTCGCCCAGGGATTCGCGGCGAAGTACCCGGAGATCAAACTCGACGAACTCGCGGCGGTGCTGAGTGAGCGCGAACGGCTCGGCTCGACGGCGATCGGCGACGGCATTGCGATCCCGCACGGCAAACTGCGCGGCGTGACGAAAATCCTGGGCGCCTTCGGGCGTAATCGCAAGGGAGTGGATTTCGAGTCGCTGGACGGGAATCCGACCCACATCTTTTTCGTCCTGCTGGCTCCCGAAGACTCCGCCAGCTTGCATCTGAAAGCGCTCGCGCGCGTCTCGCGCCTGCTCAAGGATGACGGGTTTCGCTCGCGGCTGTTGAGCGCCCCGGACCCGGCCGAGATCTATCGCCTCATCAAGGAAGAGGACAGCAAGTACTGAACGCGCCGGGCCCTCCCGCCGCAGTGCGCGGAAATCGGCGATGAGTCAAAGCGCTACCGCTACCGGCAATTCCCGCCTCATAATCGTGACGGGAGTGTCGGGATCGGGGCGCGCCTCCGCGCTGCGCGTTCTCGAAGACTTGGGCTTCTATTGCGTGGACAATTTGCCGGTGGCGCTCGCGCCCGACGTGGTGCGACTCGCGGGAGCGCGCGACCGGGCGCTGGCGGGCGTCGCGCTGGGAATCGATCCGCGCGAGCGGCTGTTTTTTCCGCAATGGCCGCGGATCTTCGAACAGCTTGAACGCGACGGCGTCCGGCTGGAAATAATTTTCCTCGACGCGTCCGACGACGTTCTGGCCAGGCGCTACTCCGAGTCGCGCCGGCCGCATCCGATGGCCGAGCGCGGGCTCACCGTTGCGGAAGGAATCCGCAGCGAGCGCATAGCGCTGGCGGAATTGCGCGAACGCGCCAACCTCGTCATCGACACCACCACGCTGACCGTGCACGAATTGCGCGACACCGTGACGGCCGCCGTGCTGGGCGCCGCGACCGGAGCGCGGATGGCGATATCGATCGCCTCGTTCGGCTACAAGTACGGCATCCCGGTCGGGATGGATATCGTGCTCGACGTGCGCTTTCTGCCGAACCCGTTTTTCGTGCCGGAGCTGAAGGCGCTCGACGGACTGGACGACCGCGTGCGCAATTACGTGATGGCGGTGCCGGAGGCGCGCCGCTTTATGGAGGAAGTCGGCAGGATGCTCGAATTTCTGCTGCCGCTCTATCAGCGCGAAGGCAAGAGCTATCTGACCATCGGGCTGGGATGCACGGGCGGGCGGCATCGCTCGCCCGTGCTCGCGCACGAACTCGGCGACCGGCTCCGGAAATTGGGCTTCGAAGTCGCGGTGCGCGACCATCACATCGCGATGTAAGCGTTCGTCTCGCTATGCTGGTTCCCTTCCTTTTCAGGGAGGGGGTTAGGGGTTAGGTCGAGTCGAATCGAAGCAGCGTCGCGACCGACGCAGCACCCTCACCCGTGCGTCACGGCGCTTGCCAAAGAATCAAGAACCGCGCCGCACGACCTCTCCCGCAAAAGAGCGGGCGAGGACCAGGAGTCAATTCATGATCGAGCCGGCGTCGACGTTCAGGGTCTGGCCGGTCATGCCCGCCGAAGCGTCGCCGACCAAAAACAGCGCGACGCGCGCACATTCCTCTTCGGTCGCCATCCGGTTCAGGGCCGCCTGCGAAAGGAAATTCGCGCGCACTTGTTCGTAAGGCACCTTGAGCGCCTCGGCGCGGGCGCGCATCACGCGCTCGATTCGATCCCCCGCGATCGGTCCGGGGCAGATACAGTTGCATCGAATGCCCCGCGAGCCCCATTCGCCGGCGGTTGTCTGCGTCAGTCCGATCATCCCCCATTTTGACGCCGCGTATGGCGAGCGCATCGGGTAGCCGCGCCGTCCCGCACCCGAGGAGATGTTCAAAATGTTGCCCGAGCGTTGCCGATCCATCGTCGGCAGCACCGCGCGGGTGGCGAGCCAGGTGCCGGTCAGATCGATGTCCAGCGTCTCCTGCCATTCGGCGAGCGACATGTCGGTGATGCGCTTGGTCGGTCCCGCGATTCCGGCGTTGTTCACGAGGATGTCGATGCGTCCGAAGGCTTTCACCGTTTCGGCGGCCATCCGGGCGCAATCGGCCTCCTTGGACACGTCGGTCTGAATGTGGATTGCAGGCGCGCCGATCTTTTTCAGCGCCTCCACGGTTTCCTGCATCGGCTTTTCGCTGCGCGCCGCGATTACGAGCTTGGCTCCGGCACGCGCGTACGCGAGCGCGATTTCCTTGCCAATTCCGTAGCCGCCGCCGGTGACGATCGCGACTTGGTCCTTCAGCTGGCTCATCTGCGAAGACTCCCTCGATTAAATGGCCGCTCGCCGCGGCGACCTTCGAGACTGTAATCGCATCGTAATCGCGCGACAAACGCGCTACCCCGATGAACGCCGCGTGACACCTCGGCTTGTCTCATCATGCGGTGCGCCCATATCATAGCAGCCTGTTGACACGCGAAGTTCACCGCCTGCCCAGGGTTTTGTCCGCCGTCCGCCAAGACCGCTTCCAATGGCCGCAGTAACCCCTTTTGGCGATACATCCGGAAAGCCGCAGCGTGGAAGCACGCTGTGGCTGACCATCCTGAAAATCGCGGTCATTGCGATTCTGGTCGGCGGCTCGGTCTGGCTGTTGCTGGCGCACAGCGAATGGTTTCGCGATCCAAAGCAGGTCAAGGTCGAGGTCGTGCAGTGGGGCGTGTGGGGCCCGGTCGTGTACATGCTGCTCTATGCGGTCGGGCCGTCGTTCCTGGTGCCCGGCGCGGTGATGACGATCGCGGGTGGTCTCGCGTTCGGCACGCTCTGGGGTTCTCTCTATTCGCTCATCGGCGCCGATGTCGGCGCGATCGTCGCGTTCGGCGCGGGGCGATTTCTCGGCCGTTCATTCGTGGAGAATGTCGTCGGCAAGCGCTTCCATGTGTTGCTCGGCCGAATTGCGAAGCACGGCTTCCAGATAATCCTGTATCTGCGGATGGTTCCGATAATTCCGTATAACGCGCTGAATCTGCTGGCGGGCGCCTCGCCGATTACGTTTCGCGACTACTTCTGGGCGAGCATGGTCGGGATGATTCCGGGAACTATCCTGTTCGCGTTCCTCGGGGATGCGTTGTGGCATCCGCTCTCGCCGCGGTTCTTCCTCGCGCTGGGGCTAATTGCAGTATCGGTCGGATGCGGCGAATTGTGGCGCCGCCACTCAACGGTGGAGGTCGAAGTGAAGATCGAAGTCTAGGAGAGTCAGCGATCGGGATCTTAACCACCAAGACGCCAAGAAATCTGATCTTGACTTGGTGCCTTGGCGGTTAAGAATGCGGTTTCGCGGATTCTCTGCTCTTACGTGCCGGTTTCCCAGCTCTGCAGGTACTTCTTCTGCTCGGCGGTCAGCGTGTCGATCTTGATGCCCATCGAGGCAAGCTTGACCGACGCGACTTCCTCTTCGATTTCCAGCGGCACTTCATGCACCTTCACCGCCAACTGGTCGCATTTTGCGGCCCATTCGGAAGCGAGCGCCTGCGTCGCAAAGCTCATGTCCATCACCTGCGCAGGATGACCCTCGGCGCAGGCCAGGTTCACGAGCCGGCCCTGTCCGAGCACGTAGACCACTTTGCCGTTGGAAAGATGGTAAGCGTCGACGTGCTCGGTGACGTTCTGCTCGATCCTCTTGGCGCTGTCGTTCAGATAAGCCATGTCGATTTCGACATCGAAATGGCCGGAGTTGCACATTACCGCGCCGTCCTTCATCAGGCCGAAATGCTGCGCCGTGAGAACGTGCTTATCGCCGGTCGCGGTGACGAAGATATCGCCGATTTTCGCGGCGTCGGCCATCTTCATGACGCGGTACCCGTCCAGCGATGCTTCCAGCGCGCGTACCGGATCGACCTCGGTCACGATAACGTCGGCGCCCAGCCCTTTGGCGCGCATCGAGATTCCGCGCCCGCACCATCCGTAGCCGCCCACCACGATCACCGAGCCCGCGATTAGAAGTCCGGTCGCGCGGATGATGCCGTCGAGGGTCGACTGCCCCGTTCCGTAGCGATTGTCGAACAGATGCTTGGTCTGCGCGTCGTTGACCGCGACCACGGGGATCCTCAGCGCGTGGTCTCTTTCCATCGCGCGCAGCCGGATCACGCCGGTGGTGGTTTCCTCCATGCTGACGCGCACTTCCTCGGCGCGATCGCGATACTCGGTGTGGAGGAGACTGACCAGGTCGGCGCCGTCGTCCATCGTGATGGTCGGACGCCGTTCGAGCACGGCGCGCAGATGACTGTAATAAGTGTCGCGATCTTCGTTATGAATCGCGTAGGTCGGAATTCCGTAATCCTTGACCAGTGCCGCGGCGACGTCGTCCTGCGTGGAGAGCGGGTTCGATGCGCAGCAGAAGACTTCCGCGCCTCCCGCTTTGAGCGCGCGGAGCAGGTTCGCCGTCTCGCAGGTGATATGCAGGCACGCGCCGAGCCGTTGGCCCTTGAGCGGCAACTCCTTGAAGTAGCGCTCGCGGATGCGGTGCAGCACCGGCATCTGGCGATCGGCCCATTCGATTCGCTTGCGTCCCATTGGTGCAAGGCCGAGATCGTGAACATCGTACTCCGGCACCTGTCCGGCGTGTCCGTTCACGCGAGATTTGGGCGAAAGCTTCCGTTTAGTCGCAGTTGATCCCATGTCGATTTGGTTCTCCAGAGTGTTTGCGCGATTGTGCCTAGCGCCGGGGGCTGACCCCGAAGGCGCTTTGCAGCCGCTCGGCCATGTCGGTGCGCTCCCACGGAAACAGTCCGTCGTGAGGTTTGCGCCCGAAGTGTCCGTAAGCGGCGGTAGGCTGATAGATCGGGCGCTTCAGATTCAGCGCCCGGATAATTCCGGCGGGACGAAAGTCGAACAGCTCGCGCAGGGTCGAGGAGAGCTTCGTATCGGGCACTGAACCCGTGTCGAAGGTGTCGATGAGCAGCGAGACCGGCTCCGCGACTCCAATGGCGTAGGCGACCTGGATCTCGCACTTTTTCGCGAGTCCGGCAGCGACCACGTTCTTGGCGACGTAGCGCGCCATGTAGCAGGCTGAACGATCAACCTTGCTCGGATCCTTGCCGGAAAAAGCGCCGCCACCGTGGCGGCCATAGCCACCGTAGGTATCGACGATAATCTTGCGGCCAGTGAGTCCGCAGTCGCCGTGCGGGCCGCCGATTTCGAACTTGCCGGTCGGATTGACGTGAAAAACCGTCGAACGCGTCAAGTACTCGGCCGGGATAGTCTTCTTGATGAGTTGCTCGATGATGGTTTCGCGGATGGTGCTGTACTCGATCGGTGCGTGCTGGGTTGAGATGACGACGGCGCTGATTTCGACTGGGCGCCCGTCCGCATAGCGCACCGTGACCTGGCTTTTCGCGTCAGGACGGAGCCACGGAATCTTGCGCTCCTTGCGGAGCGCCGCCAGGTTTTCCATCAGATGATGCGCCATCGCGATCGGCATCGGCATCAGCTCCGGCGTTTCGTCGCACGCAAAACCGAACATCAGGCCCTGGTCGCCCGCGCCCTGTTCCTTGTGGAGTCCCTCGCCCTCGGTAACGCCCTGCGAGATATCGGCAGATTGTGGCTCGATCGCGGTCAGAACCGCGCAATTGTGGCCGTCGAAGCCGCTCTCGGCGCTGTCGTAACCGATTCCGAGCGCGACGTTGCGGGCGAGATTCACGAAGTCGGGATGTGCGCGGCTGGTAATTTCTCCCGCCAACACGATCAGCCCGGTTTTGACGAGCGATTCGAGCGCGACGCGCGAACCCGGGTCTTCAGCCAGTAATGCGTCCAGTACGGCGTCCGAAATCTGGTCGCACATCTTGTCAGGATGGCCTTCGGAGACTGACTCCGAAGTAAACAGGAAATCCTTAAGCGGCATGCGCAACGGCTCCTTGAAAAGGCAGAAAGGAAATCCACAGATTTCACAGATTGCCGCAGATTCCAGAAAAACAATCTGTGAAATCTGCGAAATCCGTGGATTCTTGTCTGGGTTTCCGGTTGCCGATCTAAATAACCGACCGGTCAGGCCGAATCAAGGCGGGTCGCCCAAGCGTTCTACCCGCCGCTAAATCACTCTTCACCGAAGCGCTCTTCGAACAGCGTTTGGACTGCCTTCAGCGCCTCGCGCGCATCAGCGCCCTCGGCCCGGAGCTTAAGTTTCACGCCCTGCTCGGCGCCGAGCATTATCAGTCCGGTAACGCTCTTGGCGCTGACCTGATTTTTTCCGCGCGCGATCGTTATCTGGCTGGCAAACCGGGCGGCCATCTGCGCCAGAGTCGACGCGGCGCGAAGATGCAGCCCCAGCCGATTTTTGATCTCTACCGTCGCCTCCGCCACACTCACGCCGTCCACCATACGGACAAGATGGTCGCGGGTAAATGAACAGGGAGAGAATGCGGAAATGTTGGTCCCCCTCATCCGGCGCGAAGTCCAACCACCTTCTCCCCAACCCAGGGGAGAAGGTGGCGCGCTTCGCGCCGGATAAGAGGACCGCTTTAACAAATCCGCGGATTTCTAGCCGCCGTTGCGCGAGGCGGTGCGCGGCGATTCGGCGCGTTGATGTTCGCCGGAAATCTCGGCGAGGAACAGATCGCGCAGCCGCTCTTCGATAAAGCGATCACGCGTGCTGCCTTCGCGCCTGCGCCATGCGGTCTGCTTGATGACGGCCTTCGCCATGTTGCGATGGCCCCCGGCGCTGCCGATATCGCCAAAGAGGTTCTTGACCGCCTCACCGGCGTTGTCGCCGCTCATCCCATAGTTGCGCACGGCGATCACGAGATCGCGTCCGAGCTTGCCCGAGACTGCCACCCATTCGACGCCTTCGAATTGCATACAGAAGTCCGCGACCTGCACGATGATGTCGTCGCGCACGACCGGGCCCAGGTTGAGCACCGCGAGTCCGTCGACCACTTCCATCCGCGCCAGCGCCCGCGAGAGTATTTTCGCGAACTCGGTGGGGAGTTCGGGGCGCTCGATCTGCTTGAGCATGTTGTAATTGGCGATCGGGTAGAGCGTGACGAACGCCTGCAGATCGTCGTCGGTGACGTGGCGCGAAAGCGCCAGCGTGTCGCTGCGGATTCCGTAGAGCAGGGCGGTCGCGAGCCGCTCGCTGATATGTTCGTCCGCCGAGATCAAGTACTCGGTCATTATGGTCGCGGTCGCGCCGTACCTGGTGCGGACGTCCTCGAACGGCGCCCCGCTGGGCGTGTAGTTCGGATGATGGTCGATCACGATATCGGCGCGCGGCAGCTTTTCACCGAAGTACGGCGGCTGCACATCGACCATCGCGATCTTGTCGTACTCGGCGAGTTCCTCGGTCGAGGCCGGCTCGATGTCGATTTCCAGCAGATGCACCATTGTGCGGTTTTCCGGCCGCGTCACCGGCTTGAAGCTGAAAATGGGCGTGGTCTGCTTGTTGCGTCCGAGCAGCGTCCGCAACGCCATCGCGCTCGCCATCGCGTCAGGGTCGGGATCATCCTGCAGCACGATCGCGACATGATCGCCCTCGCTGACCATCGCGCGAAGCTGCCTGATTTTCTGTTTGGTAAGTGACTCGTCCATCGGGATGAAAAAATCGCCGCTCAGAACGCGCACGCGCAAGCGTGACGCCGCGGTGCGCGGGCGGCCGCAGGTCGTTCACTTAATGCGCGATGTTGTAGATGGGTAATAGCGCCCGAGCTGGGCTCCATGGGAATCGGGAGTTACCACAGCATCAAGCCGTGAAGCAATAATGTACAATGGCGCTTAGTATGGAGCATCAGGATTCTTCATCTCCGGGCAACAAATGCGTGCTTTGCCGCAGGCCCATCGACGAGTGGCTTATGCGGATAAGTGTCGAAGATACCTCGGGTTTTCGCCAGGAGGCCTTTATCTGCGCGAACTGCGCCGTTAAGCTGCGTCTTGCTTCCTCAAGGAACCGCGATTTGCAGATCGATCCCTGGATTCATGACGCGATCGCTCGCGTCCTTCGCGGCGAAGACGAGGAATGATTGTCGATGGCATCCGGCGCGCAATCTGCTGAGAAAATGCCCACCAGCGGCGACGCGTGGCCGCGCGAAGAAGCTCTGCGCGTAAGAGAGCGCGTTCGCGACTATCCTCCCGAGCGTGCGGTAATTTTCGAAAGCGGCTTTGGACCCTCGGGGCTGCCGCATCTCGGCACCATGTGCGAGGTGCTGCGTCCCGCATACGTGCGCGAAGCGTTCGGTGCGCTCGAACCCGCGCGCCCCTCCCAACTCATCGTGTTCATCGACGACCTCGACGGACTCCGCAAAGTGCCGGAGAACGTCCCGCGGCGCGAGGAGATCGAACGTCATCTCGGCGAACCCGTCTCGCGCGTGCCGGATCCGTTCGGATGCTGCAAGAGCTTTGCCGAGCACATGCTCGGACTGCTCATCGAGTTTTTGAAACCGGTCCAGGTCGAATACCAATTGATCCTCTCTTCGCAGTCCTACCAGGGTGGCCGGTTCGACGAGGGCTTGCGGCGCATCCTCGCCAGGCACCAGGAGATCATCGCGATCGTCGCGCCGACCCTGCGCGAGGAAAATCGCCCCGGATGGGCGCCGCTGATGCCGCTCTGCCCGCAATGCGGAAAGATGATCGAGCGGACGGTGACCGCGTATCATCCCGACCGCGGAACCATCGAGTTTGTCTGCGAGCGCGCCGCAGCCGACACCCGTGGATGCGGCTGGCGGGGCGAGCAGAGCGTGCTGGGCGGAGGCGCCAAGGCGCAATGGAAGGTCGATTGGGCGCTCAGATGGTTCGCGCTGGGGGTCGACTATGAACTTTATGGCAAGGACCTGACCCCTTCGGCGCAACTCTCGGCGCAGATTCTCCGCGTTCTGGGCGGGCGTCCACCGCTGGGCTTTCCGTTCGAGATGTTCCTGGACGACGAGGGGCACAAGGTCTCCAAGTCGGTCGGCCGCGGTGTGACGGTCGAGCAATGGCAGCGCTATGCGCCGATAGAGGTGCTGAAGTATTTCCTGCTCACCAATCCGCGCCGCGCGCGCAAGCTCTTTCTCGCGACCATCCCGCAATACGTCGACGAATACCTCGATGCGCTCCGCGAATACGCCGCCGGCCCCAACAACGAGGCGCGGCAGAACTCGCCGCTGGTGTTTGTGTTGCAGAGCAACAGCCCGCGCCGGTTCGAATCGCAGTTGACGTTCGCGATGATGATGAATCTGGTCCCCGCGGTTGGAGCGCTGGACCGCGACTACCTGTGGCGATATCTCCAGCAATACGATCCCGCGATCGACAACGACGACGATACCAAGTCGCTCGCGCTGACCCTGCTGCAATGTGCGGGGAACTTTTACCAGGACTTCATCGAGCCGACCAAGAAGCCATACGCTCCAACCGAGGCGGAGCGCGAACAATTGAAAAAACTCTCGGAGTGGCTGACTGTGAATCCGGAAGCCACAGCCGAGGAAATAGAAAAGAAGATCTACGACCTCGGCCGCGAGTATTACGAGAAGCCGGGAAAAATTTTCCCGCTCCTGTACCACACGATTCTCGGACAGGAACGCGGCCCGCGTCTGGGCGCGTTCATCCGGCTGGCCACGCCCGCGCGCATTGTGGATCTGCTGGAAGCGGCAATGGTCGTGCCGGGGAAAGAATAGAGAATCCGCAGATTACACCGATTCAGAGAATCGGTCCGGAAATGGGCGTAATCCGCGGATTCTGTCTCTCCGGACGCGCAGTTGGTAGATCGATCATATGAAGCTTGCTCGGGCACTCTTTCTGGTTGCCGTTCTGTTGCTTCAGAGCGCGCCCGCGCTTGCCGGTTCGGTTCACGCCGCGCTCGAGGGCGACTCCGAGTTAGACAGCCAGACGACGGGCGCTGGGGCGGCATCCGCCGCGCAAACCGTGTGCGCCAGCGCCAGGTTCGAGGAATGCTCGTCCTGCAAGAATATCGTCGTCACCAACGATTCCGACTCGACGGCGAAGGTTCAGGT
>Ga0074044_10001071_pt1 | contig 25143 bp, 20 predicted proteins | sample BogForMeECP23OM1_FD_94443 | JGI IMG/M metagenome (GOLD analysis project Ga0074044, IMG submission 94443) | Bog forest soil microbial communities from Calvert Island, British Columbia, Canada - Bog Forest MetaG ECP23OM1 | ecosystem: Environmental > Terrestrial > Soil > Wetlands ... | reverse complement strand
GAGAATCATCCATACGTTGACTCATGTTTCCCCACCCCACGTCCCGAAAAATCGCGCGCCTCCAGGCATTTTCACGAAAACTGTTGCTAATGAGACTCACCCCAGCTTGGGAGTTACTGCGCACTGCGCACAGGAGCAGGGAATTTTTGCATGCAGAGCAGGGAAGTAGCAGGGAATTGGGTCTCGCGAGCAGGGAATTTCCGGGCGATCGCGCGAGCCGCCGACCGCGTCGGCCGCGCCGGGCAAAGCTCATCCGGCACGTGAGGGACAAAAATGCAGATGCCAGTCGACATCGCCTTCCGGCAGTGCGAGCCTTCGGAAGAGATCCGATCCGAGATCGCTGCGCAGGCGCAACGCCTCGAAAAATTCAGCCCTCGCATCACGAGCTGTCACGTGGTTGTCAACGGCCCGCAAACCCGTAATCGGAATGGGGATTTGTTTCACGTTCAGCTTCGCATCGCCATGCCGGGGCATAAGGACGTGGTCGTCGACAGGCGGCATGGCGACGCCCCCGAGCGCGAGCACCCGCGCGGGCTTGGCCGGACGGGCGCCTCAGCAGGTGACATGCATCAGGGCGATTGTCTTGTCCGCCGATCGGTTGAAGGTCACTATCGCCTGCGGCGTGGGCTGCAGCAGCACCCGACAGTTTTTCTCCTCGAAGTACTCGCTCGCCTCGGGAGACAGTTTTACGTTTCCGTCCTGCCCGGCACCGACGATCAGCAGGTCGCTGCCCTTTTCAAAGACGTGCTTCGCCTCCGCCCTCGAGATGATATGAGACGTCCCGTATAGCTCTTTTGACAGCCGCTTCCGCCGCTTTTCGACCTTTCCCGACAGGCGAATGATCACGTCGTGATTGTAGGTCTTCCCGTCGACCGTAATCGCGCCGAATTCAGTCCCATCAATGCGCATCGTCTCCTCCGTGAATCCCATTCTATCGAGCTTGCGCTCGTCGCGGGCCACAAGCTGCGCAGCGGAACCGGAAGGGTCGCGACGATCTTCGCGGTTTCCCCGGGATCAAGCTCCTTCGCCAAGAGCTCGAAGACGGCTTTGGTGACCCTCAACGCGTCGCGTCCGAACTGCTCAGGCAATTGAGCCGCCACCAGCGCGGCAAACTCGGCGGGCTGGCGTTCGCCGGCGGGCTTATCGGCCAGGCGCCAGCCCTCATAATAAAGCCCCCGCACAAGGAGCGGAAGCTGCGCGCCGAAATGCACCGCCTGCTCTGCGGTGAGACGGTCGCGCAACACGTGAAGCACCGCGCGAAGGCTCCTGTAAGCGACATGCCTGTCGTCAACGTGAAGCTCCTCGCAGAGCGTTTTGGCCTACAACTGGAGCCAGGGACGCCTACAACCGGATCATTCGCCCCTAGACCGAGAATTCTGAGATTTAGCGAGGGAATTATTGCTTCTCCACAACTGGTGAGTTGTGTGACGGTCCTCACAGCGCGATATGCCTTTACTATGCTATCCACGGACACATCAATGGATGTTCGTGAAAAGAAGTTGATTACAATATATCCTGAAAAAGCGTTGATTATTAAGACCACAGAGATAGGTGGATCTCGCCTCTGATCTAACAATGAGGGGGAGATCAACGGTCACGATGCGTTAATGACCTATATAAATCGCTTTAATGAGGGAGTGCGGACGTGAACGTAACCCCTAGTGTTGATGTCATAGCTGGGACCTCAGGTTCATTGGAACATTCCCCAAATGGCACAGCAGACGCGCAAATTGCAGCGTTGCGTCAGGAGTATGACCAACTGCGGCAAAGGACCGATTTGACAGAAGTAACGGACACCGTGTGGCGCCTGGCGCGGGATGTTGGGGGTTTTGAGGCGCGCGTCGAGGCGCTGCGGCAAGGCGGCTACCCGTTCACCCAAAGCCTTGCCAACGGCGCGCGTGACCTCCGCGACCGTTGGCCCAACACCGAGGGTGAGTTCGACCGCGAATTGCGCGACGTTCGCTATGACGTGGAGCGCAGCCTCGATCGCGTCGACAATGCCATGCGCGACGCCGAACGCGCACCGGACGAGGGACGCATCGACAGTGCGCGAACCGAAATTCAATCAGCCGCGCGGTGCCTGCCAGAGGCGCAGGAGCGCCTCGCGCGGATCTACGAGCGTGACGAGCGTGACATCAAGGCTATGGGCGCGCGCCTCGATGCACTCGAATGGAGCGTGCAGCAGCTCAACGCGGCCTCGTTCAAGCTCGACTCGGGCGAGGCGTTGATTATCGCCGCGCCGGCGGAGTGGACCGAAACGACTGGGGATCGCCGAGACATGGATGGCGTGCTCTATCTGACCGACCGGCGCGTCCTGTTTGAAGAAAAGGAGCGCACCGGAGCGTTTCTCGGCCTCTTCGGCGGCCGAAAGCAGCAGGCGCTCACATGGGCCGTTGCCCTGAATGATATTGAGGACGTAAGCGGCGAAGACAGAGGCATCCTTGGCACGCACCACATGCTTTACCTGAGCTCGCGCCCCGGTGCCGAGCCCGCAAAAATTACAATTGAAATCAAGCGCAGTGCCGACAACCCGGAATGGGTCGCCTTTATCCGTCAGGCGAAGGCCGGCGGCTACGAACCGGAACTCCGATAGCGGAGATGGCTGGGCATTGGCACGCGATCGGTGGCGTACTGGCTCCACGACATTGTCAGACTAAATTCTATACTGCGATCTGGCGCTTCGGGGCGAGGTGGGGTCCCGCTGTTTTTGCTCATGAATTGTCAGCGCGCTCGGCGAGATTCGACGCCGAAAATCGCCTATAGTGATTTGCCTTGACAGTGCCGTCTGCCGTTACTCTGACAATGCCTCCGGGACTGGGTGCTGAAATTCAATGCGCGCGGCCCCGACAGGTGCTTCGACACCGCTACGGCCAGTTCGCGCCGAGGATGCGTGGCTTGAAGAAGGCATAGGTGGATTCACGCGAGTCGTTCGGCATAATGTAGCCATCGTCGGGCACATAGATTGCCGCCGACTCCGGCGGCAGGTCGAGCTGGAAGCTCGCCATCGAGAATTGCACGTGCTGCTCGGGTGCCAGCAGATTCCTGAACCATAGCCGCGGCTCGAAATGCGAATGCGATACCAGCAACCGCTGCTGAAGCCTCTGTTTGCTCTTGTTTACCGCCACCAGAGCTTCCTGGTTCGGCACGTCCGTAAAGCGCACGAAGGCCAATGCGTCGCCATCGATGTACTCGCCCAGCAGCAGGAGCCGGCCGTCGCGTAGCTCGCGACGCGACCTCCGGATCTCAATGAGCTTCTTGTGCAAGCGTAGGGTTGCCTGATCCCAGTTTGCCTCGTCCCATTGCATGGTCCGGCGGTTATGCGGATCGCCGCCGCCCTCCATGCCGGTCTCCTCCCCGTAGTAGACCAGCGGCTCCCCCGGCAGCGTGAACTGTAGAACCAGCGCAAGCTCGCGAATGGTCGCGTCCGGCAGTTCATCGCGTAATCGCGGGGTGTCGTGGGTGGACAGGATGTTCCATGAGCGGAGCGCTGCCTCGTGCCCATAGCGCTGGTAATAATCGGTGATGGCGCGGACGAAGGCGCGGGTGCTGACCGTGCCCTGCAACCAGCCGAGCGTTGCATATCGGAACCAGTAGTTCATCACGCCATGAAAATGACTCTGGCCGGAGCAGAACGCGCTGGCGAAAGACAGCACCTCGCCAATCAGGCACGCCTGGGGGAATCGTTGCTCAAGCGCTTTGCGGATGTCGGCGACCACGTCGAGGCCCAGGTCAAGTGCCGCGTCGAACCGCCAGTGGTCAAGACCACGGGCCAACCAGCGCGGCAGCACTGCGTCGGGATTGCGGTAAAGCATCTGCGCGACGAGAGGATGCTCGATGCGCAGCTCGGGCAGAGTACCGTAACCCCACCAGCAAAGATATTTACCGTCGGGCAGGAAGGTGAAGAAGTCGCGGTAGGGCTGCACATTGCGCCTCGCGGCGCGGAACCAGGGGTGTTCGGCGCCGACATGGTTGAGCACCGCGTCCATTATCAGCCGCATCCCGCGTTGGTGCAGCGTGTCGATCAGCTCCGCGAGTACGTGCTCGTCGCCGAACATTGGATCTACGGTTTGATAGTCGACGGTGTCGTACTTATGGTTCGAGTATGCAGTGAAAATTGGCGTCAGGTACACAGCGTCGGCACCAAGGTCCTGCAGGTAGTCAAGATGATCAATGATGCCGCGAATGTCTCCACCAAAGAAGTCGCTGCCGCCGGTGGGCTCCTCATCCCAGCGGGCGTGCCGAGTATAGCCGTCGCGTTGATAGGCGGGTTGGGCCAGCTTGGTATGGATATCGAGCGGCTGCCCGATCGCAAAGCGCTCGGGAAAGATCTGATAAATCAAGGCGAGGATCTCCCGTTCCGTTTAGTCTTGGCACGCAACGAACTGCGCTCGCCAGGGACGACCGTGGATAAACCGAGGATTAGATGCGAATTGCATGAGCCCGCCCGGATCGGGACAATAACCACGGCATTGATCCGTGCACCACGGTGTAGGCTATGCCATCCCGCGGTTCGTTCCCGGCGGGCGCCGGCAGCTTCCGCGTATTCGACGCCGGTGCACCGGTCGCCATCGAACAGCAGGCGCGTGGGCACTGTCAAGGCAAAACAGTATAGGCGATTTTCGGCGTCGAATCTCGCCGAGCGCGCTGACGATTCATGAGCAAAAACAGCGGGACCCCACCTCGCCCCGAAGCGCCAGATCGCAGTATAGAATTTAGTCTGACAATGCCCGGCAGATCGTCTGCGCACAGCATGCCCAAACCCAAGCGGCTGTTAGGCCGCGAGAGCGCGCCATTCGGCCAACGCGGCCAAGCGTCTCTGTTTATAGATTTCGCGGGTCACCAGATGACGTTCCTGGTTGAAAAGGTTGTGGACTTGAGCATGAACTGAGCTGAATTTCTGCAGTGTCTTCGCGCTTCGAAACCGCTGCATGGCCCGCTCTCGTCGTCGAAAAGGCTGATGCGAGTTTTCCGCTCGATTGTTGAGACGATTACCTACCTCGTGGCGATCGACGTTGCCGATGTCGCTCATCGCAGCGGGATAGGAGGAAAGCCCGTCAGTGACGACGCTCCGCGGTCGGCCATATTTCTTCATGATGCGCTTGAGAAACTTCAGCGCCGCAGCCTTGTCCCGCTTCGCGGTGACCACCGTTTCCAAAACCTCGCCCTCGTGATCGTCAGCCCGCCAGAGATAGCAGAGCTTGCCGTTGATCTTCACAAAGACCTCATCCAAACGCCAACGCCACTGGGGGAACCGGCGCATGTTCGCTACCCGCCTCTTTCGGATCTCGGCGGGGCGAACATCGGCCCAAACCGGTTCCACCAAAACCGGATCGTCTCATGGCTGATGTCGATCCCCGGCTCGGCCAGGAGATCCTCGACGTTGCGCAGCGACAGCGGGTATCTCACGTACACCATCACAACCAGACGGATAACCTCCAGCGAGCTGTTGAAATATCGGAACGGATTGCTCATGGCCCGAAGCTACCACAGCCGGACCCGAAAAAATTGGTCTGACAATGCCTTCCCGACCTCGTTCGCGGTCAGGAAAAGAGGGAGACGTCGCGCTTGCGCGGGGAGCGGAAGGCGGCAAAGCCGAGACCGGCGATGCCCAGGGCGAACATCGCCCAGGTGGGGGTCTCCGGAAGTTCGAGGCCGAAGATGGCGCTTGACGGCGACCCGTTCGCCTCGCTACCGCGGTGTGCACTGACTAGGTTCGGGTCGTTGTTCACCCGGTCGAGCGGTTCGCTGTAGCTGAACAACGCCGCCCCGGCGCCGCTCGGACTTGCGTCCTCAACCCCGCTTTCGCCGGTCCACGGCGAAGAGGTGCTGTGACCGTCCGAGACCGTGATACTGACCACCTGCGCTTGAGCGGCCGCGACCGAAGCGAACCCCAGCGCTGCGATCGCTCCGCCCAAGAGATACTTAAAATTCCCCATTCCCCAATCCTTCCCCGGTAAACTGGATCGACGACGCCTTTCCTCGTGAGAGCCCGAGCCGCCCAGCCAAGAGTCGACGCGGGTCATTGACGTAACGTTAACACAACTAGCGCGGTTGCGGACGGGCGTCAACAAGATTTTCGAGGACCGCGGGGGTTAAACACGCATTGCAGAATCGGCGAGCCGCAGGGGGTCGGGCTCGCGCGCGCTTTGATTTCGCTCAAGCGTAGTTCGGCGCGAGCGTCTAAAGAAGGCAGTCGCGAGTTTGCGGCCGCCGCCCGTGCGCCGAGAGGATGGCAATGACGCGCGCATTTCATTCGCCCGGACGGAAGGCGTCGGCCACGGCGGGGCTCGAGCGGGAGCTGAAGTTCGCTGCCGATCCCGAAACTTTCGACGCCGCCCTTGCGCTTCGGCTTCTGGGCGGGCCGGACGGGGGTTCCTCCCGCCGGCTTGAAAGCGTCTACTTCGACACAGAGGACGGCGACCTGGCGCGCTCAGGCGTCGCCCTGCGCGTCCGGCGGGAGGACGGGGCCTGCATTCTGGGCCTCAAGCGGGCCGCAGATTCCAATCGCGGCATGTTCGAACGAGACGAACAGGAAGTTCAGTCGTCGTCGGCCGAGCCTGATCTCGCTCTGTTCGACGCCGCGACCGCGCGCGATCTCGCTGAGATCGTCGACAACAAGGGACTTGCGGCGAAGTTCGGCTCCGACGTCCGCCGGACGGCGAGGACGGTCGAAGTCGGGGGCGCGGCCGTCGAGGTCGCATTCGATTCCGGCTTCCTCTTCGCCGGCCAGCGACGCGAGCCTCTCCGCGAAATCGAGCTCGAGCTCAAGTCCGGCGGGCCCGCCGCGCTGTTCGCTTACGGTCTTCAGGTGATCGAGGCGCTGCCCGTCACACTCTGCGTCGAGAGCAAGGCCGAGCGCGCACGGCGCCTCCTGTCGCACGAGCTGCCGGAGCCGGTCCGCGCGCATCCCCCGTCGCTGACGTCGGAGACGCCGCTCGACGAGACGATCGGCGCGCTCCTGCACAACTGTCTGAGCCATTTCCTCGGCAATCTGCCCGCGCTCGCGTCCGGCGACGGCGCCGAAGCCGTCCATCAGATGCGCGTCGCGATGCGCAGGCTGCGGTCGGCGCTCGGCCTGTTCAGCCGCATCTTTCCTTGCGCGGACTTCGAGGACCTGCGGACCGAGTCGAGACGGATCGCCGCGGTCCTCGGCGAGGCGCGCGACTGGGACGTGTTCGTTGAGACGCTTCGCGCCGGTCCTCTTCCGCGTTTTCCCGACGAGCCGGGGTTCGACAGCCTTCTGCGCGCGGCGCAAGCGAAGGCCGAGGCAGGCCGCGCGGCGGTTCTCCGGCTCGCCGCAGACAAGGGGACGACGCGCTTCGCGCTTGTCCTCGAACATGTCGTGGCGGAGCGCGGCTGGCGGAGCCGGGCGACGGAGAACCGTCTTCGCTGGCTCGAGGAGCCAGCCGTCGGCTTCGCCGCAAAGAGCCTCGACCGGCTGGACCGAAAGGTTCGCAAGCGCGGGCGGCATTTCCGGTCGCTCACTCCGGAGAAGCGGCACGCGCTGCGCATCGCGCTGAAGCACTTGCGCTACGCGACCGAGTTTTTCGGCCATCTCTTTCACCCGGCGTCGGCGCCCGAGCGCTACGCGAGCAAGACCGCAGTTCTGCAGGATCTGCTCGGCGAGCTCAACGACGCGACCATCGCCTTGCGTCTGGTCAAGGACCTCGACAGCCGCGCGAGCCCCGATTTCACTTATGCGGCAGGCGTCGCGGCCGGCTGGTGCGGGCGCGCGAGCGTCGGAGACGAGGGGACGCTGGCGAAGGCGTGGCGCTCGCTGGTCAAGGCGGAGCCCTACTGGCGGAGTGAGCTCGCGGAGCGGAAGCCGGACTCGGATTAGGATCATTGGCGGCCGCGCGGAACCCCGGGCGGTTCATCGGAGGGGATCAACATGGCGGCGAAGGTCGAGATCGTCGAAAAGCTCGGCGAAAGCGCCGTCCTGCTTCCCGCCCTGATCGAGGAGGGTTTGGCGGCGAACGACCGGCTGAAGATCCGCCTCACCATGTTGCAGGAAGCCGCCGCCCAGGCGTCGGAGCCGAATCGACAGGCGCCGTCGCTGGAGCGCGAGCGCCCGCAGCGTCGGTCTGGCCGAGCCGGCTTTCAACGACACCATTTCGGGCGTGCGCCGCATCGACGCGGACACCTTCCTCGCCCCCGGGGCGGAGCTGCTGGCGTCCGGCATCGCCCGCGACCTCCAGGCGATGATGGCGCCGATCGAGATCGCGCACGCCGACGTCGCGGCGCCGCTCAAGGCGCGCCTGGAGGCGACGGTCGCCGCCCTGCCGAGCTTCAAAGGCGATTGCGTCGCACACGCCGAGGTCGCGAGGCTCGCCTCCGCACGGCGCGGAGGGGAAGACAGCCTGCATCTCCTGGTGATGGACTTGCACAAGGAGCTGAACCGCGTCGCTTCGGAGACGGCGGTCGAGGAAATCGACGGGGCGCGCGTCTACGGCTTGAAGGACGCCGACCGGGCGCGTGTGCGCGCCTTCATGGGCGGCCTCCATCGCACGGCCCGGCTCGCCTTCGGCCATCCGGGCCTCGGCACGACCGCCAGCCGCGTCGGCGACCGCCTCTCCATCCAGAACGACATCGGCGAGACCGACGCGCACGTGCTCGTCATGCATGTCGAACAGCTGACCGTATCGACGACGTACACCGACGTGCACCGCGTCCGCGCGAAATTCTTCATGACGATGTTCGCCGACGAGGCGGTCGAATGGAGCGCGATCGGCGAGAACCACGATAGCGATCTCGCCAAGGGCGAGGTCTTCTATCTTCTGAGCGGCGTCTACAAGGCGCGCGACGAGGCCGATCTCGACCGCTTCCTCGCCTTCCTCGGCTCGCGCATCGTCTTTCTGATCGACTGGAACAAGGCCCGCAAGACGCTGCAGTCCTTCGTCTCCAAAGCGGGCGCGATCGATCTCCTCGTCGGCGCAGCGAAGCGCGAGGACGGGCACCGCGCTTTTCTCGAGCTCGGCGGCGCCGACCTCATCTTGGACGCGGTGCGAAGCGCAGCCGCGGGACGCATCGCCTACGGCGTGCCGCTCGGAAAGGCTCTGGGCGAAAGCGAGTGCGCCGCCTTTCTGCGCAACGTCCTGCATATCGCCAGCGAGGGCCTCAAGGACGGGCGATCGACGCGATTCATTCGCGACGAGATCCAGGCCGATCTGTCGCAGCGCCTCGATACGGCGGAGAGCGAGCTGCTCACCACGGTTCTGCGCCACCTGGGCTTGACCCGCACGCTCGCCGGCATGATCGAGACCGCCTTTGGACCCGGGGGCCTCGCCGACGCCGCCGAGCGCAAATCGCTCGCCCGGCGCGCCAAGCAGATCGAAGGGAAGGGCGACCGGCTCACCGTCGCGGCGCGCGAGATCTTCGCCCGCGTGCGCAACGCCGACGAACTGCTGCCGCTGGTCGATCAGGTGGAGAACGCGACCGACTGTTTCGACGAGGCGGCGTTCCTCGTCAGTCTCGCGCCCGACCACGAAGCGTCCGACGCTCTGGAGGGGCCGCTGGCGGAGCTTGCGGCGATCGCGCGCCATTGCGCGGCCGAGCTCGTGCGGGCGGTCCAAGCCGCGCTGCAGATTCCCGAGGGCAAGCGTCCCGATGCCGCCTTCGCCCTGCAATGCGTCGACGCGGTGATCGACGCCGAGCGCGACGCTGACACGGCCGAGCGGGCGGCGATCGAAGCGATCATGAGCGCGCCGCAAGCCCGCGCCGGCGAGGAGGCCGGCGGCGGCGACGCGCGGGTTCTCGTGCTCGGCCTCGAAATCGCCCGCACGCTGGAAGAGGCGACCGATCGCCTCGCTCATGCGGCCATGTCGTTGCGCAATCGCGTGTTACAGGGGTTGTCCGAATGAGCGACAAGCATCTCGAACCCGTCTTCATCGGCCCGGGAGGGTCGGCCGGGCCGATCCTCGCCGAGCATGTTGGTTCGAAGGCGGCGGAGATTGCGCGGCTGAACGCGCTTCATCTGCCCGTCCCTCCCGCCTTCGTCCTGCCGACCTCGCTCTGTGCCGGCGTCATCGCCGGGGACGACGACGCGATGAAGGCGATGCGCAACGGCGTCGTCGCGGGGATCGGCTGGCTCGAGGCGGCGATGAAGCGACGCCTCGGCGACGCCCGCACTCCTCTCTTCGTGTCGGTGCGCTCGGGCGCGGAAAAGTCGATGCCTGGCATGCTCGACACCGTCCTCGACGTCGGCATGAACGGGGCGAGCGTCCATGGGCTCATCCGCATGACCGGCAATCCGCGCATGGCCTACGACAGCTACCGGAGGTTCATCCAGTCCTACGCGGAAGTGGTCGGCGGCGTCGCGTCCGACAGCTTCTCCGGCCTGCTCGCCCAGATGATCGCCGCCGAGGGCGTCGCCAACGAGGCGGAGCTCGATTCCGAGGCGCTCGAGCGGCTGACCGATGAGTTTCTAGCTCGCGCCGCGCATCTCGGCCACGCGCCGCCGTTCGACCCGATCGACCAGATCGCCGAGGCGGCGCAGGCGGTCTACAAGTCCTGGGAAAGCCCCCAGGCGAAGGAATACCGGCGGCTCAATTCAATGACCGGCCTCGCCGGCACGGCCGTGACCGTCGAGGCGATGGCGTTCGGCAATTCTGGCGGCGATTCGGGGGCCGGCGTCGCGTTCTCGCGCGATCCGGCGACGGGGGCGAAGGGGCTCTATGTCGACTTCCTCGCCGACGCGCAGGGGGAGGACGTCGTATCGGGCCGACGCTCGCCGAGCGACGCGGCGCTGCTTCACCGGCGCATGCCCGAGGTCGCGCGACAGCTCGAGGAGGGCGCTCGCGCGCTCGAGACCGCCTGTCGCGAAGTGCAGGACATCGAGTTCACCGTCGAGCTCGGGAAGCTCTGGTTCCTGCAGACGCGCACGGCCAAGCGCACCCCGCGCGCGGCCCTGAAGATCGCCGTCGATCTGGTCGAAGAGGGCGTCATCAGCCAAAGCGAAGCGCTCGCGCGCGTGGCGGACGTCGACCTCGCCGCGGCGCGCGCGTCGCGCTTCGCCGAGCCGGCAGAGCCGGCCGCGAGGGCCGTCGTCGCCTCTCCCGGCGTCGCCTGCGGCCACGTCTGCTTCACCACCGAGCGGGCGAAGGAGACTGCGGCGCGCGGCGAGCCCGCGATCCTCGTGCGTCGTGACACGTCGACCGAAGACGTCGCCGGATTTGCCGTCGCGGACGGCATTTTGACGGCGGTCGGCGGACGGACCGCCCATGCCGCCGTTGTCGCCCGGCAGATGGGCAAGGTCTGCCTCGTCGGCTGCCGCGCGCTCGTCATCAACGAGCGCCAGGGCTCGGCGGCCCTTGACGGCAAAACGATCCGCGAGGGCGATTGGATCACGCTCGACGGAGCATCCGGCGAAATCTCGCTCGGCCGCCGGACAATCGTGGCCGAAGAGACGCCGGAGACGGCGATCGTCCGCCGATGGAAGGAGGCCGCGGCCGCGTGAGCAGCGGCGGCCTACACCAGCATCATCCGCACCGCCTCCGCCATCGCCGCGCCGAGAATGAGGTGCTGGTCAGGCTCATAATGGATGCCGTCGAGCGGCGAGCAGCGGATGAACTGCCCCGCGTCGACGAAGCCGACGCCGCGTCGCTCGGCGAGCGATCGATAGACGGCCGGCAGGCGGAGGGCCTTTTCGGCCCCGCCCTCGAACATCTCGGCGTATTCGGTGAGCGTTTCGATCGGCGGCGGCGCGACCAGGACGGCTTCGGGCGCAGCGCCGTCGGGGCCGGCCGCGGAAGCGAGCGCGACGTCGATCAGCCGCTCGGCGCCGGCGGCGACGGTTTCCGGCGCCGCGTCAAATCTCGCCTTCACGTCGTTGCAGCCGAGCGAAATGATCACGAGGTCGAGCGGGGCGTGGCTTCTGAGGCAGGGCGCGAAATAGGCGAGGCCGTTGCACCCGTCTTCCTCCGGATCGTCGAACATCGTGGTGCGGCCGCAGAGGCCCTCCTCGATCACCTCAAAGCTCGGGCCGAGCGAGCGCGCCATCACGCCCGGCCAGCGGACGTCGCGCGCCATCCGCGCCCCGGTTCCGGGCGACGAGCCCCAGGTGTTGGAATCGCCGAAGGCGACGACGACGGGCATGGCTCTCTCCTGCGAATTGCAGGCCGCCAATTTCGCCCGAATCGCACCCCACGATCAAGCGAATGCCTTCACGCCTTTGCGGCCTGCGCAACGCGGGTGTGCACTTCCGTCGTCATGGCTTCAATCCGCTCGACCAGCGTTCTTACCGTCTGGGTCAGTTCGGTGTTCTGCTTCAGGAGCGTCTCCACACGCTCGGTGAGGGTGGTTGTTCTGCTGCAGCATTTCGATCATCATCGCGGACTGCTGCTGCAATTGCGTCCGGCGCGCGTCGTTGATCTGATGAAGCTCCTCGCGATGTTGGGCGTCAGCAATGCTGTTGGCCTTGTCGCGGTCGGCCTGGCGCGTCTGGGCGAGCAGGATCAGCGGCGCGGCATAGGCGGCCTGCAGCGAGAACGCCAGATTGAGCAGGATGAAGGGATAGACGTCGAACTGGGTCCAGCCGATCACATTGACCCAGATCCAGACGGCGACGATGATCGTCTGCGCGACGAGAAACGTCGGCGTGCCGAAGAAGCGGGCGAAATCCTCCGCCTTCTTGCCGAACCAGTCGCTCCCGAATGGCGAGTCGAGATGCGCGTGCGGCAGGTGGAAGCGCCGCACATGGTTTTGCCCGTCCGTCGATCGACCGATGCTCATGAACCCCTCCCTCGCGCCCGCGAACCGCACCGCGCGGCCGCTCGAATTTGCGCCGACACGCTATCGTGTCCAGAATACAGGAGTCAGAATGAAATTCGACAGCATGGGCAGCGTCTTGCAATTCGAGGATGACGAACGGCCGAGCGGATCGGGCCGTGGGCGACGCGGTGGCGCTCCGCCTTGCAGACCGGCTGGCGAGCCGCTAAGGTCTGGTATTCCACCGAGTGCGTACAGGCTAAGATGTAAGCAACAGCAAGTTGTTGTCTTAATAAGGAAGCGCCACGCACGTCGACCGAGGGCTCCGGAAAGCTTCGACGCGATCAACAGGAAAAGGGAAGAAACCATGTCTTACAAGCCTGAAACGCTGGCGCTTCATGCAGGCTGGCGCGCCGATCCGGCGACCGGCGCGGTCGCGGTGCCGATCTATCAGACGACCTCGTACCAGTTTCAGAGCGCCGAGCACGCGGCGAACCTGTTCGCGCTGAAAGAGCTCGGCAACATCTACACCCGCATCATGAACCCGACCAACGACGTGCTCGAGAAGCGCGTCGCCGCGCTAGAGGGCGGGGTCGCGGCGCTGGCGCTGTCGAGCGGGCAGGCGGCCTCGGCCTTCGCCTTGCAGAATCTCGCCAGGGCGGGCGACAACGTCGTCTCCTCGACCGACCTCTATGGCGGCACTTGGAACCTGTTCGCCAACACGCTGAAGGACCAGGGGATCGAGGTCCGTTTTGTCGATCCGGCCGATCCGGAGAATTTCCGCAAGGCCACCGACGCGCGAACCCGCGCCTATTACGCCGAGACGCTGCCCAATCCGAAGCTGATCGTTTTCCCGATCGCGGAGGTGGCGGCGATCGGCCGCTCGTTCGGCATTCCGCTCGCCATGGACAACACCGCGGCGCCGATCCTGACGCGGCCGTTCGATCACGGCGCGGCGATCATCGTCTACTCGTCAACCAAATATCTCGGCGGCCACGGCACCTCGATCGGCGGCCTCCTGGTCGACGGCGGCAACTTCCCGTGGGAGGAGCACAAGGACCGCCAGCCGCTCCTCAATACGCCCGATCCGAGCTATCACGGCGCGGTGTGGACCGAAGCGGTCAAGCCGCTGGGGCCGATCGCCTATATCATCCGGGCCCGAGTGACCCTGTTGCGCGACCTCGGCTCCTGCATGTCGCCGTTCAACGCCTTCCTTACGTTGCAGGGGATCGAGACCTTGCCTCTGCGCATGGAGCGCCATTGCGCCAACACGGCGGGCGTCGTGCGCTGGCTCGCCGAGCGGCCGGAGGTGACGAAGATCATCCATCCCTCGCAGCAGACGGGCGTCGCCCGGCAGCGCGCGGAAAAATATCTCAAGGGCGGGCAGGGCGGCCTGGTCGGCTTCGAGCTCAGGGGCGGCAAGGAGGCGGGGCGCAAGTTCATCGACGCGCTGAAGCTCTTCTATCACGTCGCCAACATCGGCGACGCGCGCTCGCTCGCCATCCATCCGGCGACGACGACCCATTCGCAGCTCAGCCCCGAGGAACAGCTCGCGACCGGCGTGTCGGAAAACTACGTGCGCCTGTCGATCGGACTCGAGCACATCGACGACATTTTGGCCGACCTCGCTCAGGCGCTGAAGGCGGCGGTTTAGATCGAATTGCAATTGGATTGATCCGCCTGTCGCTTGCGGGGAAGGCGGACCCCATTTCCTCCCTCCTTGTCCACAAGGAGAGAGGAGAATCGCCTTCTGGACTCGCGCAATCGCTCGAGCGCGGATCGACCTCATAGCAGCGGAACGGCAGGATCGCATCCTCGCGCGCCTGCCGTCGACAAGCTCGACCAATCTCGCGGCGAACGCCTTCGGGGGCGAAGGCTTGGAGCCGCGCCCGCATGACGGGCGCGGCGCGGCAAGCGAAGAGCCGGAAACTCGCCCTGTTCCCTGTTCGGCTCAAGCCTTCGAAAACATTTCTTTTACAGACAAATTATGTTTGGCAATCCTTCCTGGGAATTTGGATTTCCTTCCGGAAAATTTGGGTTTCGTTCCGCCCCGGCTTGGAAAGCCTTCCGGATGAGTTGGATTCCCTTCTGGCCGGCCGGCCGGGCTTGCGGGTGGCGTCGCCGTAGCGCTTGGCGGTTCCGTCGCCTCGGAAATGGCGCCGTAAGGCTTTGCAATCCCGCGAAACGCACGCGAAAATGGCAAGCTCGCCTGCTGCAAGCGCCTTATGGCCCGCCCGTCAGCTTCCGCGCGGTCGCCTCGTCCGTCACCAGCGCGGTCGGCTTGAGGAGCCTGATCGCCCCTTCGATGGCGGCGACCTTGTGAGCCCCGCCGGCCGCGAGCACGCGGATCGGCGCGCCCCGAACCGCCTCGAGAGGGACCGACATGACGCGCTGGTTGAGCGGATGATCGATGATCCGGCCGTCATGGTCGTACACGTTGCACAAGAGTTCGCCGACGCCGCCGAATTCGCGCATGAGCCGCCGCTCGGCCTCGTCGATGAGCTCGAAGCGCGCGATCGTCGCCTCTCCGCCGAGCGAGCCGACGCTGACGACGACGGCGTCGAGCGCCCCGGCGAACGCGTACACGGCCCCGAGCCCGCAGCGTTCGATCAGCGCGGCCTTGGTTTCGGGACTGTCGACGAGCGCGGGCGCCGGAATCAGATAGCAGTCGGCATTGAAGGCGCGCGCGAAGGCGGAGGGGAACTCGGCCGGGTTGTCGTGCGCGAAATGGGTCACGCCGCCGACGAGCGACACGACGCTGAGGCCGCGCAAGGAGCGCTCGCGCAAGTACTCCAGTGAGCGGTTCAGCGTCCGGCCCCAGCCGAGGCCGATCTTCATGTCGTGGCGCAAGATCGAGGAGACATAGTCGCCGAGCGCCGCGCCGATCGGCCCGGTCGGGTCAGCCGCCGGCTGAGACAGCGGAGCGACCATCGTTTCCTCAAACCCGTGCGCCTTGCACAGCGCCGCCTCCAGTCCACCGAGTTCGGCGTGTCCGCGTGAAAGTGCGATGCGCACTTCCCCCAGCGCCTTGGCCTCGGCGAGCATGCGGACGACGGTCACCCGGCCGATGCCGAGCGCGTCGGCGATGGCGCTCTGCGTCATCTCCTCAACGAAGTACATCCAGGCGGCGCGTTGGCGCAGACGCTCGCTGCGCCTCGGCGCACGCGACGGCTCGGCGACGGGATGCTCTTGCGTCATGGGCTCCTTCCGGGCGGGAATCGCGCCGCCTGTCTCACGTGAGGCTGTCGAAGAATGAAGCGACGAAGATGATGAGACCCGCAAGAACCGCCAGCAGGACGAACCCTGCGACGACGACCCGCTCCTCCGTCCAGCCGCGTGCAGATGCGGCAGGCTCGTTCGTCGCGAAAGCCGGCGGGTGGTCTTCGAGCGGCGCGGCCGGTTGGGGGACGGTCGATGAAAGTTCACGGTCCGGAGGGGTCGACTGAGGCGCCGTTCGGGGGATCGGAACCGAATGAGGTCGCGGCAGCGGCGGGCGCGTCCGGGCGCGAGCCGCGGACGCCGTTGCTTCGAGCGCCGGGCGAGCCCGATTCGGAACTGCGCGCCCGCTGGCGGACAGGGCGAAGAGGGCGACAAGGGGGGGAGCAAAAATCGCGAGCGCGGGCGCGTTCGCCTGCACCCAGCCCGCGACAAGCGGGTCTGATACGGCCATTGATCCGGCGATCCAGCCGAGAAACGCCACGCCGACAGTAATGATCTCGGGCGCGCGGCGGATGAGCGCAGTCAGGATGAGAGCGCCATACGCGACGATGGGGATGCTGATGAGAACGCCGATCGCCATGAGCCAGAAGTCGCCGCCCGCGATCGCTGCGAGCGCGACGACGTTGTCAAGGCTCATCGTCGCGTCGGCGAGCATGATGACGGCCGCGGCGGATAGGAATTCGCCCGCGGTTCCGGCGCTCCTGAACGCTCTGACATCGTCATCGCCGTTCTCAGCCCTCACGTTGAGCGCGATGACGACGAGCATCCATGCGCCAACGAGCTTGACCAGCGGCACGCCGAGCAAGGCGTTGGCGAACAGGATCATGACGAGCCTGAGCGCAATCGCGCCGATCGCGCCGAAAAGAACCGCGCGACGCGTGTCTTCGGGCGGCAGTCGTCGGCAGGCGAGAGCGATGACGATCGCATTGTCCCCGCCAAGCAGCAGGTCGACGAAGAAGATCTGCAGCAGCAGGAAGAGCCAGTTGGCGGCGTCGATCATGTCCGCCTGTCCGAAGGCTCAAATCCGTCTGACGCGGGCTCGATGACCAGGGCGACGCGCGACGAGGCCTCCATTCCCGCGCCTCAAGGTCTCGGGCCGTCCGGCGATAGCGCCTGAGGACCGGACCTGAGGAGCCGCATGAAGTCCGCATCTGGGCTGATGACCATCGTAGGGGCGGAATTCGCAAGCGCGCCCTTGTAGGTCTGCAGAGACCGATACATGGAATAGAATTGTGGATCCTTCGAAAAGGCGTCTGCGAGCGTCTTGTTCGCTTCCGCGTCGCCCTCGCCCCGCGCGAGCGTCGCCGCGCGCTGGGCCTCGGACAGGATGACGGTGCGTTCTCGATCGGCCCGCGCCTGGATCTGCTGGGCCCATTCGAAGCCCTGAGCCCGCAATTCCTTCGCCTCGCGCTGCCGCTCGGATTTCATGCGGTCGTAAATCGCCTGGCTCGTCTCGAACGGCAGGTCGGCGCGATGGAAACGCACCTCGTCGACCGAGATTCCGAGCGACCTCGCTTTCGCCGCGACCTCGCTCTTGATGACGTCGAGGATATGGCCGCGCTCATCGGTCAGCAGGGCGCGCAAGGGGATTTGGCCGAGCTCTCGCCTCGCGGAGGAGCTGACGAGCTGGGCGAGTTGCGCGTTCGCCGCTTCGGGCGTCCGCAAGGCCTGATAGAAGCGCAACGGATCGACGATGCGATAGCGCGCATAGGGCTGCAGCTCGAGCCGCTTCTGATCGCCCATGATCGCCTGCTCGACCGGCGGCTCGAGCAGCAGCGAGCGCGTCGACGTCACATAGACCGTGTCGATGAACGGAGCCTTCACCTTCAGACCCGACTGGTCGACGACCCCGACCGGCGCGCCGAGCCGCACGACAAGCGCCTGCTCGCCCTCGTTGACGACGTAGATCGAGGAGATCATCAGATCGAGCGCGAGCGCCACGGCGGCGATCGCCGCCAGCCAACGGCTTCTCATTTCGCCGCTCCCTGCGTCGGAGCGACGGGCGTCGCCGGAGCCGGGGGGACCGGCGCGGGCGGTTTGAACTCGGTCACCGGCATGTAGGGCACGATGCTCGACACGCCCTTGCCGGACGTGTCCACGATGACCTTCGAGGCCTTCTTGAGCACCTGGTCGACGCTGTCGAGATAGAGACGCCAGGCGGTCACGTCCTTGGCCGCCTCGTAACTCTTGAGCAGCGGCAGAAATGCGTCGGCCTCGCCGTGGGCGAGATTGACCACCTGGACCTTGTAGGCTTCGGCCTCCTGGCGAATGCGCTCGGCGTCGCCGCGGGCGCGGGGCAAAATGTCGTTCGCATAGGCTTCGGCCTCGTTGCGAGCGCGCTCCTGATCCGCGCGGGCGCGCTGCACGTCGTTGAAGGCGTCGATGACCGCGAGGGGGGGCTCGACGCGCTGCAACTGCACCTGGGTAATCTCAACGCCCGCGTGCTCGTCGTCGAGAAGATTCTGCAACAACGCAAGCGTCTCATCCGCGATCTGCTGGCGCTTGTCCGACATCGCCGCCTGGATCGGCGTGCGGCTTATGACGTCGCGCAATGCGCCCTCCGCTGCGATCCTGACGGCGAGCTCCGGGTTGTCGACTTTGAACAGGAACTGGCCGGGGTCGCGGATCTTCCAAAACACGGTGCAGTCCGCTTCCACGATGTTTTCGTCCCCGGTCAGCATCTGCCTGCCGCGGTTCGATTGACCGTCTGCGGTCGCGGCCGAGGCGCCGATGCCGAGCTGGATCTGATTGACCTGGGTGACTTTGGGCAGCAACACCATATCGATCGGATAGGGCATGTGGACATGCAGGCCGGGGTCCGTGGTCGCGACCCATTTGCCGAAGCGTAGGACGACGCCCTTTTCGTCCGGCTGGACGCGGTAAAACGCTGTCGAGAGCCATGCGACAATCACAATGCCGATGAGCGAGACGGCGCCGCGCCGGTTGAGTCGGGGCATGCGCAAGATATCGCCGAGGCTCGCCCTGGCGATGCCCCATAGCTCGAGCGGCGCCGAGGCCGCATCGTCTTCCATCGTTGGCGGCGTCTCGCGCGCGTCAGTCTTGTCCAACGACCAGGCTCTCCTCGAGCATCATTCGCGCGCGCGCCCGCAGTTTTTCGCTTTCGCTTTTCAGCTGACCGCAGGCGGCGAGAATATCGCGGCCGCGGGGCGTGCGCACCGGGCTCGCATAGCCTGCGTTGAAAACAATCTCGGAGAACCGTTCGATCGTCGCCCAGTCCGAGCATTCGTAGGAGCTGCCGGGCCAGGGATTGAAAGGAATGAGGTTGATCTTGGCTGGCAGACCCTTGAGCAGGCGCACGAGCGCCTTCGCCTCGGCCGGCGTGTCGTTGACGCCTTTCAGCATCACGTATTCGAACGTCATTCGTCGCGCGTTCGACGCGCCAGGGTAGTCGCGGCAGGCTTGCAGAAGTTGCTCGATCGGGTACTTGCGGTTCAGCGGCACGAGCTTGTCGCGCAGCGGATTGTTTGTCGCGTGCAGCGAGACGGCGAGCATCGCGCCACATTCGGCGCCAAGCCGAGCCATCTCCGGCACAACGCCGGAAGTGGACACCGTTATCCGCCGCCTGGACAGCGAAAGGCCGTCCCCGTCGGTCAGCACGGCGATCGCGTCCCGTACGGCGGCGAAATTGTAGAGCGGCTCGCCCATACCCATGAAGACGATGTTCGAAACCGCGCGGACGCCCTCGCCCGAGGGCACCAGCCCGTCGCGCGGCGCGGCGCCACCGGGGAAATCGCCAAGGCGATCGCGCGCGACCAACACCTGTCCGACGATTTCGGCTGTGGTCAGATTGCGCACGAGCGGCATGGTGCCGGTATGGCAGAAGGAGCAATTGAGGGTGCAGCCGACCTGGCTGGAGACGCAAAGCGTGCCCCGATCCGTCTCGGGAATGTAGACACACTCGATTTCGGCGCCTTTGTCGCGCGGGCGCTCCGGCGGCATCCTGAGGAGCCACTTGCGCGTGCCGTCGGCCGAGAGCTGCTCGGCGACGACCTGCGGGCGGGCGAGGTTGTGACCCTCCGCCAACTTTTCGAGCAGAGGTCGAGAGATATTGCGCATCGCCGAAAAGTCGCGTGCGCCGCGATGATAGATCCAGTGCCAAAGCTGCGAGACGCGCATGTTTCTCTCGCGCTCGGCGATGCCGAGCTCGGCGAGGGCGCGGGCGACTTCGGCTCGCGTTGCGCCCGCGAGGCGCGCCGGCGCGCCGCCCTCGGCCAGGGGAACGGAGCGAGTCATGGCACCGGCTTCTAACACGCGGCCAGGCGCGTCTCCAACGTCGAATTGTCGCATGAGACGCCTAGTGGTTGGGGAAAGCCCAAGCAGGGTCTAGTTTAGGCCCCGATTCACGGCTAGCGTTTTCCCGAGTCGCTTTCGATGAAGTGGAGCATGTAATGCGAAACAGCATCCTGAGGGCGTTGTTGCTTGCCTTAGCGGTAGCGAAGTTGAGCGCTGGCGCCGCCGGAGCCGCACAGTGCGGCGACAGCCCCGAGGGTTTCAATGCCTGGCTGGAAGACTTCAAACAGGTGGCGATCAACGACGGCGTCTCGCCGGATGTGGTCGACAGCGCGCTGGCCACCGCGACTTTCGACCGATCCGTCCTTGCGCACGACCATGGTCAAGGAGCGCTCCAAGGCAACTATGCCGCTTTCGCGGCGCGGCACGTCACTCCGGGGCGGATCAAGCGCGGCAGGACGATGCTGCTCGCCTACGCGGAGCCGCTCGAGAGAATTGAACAGCGCTTTGGTGTGCCGGGACCGGTTCTGGTGGCGATCTGGGGCCTCGAGACCGACTTTGGAGCGGGCCTCGGGCAATATCCGACGTTCACCGCGCTCGCGACCCTGGCCTACGACTGCCGTCGCGGGAATCTTTACTCGGCCGAACTCATCGACGCGCTGATGATCGTACAGCGGGGCCTTCTGTCGCCGGAGCAGATGCGAGGCGCATGGGCCGGCGAGCTCGGCCAGACCCAGTTCATGCCGTCGGCCTACCTGAAATACGGGGTCTCCGCGAACGGAGGGCGAGGGGGCGATCTGATCGGCAATTCCGCCGACGCGCTCGCCTCGACCGCAAATTTCCTGCATGCGCATGGCTGGCAGCGCGGGGCGCAGTGGGACGAAGGGCAGCCGAACTTCGCTGCGCTCCTCGAATGGAACAGCGCCCCGGTCTACGCCAAGACGATCGCCGAGTTCGCCGACAGGCTGTCCGCGCCCTAGGGGTTCAAACCTGACGCTTGGGACCCGCTTTGGATCGGTCATTGGAGGGCCGGATTCGACCCAATGCTGCCGTCCCTGGTCGGTCCGGGTACGGGCGGGATGCGCCAGGAGCGACCGTTCCCGAAACAAGCTCCGAACGCGTCAGTTCGAACCGAACTGGGCGTCCCCGCTCGGTCCTGGTAACAGAAGGATTGCACCGGAGCGGCTTTCACTTTTTGCGATTAGACGGCCGCTTTGGTGATAGCGGAAGTCGTTGCACGAAACGCCTCGACATAGACGCTCGAATCTCTCCCGGCTCGTTCGTAGTGACGAATCGTTTGCGCGAGGGCAACGTTCACGGTGTCGAGTGAACCGCCGAGGACGCAGGTACCCGGAGTTCTGGCGAGATCATGCCGTAGGCCGTCAAGGGAATTGCGCACGCGCGGGCAGAACTCGTGGCGTGGCATCTCATTTCGTCACTCAGGACAACCACAGGTGCCAGACTGAAATCGGGCCCGGCTTTACACTCGGGGATGAGGCGGCAGCATACACGAAGCTTCGCCCATGCCGTGAATGAGCCAGATCTGCGCTTGCTCGCCCGACAGCAATTGGCAGCACCTCGGTCAGGTAACCGGGAGGAGTTTTCGATCTAGCACTGGATAGGAAGGGCATCAAATTTGTGCTGATCGACGATCCGTCCCGGACATAGGCAACCATGAAGGCTTCACGATTGGCCCATGCATACTCGCCTTCGACAAAGCGGCGAATACCATTCTCGCAGTACAGCGCCTCCGTCTTGGAACGCGCTGCATCCATGATCTTTGCTTCAGTGATAAGCGGAAAGCCTGGGTTTCGGTTCGACAGGTAGATGGACAGGTCGGGACGCTTCTCTAGATGCGACCCGTCGAAACTTAGGCTTTCCTTCCCTCGCGCGACACAAAGCACCAACTGACCCCATAGAGGATCTTCCTTGATCATCGTATTGAGCCGCGCTTCCATCAACGCCGTCACCTCGGCTTCGCTGCCCGACGCGACGGTCAGCGCGGACGTCGCTGAAGGCACGCAGCAAGCCCTCAGCGATGACCTCGATATGGACGCTCGACATTTCCGGCATCGGTAGGAGGAGTCCACGTGTCAATTCTGCGACTTGGTCAGGGCGTGGACGGATTGCCACGGACGTCATGCGTGCGCCCGCCCTTTCAGCATATCGACATGGGACCAGATGATACGTTGCGCGAGTAGGCGAGCTTGGGTTTCGCTCCAGTATCGGCGTTGAGCCAGTCGCCCGATCAGGAGGCCGTCACTCCCGTCGCGAAGCAATATTTCCGATGCTGCCGCATCGTCCGCAGCCCGAAGCAAGCCTTGCCAATCACGCGGCTCAATCGTGTCAGCTGCAACACGGACTGATGTTCGCACGTGAATACCAAACCATGGGGATATTGCTGGCTGAATGAGCTGACGCACAACGACCTTTGAACCGAACCGATCACACCAGGGCGTCAATTCCTTTTCAAGAACTCTACAGAACTTCGCCTGTTCTTGATGCGTCGGCGCGGTCTGGGCCTCCCGCTTGTTCTGTGCGAACGGCAGGTTGAACTCCAGCGTATCGGAGATGACCTGCAGGTCGCGGGGGCCGAGACCATACAGACGCGCAATCCATTCATCGACGTCATTCCAAGGCGTCTCGCCAGTGAGCAAGCCATCGAATAGAATCAGGAGCTCTTCGCGTCGGGAGGGGCTAAGCGTTCTGAAGTCGGGCAGCGGAATTCGGTCCAGTGCCGCCTTCTCGACAACCTCACGCTCGAAGCCGAACTTCCCGCTGGTCACCAGGGCGAGCCAGACCGCGAACTTGCTCCCCAGAACGAGCGTCAGGTAGCGTACAAGCCCATGCGCGTCGGGAAAGGAATGTGGGCTGTAACCGTAAAACGTCTCACTAAAAACGGCGTCGTTCTCCGAGATCGCGACGCCGATCCGCCCGCTGATCGCAGACGGTGACTGATGAACAACGACAAGGGGGCCAAGAAACAGCTCGGCTGATCGTGGATCGTGAATCCGATCCTGAGAAAAAGGTTCGAGGCCCCTCTGGTTGATGGAGAGTTCCGTGAATGAGGCGGCCGTAATTTCTGGAATACCGCGAAGATAGCGCGCGTCTACGCCCGGCAGACCATCGCCTTGCTGACGTATCCGGCTGCTAGGCTTCAGCTTTTGATAACCGTTGCCGCTGCCCCGCAAATGACCGCGCTCGGTAACGCCGATCGCCTCCCGCCAGAAAGCCTCCAGTGTCAAATGCCCATGTGCGCGTATCCGCTCGACGATCCCGAGATCAGCCTTCGTCCCCCGGAAAAGGACCTTCAAGATCTCCGGTGTCTCAAGAAGCTGCCGCGATGGCACCACTTCGGCGTTCAGCGTATCAATGCGCATGCTGCCGGCGTCGTTCAGCGAATCCTCGATCCGCGGATTGATCAGGCGAAAACCCGCGCTGGCTCCCGGCGTTTTATTGGCGGCGAACAATATACAGAATGGTGCCGAAATCTCCGGCCAAACCTTCGTCTGCCTGAGCTCTACGCCATTGATTGTCGAGGTGACATCCAGAGCCTCGAACAAGGCTTGGCGAGCTTTGGCCATGCCATCGCCTTGCTGAAAGAGCAGCCGGGCATGAAGGGCGAAAGCGATCTGCCCATCCGGTTTTGCCCATTCCATGGCGCGCCATACGAAAGGAAGATCGAGCCCCTCGTTCGGCAAAGGGGGCGATGAGATCGAGATCTTTCTCGCGGCAGCAATGCGGGAGACCGTCGCACGGACCAGGTGCCAATCCGGCAGACCTGTGCCGCTCGCCCAAGGGGGATTTCCTACGACAAGATCATAGCGGCCCACATGCTCGCTGCCCGCGACGGGGCCTAGACTTCCAAGTTCGGTGCCTTCAACGTCTTTCTCGCCCCGAACCCGGTGCAGCACCTTACCTCGAAGATCTTTGAATTTCAGTTTGTCGACCGGCCTCGGGTTGGGGTCCAGTTCGATCGACATGAGATACAAGCCCAACGCTGCGAAGCGAAGCGCGGCTTCATTGATGTCGAAACCGACAATCTGATCATAAAGTATCGATCGAAGGGCTTTCGTGTCAGGTCGCTTCCCGGCAGCCCTCCAGTGCTCGGCCACCAACTCACGAAATGCCGTCAGTAGGAACACGCCGGCACCGGCCGCCGGATCGAGGATTTTGGCCCTGCGGCATTCTTCTCGTCGTTCGAGCGCTCGGAAGGACGCTCGCACCATCAGGTCGGCAATAGGCCGGGGTGTGTAGTATCCGCCTTCGCGCCGCTGACGCAGTGGGGCATGACTGCGCAAGTAGAGTTCGTAGGCTTGGCTGAGTACTCCAACCGGGATGTGCGCAAAGTCGAGATTGTCCCATTTTTCTTCCCAACCCAGGAAGAGCTGATTGTTCGGGGCGCGCCGAAGCACATCGCCCAGTACATGGTAAGCGCTGGCTGGCAGATTTTCGAAAGTATTTTCGGATAGTGGAAGAAAATCCCCATTAAACGTTGCATCGAGCCAAGTCGATGTCTTTTCAGCGATCTCACGAGTGTCGAACAGACTTGCCGTATCAGCGCCAGACATAGCGGCTGGCAACAGCCCCCGGTCCGCCAAAAAGCGGGTGAAGAGAGCACGACCAACTAACGAGATCGCGTCCTCATCCGAGACACTATCCAGGTGGGTCAGCCTTGTTATCGAGCCGGTGAGCAGATTGAGAACGACGTTGGAAATCCAGCTGCGTTGTCTGATCCCTGCTTGGGGGCGGATGTTGCCGAGCCGCGCGAACGCTGCGGATCGCGCATCGTCCCCGTCACCCCAGTCGACCCGCGCCTGCGCGAGCGATTTGGTGTCGAGTGCTATTCGATAGACGTCAAGCCGGCCCGGAGCGACGACCCCCAGATAGGGTGCGTCACCACGCATAGCGAGGAGCCGCCTAACCTTGTGAAGCTGATCGTCCCCTTGGAGAGAGTCTGCGTCGACG
>Ga0074044_10001070_pt1 | contig 25159 bp, 28 predicted proteins | sample BogForMeECP23OM1_FD_94443 | JGI IMG/M metagenome (GOLD analysis project Ga0074044, IMG submission 94443) | Bog forest soil microbial communities from Calvert Island, British Columbia, Canada - Bog Forest MetaG ECP23OM1 | ecosystem: Environmental > Terrestrial > Soil > Wetlands ... | reverse complement strand
TAGACCAGCAATCTCCGAATCCACTTGCATAATGCGAAATGGGCCGGGATGCCTGCTGGCGTCGCGATCCTTCATGGTCTTGATTGTCCCACTGCTCCATCTTAAAAGCAGTGACTTTCGCGTAATTGTTCTAACATCCCCGTTACACTTATTGACCCGGATCGGGCGCATGCCGGAACGCGCCGATCGATTTTCTTCATCTCTACATCCATGAAGCTGCGGAAAAACTCGATTCCGCCTTCGCTTTTGGGTGGCGCAGCGCCGGGATGCCCAGCACGCCTGGTTTTGGTGTGATGGGTGGAGCGCTTCAGCGCTGCGATAACCGGCACTGTCTTGAATGCGGCTTCAGCCGCTGACGTGACGTCCCTCGCCTGGAAATGAGTTTTTCCTCAGCCCTTATATCTATTATTTCAAACGGAAGTATGTACTTTACGCAACCCACTGATGTCAGTGTGGGTGCTTCGGGGGTATTCTAAATGCTCCCGAAGCCGCATCCATTCCCGCCCAAACCTTTGCGGCTTCCAAGGCGGCGCAAAGTGACAATTGCTATTCACCTGTCGGGCCACTTCTCTCTGATTACGGCAGCCGCGAATATCTACACCGTTATCTCTGGCAGTTCGATTTCATGTGGAACACCCGCATGTTAAACGACGGTGAGCGCACAGTTCTAGCGATGCGTGCAGCCGAAGGAAAACGGCTGATGTACAGGCCGTCAGTCAACTAGGAGCGTGGCTGTGACTTTCGAGAAAACGTGTTTCGTAGCTCTAGAGGATGTCATAGCCGTGCGGTTTACGTGCGCAAATTGCGGAACATCCGTCATAGTTCCGGTCAAGGAAATGCTCGAAGGGAAAGTGGATGTCGGACTTCACATTGTAAGACGGTGCCAGTGTGGAGAGGAATCGAATTTCGGGACAGGTACTTTGGAAACCGAAAATCTGATTCGGTTTAATAAATTGCTCGCCGGACTTCCGGCTACACTCAAAGCAAGAAACATACACTTCGCGTTGCAGATAGAGTGCTCCGAATGAAGAAGCTAGTCATACTTATTCTGCTGACTGGGCTCATGCACGCTCAGACAAAAAAGATTGGAGATGCCTACGGCGTTGCCGCAATGCGAGCGATCATTCGCTACATGGCGCACGATCAAGATACAAGTGATCCTGGACTCCTTTCTCTTCTGGATGAGCTAGAAGCGCAAATCAGTTCACCAGCGGAGCAATCATCCTATGACGATATACGCAGCATTCTCAAGGCGCGTGATGACAAATGGGATAATCTCATTGCTCCGGTCAAGGATGTATTGAAATCTAGCGGTATCAATGATTCCCGGATCACATCGCTTCGTAAGCAAGCAGATCAAGACTTCGTTCAATACAAGGCTTCTCGTTTACCCTGTCTGATCGCTCTAAAAACGAATCTCAAGCATCGTGATGGAACCATCCCTCAAGAATGCAAGATTGGGGTTAAGCAATGAAAAAGAAGAAAACAACCGCAGCCACTCCCGGCCCGAAGCCCGGCGTTCTCAAGATCAAGGGCAACTGGAAAGCAGCGGTCAAGAAGTCCCTGCAAAAGAAGAAACCGGCAGAGGGTTGGCCGAAGTAAAAAAGGGGATCGGAACGGCATGATCGACATCTTGCTATCAGCGTTGCGTAAAGTACATACTTCCGATTTCAAATTCCGAGGGGTAGACCGCCACTTTTTCGGAAAATATATCTCCTGTGAATTGAGCAACCTACGCCGAAAATCGGCCGTTTGCCCCCTTGACAAGATTTTCCCCGCCGATCAAGCCGCTAACTAGCACATTCTAAAATACCTTACGACTAAGTCCTTTAGAATCAAAGACCACCCAAAATTCCTTCCTCCTAAGTCTTTGATTCCACAAGACCGAGGGAGAGGGATCGCAGCAAACACAGGTTAACAACCCTCACAGCAAACCAGTCAGAGAAACCCCAAAACGGAATGAAGACAGAATGAACGCCAGCCAAACCGGTTCTTGCTGACAGCGGACAGCTGACAGCTGCCCCCAAAGAGGCGACAATGGTTCCCGTCGACAAACAGCGAAAAGGAGCCACGTGGCAGCTAGTCCAGTTCTGAAGCCGGGTCTGAAGCTTGTGGATGCGAAGCCTGTGAACCCAAAGCCGAAGCTCGGCCTGCGCGCCTGGATGGAGCGCGTGCTGGTGGAATGCGATCGGACGGCTGCTGGGTTCGACGCCGACGCGGTGCACGACCTTCGAGTTTCTTTGCGGCGCTGCCGTTCGCTGGCCGATGGATTGATGGCGTTCGATCCCGATTCTTCGTGGAAGGATATGAAGAAGGCGGGGAAGAAACTTTTCCAGGCGCTCGGCGAACTGCGCGACATGCAGGTGATGCAGGAGTGGATCGAGAAGCTCGGCGATCCCAACAATACCAACGATCCGAGCGACCGTTTGTCCGGCGATCCAGTCGCCGCCAAACTGCTCGTTCACGTGCATGCTCGCGAAGCCGTATGCAAGCAGCATGCGTTCAAAGATCTCCAGCAGTTTGACCGCAAGCAATGGAGGCAGTGGAGCGGAACGCTGCCGCGACGCGCCGCTCGAGTGCGTCCGGGAAGCGTGGTGTATCTGCATCTGGCGCTGGAGAAGTGGACTGCGGCTTACGATCTGCACAAACGCGCACTGCGGACGCGGTCGCAGGCTGGCTGGCATGAATTGCGCATCGGCATCAAACGCTTTCGTTACACGGTGGAGAATTTTTTGCCGCGCCAGCACGCGCTCTGGGGCGACGATCTGAAAGAACTACAGGATCTGTTGGGAGAGGTGCACGATCTGGATGTGCTGTGGGCGATGGCCGTTCAGATACAGGCGTTTCCCGATGTGGAAAGCCGCGACCGCTGGCGGTTGAAGTTGAATACGGAGCGCGACAAGAGGATTGCACGCTATCGCGAGAAGATGGTGGGCCGGCAGTCGCTGTGGCGCGTCTGGCGGGCGCAGTTGCCGTCGGGTCCGCAGTTGCGCGCGGCGGCCATGAGCCGTCTTAAGCTATGGGCGGGATATCTGGATCCCGATTTCTTGCATTCCCAACGCGTGGCCCAACTGGCGCTTATTTTGTATGACGGGTTGAAGGATGCGGGGCTGTTGACGGCGGGCGCGGTGTCTGGGAAGTCTGCGGCTGCGAACTTTGGACCTGCAAATCCGGAGCGCGAGTGGCGCGGGGTGCTGCAGGCGGCAGCGCTGATGCATGATGTCGGCAAAGCTAAGGGCGCGGACAATCACCAAAAGAGTTCTTACCGGATGATTCGCGGGCTGCCTCGCCCTTTGGGTTGGAGTGCGCGAGAACTGGAACTGGCGGCGGTGGTGGCGCGGTATCATCGCGGACCGTTGCCGCGTCCGCGGGGAAAAGCCATGCAACAGCTGGAACTGCCGGATCGGCCGATCGCCATGGAGTTGGCCGGCGTTTTGCGCTTGGCAAATGCCCTGGACACGCGTCAGGGGCACAACGGGAAGGGAAGTGAGAACGAAAACGCTCCGCGGCTCGAGGTCAGTGTGCACGATCATTTCGTGCTGGTGCGGGTGGCGGGATACTCGGCGCTGGATGGTTCGGCGGAAGGCGTGGCGGCGGCTCGGCATTTGCTGGAAACTGTGCTGCGGCGGCCGGTGCTGGTGCGGGCATTACGGAGTTCGGCGGAAGGCAGCCGGTCCACGGGACGCGCAATCACGTAGGGACGGCTGTCTCTACGTGAAGCCACTCTGACACTTCTCAGGACGACCTTCTGCTTCCAAACTTATTTGGTGACCCATGCAAAATTAGTTTCGATGGCGGTGCAGTGGTTGCGGCGTTATCGCTGCGGAGTGGTGCTCAGCGAGCAGGCCTGCGTCAGTGGCGAGATGCCGGATGCTATTGGCTGGAAAAAGGCGTCCCATTCGGTGCTGGTCGAGAGCAAGGTGTCGCGCGCGGATTTTCTGGCTGATCGCGACAAGCCTTTCCGGCAAACGCCAGAGATCGGCGTCGGCTGTGAGCGGTATTACCTGGCACCGCGGGGTCTGATACGGATCGAGGAACTTCCCGCAGGCTGGGGGCTGCTGGAGGCGTGCAGGCGCGAGATCGAGAGAGTGAAGCCGTCGGCGAAAAATCTGCGTTCCGCGATCGGGTTTCAGAACGAGATGAATCTTCTGCTGGCGAGCTTGCGGCGAGTGGAAATCCGCATTGAGCCGGAAAGCATCACCGATTTCCTCAAGTGGAAAAACCGCATGGCAGAGTACAACCGGGGCCGGCTGCCGGAAGGACTGGTTGCTGAGGAAGAGGAAGCCAACGGATTTTTGTTGGGAACTGCGGGCGACTGAGAGACGGGGCAAGACCCGTCTCTACGGGGCGCAAAAAAGAAACCGGGCGGTTAGGCCCGGTTTCGAAAGCGCCGGCCGAGATGCGTTTACATCGCAGCCTGGCGCTGGCTGGCTTTGGAGATTTGCGCAGGCGCGGTACGCGTCCGCCTCTGCGTCTCGCGCCAGCAAAAAGTACAAGAGGAGCGAGGACAGGACGTCACCGATGAAGCAACTATGTGGCCAATGTAAGATTCCATGCGATGATTTCAATTGTTCCCGCAAAATATAGAAACAAAAGCCATTGTTCTGCTGTGTGTAATCGGTTGACGTCGCCAGTCCGAGGTTTGCGGCATCGGAGTGCTTCAAAGTGTTGCACAATGCTTGGGTTGTACGATGCTTGGCGCCTCACTGCATCGTGGTCGGCGGAAGGAAATTCTCGCGGGGAGCATGTGCTGGGCGGAGGCATCCGGTTTACGCGTCTTGAGCTTCGCAAAATGGTTCTTGTTTTTCGTCTACAGCGCGGTTACAAAGGTGATTCCGGCTAAAATGTTTGTGCCACGGGTCCTGATCTGCGCGTGGGACAATCGGGCGTAGCCGCCGAGGAGGTCAATCATGCCAATTGTCGCGACGAAGGTTATTCCCAAAGAAGTTAGAGAATTAAGGAGAATTTCGCTGCGAAGGATGCTTACCGACCTGATGCGGGCAGACGTTCTCAGACGGCTCGGGTTCTATGGAACGCTGTGCGGCCTCATTGTTGTTTCAGCTTTGATTTACTGCGGAAACACTGGCCGGGTGTTCGCCGCCGGGCCAGAACGAATCGGACTCCCCTGGGATTGGTCGCATGAACATCTCCTGTTCAGCAAGACAGACGATCCCGCGGTCCTGACGATAATCCAGCAAGATCCGCGGGCATTCCACCAATGGCTGAGAAGGAATCGAACTGCATCCCAGGGCGTCGCGGATGGCGTGCCGATTTCGCTCGATACCTTCCTGCAGTCTGACCGCAGTCTCATCGAAAGCTCGTCTCGGGAGCCCGGTGCAGAACCACGGCCGGCGTCCGAGCGAGTGAAGCACATTCGCAAAAGGGACTGGGGGGTCTCGCTCGGGGCTACCCAATTCAACCTGGTCAATGCCATTAATTCCGCGCCCTCGTATCCCGCAAAATACAATTTCGATATCAATGCCACACCATCCTGCGAGAACGACTTCGTAACATTTCCGACGGGTGCCAACGGCGCAACGTCCACTGACGCGATGAGCCCCAATGGTCAGGCATCGATTATCGCTTTCAACCAGCTCTACGCCTCGCAGGGCGGCACCACTGGCTTTTGCGGCCTTACCGGACCTTCGGTTTACTGGGCTTACATCAACGCGGCGTGTCCCGCGACGACGAGCAGCGATCCAATTCTGAGTTCCCCGGTGCTCTCTCTTGACGGCACCAAAGTAGCCTGGGTCACGACGACGGGTAAGGTTCAAATCGTGACCTATGGCACAGGGGCTACCGTGGGTGGGGATGAGAGCGTGTTAGCTCCCGCATGCATAGGCTCGGCGGCGTCAGGCGGCGATGGGGCTTCGCTGCAAACTCTAACTCTGGGAAATGCGACGCACAATCCCACGAGCGGCGTGAGGGCCTCAGAAATTTTTGTCGATTACACTTCAGACTCCGCATACGTGGGGGATAATGACGGTTATTTGCACAAGATTAGTCCCTTTTTCACTGCGCCCGGGGCGCTTCAGGAAATAATCACTGCGGGCTGGCAGGCCTCGCACGCGTACAGCCTCAACAGTCTGATCCTCGACAGCAACGGCTTCATCGAGAAATGCACTACGGCTGGTACATCGGGTCCCGGCGGCCAGCCTAGTTGGAGCAGAACATGGAACGCCACCACAACCGATAACACCGTGACTTGGACAAACATAGGCTCGGGGGGCGGATGGCCGATTTACGTGACGGGATCGTCAAACCACCTCGACAACGTCGCATTGAACGGGCCGATTTTCGACTTCGTTTCGAAGAACGTTTTCGTTGGCGACCAGAATGGCAGCCTGTACTATGTTTTGGACCCAGGGGCGTCCCCAGCGGTCGGGTCGTGCGTCACCGGGCGAGTTCTCTACCCCTGTGTGGGTCTGCCGGGAGCGAGAACAGGCATTACCGCAGCCGGCGGTTCGCAGGCGGATTGTGCCACGGCCAATCCCGGCCCTACATGTCTGGTCATGTCAAACCAGCAGGGATTTACCGACGGTTTGGTCGTGGATACCTCGGATGGCCTGGTGATGACGCAGTTTTCCGATGCGGACGGCACCAACGCCACCGTGGAACAGACGAATACATCGTTGAGTGTATTCAATTCGACGACGCTAGCCGGCGAAGTGAACAGCCTCGCCCACCATACCGGAGCGTTCGATAACAACTATTATTCCGATCCGGCAAGCGGTTACTACTATGTTTGCGCACCTGGAGCCAAGGGGGTGACCGACTTATATCGAGTCGGCTTCACCAACACCTCGGGCACGATTGCGCTGGGGAGCGTGAACGGGACCCCGCTAAAGCTCACTACTACCGGCAGTTCTGGGAACTGCTCTCCGCTAACGGAGATTTACAATGCGCCCACTGCGAAGGATTGGCTCTTTCTTAGCCTCGACAACCATGGCAAGACGACCGGCTGTGACGACGAATCGTGCGTGGTGTCTCTTATTCTCCTCCCAACAATGGTTACAGGCCTGAATAAATCTTACGGACCAGGAGTGAGTGGGGATATAGTAAACATGAACGGGACGGGCGGCATGGTTGTGGACAATGACGCCCCTGTGTCAAACACTGCAACCTCCCCGATTACAGCCGCTTCAGAATCCGGCACTACGGCGACGATTACCACCTCGACCACACTCGGTGTCGTAGTCGGGCAGAATATCAAAGTCTCAGCTATGGCTAAAGGGTACACTGGGTACAACACCGCTTCCGCCGCCGTTACCTGTGTTGGGGCTTCGTGTGCGACGGGAGCAACGGCCAGCTCGATCAGCTACACAGCAAACCCGGGGCTCGCCAGTTGCCCGGATGCGGGAACCTGTGCCGGGAAAGCTTTGGGCATCGCTTTTTTCCAGGCGTCGAGTTTCTATTTCATGCCAGTCGCGAGTAACCTGACCTGCGGAGACGGCACTTCCGACACGGGATGCGGGGTTAAGCTGACACAAGCCGATTTGAACTGAGGCGCGCAGAACGCGGTGCTGCCCCGGGATAAACGCTACATTTCCCGGCGGCCTTCCATGGCCTTCAGCATGGTGACTTCGTCGGTGTATTCGATGTCGCTGCCTACCGGAATACCCATGGCGATCCGGGTAACGCGGAGTCCCTGCCGCTTCAGTTGCTGGGCGAGGTAAGTGGCGGTGGCTTCTCCCTCAACCGTCGGATTGGTTGCCAGGATGACTTCTTCGATCTCACCGCGGCCGACGCGGGTCATTAAATTTGCGATGCGCAACTGTTCGGGCCCTACCCCGTGCAATGGTGAGATCGAGCCGTGGAGCACGTGGTAGACGCCGTTAAAATGCCGCGTCTTCTCGACGGCGGCAATGTTGGTCGGCTCCTCCACCACGCAGACAAGCTTTTGATTGCGGGTGGGACTGCTGCAGTACACGCAGGGATCGACGTCGGTAATGTTGTTGCAGGTCGAGCACAGACGCAGCTTGGCCTTGACGTCGCGAACCGCGGAGGCCAGAGCTTCGGCATCCTCCGCGCTCGAGCGCAGGATATGAAAGCCGAGGCGCTGGGCGCTCTTGTTGCCGATTCCAGGCAGCTTCTTGAGTTCATCGATGAGCCGGGTCATCGGTTCGGCAAAGTTAGACATAGGCATTTGTGATTGGTGATTTGTAGTTGGTAAATGGAAGGTTCTTAAAATTACAAATTACCAATTCATAAAATTCCTCCCAGTCCGCCGAGCATTCCGCCTACGCTCGACTGCATTGCCTGATCGACTTTGCGCCCGGCTTCGTTCAACGCGGCCATCACGAGATCCTGCAGCATCTCGACATCGCCGGCTTTGACTGCCTCGGGATCAATCTTGATGGCGAGCACCTGCTTGCGGCCATCCATTTTGACGGTGACCGTGCCGCCGCCAGCCGAGGCTTCGACCACGGTCTGCTCCATCTTTTTCTGCAGCGTCTCGTACTGCTGCTTGGCTTGCGACATGAGTTCCTGCAAATTGAATCCGGGCATAGAAATTTGTGATTGGTAATTTGTAGTTGGTAATTTAAGGCGCATGCCACGCGCAGATGTGCGGGGCTTTTTAATTACAAATTACAAATCGCAAATTACCAATCGCTTCTATCCTTTCTCCCGATAATCGATCACGGTGCGGATTTCCGCCCCGAACTTTTCGTGCATTCTTTGCACAACCGGATCCTGTTCGGCTCGGCTGCGGGCGCTTCCATTGGATGCGCGGCGTGGCGCGGACGACGCCTGTGGCGCGCCACCGGACTCGACTTGCATCCTGATCGGTCTTCCGGCCAAGCCGCTGGCGGCGGCGCTGGCGATGCGGCGCGCGTCGGCAGGGAATGACATTTCGATCATCGTGCCTGACGCCGCCACTTTTGCGGTCAGGGCATTTCCGTTCAGGCTCCACTCCGCGCCTTCTAAAATCGAAACCAGCATCTGCTGATTGCCCAGCGCGTTGAGAACGGCGTCACGGAGCGCGTCGGCGTTGGCTTCGGGCTTTGATTCTCTAGAGGCTGCTGGCTGGGCGTCAGGCTCCTGCTGTAACTCTTCAATGGCCGGAGCGGCCGATCCCATGATGACGACGTTGGCGCTCGTTTGGCTCAGGGCATGCTTGTCCGCGAACGTTGCGCTATCGCCGGACGCCTCCGCCTTGGGACCGCCCTTGCGTGCGGAGTCGGCGGCGAACGGCGACACCGAACTTGATCGCGGCAGGGTGGGAGTCTCGGTGCGCCGAGCCTCCGTGGTTGGGGCGAGAACCGGTCTAGGTGCGGTGCGGGCTGGTACGGACGCCGCCGCATCGCTCAGCAACTGTTCGATCGGCAGCAGACGCTGCGCGTGCGCCATTTTCAGCAGTCCCAGTTCGAGGTGGAAGCGCTGTTCCTGGCGGTATCCGAGTTCTCCGTGGGTGCGCAGCATGATCTGCAAGTGACGGGTCAGGTCTTCTTCGCTGAACAGGTCGGCGATGCGGTTTACGCGCGCGCGTTCATCGGAAGAAATCTGCAGCAGCGCTGAATCTTTACCTGCGATCTTGGCCACCGTGACATTGCGCAGGAAGCGCAGCAGTTGGCGCGCGAAATGGGTGGGACTGTGGCCTTCGCCAATCAGTTCATCCACCAGCACCAGGATTTTTTCCGTGGAACTTTCGGCGACGGCCTGCATTACCGTTTCGAGCGCCGCTGCCGGAGCGGAACCGATCAGGCTGCGAACGGAATCGAGGGTCAGGTGGTCGGAGGTGGAGGCGATGGCTTGGTCGAGAATGGAGAGCGCATCACGCAGCGAACCGTCGCCGGCTTCGGCTAGCAGGGCCAGGGCATCGTCGTCGGCGGGGATTTTCTCTTTCGTCACGATGTCGCGGAGTTGTCCCATTATGTCGTCGAACTTCACCGCCCGAAAACTGAAGTGCTGGCAGCGTGAGCGGATGGTCTGGGGAATATCTTCGGGCTGGGTGGTGGCCATCATGAAGATGACGTGGCCGGGAGGTTCCTCCAGCGTTTTGAGCAGGGCATTGAAGGCCGCATCGGTGATCTGGTGCGCCTCGTCGAGAATATAGATTTTGAATCGGTCGCGGGCCGGACGGTAACGGGCAGCCTCGCGCAGTTCGCGAATCTCGTCGATGCCGCGATTGGTGGCCGCGTCGATTTCGATTACGTCGACGGCGTTGCCGGCGCGAATCTCGGTGCAGGAATCGCAAATGCCGCAGGGCTCGACCACCGGCCTATCCGACGAGCGGCAGTTCAACGACATGGCCAGGATGCGGGCGACGGTCGTCTTGCCGATGCCGCGATGACCGCTGAAAATATAACCGTGGGCGATGCGCTCCTGCGCGATGGCGTTTTGCAGGGTGCGGGTGACGTGTTCCTGGCCGATGACGTCGGAGAATTTCTGCGGCCGGTATTTGCGCGCCAGGACCTGATAGCTCATGCGAAACCCTGATTATACAGGCTCACGTGGGCGCCCTAGCGCTTGCGTGGCGGAGTCGGGCGGGGTACGCTCTTGCATTGAGTTTTTCCGCGATCTTTGGACGCGGTCTTTGACACGGTCTTTGGAGATGAAGCGCTTATGCAACTGAGAATGAGTACCCGATCGTTGGAGGGCGTACTGGTGGTGGATTGTAGCGGCCGGCTGGTGTTCGGCGAAGAATCGGCCAGCCTGCGCGACATGGTCAAGAAGCTGCTGGTCCAGAGCCCGAAGGTGGTGATGAATCTGCGCGAAGTGAATTACATCGACAGCGGCGGGCTGGGCACGCTGGTTTCGCTCTTCACCACTGCCCGCAACGCCGGAGGCGCGGTGAAACTGGCGAGGCTGAGCCAGCGCGTGGGCGATCTTCTTCAAGTCACGAAGCTGCTTACAATTTTTGAAGTGTTTGACGATGAAGAAACGGCCGCGAAGTCGTTCAAGAGAGATGCAGCTTAGGTAGTTGCAGCTCCAGATGCGCTGCCCCTAAAGGGGCCGACCGATTTCGAAGACTTGCGGCATCGCCAAAGCGATGCCCCGATACGACGCCAAGCATCGCTGCGCTTAATCGAGGTCAGACAGCTCCAGGAAAGTCGAATTCATAGTTGTTCCATCCTGAACGTCGGTGAGCACCAGGGTACGAACCGCTCCTGCAGCGGCCGGATAGATGGGCTCGCTAATAATTGGTTTCATGCTCCCCGATGCAGTCACATACACCGTATAGCCTGGGGGCGTGGTGTCGTTATTGGGGTTGAAGGCAAAGGACACGTAGTTGCTTGCCTGCGTGTAGGCCAGGCTTTGAATCGTGATTGGGAGCCCAGGACCGCTGCTTGGGTTCAGTTCGATATAAACATCCACGGCGCTGGGCCCGCTGGGCGACGCATGGATGACACGGAATGAAACGTCGCCCGCTGGCGGCGTCGGGATGTTGTCAGGGATCGACAAGATGACAACATTGCTGCCGTTGATGCCAGTTTCAGAAAATCCAGTCGCAATCACCGTGTATTGCGACCCGTCGGCCCAACCAACCGTATCGCTGAATACCTGAGTGGTAGTGCCCGTCAAAAACCCGGTGAGCGTGTCACTACCCGAAGGTACGCTAGTATAGCCGGGTTGGTTCGGCTGAACGCCGAGGAATGAGATGTTGGTAAAGTCCTGCGTGGGGGTGACATTGCTGTTGCTGACATCGATATCCAAGGCGGAGGCGTCCTGGATGGCCTGGACAAAGCGAATCCGCGCTTGACCATTGGAGCCACAACTGGCGGCGAATATACTCAAAGCGGCAAGGGCCAACGTGAGGGACAGGGCTTGCAACAAGCGAGACATCCTTAGTTCTCCAAAAGCCAGTTTGGTGATGAGCAAGTAGGATTTTAGCAGCTTGTCAGGCCGTTCGCCGGGCCTCGGACGAGGCCCGGTTCCTTCTCCTGAAGGCTGCTGCGAGGCGCCCGGCTGGGCGGGAGCGGCTTGTCCTCGGCCAATTGAGAGGTTAGTTGAGGTCATTCAACACGATCGCCAGCGGATTCAATTGATCTATATTCTCTTGGTCGGTGAGCACCAGAGTACGAATCGCTCCTTCGGACGAAGTGCCGGCACTGAGGGCCTGGGTAATGAGGATTGGTGTCGTGGTTCCGGTTGCAGTCACGAACATCGTATAATTCGCGCCGTCTACACTATTGGAATTGTAGGGAAGGGTGACGTAGCTGCTCACGCTCCGGTACGCAAGGTTAGCGATCGTAGCTGGTGGCGTGATGGCGCCGCCGGAGCCGACCGGCACGATATAAATATCCACACCCGAGGGGCCGCTCGGCGATGCGTTAATGGCGCGGAATTCCACTTTGCCGGTGGCGGGTAGTGTGTTGTTGTCGGTTGCAGAAATGATGGCAACTCTGCTGGCGTTGATAGCAAAGCCAGTCGCGACCATGGTGTACTGCGAGTCCGACCCAGGGTTCAAGCTGACGTTGGCGCTGAAGACCTCGGTCGTGGTGCCGGTCTCGAGCCCTTCGATGGTGTCACTGCCCGAAGGCACGCTCGTGTAGCCCGATGTCGGCAGATAACCGAGGAATCCTACATCGGAAAACTCCTTCGTTCCGTTGAAATCGATATCGAGGGCGGTGCCATACTGGGCAGTGTCCTGGATAGCATTGACAAAACGAACTTGCGCTGGAGAGCTGGAATTACAACTGGCGGCGAAGATGCTCAATGCCGCCAGGGCCAGCGTAAGGGGCAGGGCTTTCAACCAGCGAGACATCCTTCATTCTCCAAAGGGCAGTTGGTGGTGAGCAAGAAGGATTTTAGCAGCTTGTTAGGTGGTTCACCGGGACTCGACCCAGGCCTGATTCCTTCTCCTGAAGGTCGCAGCGCGACGCCCAGTCGGGTCCAAGCGGCACGCCTGCGGTTAGTTGAGATCATCCAACACTATGGGCTCGTCATTTATCGCAGTTCCACTCGAGTTGTCCGTGAGTACCAGGGTGCGAATCGAGCCGAGGGACGAGCTGCCGACACTGGGGAGAGGAAAGCTAAAGATCGGTGTCGTGTTCCCCGATGTAGTCACAATCAACGTGAAATTTTGGCCGTTGGAATTAAAGGATTGTGTCGCGTAGGTGCTTGTACTCTGGTAAGCAAGGGCAGGGATCGTAGGGGCGCAATCGCCGGGCTGGGTCCCGAGTTGGCAGCTGATGGGGTTCGGGAGGATATAAACATCCACAGTGCCTCCGCTGGGCGATGCGTTAATGACGCGGAAACTGACCATGCCATCTGCCGGCTCCGTGTTGTTGTCAACTGGATTCAAGACGATGACGCTGCCGGTAAGAAATCCCACCGCCACCAAAGTGTATTCCGACCCAGAGTTCAAGCTCACCCCGGACGTGGTGAAGGCCTCGGTGGTGGTGCCGGATGCAAACCCTTCGATGGTGACACTACCCGAAGGTACACCCACATAGTTTGACCCCGAAGCGGTGGCAAATGCTACGGAGGAAAATTCCTTCGTTCCGCCGACGTCAATGTCCAAGACCCCGGCATCTGGGATGGCATTGACAAAACGAGCCTGCGAACTACTGGAACCACAACCGGTGAAAAGGAACAGGGCCGCAAGGGCCAGGGTAAGGGGCAGGGCCTTCAACAAGCGAAACATGGCATTCTCCAAAAGGCAGTTTTGGTGGTGAGTAAGAACATGAGATGCAGATATCGTAATCTCAGGTTTTGCGGGTGTGTGTAAAATTTTGTATTGGTGCATCTAAGTTAACACGTTGTCCAGGAAAATATTGTGCCTCAAATCCTTGAGCGGCAAGTCATTGCGCTGTGAAACGACAATCTCCATCCAAATCCCGGAGCAGCATGGCGGAGGATAAGCGTGCCCGCGTCGCGCGCTGCATTCGCGCCTTGCCGGCGGGAACGGTATCGAGCTACGGAGCGATAGCCAAGGCTGCGGGCTGGCCCGGCGCTGCCCGTCAGGTTGTGCGCATCCTGCGACAGATTCCGGGATTGCCCTGGCATCGCGTGGTCGGCTCGGGCGGGGCGATCAAGTTGGGCGGAGAAAATGCCGCGGAACAGAAATTCCGCCTGCGCATGGAAGGTGTAACTTTTCGCGGGGCGCGCGTGGATATGAAACGGCACGAGTTTCACTTTCGGAAGGTGAAGCCTGCGAAAAAGAAGCGGGCTCGCGGGTAGCGCGCATGCGTTCGTCTGTCTGCAGGCAGCCGCCGAGCTGACGCTCGGCTTGGACGGGCGAGGGCGCCCGTCCCTACACGGGCGGCAAATTTCCTTCCAGCAGGTCGTATAGACGGTTCGCCGGGCAACGCAATCCGATATAGAAACTTCCGAAGAGGGCATAGACGGCGCTGACGTGGTCGAAGCGCATTTCGTAGATCAGCTTTTTGAAAACCAGGGGATCGTCGGCGAAGAGGTCGACGCCCCACTCCCAGTCGTCGAACCCAATGGAGCCGGTGATGATTTGCTTCACCTCTCCGGCATAGCGGCGTCCGACCAAGCCGTGCTCGTTCATCTGGCGCTGGCGTTCCTCCATGGGGAGCGTGTACCAGTTCTTGTCTTCACCGCGGCGGCGATCCATGGGATAAAAACAGATATAGCGGTTCGGCGGCATCGCCGGGAACAGGCGCGGCTTCATCGCCTCTTTCTGGCGCGCGATGGTTTCCTGAATCGACTTTTTCCATTCGTCCGAGTGTGGTTCCACGCCGCGCTCGGCGAGCGCCCTGTAGGTCTTCAGCGTGGACTCATACAGCCCCAGCTCAATCACTGACAAATACGAAGTCGTGGGCTCCAGAAAGTCATGGAGTCGAAGTCGCACCAGATCGAGCTCGGCCTGATTGAGCTGGTCGAAACTTTCGCGGAAGTGGACCAGCATCAGATCCCCTTTGTGTCCGAGCAAGGAGAAGAGGGCGGACTGGCCATCGGATTTTTTCTCGGTCGTTTTCTCGGAATCGGCTTCCATCCCGGCCAGCACTTGCGCGGCTTCGTTCGCGATCTCACGACGGGAGTTTTCGGGAAGTGCGCGCCATGCGGTCCAGCGGAAGCGCATCATCTGGTGAAGCGTGGCGTAACCTTCAATGGTCAGCGGCACGGCGGGGAGTTGCCCGGCGGCAACGGGCAGAGTTTCGGGATGAGTGGGATTCATGAGATTTCCTTGTGGACTATTGTAATCGGAGAAACATGATTGAATGTCTCACTCCTCATCGAACCCCGGGTATCCCGCCCGTCACGGGACGCGGATTGCTCCGTTGTGCATAGGTGTGCTACAAGCAAGCTATATGCGCAAATGGATGAGCGAGCGCTTGAAGCGCCGCAAGAAGTCCGGAGAGGGCTCGACCAAGGAAGCAACCAAGGCACAGGAGCCTTTGCAGCCGAGGTTCTATGATGATGAGCCGGCCGCGCCGCCTGCAGCTCCTGCTGAAGCTCCCGTAGTCGAATCGCGGCGATCGTCGAGACCGGCGCCCGCGCCCGCGTCTGAGCCCGTTTCGGCAACAGCCGCAGCATCAACGACTGAGCCTAGACCGCGAACAACTCGCCGTCGTCGCAGCCGCGGAGGTCGTGGCGGATCTCGTCAGCGGGCGGCGGCTGCGCCCGCACCCGCGGCAGAACCTTCCGCGGCGGAAGCGTCTGCCCCGGAACCGGTGGTAGCTGGGCCGTTACCGGCTGCAGCTGCGCCGTCTCAGGCTATCCCGGGCCAGGCTATGCCAGACCAAACTATGCCGGCCACGACTATGCCGGACCAGGTTGTGGCGACCCAGGCTGCGCCCACGGCGGCTCCCGCCCGCGCCAGCAAGGGAACGGTAGTTCTGGCGATCGGGTTGCCGGGATCGGGCAAAAGTTCGTGGTTCAAGCGGCACAACATTCATCCGCTTTCCAGCGACCTGCTGCGCGAACTTCTATTTGATGACGCGCAGGAACAGCGCTTTCAGGATCTGGTGTTCTCCAACCTGCGGTCGATGCTGAAGGCGCGGCTGATTGCGCGGCGTCCCATGAACTACGTGGATGCTACCAACCTTACGCCCCACGACCGCCATAGCTGGATCAAGCTGGCCAAGGATTACGGCTACGACGTGCAGGGCTTGTTCTTCGATGTCCCGCTGGAAGTTTGCATGGAACGCCACCAGCGCCGCGGGCGCGCGGTGCCGGAAGATATCATGCGCAAGATGGCGGGCAAGTTGAAGCCTCCGACGTTTGAGGAGGGATTCTCGAAAATTACGGTGGTGCGGGTAAAACAGAAAGCGGAGGCGCGTGGGTTGTAGAGCACAACGTCGACTCACCACGGAGTCACGGAGAAAATCTAGAACAAGAAAAAGCAAGAACTGGCCTCTCTCTGTGTCTCTGTGACTCCGTGGTGAAAAAGCCTTCTCACCCCTTCAGATACGGCAGCAGTTCTCGAAACGCGGGCGCGCCTGACGAGCGCAGCAACTCATAGATCATCATTTCAGTCGAAGAAAGAATGGCTCCGGCGGCGCGCATGCGATCGAGCCCGATTCGCCAGTTTAATTCTGTCCTCGAGCTGACGGCATCGGACGCCACGTGTACCAGATAGCCCTCCCGCAGCGCACCCAGCGCGGTCTGCATCACGCAAATGTGGGCTTCCATGCCGCACAGCAGTGCGGTGGTCCGCTGACCGGGCAAACGCTTCAGCAAGGAGCAGAACACATCGCTGCCGAAACAGGAGAACGTCAGCTTGTCGATGGGCGGAGTGTCGGGCAACATGGACGCAATCTCCGGCACCGTGTTGCCCAAGCCCTTGGCGTATTGAATTGTCACGAGCGCCGGGATCTTCAGGATCCCGGCCAAGCGAATCAGCAACTGCACATTGCGCACCAGCCGTTCTTTTTCCCAGATCGGCGGCAGCAATTTCTCCTGCATGTCGACGACGATGAGAGCGCACTGTTCGGCCTCCAGTGGACGACGCGCCATCTCGGCATAATCGGTGTCGGGTGGCATGGTTTCGGAGAAGGTTCCTGGGATAGTTCCCGAAATAGTTCCTGAAAACGTTCCGCTGCCGGGCATAGCAACTCCTTATACCGCTGCCAGAGATTCTAACGCGGATATGGTTAATTACGCGTCCAACCGGCGGGGGCGCACCGTTTTGCGGCCGCTGCGAAATGGTTTAGAATCGCAATATAGCCCGGTCGTTCAACGGTAGGACTGCAGCCTCTGGAGCTGCGTATCGGGGTTCGAATCCCTGCCGGGCTGCCAACCTTTTCAGCATGAGAATTGCCTCCGCTAAGACGTGCGGGGGCTGTAACTTCTCAATGCAAAGTTAGTTCTGATCGTCTTAATTCAGAGACGCAGCGGACGGATCGGTCAGGGCAATTAATTTTCCGGGCGGATAGTCTTCTGGCGTGAGAGCAGTCTCGGGTTCGGGATTGACGATCGTCAGCACATCGCCGCTGAGAAGTCCCCGGATGACAAGGCAGTTGCCTTCGATGGCGACGACTCTGTATTGCTCTTCGAAGATCGACGGCTGCTTTTCCATGTTAGTGATAAGATGCGCAATTTCATATCGGCGACGGTAGTGGCTACTTTGAATTATTGCCAGACTTCGAGGCTTCGTCCGAGAGGTACGAAATGTCCGCCCACGGCACATCTGATAGAAGATGTGCGGGATTTCCGGGGGTCGGAACCGATTTCAAAGCCGCAGTGTTTTTCTTCTCGTAAACCGAGAAGACGGTGAATCTTTCCTCTCTTCCTCGCGCTGAGACTAGGGCGTTTACCGAAGTGGGGATCTGAGTCTTCCGGGTAAGTTTGCGCGACTGGACAGACCGCCTCCGCTTATGCGCCCGTACCCAGGTTCGCCTCGATCGCTTTCGTGAACTCCCATGGCGTGGGTGGAAAGTTGTGGGTCAGGCTCGGCTCGGTTGCCCTGCTTTGCCGATGGCCGCACGTCAGGCAGATCGCTCCTACCGCCCGGATGTCGGTTTCTTTCGATATTTCATTCTCGCGCACCGCGACCGATCCCGCTACGACCGGGCCCGCGCACTTGTCACATGAGTAAGCGGAGAGGTGCAGATACTGTCTTTTCATTTGGGTCCTCGAAACCTAAGCGCCGGCCCTACGCCATACGCCGGCCACTCACCAGGTTAATGACTAACATCACCAGAGCAACCACAAGCAGCAAGTGAATCAGACCGCCAGCCACGTGGAAAGTGAAACCCAGAAGCCACACAATCAGAAGCACAACGAAAACTGTCCAAAGCATGGTTTTCTCCTTCGCTCAATTGAGGGTCTGCGAATACTCTCCTAGCTTGCTGATCCGGCCGGAGCGAGCGATTTCCCGCACTCCAGGCAAGACGTCTTGGACCGCGAGGTGATTAAACCGCAAAACGGACACATCCTTTGCGATGCGTAACCGCGAACCGGTGGCGTAACGGAAGCAAACAGCTTCGAGACGGACGCGGTGATTCTGGCGAGCCGTCTACGAAAACGATCGCGCAACTGACGAAAAGCGCGTTCCATCGGCAATCCACCTTCTTTCCCTGTCCACGGATGGGTTCGATATAAAGCAAGCGGGCGGAGCACTTTTTGAGGAAGGTTTTATTCCCTCATCCACCAAGCTGAAACTTCGCCAAGCTAACGATGACACGAAGAGGGCCAGTAAATCTGAGCAAGATTGCTCACATCGGCATACAAACGTCAGGTCTTAAGGTCTTAGGTCTCAGATGTCAGGAAAGGCTTTGGACGTCGATCTCTGTCGCTCGGTTTTCCTGAGACCTGACATCTAATGACCTGACACGTACCTTTCCGGCCTCCGCATTGCGGTATTGCAGCAACCGGTTTCGACGGATTGGCGCCCTGCGCGGAGTGAACTTTGGTGCAAGTTGTTGGACTTGCCTGCGGTGGGAAGCTTGACAATGGCAGTTTACAAGCCTAGGATTGAAATTGAGCAAGCAACTTATCTTAACTCTTTCAGGTTCTCTGAGTTAGCCTATCTGAAAACTGTCTCCTTCTCGATTGCTTCGGAGGAGTCTGAGTCATGAGACTGCCGATCCGCTGGGGATCTTTTCGACTCCAAACCCAAGCCGATCAAGATCCAAGTGGCAGCGATAAGACAGTAAGACAGATCGAAGAACCTGGAAGGAACCATGAAAAACATCAAGTTTCTTGTGAAAGTGAACCGCGGCGCCCACGCTCCTCAATACGTGCTGCGGATCGATCGCCTTCCCATCCAGACGACAACCAACCGCAAGCTGGCCCTGGTGATGGGGAGATTTACAGCGGAAGACGCGGTCAAGTCCATGCAGAATTCTCACTGCATACCAGAGTTGGTATCCGTGCGGGTTACCGCCTAGCATTTTTCGGTTAGGCTGGGGCTTTCTTCTATTGACCCCACTTTTATTGGCCCGAAGTGCACATCGCAGGGCGCTCGGTCCCGAGTGTGCGGTCGCCGTGCGACCTATCCGTATCCACAGCGGTTGGAATCGGAGTCACCGCCTTCAGTTGATCCAGTTCTGTCTGAATGTTTTTCGAATCGCCCTGGTTCTTTTTGGGGTCGATCTTTTTTGTGCCGATTGACGCTGAGGGATCGGAATAGAAATCGAGAATGTTGGCGCGCAGGTCCGAACTCGTACCCTCGAACTTCTTTGCTGACAGCTGCTGCAGCAACTTTGCGTAGGTTTCATCAGCGAGCGAGTATTCTCCCGCCTGGGTCACTTTGCCACTATCCAGATCGCAATTCGTCAACTGGAGCGAATCCGCGCCCACCTCGTGGAGGAAGGTCCGGTATTGATCGACCGTCGCATTGATGCTCTTGAAATACATATCTTCGGTCTGCGGCGTTGGGTTCTTGAAGCCCAGTCCCTTGAAGGGACCAATTTTCGGCATGAATCGGAAGAATACTGCCAGGATGCGGGTGCCGAAGCCAGGCTTGGTGTAGTCCTTCCCCCACTCTTTTTCGTAATCGGAGCGCGAAAGACGATAGAGGAACTTTTTCTTCGCGAAGTCGGGTTGCTCGTGCATCATGTCTTTCGCATGGGTCTTGAGCGCGACTTGAGTCATCTCTGGAATTAGCCGGCTGACGGAGAAGCGATAGGAGCCGATGGCCATATCCTCGTGAGCGATTGCATCTTTTAATTCCAATCCGTATACCACCGGAAAGGCGCGCTCGAGCAAGGGTTTTGACACCTGAAACCCGATGAAGTCGTGGTATTGCTGCGAGGCGTAACGATTTTTCGCCACCTGCACCATGTCGAAGCCGAACTCAGTTTTCAAGTGCGCGGTTTTGTCCTCGGCATAGGTCACCGACTTGCCGTACTTCGCTCGCAGCTTGGGATACTCGATGGCCACCGCCTGGTTTACTGCCGGGTGACCGGTGATGTCGGAGGAATAGTGCGCCAGCGCGCCCAGGGCGAAAGCGTACTCGTTCACATCGGTGCTTTCCCGCAACAGCTCGCGAACGAAATCTCCGCTGCGAACGTAATGCGCCAGGTCGCTGAATTCCACACTGCCAAACGGGTAATAACCCAGGTCCTGGATAACGGCGCCTCCGTAGGCATAGGCATGCGCCTCCTTGATCTGATCGTCCGTCAGGCCGGGATATCGCTTGAGCAACAGCGGGCGGATTTCGTCAGACCAGAGCAGGTCGACGATTTCCTCGTGGGTCAAAACCGAGTAAGCGAGCGAACTGCCGCTGCACATCACGACGACTAGAAGAAGGGCCACTCCACGCATGGCCAGCCCGCGCCAGCCGTCGCCCGCAGAGCGCGGCGGCAATGATTTCATATGGCTGGTCGGATTGCGGCTAGTCAGATCGAGGCTTGGCATCGATTTCGTAAGGTCTGCAGGCGATTACAGACGATCTATGCAACCAGTCTGGCATTGATCCGGTTGCGATTCTGGTCAAGAGTGTACACTGACGGTCCAACCACAGCCGGTGATTTGCAGCACGATACTCTGCCCGATTACTCGTTGATCGTGCCCAACCTGTACAACGACGGGCACAACGATCCGGTGACACAGCGAAGCGCACCTTGTGGAGACCATCGGGCCTTGCAGGAAATCGATGCCTGGCTGAAGACCAACATGGAGCCGCTGATTGAATCGAAAACCTTCCAACGCGCCGGCCTTCTGGTGATCGTCTTCGATGAGGGATGTGAGGCAGGCCCGAAAGCGGATTGGACATACGATCCGAATCGGCGCGGTGCAAGAGGCGGAGGACACATTCCCGCACTGATCATAAGCTCACGAACTCCTGCTGGCACTGCCCGCGACGGTCTTTATCACCACGAGAGTGTTCTGCACTTGAGCCTGCGAGCGCTGGGAGTCGAGCATTTTCCCGGCCGCGCGAAGGAAGCTCCTGACATGGACGGCTTTTTCAGCGCCAAGGCAGAATAAGCGCGAGCCTTGATTAGGCCCGCGCCAAGAGCTATCAGCGTGGACGAGCGTTGATGGCCGATCCATGGCTCAAACCCGGCCGAGAACCAGGAGAATGACAACGATCACGAGGATCAGTCCCACCCCTCCGGTTGGAGCATAACCCCAGTCTCGGCTATGCGACCATCTTGGTAACACACCAAGAAGAGCTAGGATCAAAATCACGATCAATATAGTTCCAAGCATATTTCACTCCTTTTTCTCTCGCACTTAGACGAGGTTTAAACGTCACTTTGGCGAGGCTATTCTTTACCTCCAGGACCTTTCTTCTCCGGACGAGGAGCGCTCTCGGAGCGGGCCTCAGGGCGGGGTGCAGCCTGGGGACGTGAGGCAGGCTGCGTATGAGCTGCAGGCTGGGCATGAGCTGCGGGCTGCGTACGAACTGCGGGCTGCGCATGGGCTGCGGGCTGAGCATGAGCAGCGGGCTGAGCATGAGTGGCCTTGTTCTCATTCGAGCGAGTTGTGGCGCCCTTATTCTCGGCTGCCTTGTTCTCTTTCGAGCGGGTTGCAGCGGCCTTATTCTCGGCTGCCTTGTTCTCATTCGAGCGGGTTGCGGCGGCCTTGTTCTCGGCTGCCTTGTTTTCATTCGAGCGGGTTGCGGCCGCCTTATTCTCGGCGGCCTTGTTCTCATTCGAGCGAGTTGCGGCGGCCTTGTTCTCGACGGCCTTGTTCTCATTCGAGCGAGTTGCAGCGGCCTTATTCTCGGCGGCCTTGTAAGGCGCTCCCGCCTGCTTGGCGGCTACCACCCCATGTCCGCTAAACTCCGCAGGCTTTGCAGTTGCAGCGATTGCCGGCCGCCCGTGGTTCACGGACGCCAGGAGTGCATGGTTGGTGCTGGCAGCGTGCACATGCTGGGTTTGCAGCTCTGCTGGCGGCCTGTGTTGCTCGTGTGCCGCTGTCTCTTCTGCTTGGGTCGGGCGGGCGCTAATTCCACCGGCGCCGCCGTTATAGCTGACATGGTTCATTCTGTTGTTGTGGATCACGGTCTTGTTGTAAACATTGTGAATGTTCCTGACGTCCACGTTGTTCACTGAGCGGTTGTAGTTGAAGGCTCCGTTATTCCAATATCCGCCTTCATAGCCGACACCACCATAGCCGAAGCCGTAGTTGACGCCACCGTAGAAGCCGACATGCGGGCCCCAGTAGCCTTCATTCCAGGAGTAGGCGTTGCCGTTCCAACCCCAATAACCGGGGGTCCAGAGGAAGCCAACCTCGGGAGCCATGACCCACGTACCCGGCACCCAGAAGTAGCCTTCATCTCCATAGGCCCAGTAGCCGGGCGTCCATAAATAACCGTCGGCGGGGGCCATGGGTTGCACGTACACGGGCAGCGCGGGTGGAGCGATCGTGATCGACACGCCGAACTGCGCGACCGCCGGTATGGCCAGTATCAGAAGTGCTAGCAACAACAAACGGATTGTGCGCATTTTGAACCACCTTGCCGGATCATCCTTCGGTTGCCCGGTTGTACCTTGCTGCTGCGGGCTGCGTGGATGGAACGGCGACTGCGTCGATGCAAGGATTCCACCAAGGCACTACCAAGTCTGTGCACTACTGCTCACTTTTCGTGAGTGTTCCCATTAGATTTGCTATACGATTTTTTTCCGAGACCACCTTAGCAGCAGTGCCAAAAAGAAAGCGGCGCGAGCCCAAGCGGTGGACCCACGCCGATGATAGTTATGCTGTTGCGCCCTCAGGCGACACCAGACGAGAGCTATGGTGTGAAGACAAGTGCAATGTTGACGCCAGGATACATCGGGTTGCATAGGTAATACACGCCGTTAATCTCCACCACAAAAACGTCTTGCGTGTAGAGCCAGTTGCTTGGCCATGCGTCAGCGAATCCGAACCAATAGCCACCGTATTGGAAGCGGTGATTGCTGTAGTCGGCCTGGCTTACTCGAAACGTGTGTTCCCGTCCGAAATTGGCCTGGAAACGGGCTTCCGGAATGCGGCCGCCATCGTTGCCACCGGCGCGCTGCGTCTGCTGTGCGGGCTGAGCCTGTTGTGGATGTTGCTGAGCGTTCTTCTCTGTTGACTTGGTGTTCTTGTCCTCTTGCTTTGCGTTGTTTTCTTGCTGCTTGGCGTTCTTCTCCTGCTGCTGTGCGCTTTTCTGTTCCTGCTTAGTGCTCTTTTCTTCTTGCGGTGTGTTCTTCTCTGCCTGTTTGCCGTTCTTCTCTTGTTGCGCCGCGGGCTTTTCCTCTTGCTTCACAGACTTCTCCGGTTGTGCTTTCTTCTCTTCCGGCTGGGCAGGCTTGGCTTTCTGTTCTTCCTGTTGCTCGTGCTGCTCCTGCTGGGCATACGCCGGAGCCGCGACTCCGAGGGTTAAAGACAGGACTGCTGTGCTGATAACTCCAACTAGTTTCATGGGTGTTGTCTCCTATCGATCGTTTAAGTAGGCTCGTTTAAGTACGCCTGCTTCAGGGCAAGCTTCCTGTGTGGTCGCGTTTAGGGGCGGTTGGCCGCGCCGGACACGAGAGGTGCGATTCTCCGGTTCCTGTTGCCGGCCGAGGAGTTTTGGCGGTTTTCCTTTACGTTATGCTTCAGGTTCCGATGTGGATCCGGGATAGCGAATTAAAAAGTCCAAAAACATTCAGCAGCCACAGAACCACGGCAATGACCACAACGCCGTTCAAAATTGACTTGATGGGTCCCTGCATGGGAATGAAGCGATTCACTAGCCACAGGAGGACACCCACCACGATGAGAACTTCCAGCAGTTGAATTAAAGGCATGATCTTTGACCTTCCTTGGTCGGGCTAACACATCTCATCCGCCTGGAGGTGTTGCCCTGATCTTGATGTGCGAGACTTTTTTGGGGCCGAATCGTGTCCCACCGCGAAGTTGTGCGGCGTACACACAGATGAAGAATGCCGATTTGTCCGGATGTGGCCGCTTGGCCTTGGCTTGATGAAATTGGCAGCGACCTAAGAACGAGACCTACGAATCAGCTTTCGCGGTCTCGACTACACACCGAATCAACATAGCATGACAGGTTGGGAACTGCGCGTCTGAGCAAGATAGCTCACATTCGGACGCTATCGGCAACAGCCGATCGCATCAACACCAAGCGGACGTACCCCTTCGGCACAGCTCAGGTTGCCGTACATTCCACCGATCGGCGTCGCGCACCCAAGACGGTCAATATTGACCAGTTGTTCGCCGATATCTGTGCCATAGTGTAAAGAGGAAGTTTTAGAGAGCAGAAGTAGATCAGGGGACGCAGCGGTCGGGCGGCCTGTTCTTTTTCTTTGAACGAGATTTTGACTGGGACTATGCAAAAACGTAAATGTTCGGATTGCGGTGGGGAGTTGGTTCTGGCGGTTCGCGCGAGCCAACCCCAGAATACAAACGACGGGCCAAGCCTGGTGACCAGCGCGTTTACAAGCTGGAGATGCGGGACTTGCGGCTCCGCCTTTACGGCAGCGCAACTTCGCGAAGACAAGCGCGAACGGTCAAGAACCGAACACGCGTGAGTGTTTGGCAGGATATTCCGGTGCCAGACCGCTTCCTAAATAACTCGAATTGAATACGTCCGGCGGCGCCCGTTTTGGGCATCTACGTCTGGATCTGCAATGCGGGCGACGTTTTGCGGATGATCTCCAGAAGTTGTACCCGGTCAGGTTGGAGCAGTTCGGCAACGCGTTCCTTGCTGACTTGCGCGACGATGATTTGGCCAATCTCGGTGTGCACCTCGGAGAAGATCCCCACGCTCTTCATTCTTTGGGTCTGGAATTCGTTGTCCTCGGTCGGGGTGACGTAGTGCACCGAGCTGGCATTGTAGCGGTGGATCAGGAACAGTTGGGCGACCGTCATCAGCCGCTTTTTGCGT